>Ga0163144_10017579_pt1 | contig 14561 bp, 16 predicted proteins | sample OliLak19BULKMAT1_FD_123175 | JGI IMG/M metagenome (GOLD analysis project Ga0163144, IMG submission 123175) | Freshwater microbial mat bacterial communities from Lake Vanda, McMurdo Dry Valleys, Antarctica - Oligotrophic Lake LV.19.BULKMAT1 | ecosystem: Environmental > Aquatic > Freshwater >... | reverse complement strand
GGGCTCGAACCTGATCTGTACGGTGACGGTCGCATTGGAGACCGGCATCCTTGCGATGAGCGAGCCCGAGACCATTGTCAGGGTCGACACGGCCGCCGGGCCGGTGCGCGCGCGCGCGACCTGCCGCGACGGCAAGTGCGTTTCGGTCGCGTTCGCCAACGTGCCGAGCTTCGTCGACCGTCTGGACGCGACGTTGGAGATCGAGGGCTTCGGCAGCGTGGTCGTCGACATCGCTTACGGCGGCATGTGGTACGCCATCGCCGACGCGACGCGGCTCGGCTTTCGGATCGAGCCGGACGAAGCACGCGAGCTTGCCGCGCTGGGCGAAAAGATCCGGCTGGCGGCGCGCGCGCAATTGCGCGTCGTGCATCCCGAGAATGCAGACATCGCCGGGGTCAGCATCGTCCAGTTCAACCGGCCCTTCGCCGGTGTGGGCCAGGTCACGCGCAACACCTGCATCGTGGCGCCCGGCCGCTCGGACCGCAGCCCGACCGGCACCGGCACCTGCGCGCGCATGGCGGTGCTGCATGCGCGCGGTGCCATGCAGGTCGGCGACACGATGGTCCATGAATCGATCATCGGCTCGTGCTTCACGGGCAGCATCGTCGGCACGACCACGGTGGCCGGCAGGCCTGCCATCCTGCCGACGATCGAAGGCCGGGCCTGGATCACGGGGTTGGGCAGCGAGATGCTCGATCCGACCGACCCCTACCCGACGGGCTATGTGCTGCCCGACACCTGGGGCGTCAGTGGCACGACCTCGCAATAGGGAGCTTTGTGGCGGAAGTACCGAACGTATGCATGTGGCGAGCCCCCACTGCAGTCACGCGACCCCATGCCGCCGATCACATGCCCGCCATTGCCTGAGCCCTCGGAGATTAGCGAAGAGCCAAGGACGTCAGCGAGTGACACCTGGCGCTTGGGCGGATTCTGCGGGGTGGTCAACAAGCGCCGCGGCTTCTTCCGGCGTCATGGCGACGATGTTCAGTGCGTGCACCTGCGCGGGCATCCAGTCGGACACGGCGTCATAGACAAGCCGGTGCCGGGAGATGCGCTGCATTCCATTGAATCTGGCGTCGATCACTCGGACTCGAAAGTGACCAGCGCCACCCGAGGCGCCGGCGTGGCCGACGTGCAAATGGCTCTCGTCCTCGATCTGGATCGCGGCCTTTGGAAAACCCTGCCGAAAGCGTTCCAGCAATGCATCGTGCGTGGGCTTCATCGCGTTTTCCTCATGGATGTCGTCCTAAACAGCCACGACTTCGATGTCGGGCTCGATCGACTTCACCAAATTCTCGATGCTCCTGAGGGTGCCCGATATCGAGCTCGGGCAGGTGCCGCACGCGCCCTGGTAATGCACGCTGAGCAGGTCGCCCTCGAGGCTGATGACGTGGAGGTCGCCACCATCGCTTCTCAGGTACGGACGGATCTGCTCGTCAAGCAAGCTGTTGATCGCATCGAAGCGCTGCCGGTCTGGCGCACTGAGGTCGGCGTAGGCATGGTTCGCAGCCGCCACCGCCACCGCTGTTTGCGCCTGCGCCGCCGGCGCGGCGCGGATGGGCACCGCGAGCAAACGCACCAGCTCCGGCCAATCGGCTTCGCCGTCCTGGGTGACCGTGAGCCATTTATCAACGTAGAACACGTTGCTGACATGCTCGATGTCGAACAACGCGCGCGCCAGCGGATCGCCTTGCGCCTGCTCGGCATCCTCGTACGAGTGCGTGACTCCCCAGGTCAGCGGCTCCCAGAGAACGAACTTCACCGCGTTCGGATTGGGTGTGTCTTCAATTTCTGAAATCTTGGGCATCTGAACTTCCTGAAGGCGAGGCCACTCCCTCCGCGTCAAAAATACGGCTGCGTTAAATTGATACCCCGCGCGTAAGTCGTTTTGATCGCTATCGACCGGCTGATGAATCGATCAACTTCTGCAATTCGCCTTGCTCGTACATCTCGCGCACAATATCCGCGCCACCAACAAATTCACCATTGATATAAAGCTGAGGTATGGTGGGCCAGTTGGCATAAGCCTTGATGCCGTCGCGAATATCAGGGTCGACCAAGACGTTCACAGCGGTGTACTCCTGCACGCCACACGCCTTCAGTATCTGCACCGTCGCGCCAGAAAAACCGCACTGCGGGAACTGCGGTGTGCCTTTCATGTAAAGCACGACGGAGTTGGTGGTGACCTGACGGTGAATATTTTCCTGAACGTTCATTTCAAATTTCTCCCAGTTTATTAAGTAGCCGATTCGACCCAAGCGTCGGGCGCAAAGGTTCGCATGGACAAGGCGTGAATTTCGGAGCGCATGCGGTCTCCGAGCGCCAGGTACACCAGTTGGTGCTGCTGTATCCTGCTTTTCCCGGTGAATTGCGGGCTCACGATCACGGCCTCGAAGTGTTGGCCGTCGTCGCCCAGCACTTCCACGTGATCGCAGGGCAGGCCGTTCACGATGGTGTTTCTAATTTCATTCGCTGTCATCATCTTGTCGTCTCCAATTGATTCTGTGTGGCCAAGATAATTGGCCCCATCACGCGTTGCCGATCGGTGCATGCATCGCGTCTTGCGCGGCTTCGGTCGAGGCACTGGCGACCGAATTGAACGCCGCATGCAGCGTGTGCCACGGCAGGATCGCGCATTTGACGCGGGTCGGCAGATCCCGCACACCGGCGAATACCGCCAGCCGTCCGATGTGATTCGGGCTGTTCAGATCGAGTTTGCCGGTGGCCATGGCCAGAAACTCCTGGATCAAGGTTTCCGCGTCCGCGCGTGTCTTGCCTTTCACAGCCACCGTCATCATCGACGCCGACGCTTTGCAGATCGCGCATGACTCACCCTGAAATGTGATCCCCGCTATGCACTCGACACAATCGGGGTCGAGTTCGAGATTGAGCGCCACAGTGATGTGATCGCCGCACAGTGGGTTGTGGCCCTCCGCATGGTGGCTCGCCTGCTCCAGCGTGCCGTAATTGCGCGGCTTCTTGTTGTGGTCCAGGATCACCTCTTGATACAGCGCCCGGTAGTCGGCCATTACGCAAACACCTTCTGCACGCTGCGAATGCCGGAGATCAGTGCATCGACTTCCGCCATGCTGTTGTAGAAGGCAAACGAGGCCCGCGACGTGGCCGGCACTTTGAAGCGCTGCATCACGGGCTGTGCGCAGTGATGACCCGTGCGCACCGCCACGCCCTCCTGATTGAGCAGTGTGCCAACGTCATGGGGGTGCACGCCGTCAACCGTGAATGACAGCACGGCAGCCTTGTTGGCGGCGGTGCCGAGAATGCGCACGCCCGGCATGCGCGTCATTTGCGCGGTCGCGCAACTGAGCAACGCGTGTTCGTGCGCGGCAATGGCGTCCATGCCGATGGCCGAAAGGTAATCCACGGCGGCACCCAGCCCGATCGCCGCTGCGATGGGCGGTGTGCCGGCCTCGAATTTGTGCGGGATCGTGTTGTAGGTGGTTTTCTCGAAGCTCACCGACATGATCATGTCGCCGCCGCCCTTGAAGGGCTGCATTGATTCCAGCAGCGCCGCCTTGCCGTACAGAACGCCGATACCGGTCGGTCCACACAATTTGTGGCCGGAAAAAGCGTAGAAGTCGCAATCCAGATCCTGCACGTCAACCTGCAGGTGCGGCACCGCCTGCGCGCCGTCCACCAGCACCGGCACGCCGCGCGCATGGGCGAAAGCGATCATCTGCTTGACCGGGTTGACGGTGCCCAGCGCGTTCGAAACATGCATCACGCCGACCAACCGGGTTCGTTCGTTGAACAGCTTCTCGTATTCGTCAATCAGCAATTCGCCGGCGTCGTTGATCGGCACAACACGAATCGTCGCGCCCTTCTCTTCGGCCAACATTTGCCACGGCACGATGTTCGAGTGGTGCTCCAGCGTGGTCAGAATGATCTCGTCGCCGGCCTCGATGAATTTTCGACCGTAACCATGCATGACCAGATTGATCGCATCGGTCGTGCCGCTGGTAAAGATCACCTCACGCTCTTCACGCGCATGGATGAAGTGCTGCAGCTTTCTCCGCGCGGCCTCGTACGCGCTGGTGGCCGTCTCCGACAGGTAATGCACTGCGCGGTTGATGTTGGCATGCTCGCTTGTCTGGTAGCGCACCAGGCGGTCAATCACGGCCTGCGGCATCTGGCTCGAGGCGGCGTTGTCGAGATACACCAGCGGCTTGCCGTCGATCTTGAGTTGCAGGATCGGAAAGTCGGCGCGGATGCGTTCGACGTCAATGGCAGGCGCCGAGCGGGGATGGAATGCTGCCCGGACAGCGCTCATGGCAGGCTGCCGGTTTGTTCGAGCATCTTCAATTCAAGCCGGTGCTTGAGTGATGCGACCGGAATGCGCTCGATGATCTCGGCGCCGAAGGCATAGGTCAACAGATTGCGCGCGACGCTGTCGGACAGTCCGCGGCTCTTCAGATAAAACACTTCTTCGCTGTCGAGCTGGCCGATGGTGGCGCCATGCGCGCATTTCACGTCGTCGGCGAAAATCTCCAACTGGGGCTTGGTATCGACGTGGGCTTTGCCGGTGAGCAGCAAGTTGCGACTCGACTGGTTCGAGTCGGTGCGCTGGGCCCCCGGGCGCACGATCACTTTGCCGTTGAACACAGCGTGCGCGCTGCCGCCGACGATGCATTTGTGAAGCTGGCGGCTCGCACCATTCGGCTGGGCATGGTCGATAGAGGTATGGGTGTCGGCAAGCTGGCCACCGGCAATCAACGCGAGTCCGTCAACCACGCACTCGGCGCCTTCAGCCAAGAGCACGCTGAGGTTGTAGCGCGAAATCTGTGCGCCGAGCGCAACACTCACCGACTGATAGTTACTGGAACGCCCCAGCGAGACCGCGCAATCAGCAAGGTGGAACGCCTTGACGCTGTCGCGCTGTACGCGGATGTGCTTGACCTGGGCCCGATCGGCGAGCGCGATCTCGGTCACCGGGTTGATGAAATAGGCCTCGTCCTGCAGCGCGACATAATCTTCGATCAGGGTCACGCTACTGCCGAACTCAGCGACCAGTAGGCAGCGTGGGTAGCTTGCCGTCTCCGATTGCGTTGCAATGAACAGAAGATGCAGCGGCGCTACCAGCGTTACGTTGCGCGGCACCAAAATCACGGCCACATCCTGCAGAAAAGCCGTATTGAGAGCCGCAAATACGTTGTCGCCGAATGCTGCGTGACGACCCAGGTGCGGCTCAATGGTCGCAGCCTGCGCGGTATCTGCCGCCGACAAATTGGCAACCATCACGCCGCCATCTGTGAGTGTGCTGGACAAGTGCGGGGCATAGACGCCGTCGACAAACACCAACCGGGTACGGGCCTCTTCGAGATCGAACTGCTCGATATCTGCGGCGCGCAGGTCGGTGGCACTGCGCACCGGCTGGAACGACAGCTTGATGAGCGGCGAAAGGTCGGTAAAGCGCCACTCCTCGTCGCGCAGGGTCGGCACCGTCAGCACGTCCAGACGGCCAAGGGCCTGCGCGCGCAACGCGTTGATCCACGCTAGCGGGATGGCCCGCAACTGCGACTGGCCTGCCAGCATCGTTTCCAGGTAACCCTTAGCGGGTCGCTGAATAGGCCGGACGGTACTCATGCCACGACTGCTGCCGCCTGGCGCTCGGCAGCGACCCAGTCGTAGCCACGCGTTTCGAGTTCGAGCGCCAGCGACTTGTCGCCCGTCTTGACGATACGGCCCGCCTCCATTACATGTACGAAGTCGGGCACGATGTAGTTGAGCAGTCGCTGGTAGTGCGTCACCAGCACGATGGCATTCTCTCTGTTGGCGAGCTGGTTGACGCCCTGAGAGACGATCCTGAGCGCGTCGATATCGAGGCCGGAATCGGTCTCGTCGAGAATCGCCAGGCGCGGGTCGAGCAGCGCCATCTGCAAGATTTCGTTGCGCTTCTTCTCGCCACCGGAGAAGCCTTCATTGACGTTGCGGCCGAGAAAATCGGGGCTTATGTCGAGCAGCTTCATCTTCTCGCGTACAAAGTCGTCGAACTCGAGTGGGTCCAGTTCTTCTTGGCCGCGCTGCGCCTGCATCGTGTTGTAGGTCAGGCGCAGAAACTGGCTGTTGGCGACACCGGGAATCTCGATCGGATATTGAAAGGCGAGAAACACACCGGCGCGGGCACGCTCTTCGGGCGCCAGCTCAAAAAGATTCTTGCCCTCGAAGCGCACGCTGCCGGCCGTGACCTCATAGGCCGTGTGGCCCGCGAGCACCTTGGCAAAGGTGCTCTTGCCTGAGCCGTTCGGCCCCATGATGGCGTGCACCTCACCGCTCTTCACGGTGAAATCCAGGCCTTTGAGAATTTCGACGCCGTTCACGGTTGCGCGCAGCTCGCGCACTTCGAGCAGGGTCTTGCTGGCCTTGTCAATCATCCGACACTTCCCTCGAGTTTGAAACCGAGCAGCTTGGTCGCTTCGACCGCAAACTCCATCGGTAGTTGTTGGAATACGTCCTTGCAGAATCCGTTGATGATCATTGACACGGCCGCCTCGGCGCCGATCCCGCGCTGCGCAAAGTAGAACAACTGGTCCTCGCCGATCTTCGAGGTCGATGCCTCGTGCTCGACCTTGGCGGTGTGGTTGCGCACCTGCAGATAGGGGAAGGTGTTGGCGCCGGCCTGGTCTCCGATCAGCATCGAGTCGCATTGCGAATAATTGCGCGCACCGGCAGCCGTCGGCGCAATTTTGACCAGCCCGCGGTAGCTGTTGTTGGAACGTCCGGCCGAAATGCCTTTGCTGACGATGGTGCTGCGGGTGTTCTTGCCGAGGTGGATCATCTTGGTCCCGGTGTCGGCCTGCTGGCGGTGGTTGGTGACCGCCACCGAATAAAACTCACCCACCGAGTTGTCGCCGCGCAAGACGACAGAGGGATACTTCCACGTGATCGCCGATCCAGTCTCGACCTGCGTCCACGAAATACGCGAATTGACACCTTTGGCCAAGCCGCGCTTGGTGACGAAGTTGTAGATGCCGCCGACGCCGTTTTCGTCCCCGGCGTACCAGTTCTGTACGGTCGAGTATTTGATGTCGGCGTTGTCGAGCGCCACCAGTTCAACCACTGCGGCATGCAGCTGATTGGTGCTGAATGCAGGCGCGGTGCAGCCCTCGAGGTAAGAGACCGACGCCCCTTCTTCCGCAATGATCAAGGTGCGCTCGAACTGCCCCGACTCCTCGGTGTTGATGCGGAAATAGGTCGATAGATCCATCGGGCACTTGACGCCCTTCGGGATGAAGCAAAAGGAACCGTCGGTAAATACCGCTGAGTTGAGCGCGGCGTAGTAGTTGTCGCCGGTCGGTACCACGGTGCCGAGATACTTCTGCACCAGCTCCGGATGCTCCAGCACGGCTTCCGACATCGAACAGAAAATGACGCCGACCTCGGCCAGCTTGTGCTTGTAGGTGGTCGCCACCGACACGCTGTCGAAAATAACGTCTACCGCGACGCCGGCAAGTGCCATGCGTTCGTGCAGCGGTACGCCGAGCTTCTCAAAAGTGCGCAGCAATTCTGGATCGACCTCATCCATGCTTGTCAGCTTTGCCTTCTGCTTCGGCGCCGCGTAGTAGCTGATGGCCTGGAAATCGATCTTCGGATAGTGGACGTTGGGCCACTTCGGCTCTTCCATCTTGAGCCATGCTTGGTAAGAATTGAGGCGAAAGTCGAGCAGCCACTCGGGCTCGTTCTTCTTCGCCGAAATCATCCGGATGGTGTTTTCGTTGAGCCCCTTCGGCGCGACATCTGTCTCGATCGATGTGACGAAGCCGTGCTTGTAAGGCTGGCTGATGAGTTTCTTCAGTACCGCGCTCATGCCGTTGATCCTGTTCTGTCAAGCCGAAAAGGACGATCCGCAGCCGCAGGTCGTGGCGGCACCGGGATTGTTCTTGATGACAAACTGCGCGCCGTCCAGATCGTCTGTGTAGTCGATCTCGGCCCCCGCCAGGTATTGATAGCTCATCGCATCAATCAGCAGCGACACACCGTTCTTGGTCATCGTCGTGTCGTCTTCGTTGGCGAACTCGTCAAAGGTGAATCCGTACTGAAAACCGGAACAACCACCGCCTTGAACATAGACACGGAGTTTCAGGTTGGCGTTGCCCTCATCGGCAATCAATTCAGCGACTTTGGCCGCCGCGCTGTCGGTGAAGACAAAAGGCGAGGGCATTTCCGTCTGAGTGTTTTCGGTGACTGCGCTCATGGCGTTACCTCAGTATTCTTTACGTCGAGCTTGGACTTTTTCACGTTGAAACTCTCGCCGCAGCCGCATTCGCTTTCGACGTTGGGATTGTCGAACTTGAACATCTGCTTGAGCCCCTCCTTGACGAAATCGATACGCGAGCCATCGAGCACCGACAGACTGTCGGTATCCAGAACGACACGTGCGTTGTGCGACTCGAATGTGTGGTCTCCAGGGCGTATTTCGTCGGCGATGTCAAAGGTGTGCGCCAAGCCCGTACAGCCCACTTTCTTGATGCCGATGCGCAGCGCAAGCCCTTTGCCGCGCTTCGCCAACTGGCTCTGAATTTGCTTTGCCGCGTTTTCTGTCAAGGTAATCGCCATCACTCAGCCTCCAAAGTAGCCACACCAGGCACCGCGAGCAGCAGGGATATCCGCGCTGGACCTCCGGCAGGTTCGTCGCGTCGCCGAAAGAACTTCATGTAGTGTCGTGTCGAAACCATCCTCTTGTCAACATGGTTTCTTAACGCTACCATCTCGGCATGATCAAGGAGCTCAAGATGGACAGTCGTGCGATCGCGGAGCTGGTCTTGCACCTGGGGCGCATCGCCTCCGCCGAGGCGCTCGTCGAGGGGCTGACGCCGGTCCAGTGGGCAGGGCTCAGGTACTTCGCAAGGGCCAACCGCTTTTCCCGAACGCCATCCGCCTTCGCCGCTTTTCACGGCACGACGCGCGGCACGGCGTCGCAGACGATCAAGAACCTTGAGGCCCAGGGCTATCTGGCGCGCCTGCGGTCAGAGAATGACCGGCGCAGTGTGCATCTTGTTCTGACGAAGAAAGCCAGGGCCATTCTTGAGAATGATCTTTTCGAGACCCTGGTCCGTGCCGTCGACACCCTGCCCCTGGGTGGCCGTGGTCAGTTCGCCAGCGCGTTGCAGCGCGTGCTCGGCCAGGTGGCGTTGGAGAGGGGCCTACCGACGTTTGGCAACTGCGCGTCGTGCACGCATCTGGAAGACGACGACTGCAGCCGGGAGCGACAACAGTCCTATGCGTGCGGGTTCTCAGGCGAGCCGCTCCGGCTGGAGGAGCTGGACGGGATCTGCATCAACTTCGTCCACGGCAAGCCCTTGCCGGAGAGGGGTGCCCTTATCAGGATCTCGCCGCGATGACTCGTGTTCCCGCTTCAGCGATCACCATCGACGACAACCAGTTTGACCCGAGCAACCCGACGAACCCGAGCAACCCGACTCACGCGCTTGCCGGCCGACTGCGCGAGCATCTTCAAACGCTCGCCGCTCTGCGCGTCGCGATCAGCTATCGGGACCTGGCCAAGGCGATGCTGCTCTCGCCCCCTCAGACCATTCATCAAGTGACCGAGGCGTTGGAGCAACTCATGGCCGAGGACGCGGCGACTGAGAGCCCCTTCATTGCGGCCATGGTCGTCAGCAAGTGGCGCAGCGGCATGCCAGCTCCGGGCTTCTTCGACTGCGCGGCGCAGCTCGGCCGTTTCGCCGGCGATGCAACGGGACCCGACGCCAGGGCGTTTTATGCGGCCGAGTTCGAGGCGTCCGTCGCCTTGTGGGCGCGTCCGCGCCCGACGGCGGCAACGACGTGAACAGCCAGCGCCCGCGAGTGGTCATCGTCGGCGCCGGCTTCGCCGGCCTCACAGTCGCCAAGCGGCTGGCCAAGGCGCCGGCAGACATCACCCTGATCGACCGACAGAACCATCATCTCTTTCAACCGCTGCTTTACCAAGTGGCGACGGCCGGGCTGTCGCCCGCCGACATCGCTTGGCCGATTCGAAGCCTGGTCCGGCGCCAGCGCAACACCCGCGTGTTGCTGGGCGCAGTCACCGGCGTTGATCGCACGCGCAAACACGTCATCTTGGACGGCCTAAACATCGCCTATGACGTCCTGGTGCTGGCGACAGGGGCCAGCCATGGCTACTTCGGCCACGACAGCTGGGCCGCCCATGCGCCCGGCCTGAAGACGGTCGACGACGCTACAGAGATCCGACGCCGTCTGCTGCTCGCCTTCGAGCGCGCCGAGATGGAACCCGATGCGCGCGAGCGCCAACGACTGCTCACCATCGTGATCGTCGGCGGCGGACCGACCGGGGTCGAGATGGCTGGCGCCGTCGTGGAACTGGCGCGCAAGGCGCTCGCGGCCGACTTCCGGACCATCGATCCGCAGCAGACGCATGTGCTGCTGGTCGAGGCCGGGCCCCGCTTGCTGGCCAGCTTTCCAGAATCGCTGTCGAGCCACGCCGAGCAGGCGCTTCGCCGCCTGGGCGTGGACGTCCGCTTGAACCAAGCGGTCACGGAGTGCGCGGCGTTCGGGGTCGCGCTGGGCGACGAACGTGTGGACGCGGCCACGGTGATCTGGGCCGCCGGGGTCACCGCCTCACCGGCGGCGGCCTGGCTCGGCGTGGCAAGCGATCGCGTCGGCCGCGTGGTAGTCGGACCGGATTTGCAGCCGCTTGCTGCCGACGATATCTATGTCATCGGCGACACGGCGCTCGCCCTTGACGCTGCCGGCGCTTCACTCCCCGGCATCGCCCCGGTCGCCAAGCAGCAGGGCGCCTACGTGGCCGCAGCCATTCAGGCGCGCCTCAGCGGCAGGGGCGCGCCACCAGCCTTCCACTACCGGGACCAAGGCCTGCTCGCGACGGTTGGCCGCAAGACCGCCGTCATCGCGTTCGGACGCGTGCGGCTCAGGGGATGGTTTGCGTGGTGGCTGTGGGGCATCGCCCATATCTACTTCCTGGTCAGCCTGCGTAACCGGCTGATCGTCATGACGCAGTGGCTCTGGTCCTATGTCAGCGCCGAGCGCGGGGCCCGCCTGATCACCGGTCTGCACAGCGCCCTCGACCCTGACCGGCTGAGGCGCCGTCACGGCGATGCGCGCCTGTCGGACGAACGGAAACCGGCTTGAACGACCTGTGATGTGCTGGCTGAACGGCGGCATTCATGCTTTCGTCGCAAGCGACACCCGCACGCCCCCGTGAACAAACATGCACAGTTGCGGGTTTCAACTGGAAGTGAATGCGGAATTCATCCAGGCGACAAGCTCGCAAGCTCCTTCAACAACGCATCCGAAACTTCAACACCGTTTGGCTCGCTGCGTTGCCGAGCCGCATGACGTCGGTCGGAAGGCAGACGCACGCCAGGTTGCTTGCGCGCCTCTGAGAAGAAACGCTCGGCCTGTTCTTGCCAGTCATGCACCAGGCCGGAGGTGAAGACCTCGGGGCTCATCGCGATCAATAGCTCCCCGCCCAGCGGCGGGCCGCCGTCGCCGTTGTCGAGCGCAGCGGCCGCCCGGCTGGTCGGCTCACCGATCAAGGGCCCTGCGATCAGCTCGACCATCATCGACAGGGCCGATCCTTTGTAGCCACCGAACGGCAGCAGCGCGCCCGCCAGGGCCTGCGTCGGTTCCAGCGTGGGCTCGCCGTCAGCGTCGATGCCCCAACCCGGCGGCAGCGCCTTTCCGGCGCGGCCCATGAGTTCGATCTCGCCGCGCGCCACGACGCTGGTGGCAAAGTCGAAGATGAAAGAGTGTGCGCCGGCTCGGGGCCAGCCGAATGCGATGGGGTTGGTTCCCATCAGGCGGCGGTTGCCGCCATGCGGCGCGACGATGCATTGGCCCACCGTGAAAGCCCAGCAGGCCAGGCCGGCATCGACGATGGGGTCGAGGTCGTGCCACAGCGCCGAGTAGTGGTAGCACTGGGTCAGCGCGAGCGCGGCGATGCCGTTGTTCTTCGCTGCTTCAACGAGTGCGGGCACGCCGATGGCATGGGCTGCGGGGGCAAATCCGTTCTGGCCATCGACACGCAAGAAGCTGCCCGCCACCCGCTCCAGCCGGGGTTGGGCTCCGGCGCTGACCCTGCCGCTGCGGATGCTGCCGACGTAGCCGATCAACCGGTACAGGCCATGCGAGCGGCAGTCCGACGCTTCGCTGGCGGCCATGGCCCGCGCGATGGGGCCGGCCTGATGATCGGCCAGGCCGTTGGCCCGCAGCACGCGCATCGCGAAGGCCTCGACCTCGGCGAGGCTCATCACCGTGCTGGGCTCGGCCTTCACAACGCAGGCCCTACTGGATCACGCCGGCGGGTGTGCCCAGAACATCCAGATGCGGAGAAATCCCAAGCCCTGGCGCGTCCGAGGCGGTCATGAAGCCGTCGACGCGCTGCGGGGCGCCTGCGGCGATCGCCACCGTCCCGTAGCTGTTGAAGTCCGTGGCGGAGAAGCAGAACTCTTCCGGCGTCGACCGTGCAAGGTGGGCAATCGTTGCCGTGACGATGTCGCCGCCCCAGGTGTCTTCGATCGTCATCGGCGTGCCGCTGGCCACGCAGATGTCCCGCATCAGGCGTGCCTTGGTCAGGCCACCGACCTTGCTGATCTTCAGGTTGATGATGTCCATCGCATCGTCGGCCAGGGCCTTCATCAAGCTGCCGATATCGCCGATCACCTCGTCCAGCACGAAGGGCCGCACGGTGCGTCGGCGCACCGAAAGGCACTCTTCGTAAGTGGCGCAGGGTTGCTCGATATAGACGTCCACGTTGGCCACTGCGGCGGCGATGCGTGCGGCCTCGGCGCGCGTCCAGCCGGTGTTGGCGTCGGCGACCAAGATGTCGCCGGCATCGAGTATGGCCCTCGTCTCGTGAATGCGCAGGATGTCGGTGTCGGCGTTGCCCCCCACCTTGAGCTGGAACTTGGTGTAGCCCTCTTTTTTGTAGCCCGCAATTTTGCTTGCCATGGCCTGCGGTGACTCTTGCGAGATGGCGCGGTACAGCGCAATCTTTTCCTGCGCGGCGCCGCCCAGCAGCTTGTAGACCGGCATCCCCGTCACCTTGCCGAGAATGTCCCAGCAGGCAATGTCGATCGGCGCCTTGACGTAGGGATGGCCGCGCAGAACCGCGTCCATGTGGCGGTTGATGTTGCCGAGATCGAGGGGATCGAGGCCCAGCATCTTCGGGCCCAGTTCGGCCAGCCCCGAGCGCACGCCCAGCGCATAGGCCGGCAGGTAGGCCGAGCCGAGCGGGCAGCACTCCGCATAGCCCGTCACGCCGGCATCGGTCTCGACGGCGACGACGGTGGAGTCGAACACATCGACGTAATTGCCGTTGGACCAGCTGTACCGGCCCTCGCGAAGTGGCAGATCGACCTGCCAATACTTGATGCCAGTGATCTTCATTGCTTCGCCCAAGACGCGTACCAGGTCTTGAAGAGACGGAGCTGGTTTCTGGCAAACGTCTTTTGGCTTTCCGACAGCACGTCGGTCGGATTGAAGTGGTGTTCGTACTCGGGGTTTCCCTCGAGCAGCATCAGGTACTTGTAGAACAGGACCAGATCGACACCTTCGTCGAAGGTGGAGAGCACTTCCAACGCGGCTTCCAGTTGCAGCGCCTGCTGGCGAGCGGTGGTATCGCCCTTCGCGGCCTTCTGGCACAACGCGGCCAGATGCAGCACTTCTCTTGGCAACACATTGCCGATGCCGGTGATGGCCCCCGTGGCGCCGCAGTTGACGTAGCCGTGGAACACTTCGGTGTCCACACCCACCATCAGGGTCAGCGCTTCCGAACGGCCGGTGATGTGTTCGGCCGCGTAGCTCAGGGCCTGCGCGCTGCCGAATTCCTTGAAGCCGACCAGATGCGGGTACTTCTCGTGCAGTGAGAAGAACAGCTCGGCCTTGGTTTCGAAGCCGTAGTACGGGCTGTTGTAAATGACCGCCGGCAAGTCGACCGCGGCCTCCAGAATGCCCGCGAAGTGCGCATGCTGTGCGGCGGCCGATGACCCGCGTGACAAGACCCGCGGGATCACCATCAGGCCGGCAGCGCCGGTCTGCTTGGCGTGCGCCGCGAGTGCCGCAGCGCGCATCGGGTTCTGCGCGCCGGTGCCGACGATGACCCGAAGGCCGGCCTTGACCAGCCCTTCCACACCCGTCATTCGCTGCTCGTCGGTCAGCAGCGGCCAATCGCCCATCGATCCGCAATAGATGACACCCGACATGCCGGCCGACACCAGTTCCTTGCCCTTGCGCACGAGCGCATCGAAGTCGGGCGTGCGGTCGGCCTTGCAGGGCGTCATCAGCGCGGGCATGACGCCCGAAAAAACGTTCTTGCTCATCATCAGCTCCACTAGGCGATCGACGCGCCGATCTTGCGCAGGTTGGCGATCACCGGCGCCTGCGGCAGCCAGATCTTGTCGAACGCGGCAATGATGGCTTCCGTATCGGCAACGGCCACTTGACGGATGGGAATCGGTGCCTTCTTGAAGTTCTCGATCAAGTTCGGCTCGTTGGCGGCCAATCCATCGATCTGCTCATCCAGAGTCTCCTTGACCAGTTTGGTGATGAGATCCTTGTCGGCCGCCGAG
>Ga0163144_10017576_pt1 | contig 14563 bp, 13 predicted proteins | sample OliLak19BULKMAT1_FD_123175 | JGI IMG/M metagenome (GOLD analysis project Ga0163144, IMG submission 123175) | Freshwater microbial mat bacterial communities from Lake Vanda, McMurdo Dry Valleys, Antarctica - Oligotrophic Lake LV.19.BULKMAT1 | ecosystem: Environmental > Aquatic > Freshwater >... | reverse complement strand
CCCAACGTTACTGGCACGAAAAGCCCAATCGGGTGGCGGCGTAAGGACCGAATAACGTACTCCCCGGCGCTTAAGTTAAGCTGTGGGTAGCGACGCTTTGACATCTGGTGTTTACGCTGTGTTTCAGGGCTGACAATCTGTTCAACTGGGTCAATTGGGCGAGCAGCGTGAACAACCATGTGTGCAGGTGCGGGTGACGGCACAGGTGCAGCGGTTTGTGCTACGGGGTGTGCGTACAATGGCCTGCCTTCTGCGTCGTACGCCACAGGTTTGTTGAGGTCTTGGGGTTCTGCGTCTGTCATAGCGCTATTATACCAACTTTATCTGTGTTTGGCTTCCGTCGGATTTACCTAAGTGCTTAAAACCTTTAGGCGTCACACGCCGGCCGCGTGGAGTGCGCTCAATAAAACCAATTTGGAGAAGATATGGCTCATAAAAATCTTCGATTGTTGTCTGTTCATCGCCTGTAAGTGCTGCTATTGTGTTGAGCCCCACAGGATTACTACCGTAGTTATCGATAATGCTCGTCAGCAGGTTGCGGTCGCCCGGATCGAGCCCGAGTTCATCAATTTCTAGAAGTGAGAGTGCGGCTGTCGTGACGGCGACGTCAATGATACCGTCACCATTGACATCGGCATAGTCTCGTACTCGTTTTAGCAGGCGGTTGGCAATACGCGGCGTCAGACGAGCACGCGTCGATAGCATTGCTGCGGCAGCTGGGTCAATCTTACTTTCAAGAATATGTGAAGAACGAGCAATAATTCGTGAAATCTCATCAGTTGTGTAAAACTCGTGTCGGTAAATATGCCCAAACCTGTCTCGTAGTGGCGCTGTTAAAGCACCCGTGCGTGTCGTTGCGCCAATAACAGTAAACTTTGGTAAATCAAGCCGCACACTGCGCGCAGCCGGACCTTTTCCTATCATAATGTCGAGCTTGAAATCTTCCATCGCACTGTAGAGTACCTCTTCGACCGATCGTCCAAGTCGATGAATCTCATCGATAAATAAAATGTCACCGTCAGTTAAGTTTGTCAGAATACTTGCAAGATCACCTGCACGCTCTATTGCCGGTCCCGATGTTATACGAATACTCTTGCCCATCTCGTTTGCAATCACAGTTGCCATTGTTGTTTTACCAAGACCCGGTGGCCCATACAAAAGGACGTGATCAATTGGCTCATCTCTTTTCTTTGCAGCATCTATTGCAAGCTTAAGATTTTTTTTCAGACGATCCTGACCAATATAATCAGCAAATGATTTTGGCCTGAGTGTTACTTCAATAATCTGCTCATTGTCGTCAGTGTCATGAATAGTGGTGTCTATGATGCGCTGAATAGCCATTGTATATAATTATAGCATTACGGCACACGTGTCGGATTCCAACACGTTCGAAGGTCACGGTTAAGCAGCTGTAGTTGCCGCATATCTGACTCGTCAAGTGTAAAATCAAATAGCGACATATTTTCAATAATTCTGTGTGGTTGTACAGATTTGGGAATAACAACACAATTATTCTGTATACACCAACGGAGCATAATTTGCGCATATGTTTTTTGATGCTTCTTTGCAACCCTTGAAATAACGGTTTCATTCATATCTTTTGCATGTGCGAGCGGCGAGTAGGCTTCGACAACAATGTTGTTAATATGGCAGTATGCAAGTAGTTCAGGCTGTTGTAAAAAAACATGGAGCTCTACTTGATTAACAGCTGGGATAATATTCGCATACTGCTTTAGCTCTTCGAGATGTCGAATAGTATAATTACTAACACCAATTGAACGAGCCTGTCCGCTTGTTACTGTTTCTTCAATTGCAAGCCACGTTTTTTTGCGAACAATACTCACCGGAAAGTGGAGTAGTAGTAGATCAACATAATCAGTTTTTAGATTCTTAAGTGATTTCTTAAAACTCATGAGAGATCGTTTTGCACCAAAATTCGTAACGGAAATCTTCGTAGTAATAAACAACTCATTCCGTTTTAAACCCGAGGTACTCCATGCATTACCAAGCATATGCTCGTTACCGTATATTTGTGCCGTGTCAAAATGACGATAGCCGGCTTTGACTGCTGCCCTAAAGGCCATATTAAACTGTGATTCGTCAGTCACTTGCCACAAGCCCAGCCCAACTTGAGGAATGGCATACCCATTACGTAACGTCGTAAGAGGAATTTTGACCATATACACTACCCCTTTAGCGCCTGCGTGACGCGCTCGGCTGTTGATAGTTTGGTTGACACACCTTGAAGTGCTTTGCTCGCATCGGCTAAGCTGTACCCAAGCGCCATTAGTGCTTCCGCCGCTTCATCTTGCGGTGAAATAGTCGTTGTACCGCTGCTTCGGCTTAGCTGCAGCGCAAGTCCAACTTTGTCTGAAAGATCAACCACTACTCGCTCGGCAATCCGCTTACCGACACCAGTTGCCTGTGTAATATAAGCGCTATCGCTATTAGCGATTGCGTTACGAACTTGCTCACTATCGCCTAATGATAAAATCGAAAGAGCTGCTTTTGGTCCTACTCCTTGTACAGTTATTAAAAGTTCAAATAATTTCTTTGCAGCGAGTGTTGAAAATCCAAATAATTCCTGTGATTGTTCGCGAATGTGGTGATACGTGTGAAGTTTGACCTGCTTACCTAGAACAGAGGCATCAAAATCACCTACCGCTACTTGTACTTCATACCCCACGCCTGAGACATCAACAATAACAGCGTTTCCAAATTTTTCAGCTACCACTCCATATACATGCGCAATCATAGTTCTTATTATACTCGACTCATGAGACTATGTGTAATTGCCGCGGCGAGCGCATCGGCGCAATCGTCTGGTTGCGGTGGCGCGCTCAGACCAAGCTGCATACGGACCATCTCTTGGACTTGTTTTTTGTCTGCTTTCCCGTAGCCTGAAAGTGACTGTTTAATTTGTTGCGGTGTGTACTCAGTTATTGTAAGACCTGCTTTCCGTCCAACGAGTAACGCAACACCTCTTGCTTCAGCTACTGTCATTGCGGTTGTACTATTTTGTGAAAAAAAGAGCTTTTCGATAGACATCTGCTCAGGCTTAGTCTCAGCAATGATTGCTGTTAAACTATCAAATATATCTTCGAGCCTTTCGTCATGCGGTGTGTGCGCTGGTGTCGAAATAACACCCGCGTCGACAAGTGTCATTTTATTTTGTACGACATCGATAACACCAAAGCCCATGATGGCGGTACCTGGGTCGATTCCTATTATTCTCATACTCCTAGTATAGGCTACTTTTGACTTTGGAAGAATGTTGGCAATTTAAGAATCCATTTTTTAATTTCTTGACGCCATTCCCATATTCCATAGCCGAGCGCAAGAACGCTCAGTCCACCGAGAGCCCACCACCAGGTTATTGCTCCGGCGGTATCGGCGACTGGTTCTACCGCGAAAGCTGCTTCAGGGATAGACGCTGCTTTTACATTACGACACCGATTGGTGTCTGCGCTACGCTCCTGTCCCGGCTTGCACGCTACCAATCCGCCATCTGAAGCTGTTGATTTACAGCGATTAGTAGAAGGGTTACGTACTTGACCTGGCTGGCACGTTGCTAGGCTCAGGCTATCGGCCGCAATCGATCGACAACGATTTGTCGTTTCACTTCTGTATTGACCGTCGCGACACGCGGTTAGTGCCGAGAGTGCAGTGGTAATAAGCCGACAGCGATTCGTATCTGGGTTTCGGAATTGGCCAACTGGACAGGGCTTAAGACCAGTTGCCACTGCCTCAACATCATCTATGCGCGATGCGTGGTTGGGCGCACCGGGTGTTGGGGTATTGGTATACTGCCATACACTATCGATCAGCGCCCACGACTCTCCTTCCGCCGCCTCAATGTACGCCGGTGCGCTATCGATAAATTGATTATCACTTGACTGCAGTGTTACTTGGCTACTGGTATTTGTGAGTGTAAACGCAATATCATCATTTGAAAACAACATGTAACTCATTGGCGCAATACGACTATCAGTCGGGAACGTATACGACTTCACAGGAGACGTTCCGATTATAAGCAGGTAGCTTCCGAGTTCGACGCTTACCATGTGCGGATTGTAAAGTTCGATAAACTCATTGCCAGCGTCGACTCCAACTGCGTTAGGCATAAGTTCACTAATAACGAGAGGTAGCAGCTCAAGCCAGCAGTCTTCAGCAGCGTCAACCCGATAGCCATCGGGTAAGGCTGGCTGGATAGCAACTATATTACGACATACATCATGGCTGAGACACTGTGTTCCGACTTGTTCTTTGTCAGCCGGTATATTAGTTTGTAAGCCGGTGATATTACTACACATATCTCGTACGCAATTACCAGATTCATCTAATAAATATCCTATAGGTACGTCAATCTGTATACCATCGATATTTGTGCAGATATCTATAGGCGGCGGGAGACATGTGGCCGTGTCGTCAACACTCCACCCTGTCGGGGCAGCATGTTGAATGTCGATAATATTTTGACAAATATCTTGTATTTCATATATGGCACCGTATGAGTAGCTACTTTTGGGCGTTACTGATTCTATATCAACCAAATTATTATCAGTATCTACCAAAATGGTTGCTGAAACCATTTTACGAGACAGTACTTTGGTATTTTGCGGCGCAATGGCAGCAGACGTTTCAGGAGAAACAGCAGACGTGCCCCAACCTATCTTATCAACTACATTAGCGGTACTACCAATTAGACGAATATGTCCAGCAGTTGCCAGTATCGTACCTGTAAATTTGCCATCGCTCCCCAGTGAGGGCATGGCTGTCGCGAGTTGAGTTGAAATAAGGAACGCCGATGCACGCTGTGGCAAAAATAAATGAAGCGAATTGTTTTCAGGAACAAAACAAAACATTTTAGTCCCGGTTGTTATCGAAGTCGCGCTCGCATAGAAAAGGCACCAGTTGCTGATATCAATATCGGTATCGGTATTGTTATACAGCTCAATAAATTCATTACTTGCAGAACCTGTGGGACCTACTTGTACCTGACTAATCACCACATTGGGCTGGGGTGATGCGTTGGCACGCACGCCGAACAGACCAATACAGAGTACAAAGAAAGCGAGCATTGCAACCACCATACGCATGCGCATAGCTTCATAATACGAAACCACTCATGATTTTACAAGTATATTCTCAGCTAAATATCTGCTGTGATTTCGACGTTGGTATGAACGTTCACCACATCGTCTAGCTCATCAAGTGCATCGAGAATTTTTAAAATTTTGTTCGCTGTATCTGTGTCTTCAATGATAATTGTCGCGTGTGGCACATATTGGAGCTCTGCTTCGGTAACATTGAGGCCGGCATCGAGTAGGCTCTGGCGTACCTTAGCAAGCTCTTTTTGCTCGGTGTATACTGTCGTCCCGTCGTCTTCTTCTACGGCATCCTCAGCACCAGAATCAAGGATAATGAGGAGCGTATCCTCACCTGTTGCTGATACACGAATCACACCCTTACGCGTAAACTGAAACGCAACACTACCAGCATCAGCGATACGGCCACCATTTTTTGTGAGTGCAGTGCGTACATCAGGAAACGTACGATTTTTGTTGTCTGTTGCTGTTTCAATGAGTATCCCGACACCTCCTGGCCCTATGCCTTCATAGGTTGTTTCTTCGAGCTGCGCTGCATTCTTATCCGCCACTCGGTCGATTGCGCGCTGAATATTAGCTGCGGGCATATTAGCCTGCTTGGCTTTTTCTATTGCCATAGCAAGTGCCGAGTTCATGGTTGGGTCAGTACCACTCCGAGCTGAAATAGCAATTTGGTTGCCTATTTTTGTAAAAACAGCGCCGCGCTTCGCATCCTTAGCGCCTTTTTCTCGTTTAATAGTTGACCATTTGCTGTGTCCAGACATACCATACGCTCCACTTAATTTTTGTCGAATTAATACTATTATAACAGATGAGAATACTGAGCGGTAAACTCTATGCGTGATATGATACATGCATGAAGCAGCTGCCTTTCATTGCCCTATTAATCCTATTGTGTGTGAGCATATGGCCTGGGCTGGCCCATGCTACCGATAGTGAACACATACAGCGATTTGGTATTCGGGTGGCGGTAACGCGTGACAATACCGCTACAATTACCGAAACAATTGTGTATGATTTTTTGCAAAATAATCGTTATGGTATATTCCGAGATATACCAATAGATTATAAAGACGGAAACGACACGTACTACCTCAACTTTACACTTGAGAGCGTCACACGAAACGGCACATCAGAACAAGTCGAAACGAATACAGTAGATGGCACTAAGCGGCTGAAGATTGGTGACTCTGCTCGTACTATCAGCGGCATACATACCTATGTCGTAACATATACACTATCGCCTATTGTCACGAATAAACAAGGAGTGCCATTTTTAAATCTTGATGTTGTTGGTGAAGGCTGGCAGGTTCCAATATCTAACGTCTCTGTATCTATATCACTCGAAGACTCAGCTCAGCTCAGTAATGTATCGTGGCTCGGTGCTATTAACATATCCGACAATCCTGGCCAGTTTTCGGCAACTAAAATTCCGGCCGGTCAAGGAATTACTATTAACGCTGAGCTTCCGCCTGGCTACGTGAGTAGTTACCTAGAACCTAATAAACAACGGTTAGGTGATGCGATTGCACGCACGTTTTTAACAATAGGTTTTGGCATTGCTATTGCGTGTGGACTCGCTGGCATTGTGGTTGCAATCATACGGACTGTGCGTACACACAAAAGACGAAAAAAACAGATTGTTGTAGCCCAATATGAACCACCCAGTGGTATGTCTCCGGCCCATATTGGACTTCTGAAGGACGATATTGCCGAAACAAAAGAGATTACCGCAACAATTATTGACTGGGCTGTTCGAGGGTATCTAAAGATTGTTTATATTCCAAAAAAAGGCTTCTTTGGCGCTAAAGATTACCAACTAGTAATGCTGCAAAATTCCTCACATCTTCCTCGCATTGAAGCACCGCTTTTCACCTCATTGTTTGATGGTAAGCCAGATATTCTCGTGAGTAAACTCGTACGAACAAACGTGGCGTCGCAAGCGACACTATTTAAGTCGGCAATTAAGGCAGAGCTTACGGATAAAGGCTACTACGATAAGGACGAAAATATTCTCATGCATGGAACGCTTACCGAAAAAGGCGCTGAGCAATGGGCGCTCGTAGATGGCTTTCGTCTATATCTGAGTGTCGTTGAAAAAGATCGATTGAAGTTTAGTGATGCGCCTGATAAAACACCAGAGCGGTTTAGTGCACTACTCCCTTATGCGATAGCACTGGGTGTTGAGAAACAATGGGCCCAGCAGTTCAAGGGTATTGATCTTGTCGAATCAACGACTTGGTATAGTGGTAATCTAGCTGCTTTTTCGGCAGTCTCACTTGTATCTAGTCTTGGCGGCAGCTTCGCGAGTACAGTAAGTAGCTCTAGTTCTAACTCTAGCGTTAGCTCTAGCGGTGGCTCTAGTGGTGGTGGCTTTGGTGGTGGTGGCGGTGGTAGCTGGTAGCTACTCAACAATATTTACTTTGCCAAGGTCAAACCTCGTGACACGCTGCAAATATACGCACAAGCCGATAAGTCCAGCGTACATACTGACAATCACCCATGACGGTAAGCTAACACTTGTTGTAGCCCATGGAATGTTCGACAGATAATTGGCTACATGTATCATATACCCAAGTAGCCACGATGCCGGTAAGCCAACGATAGTTGCTATACCGGGTACAATAAGTGCACCAATACCAGCAATAAATGTGAGTAGCATAGCGATTGGCACAAGCGGTAGGACGAGCATGTTTGCGATAATTGCAACGTTTGAAAACTGTCCAAATGCAAAAATAATCAGCGGCGCTGTGGCGACAAGGGCTGAAAGTGTTTCAAAAAGTACCTGTCGTATAAAACCAGGCCTTGTATCACCAAAGAAATATGCATGGAGAAGTGGCGCCAATATCATCACACCCGCAAACGCCGCAAAAGATAGTTGCCAACCCAAATCACCCCACAGATAACTTGGATTAACGAGTACGGTCACGGCTGCCGCAACCGGAAGGAGCACGAGTGGGTGAAACCGTCGCCCATAATACCATGCAGCCAGGCTAAGTGTAGCCACTAGCCCTGCCCGCGACATGCTCGGACTCATGCCCGTCACTGCGATAAAGCCAGCAATCATAGCCATGCTTGATAGTGCTGATAAATATTTAGATATTTTTTCGAACAAACGTCGTGCCAACCTCACGAGAATTGTCAGATTATATCCACTCGCAACCACAACATGAGTTAATCCAACAATTTGTAGAGCTGATTGTAAATCTGCAGGCAGAGCCTTTTTTTGTCCCAGTAAGTACCCGAGACCCAGGCTTGCTTGCGGATCTGGTACTGCCAGCCGTACAGCATTTGCGAACCAATCTCGAAAAACCCGTGCTACGTCACCCGGCTCCGGCCGCTCGATGTGTGTCACGTTTGCTTGGTACATACTTGCTACGTAGCTACCGAAGCCAGGAAGTAGTGTTCCTTCGATTGTTACACGGTCACCGCGCTTAATATCTTGGTTCGTTGAAGCACTCGCCCATACGACGCCGGGCAGTAACCGGTCACCACGGTTCACACCTGACACGCGCAGCTTTATAAGCCCTTGACCATCGGTATCAATATCGTCACGTACAACACCATTTAGTATTACTTGTGTTTTATATAACTCGTTATACGCCTGCAACTCGTACTGACTCACCGATCCTCTCCACAATCCAACCATGAGACCACCAATAATAAGCAGTGGTACGAGATAGATAGTGCGGCGAAGTAGCGTGGTCAGACACAGAGCTAACCCTGTCATAAGCCATACCAGCGAACCAAATAACCCTGGTACGACTGCGGCAGATGCATATATACTAACAAGAATACTGAGACTCATACCTGCAATAAGCCAAGCTGTATGAAGTCGTTTTTTAAAAACCCACCAGTTCATGCGTGTAGTATACACAAAAAAACACCCATATTGCGATGGGTGCATTTTATGGAGGGACCAGTGGGGCTTGAACCCACGACACCCTGCTTAAAAGGCAGGTGCTCTAACCAGCTGAGCTATGGTCCCATAATGGGGTGGTGCTAAAGTGATATTGCGATTAGCCAGAGTCCAACATCACTTTCGAGGTTAGAGCACCTGGTGCTTACATATTTTCAGACGGACAAGCCATCTGGGCAGCTGAGCATGGACTCATAAACACAGAAACACTCTAGAAAATGTACCACCTATAGGGGTGGTTTGTCAATCGCGACTGGGTCGCTATTTGGTAATAATCGCGTAGTAGCAGTTATCGAAAAGTGTCTTGATTGACACCTGAATACTATTGAATATCGTGATAGCATAGTCAGTCGAGCGGGAGTTGCCACATCGCTCAGTGCATAGCTGTCGTCGATGGACAGTATCGAATCAACGTAAATTAGGTGTTTCTTGCCGTCAGTAAATGATAACCATGTCGGGATATGTAACAGTGGCGTATGTGGAATTGAATAATCTGTACACATGCGAGAACTAGCATCGTCCCGACCATCAGACGCGTGTTTCCCAGTAATTTCACGAGTGCGAACACAACGCCAACCACAAAAAGATAGTATAGTGGCCATACTAAGTGAACGCTCGCTCGGAATACTCCCCAAAATGCATCGACTATTTGAGGAACATCGTACGAAAATAGCGTCACATCATTCCACCGAATAGCAGCACTGCTGCGAGCTGACGCATGCAACTAGCGCTTAGATTTTTTCTCAATAAGCGGAGCAGCCGGTTTTGTAAAAAATAAATCAACAACCGCTAACACGATTGCTACACTAATTATCACATCTTTATAGTCTACCAAATACTGGTATATGTTAGCCCCCACACCTTCAAGCGGCAACGTAAATCCAAGCGGCTCTACCAGAAAAGCCAATGCTAAAAGCGTGAATAGGAGTGCACCGTATATCCTACCGACGATAGTTTTGTATGTATAGCCATGAAACAAGAGTAAGATTGCAGGCAAGAGCACAATAAGGCTCAGTGTGATTGCTGTCGTTAGTGGCCCAGCCGGTGCAACGCCCAAACTCCCTACTAAAAGTCCAGCGTCGTAGCTCCATATACTGCTCAGAATTGAGCCGGCGGCAAGTGCTAAACCTAATAAGCCAAATCGTCGCTTTGTAATGAGTGCACTTGCAAACAGCACTGCGGCAAGTATCGCAAATACAATGACGACGTTCACGGTCTTACATCATCCTCGTTGATAGTAAATATAGCGCTACGGCCAACAGTAATGTTGAGGTTATCAACCGTACCGGCAGGTAATTCAATGATATAGCGCGCCGGTGAATCAGGTTTAAATCGAGTCGATTCTCCTCCCTCTGGGGGTACATTCTTCACGATATAGACAATCTTTTTATCCTTATCTACCCACACAATATCAATAGGAATTTTCATATCCTTCATCCAAATTTGCCATAGCCCATCAGTCGGGTATGCAAGTATCATCGCGTCATCTGCGGCGAGTGACTCAACGCCCGCAAGGCCTTTTTGGCGAGCTGATTCAGTCAGTGCTACCTGCGCCTGAAACACACCATCGCCAATAGCGAGTGATGTCTTGGATTGCAGTAGACTACTGAGTGCGACAACACCCGCACCAAGAACAAGCGCTACCGCGGCCACTACCACAACAACAGTACTTACCTGTCTGGCTTTACTCATGCGTCGTATCGGTCATGCTTATCATGGCCTTATTATAACAGTCTGTGTTACTAGGCGCCGATTTTGTCTTTTTTGTTGTGGCGTTTTGCGTTTAGCTCAATGTATTCGATAATCTTTGTTGCAACATCCCGCTGAGTAACAAGCTCGGGGGTCTTAAGACTTGCAGACGAATTGACCTCGAGTACCAGTGGACCACGGTCACTGCGCATCATATCAACACCACAAATAGGGAGTCCCATTGCTTTAGCAGCCTTTATTGCTGTTTTAATTTCTTCGTCGGTAAGTTTGACTGCTGTTCCGACGCCACCCTGGTGAGTATTACTTCGGAAATCGTCGTCGAGGCTCTGACGCTTGATGCTCGCAACCACACGGCTACCGACAACAAGCACACGAATATCTGTACCGGCCGACTCTTTGATAAATTCTTGCACCAAAAAGTTTACGCCTTCAACATAAAATGCCTGCATAACTGCTTTGGCTGCTTTTGGTGTCTCAGCCAACACCACGCCGTTGCCATGCGTGCCACGTGCAACCTTAATAATGAGCGGAGTACCGCCGGCAAGCTCTACAACGTCTTCAAAATTGGCTGTTTCACGGGCAAATACGGTCTTTGGAATAGCCACCCCTGCCTTTGCAAGCACTTGATAGGCGCGTAATTTATCTCGTGATCGATTAATAGCCAGTGAACTTGCTGTTGTGTATGATCCCTGTGATTCAAACTGGCGCACTATGGCTGTTCCGTATTTTGTGTAGCTTTGGGCTATACGCGGAATTACCACATCAAAATGATCTAGCGACTCACCCTTATAACGAATTACGGGTTGGTTTTTTTCAATCGCTACATAGCACTTGGCATAGTTAATTACACGGACGCTATGGCCGCGATCTTTGGCTACCTGTTTGAGGCGACGAGTTGTGTAGTTAGCACCACCCTTAGATAAAATAGCTATACGCATACACGTACCTTATACCTTCCATCTCTTCATTACAAGGCTTGATATTTTAACATGTTTACTCATCTTCTACCGCTCCTTTTGCACCGATTTCTACATTTACAAGATACCGGCCTCGAAGAAAGCGTCGTCCCAGTAATAGAGGCGCAACCATGTCTTTACGATCAGTCAGCGTTATACCGGTTTTCATCATGCGGCCATTTATCGATATGCGTGTTTTTATGACGTAGCGAATCTGTTTAAGGCCAAAGCTATTACGTACGACAACTTTTTTGTATTCTAGGGCATGAGATGGCTTTGCTTTAGTTGTATCGGTACTAGAATGACCTTCAAGCACGGTAAATTCAAGTTTTGTTCCATCTTGTGTAGCGACTTCGTGGATGTTCGTTGCATGGATTGCCGACTGATACGCGCCTGTATCAACTTTTGCAAAAACATGTTTAGTGCCTAGTTCCGGTAGGTTGACATGGACATAACGCCCGATTACCGGCAAACGATTATTTGGTTGACGGCGGCCAAAGCGGTCAGATATCCTCTCACTCATAAAATCACCAAATGCACGCATTTTTTTTTCAACTTGGTGACCGGTCACAATTTGCGAGCCTTGATTAACTTCAAGCACCCGTGGGTGACCGCTATCGTACATTACATCTACACCAGCCACAGCATGTTCAACTGCCTGAGCGGCACTTACAGCCTGGCGTGCAACATCTTCTGGTACGTCTGCCGGAGCTATAAATGTACTCGTTGCACCCTGTGACGTGTTGTTGACAACGGCTCCTTTGGCTGCTTGTCGATACAGTGCTCCTCGTACTTCGTAGCCATACACCATGACACGATAGTCGCCATCATTTAATACATACGGCTGGACAATCCAATCAATTGGCCGAGATTCAATGACAGACACAACTTCGTCGTAAGACTGTACTTTTGATATACCTCTGCCCTTTTCGCCTTTGGCCGGCTTTACAATATATGGACCGCTACCAAGTGCTTTTTCAATCATTTCCTTAGATGGTACATAATAACTACTCAGCGTTGGGATAACCGCTACACCAGCACTCCATAATTTCCACATCTGTGAAGGCTTATGAATACCGCTATGTGCAACTGCTGCGTCTTCGAACGGTATTCCCTTAGCGCGCAAATAACTCACAACCATAGACGCAGTTTCAGGCATTGCTTCCCATGACTTAAAATATACGAACGAAGCATCGCTCAGCTGTGGTGTACCCGCTTGATCGTATATAGTGGCGTTGTTATGTTCATCAATAACACATACCATATCTTCAAGTGCGATTGCCTTGTATTCAGCATGAGGCATATGACCTGCTTTTTTGAGGCGTGTAATAAAGCCTCCAAAACGAGTACTTGTCGGACCCGCGTTTGATCGAAATACGATATAAACAACTGGTTGGTTAGATTTAGCCATGTAGCTTCTCCATTGTATATTCAGTAAAGATGCGGGTTTTGGTATCAATATTAGACCCTGTTTCAATTTGAGGGCTTTTATTAACTTCAAGAACATACGGCTTACCTGTAATACTGTCGATAATGATATCAACACCAGCAAGATCACTGCGCCTCGTTGCAGAAGCTGCTTTAAGGGCAATAGCTTCTAGCTCACGTGGAAAATCTTCAAGCTTGATCATGCGACCATCGGCTCCAGCGCTCGTGTTATTGAGGTGAGTTGCGTCTTTGTCCTTACGACTTCGCTTAATAACTGCTCGAACTTTGTTGCCAAACACCAAAACACGGTAGTCAAAGTCATTTGGAATAAATTCCTGTACGACGAGCATTGACTCATGTTTTTGGCGAGCAATATCACCTAGCTGCGTAAAATTCTGCACAAGCCAGTTATCGACACCCATTGATCCCGTGGTGCTCTTAACGATTAATGGGAATCCAAAACCAGCTGGCAGCAACTCGTTTTCAACCATAGAACGAATGTATTTATCACGCACAAAGAAAGAGTTCGGCATGGGAATAGATTGATTAGCCATAAGCACCATCTCTCCTAGTTTCGTGACAGCCGGATAGTGTAATATCTCATTGTTTAAGATAGCTTTTTTCTTGAGTTGCATGTATTTCGCAAGCGCCAAAGCAATTTCTGGGGCTTTACGCCAGTTCGCGATGTATACCCCGTCGAGGTCACGGTACGACTGCTTGGTTTTAGCGTCACGTACAATTAATTTGCCCCCACGTATTTCAACACGTGAGTCAAGCAGTCCCACCTTTACAATCCGGACATCGTGAGACGCAAAAGACGTAGTTAAACGACCGACGAGATCATCGGTAGAGTGTTTAATCCATTTGCCTTTTTTAAATCCGTAAATAACGCCCAAAGTTTTCATAGATAGTTTCCTTTCTTTAACGAGGTGTTTCAGCTATTTCTTCAAGTGCGGTGTTAATATTACGTGCCGTTGCAAGTATAAAATTACCAGTAGTTGTGGACATGTCTGTGTTCGATAAGACACTGCCATTTATTGCAAGAAATGCCTGCAACTGATCAGCTGCTTCTGCCTGCATATCATCTGTAATCTCACCAATTTCAATAAGTACAAAGGCTGCATTGGCAATTCCTGTATGTACAGCTTCGCGTCGGTTTTTATAGTCTTCTGATTGTTTAGAGTTTTCAATGCCAGGTATTTTAAGCCGGTTATGTAAGGCCCCAAGGCCAGTACCGAGTGATTTACCAAGTGCACTATCTGAGTCTTTCATGTAGTAAGGAAGTACTGTATACGAACCATCCTGCGCCAGAAATGTCACTCGTCGTCCATCTTTTTCACCGTGGCTGTCTGCGGTTTTGTCAGCAGCACGATTACCAAATTCAAGCGTGTGCGTAGGTGAAGCAACATGTTGATAACTGGTAACAAACCCCCTTCTATCTG
>Ga0163144_10017575_pt1 | contig 14563 bp, 12 predicted proteins | sample OliLak19BULKMAT1_FD_123175 | JGI IMG/M metagenome (GOLD analysis project Ga0163144, IMG submission 123175) | Freshwater microbial mat bacterial communities from Lake Vanda, McMurdo Dry Valleys, Antarctica - Oligotrophic Lake LV.19.BULKMAT1 | ecosystem: Environmental > Aquatic > Freshwater >... | reverse complement strand
CGATGAACATGATGATCTGTCCATTCGACGACTGGACTTCCTTCAGCACAGCCTTGAGGCGGTCCTCGAACTCACCGCGATACTTCGCACCCGCCACCAGCGCGCCCATGTCGAGCGCAAAGATGCGCTTGTTCTTCAGATTTTGAGGCACGTCGCCGAGCACGATGCGATTCGCAAGTCCTTCGACGATCGCAGTCTTGCCGACACCAGGTTCTCCGATCAGCACCGGATTATTCTTGCGGCGTCGAGACAGCACCTGGATGACTCGGCGGATTTCTGTATCGCGTCCAATCACCGGATCAATCTTGCCCTGACGCGCCAGTTCGACCAACTCTTTACCGTATTTTTCCAGAGCCTGATATTTGTCTTCCGGATTCTGATCCTGCACGGTCTGTCCTCCCCGGACACTCTTCACTGCCTCCAGAACATCCTTCTCATCGACCCCGTTCATTTGCAGAAGCCGTTTGACCTGATCCTCCACCTGAGTCAGCGCGATGAGCAGATGTTCGGTTGACGTGTATTCGTCGCCCATCGAATCGGCTTGCTTCTGTGCCGCGGTGAGCACCTTGACGGCGTCCGTTCCCGCACCGATCGGTTCATCGTTCGGAGGATACTGGGGCAGCCGCTGCAGTTCACCCTCGACCATTTTCTCCAGTTGCGCCGTCTTCACGCCGAGCTTCTGCAGAATCGGCATCACGATGCCGCCTTCTTCATCGAGCAGAGACTTGAGCAGGTGCAGCGGTCTGAGCAAACGATGTTGCTTTTTCTCCGCCAGCTCCTGAGCCCGCTGAATCGCCTCTGACGCTTTGACAGTCAGTTTTCGAGGATCAAATGCCATAATGTGCTTTCTCCGACTGTTGTCTCCCGGCGCGCCGGGAATCATCGCAGCGTCGAGTCCGAAATCGAAGTCATGCAGATTCCGTGCCTGACAATTCGGGTGCAGCCGTGACACAATCTGAAATCTGAAATTTCAAATAATCTTCCCTGACTCACCCCATTAACGCACGCACGGCCTGGCCGATGTCCGGCTGTCGCATCAGTGATTCACCGACGAGCACTGCGCCGACGCCTGCCGAACGGAGTCGCTCAATATCGGCGCGAGTGCTGATGCCGCTTTCGCTGACGAGCAGAACATCGTCCGGGATCCGCGCCTGCACTCGGAACGTGTGCTCAAGAGACGTAATAAACGTGCGCAAATCGCGGTTGTTGATGCCCAGCAATTTCGCGCCCGTTGCCAGCACCCGGTCAACGTTTTCGAGGTCGTACAGCTCAATCAGTGCGTCCATCCCCAAACTGCGACAATAGCCGTACAAGTCGTGCAGTTGAGTATCATCGAGACATTCGGCGATCAGCAGAACGCAGTCAGCTCCGGCCAGGCGCGCTTCTGCGATCTGATACCGGTCGATGATGAACTCTTTCCGCATGACGGGGATGCGAACGATCTGCCGGATGTCCCGCAGATAATCCAGATGCCCCTGAAAGAACTTCTCGTCCGTAAGGACACTCAGGCAAGTGGCTCCGGCGACTTCGTACTGACGCGCGATGGTCACCGGGTCAAAGTCCGACCGGATCAGCCCGGCAGACGGGGACGCTTTCTTGACCTCGGCGATCAGTGCCGGGTGAACTGCCGCCTGCAATGCCTGCAGAAAGCCTCGTACCGGTGGGGCGGAAGAAAGACGGGATTCGAGAGTCCCGAAAGACATGCTGTTCCGCGCGGCGGCGACTTCCAGGTGCTTCTGTTCGAGGATTTCGTCAAGAATGGTCGACAAGGCATGGGCTCCGCGTTTTGATACTGTGGCCAGATCGTACGTGGACGGGTGAATGAATTCAGCTGCGGGTCAGAAATTTCCATCGTCCTCCGGGCAATGGCCCGACGCTGGCGCGTTCGGCTGACGTCAAGACACCGGCGGCGAGCGCCTTGCCGCTTAAGGTTCAGCGCAAAGAAACCATGGACTTCATGCTCTCATTCAGACCATTGATGCTGGCTCAGGCCAATGCTGCTGCAGAACAGCCGTCCGGCGGAGAAATTGTGTCGATGATGTTGGTGCTGCTGACGATGGCCACCAGTCTGGCGATGGTTGTCGTGTGGCTCGTCCGCATCGGACAGACCGGCCATGCGTTACCTGCTGCTCAGCGAGGCATTTTGCGAGTCCCCGTGCCGCTGACAATCGTGGCCATCGGACTGTCACTGTTGATGATTGCATTGACGATCCTCTTTTCCGGCCCCAGACCCGTCAGCGTCGCAGGCGGACAGGGGAACGGCGGAGCGGCCGGGGAGCCCGGGAGCGAGGGAGCGGAAGAGCGGAAGAGTAAGGCCGCTGGTGAGAACAGCGACAGCGAAGTTCCGGTCACGACTGCAGAAGAAACTCCGACACTGGCGGATGGACAGACCCCGGAAACGGCCAAAACTGCTCCCGATGCCGCTCCTACGGTCCCGGACGACGCAGTTCCGACCCCTGAATCCCGAATCCCGATTCCTCAATCCTCGCCGACAATGACACCGGCTCAGATGCGCCGCGCTCTGGTTGATACGGTCGTCATGGATCTGTTTCTGTTTGCGGTCCTTGGAATCATCGTGCTGGTCTCTCGACGGTGGGGGCGAGTGCGGTTGTCGGAAAGCGGTCGTGTGATCCGCTTTCCCGTGAATGAGTCCGCGCTGCTGGCGTCGACGACGTACTCGTCGAGTTCCTTCTGGCCTGATCTGGACGACACGTCGGCGATTCCGCAGCTACCCGGATACGCGATCCTCGGCGAACGAACTGTGCCTCAACCGGTGGCCGTTGTCCGCCAGGATTTGCCTTACGCGCGAGTGACTGATGCCGGTCTGACAAATCCGAATTCACCGTACGCACCGCCGGAGACTGCAAAATCGGCCGAGCATCCGGAACCAGTGTCACTCGAAGAGCCGTTTTCGTTCCTCACCGAACTTCGATACGCGGGCGAAACGTTTCTGGCGGCATATGTGCCGACGACGTTCCTTCGCGTGCTGGTCGTGCTGATCACGATGAGCATCTTTGGAGAAGATCCCGGCCAGCACCCGTTTCTGGACATGCTCAATTCCGGCGTCGGATTCAGCATCATGGCACTCATCGTTCTGACAGCCGTCATCATGGCACCCGTCGTTGAAGAGCTGCAGTTCCGAGTCGTCATGCTCGGAGGACTGGCTCAGCTGGGCCATCCGATGCTGGCACTTGGCCTGTCTTCATTTCTGTTCGCGTTCGCGCACGGCTTTCCGGATTCCCTGGCTCTGCTGCCGCTTGCCGTCGCTCTCGGCTACACGTATCTCCGCCGCCGGAGCTATGTGACAGTCATGCTGGTCCACTTCCTCTTCAACGGCTTCAACATGGTCATCGCCCTGGTCGCGATGATGTGATGCAATGGCCGGCCGGGTTTGATTCATCTGAGAATCCTCTCGCATCGCTTCTGCCACTTTCCACGAAGTCCCTTCCACGAAGTCCCTTCTCAACCTCGCAGGGGGAGAAGGTGGCCGATCCCGGCGCGCCGGGAGATGAGGGGGTTCGCTGTTCTGGCACGTTCAGAATCTCCTACAGTATGCCGCTCGCTGACGGTCACTTCGACCGCTCGAGTCGTCAGCAGCAGGCTGAAAGCCTGCTCCACTTTTTGCCCCAGTCTTGATCCCATGCCATCCTTTCCACCTGTCGACGACCAACTCAAAATCATTTCCCGCGGCATTGAGAAAATCGTGCCTCAGGACGAACTGCGGAAGAAACTGCAGCACAGCCGGGACACCGGTACGCCGTTGCGCATCAAGTACGGCATCGATCCCACTGGCATCGACGTCCACCTGGGCCACACCGTGCCGCTGCGAAAGATGAGGCAGTTTCAGGAACTGGGGCATCAGGCCGTCATTATTATCGGCAATTACACGGCTCTGGTTGGAGATCCCAGCGGACGCGACGAAGCGCGCAGCAAGCGGCTGACAGAAGAGGAAGTCGAAGCCAACGCGAAGACCTATCTAACTCAGGTCGGTAAGGTCGTCGACATGTCCCGAGCCGAAGTGCATCGCAACGGCGACTGGTTCAGCAAAATGAGTTTCGCTCATGTGCTGGCTCTCTGTGGACGAGTCACCGTGGCGCAACTGCTCACTCGCGAAGACTTTGCCAAACGCTATCGCGAAGAGAAAGCCATCTTCCTGCACGAATGCCTGTACCCGGTCATGCAGGCCTGGGACAGCGTCGAGATCCGTTCCGACGTCGAGCTGGGCGGGACGGAGCAACTCTACAGCTTCATGCTGGCCCGCGACCTGCAAGCCCAGGAGAACCTCAATCAGCAGATCGCCGTGATGTCACCGATTCTGGTGGGTCTCGACGGAATCCGCCGCATGGGCAAGAGCCTCGGCAACTACATCGGCATCAGCGAAGCGCCGTATGAGATGATGAAGAAGTTCATGCAGCTTCCGGACGGCGTGATGAGAATGTACTTCGAATTGTTGACCGAGATGCCTCTGGATCAGGTCGACGGGCTGCTCGCCGGTCATCTGAAAGAGGCGAAAGTCATGCTGGCAAAGACCGTGATCGCACAATACCACTCCGCTGCGGATGCGGATGCCGCCGCCGTGCGCTGGCAAAGCGAAATCGGCGGCGAAGGGCTGCCGACCGATATCCCCGAAGTCCCGCTCAGTCGCGATGTGCTTCAGAACGGAACGCTCACCGCTCTGAAGCTCCTCACGACACTCAACCTCTGCACCAGCAACGGCGAAGCCCGCCGCCTCATCGATGGCGGCGGCGCAAAGCTCGGCGACGACAAGACGGCGATCACGTCCCACGATCAGGCGATCAACGTGAGTGACGGTTTGTTGGTGTGGGCCGGGAAAAAGAAGTACTGTCGCGTGCAGATTGTTGATTAAGAGGCTCCGACAAAATCGGGACTGCAGGACTGCATCCCGTCTTCGTACTGAAAACACTGCAAATGAGACCCCGCGAGGGAGCCTGTCGCGGTCTTGCCAAGTGTTCAAGGATGCGGGAAGTTTTCCGGGTTGATCGTGAAATGAAGTGCGCAGTACAGAATCCAGGGAATTATTCGGTGAAGGCCAACTGAGGACAGATCGGGGCGTCAGCAACTTTGGAAGCGTCAATGGAAAACAGATCTGAACCGCGAATGGACGCGAATAAAGTCAAATAAACAGCAAAATGACTTGTTTTCCGGCCATGACTTCAGAGCCCGCCCCGGTTGATAGCGTCATTCGAATTGAACCCACACTGAATCACTGCCGCTATTCGTGCGTATTCGCGTCCATTCGCGGTTTAAACACCAGTCCTCCTCCGCGCACTTCATTTGTCGTTGAACCGGAACATGTTGATTGTTGGCGCTGAAACTGACCGGAAGATGGAAGAGGTTTGTGAAGCCGAATTCCTGATCAGCGACGTGACAGGCCGAAGGGTTGGTCCCGGCTGAACGACACACTTCTCACGTTTGCGTCCATCCCGATGGCGCTCTGTTAGGTCTTGCTCAGTCAACAAGGACGCCTTAATACTTCCGGCGATCACTTCGGGCAGCAAACCAATCATCGTCACGTCAATCACATCGCCATCGGAAATCGGCACCGTATCAAGAATTGCCTGCATCGAGGTTTCCAGGAGGTTTCCCGAATTTGAATCATAATTTGCCGGAAACACGTATTGCTCGATGTAACCATCACTTCCGATTCGTGATAACAGAAATATCTCGGGAAGTAGTACGTTTCCGCTCGAATCCAGAACACCAGCACTTGCGCCAATAGTATCTCCTTCTCCCCCCAGCGAAGCCCTGAAATCAGCGTATAGTGTCGTGGGAGTACTTATATCAGTTCTGCTGAACTTTAGTGCAATATCTCCGTCGGAATCAAGCTCGGCGTTCACTCCTGGCGCATCTCGCAAGCTCCGAATAGTCAACATTCCCCTGGTCACGACAGAGGCACTGCCTGTCGGAGCAACACCGAAGATGGGCGTGTCTGTCAGATTCAGGCATCCGATCGCATCTCGATCGCGGACCAGAATGCTTCCGAGTGCGGAATTGCGAACCATCATTACAGGAATGAACAGTCGCGTCGCTCCACGTTGCCGGTAGACCATCTCCAGGCTGCCAAATGAGCCAAGGTTTGATCCGGGGCGCTGTGCAGATTCCAGAATTTGATCAAGTGGCAATCCCCTTGCGGGCATTTTGATCCGTTGTGGATGAAGAATCGGCCCAAGCACCTTCACGGTTGCAGCTTCCTCCTGCAGTTCCGGCACAGGCCGCTCCAGTATTCCGAGATGTGCGCAACCAGCATTGAACATTGAAGATGCGAAAAGGATAAGAGAACACATTCTCGATTGCCTGACATGACACATGTTCCTGGTCCTTCGCCTTAGAACGTTTGGAGGCAGGTCTTCTAACTTATTGAAATGCCCAGCCTGTTTCGCACTTCTCTGAAGTGTGAAGCGACCAGGCCCAGGCCGCCATCCATTTGTGCGGTTACCAAACCCACGACGAAATTGCGGATTGAGTTTCCCCTGACGACTTGCTTGATGAGCACAGACCCACTATCACCGCCCTGAATGATGGAGTTGCCGTTGATTGAATCAACAATGATTTGACTACTTAATGGCCCGAAAACTGGAATCGTTACAGAACCATTAATGGTACGAACGCGGCCAATCCGAATTGGCTCGCCTCCAGTCGCCGCTCCGATTTTGAAGACTGTCGTTCGAAACAGTTGATCAAAGATATCCAGTTCGCCCGCCTCATACTTGCCGGGCAGCACAGAAGCACCGACCTTGATGCCGGCCTTAACTGGTCTGCTGCCGTCGGGCTCAACGATTGCGCAGTCTACAATCGCGTTTCGAATACCAGCTAGTACTTTACCAATGATCGGAGATCCGCCTGGAACGACCTTGGATGGGGGCTGCACGATGGCGTTTCCGTTTTCGCCGGCAACATGCTTGTTGGTCAGCATGACGAGCTTTTCATTGGAGGTAACACAGAGTCCAAGTGTTCCCCAGTTTGCTGTAGTATCTTCAAATGCGATCGCGATTCCACCGATCAGTTCGGCTTCGCAGGCCTCTTCCGGAGGGAGTCCCGCTGCCAAACGATATGAGGCTTCATGGATGTCGACACTCACTCCATCCCTGGCGGATGGCAACATTTGCAACAGTTGAGGATGGTTTGGCTGCAACTTCTGGCCCACATGCACCCGAATGCAGAAGGAGAGTGGGAAAACAATTTGTTTCTTCACTCTTCTCAGTCCAACATGGCAACCGGTTACTCCCGGCGTCGCAAGTAGTTCTGCGCGCCACTCGTCCAGGACCTCTTCGGCCTTGATGCGCTGCACATTTAGCACATCCCAGTTCTCTCTGATCTCCTCGCGGAGACGATCCATCTGAGGATCTTCAGGTGCTGTCGGAACTATGATTGACGGGACAGCCTTCGCCGTTTTCTTTGTAGCCTTCCTTGCAGCTCCTTTTTTGGCGACCGCCTTCTTGAATTGTGTACTCTTTCTTGCAGCCTTTTTCTTCGCTGCTTTTTTGGCTACTGCGGCTTTCTTTTTTGCCATCTCAATCTCCAGTTAACGTCCTTCTGAACTACTGGCTGATTCCGATCTCTATCATTGCTGTGAGAAGTACTCGACAGGCAGTTCAGTAACCGGGTTGGTGATTGCAGGATTCCCGGTTTCCATAGTGTTGGAAGACGCCTGAGTTGGGCAATTCAGACAGTTGCCAAGGTAGTCATCGCAATTCAGGTGCTGATTGACAAATTGCTCTACGTCGTACTCGAACGAGGGAGAATCGAGGTCAAATCGCTGGTATGCAACAACTCGTTCGCCCTTAACAACGCGATTCTGCAGTTCCGAACCAAATGAAGGATCTATCCCTTTACCGGCTGATGTAAGGCCGGCAAGTTTTGGAAGCACCGTCGCAATTGCATCAGCAGTGTCGTTGATCGTGCGATCCTCAATCCTGTTGTCGATCGCATCGAAGTACTGCCCCTTGAATGTGGCATTATAGGCCAGAACGCCTGCGGCCGGTCGTTTGAAATCAACGGTAAAGACCTTCTTCGTCTTCACGATCTCTGCTTTCACGCCCAGATTGCGTCGAGTAGTCGGTTGAACCTCCTGAAGCGTTGCTGCGACTTCCGCAATATTGCCTTCAACTGTTCCAACTTTCGCCCGGGGCGTCACAGCTGAGAACATGTAATACGTTTCGGTGATTGAGACATCAAGGTGTGTCGGCACCTCAACGGTGATTGGTACTCCTTTGAAGGGCCGTGTTTCACCGTCGCATTTCGCATACCCATTTGAGTTACCGACGTATGAATTGTTGTCAGTTCGCAATAACATCGTACTTCGGATGGAGGTGCAGCCTGTGATTGCCAGGATGGCAAGACTTGTCGCTGCCAGCTGATACTGGATTCTCATACATCGCCCCGGAGCATGGATTGTTAGAGTGAAAGGAGAAAAGGTCGCCGCTTGGAGTCGTGCGCACTTCTAAGGCACGGCCGGTGCCATATTCGTCCTGCATGTGTTGCACTGGTTAATGTGGACCTCCACGAAGCAGCGAACCTGCTCTTCGAAGTCAGGGGAATCAATATCAAACCGCTTCCACGCAACGGTGCGGCTCTCAACGATCAGGTTCTTCTTTAAGTCATCGCTGAGTTTTGCTTTCCCGGCAGAGGTCAGCTTGGCAATGGCAGGCGCGACCTTTCCAATTGCTGCAGCAACATCCTTGATTGTGTTGTCCGTAATCTCGTTTTTGATTTGCTTGAAATACTGAGACTCTGGATCCATATCCAGGTTGTAGGCCAGTGTGCCGGATGCCGGTCGTGGAAAGTCAACGGTAAACAGTTTCTCCGTTTCCACGATTTTCGCGTCAACGTCGAAACTTCGATGGTTCATGGAAAGTTCGACGAGCCTGTTGTCATGCGCTGCCAGGTAATACGTTTCAAGGATGGCGACGTCAAAATGTGTCGGAACCTTGATCGTGATAGGAATGCCGTCGAATGGCTCCGCATCGCAGTGCAGTCCCGGCTCTCCATCCGAATTGCCAACGAACATGTCATTGTCGGTTCTGTTGAGCATCGTGCTCGTCATCGTTTTGCATCCGGCGAGGGCAGCCAGAAACAGGATCAGCAAAGTCCATCGGGACATGAGGTCCTCCGAGCGAAATCGTCTGCGTTGAGAGTGACTTCTGTGTGAATAGAGATGGCAGACCGCGTCCCCAGTACGTTCATCGGAACACCCTGGTTGCGACACGTTCCCCTGTGCGTTGCAGCTTGCGAAGTCATTCAGCCGTTACAACCGGCACTCACCAGCGTCAATTACTGGAGAAATGGGCTGATTGCGTGGACATGGAACTTCAGGGAGATGCGGATTCATCTCCCAGGTGGATGGGTAAGTCACACGTTTCCTCAGTGAATTCAGAAAGTGTGTCGGGCAGGATTCACGGCTATCGGCATTCTCAGCGCGTGTTACGGGTACTGCAGCCGTTCCTGCAAATCTGCTGCATCACGGGTTCGACTCAGGGCGAAGGGTGGCAAAAGCGGAACGGAGATCCGCAGTCGAGACATGCCGACTGAATCCGTTGCCGCGAGAAACAAGCTCTGTCGCATCCTGACTCGATCGGTCTTTATCGACTGCCGGGGCCTTCGGCTGGGCGTCAACCTCCGAGGTACGGGGATCACGGCCGAGTGGCATCACTTGCGAGGCGGGCTTGGGTGATGAAGCGGCGGATTTTTTCCTGAGACTTGATGCCGGGGGAAGATTCAACTCCGCTGGCGGTGTCAATGCCCCACGGATGGCAGTCTGCTATGGTTTGGGCGACGTTATCCGGAGTCAGGCCGCCAGCCAGGATCAGTCGGGGCAAATCCTGCGTGCTGTAGTCGTCGACGAGTTGTGGATCGATGGTGACGCCGGTGCCTCCGAATTCATCGGGGACGAATGCATCCAGCAGCACTGCGAAGAGCTTGACATGGCTCTGAAGGTCTCTGAGATGCTCGAAACAGTCCTGCCGCCGATCCCTCGAAATCCGCAGGGCTCGGATCAGTTGCAGATGCGGTGAACCCGCACGGACCTTCGCGATGTCAGCAACGGATTCCTCGCCGTGAAACTGGATGGCGCTCAGGCCAACGGCTTCGGCTGTCTGAAGAATATCGTGGGGGGCAGAATTCACGAAGACGCCGACAATCTGGTGGGGCGGGTTTTCAGCCTGCCGCTGACCGGCCAGAGGATGGCAGGCTGAAAGCCGGCCCCACGAGTTTGGCTCAGTCTTGGAGCGAACCGCGAGTGCTATCGTCTGAGCGGTCTCGATCGACACGCAGCGTTTCGAGCCACTGAAGAAGTTCAGTCCGATGGCGCTGGCTCCGGCTTCAACAGTCGCCACGGCATCTTCGGGGCGAGTGATTCCGCAGATCTTGATCCACATGAGGGCGAGTGTTCCAGAATGCTGCGGTGGCTGCAAGTCGGACAAGAATGTTCGACCTGCATGCGGACACATGTTTTACCTGATCACTCTGCGGCACAATGCGAGGAATTGCCGGCAAAAAGGCCTCTCGATCCCCTTCGAAGTCCAGAGTAGGCGAATTCTTTGACAATGAGCGCTGGCGTGAGTTCGGGAAAAACGGCAAGATGATGGTTCGATGTTCGAATGACGCCGGATGGCGCGCTGAACGTCGGCCGTTGGAATTGCTCCGGTTGAGATCCGGGCGGCAGAAACTCAGCTGAAATCGTGAGACGTCAATTCTGATCGTTTGCGAGTTCTGCGATGCACAGGTTTTTCTACTGAAGACGAGTTTGACACATGCCTGATTCATTACTTCCCATTGCCGATCATGATTCCATCGATGGCCGTTGCTGCTGTGGAGCTGTCCGCTGGCTGCTGTTGCTTGTTGTCTCAGCGGTACTCGTCGGCGGATTGGTGTCAGAACGTCTGACTGCCAGCGACGACAAGAAGTCTGCCGTGGAGGGTGCGAAGCAGGACTCGGCCAAAGCAGACGACGAGACTTCCGAGCGGGCGTACATTCGCATTCGCAAGAACGAAAAGAAGCTGGCGGTGGCACTCGAGACATCGGTGATCACATTCGCCAATTCGAAGCAGTTCCCCGACGCGACAGTCGATCTGGTGGGTGCCATTCATCTGGGGGAGCCCGAGTATTACCAGCAGCTCAACCAACTCTTCAAAAAATACGACGTACTGCTGTTTGAAGCGGTGATGCCGGAAGAAGCCGTCAACGAAGGCCTGCGTCCTGGCGGAGGTGCCGGATCCCATCGCAAGCCCTTGTCAGATGAAGAAGAATGGACGGATGCCAGAGTCGGATTCACGGCGATCTCCGTGCTGCAGCTTGGAATGAAGGACGCGCTGGGAATGGAGTTTCAGCTGACCGGCGTCGATTACACGGCCGACAATTTTGTGCATGCGGACATGACCGCGGAAGAGTTTGAATCATCGATGTCGCGACGCGGTGAATCGTTTTCCGGCATGTTTCTGACGGAGATGGGCAAGTCGGTTGCGACGCAGCAGGACCAGAATCCGCTCGCAGTGAACCTCGACATGATGCTGTCGGCTTTGTCTTCCGATCGATTCTATCGCATCCGCCGGATTGCCGCTGTGCAGCTGGCGAAGGCCGGTGGTGGAGATGCGTTTGCGGGATTCGACGGGACGTCAACGATCATTACGGAGCGTAATAAAAAGTGTCTCGACGTGATGAGTCGTGAGCTGAAGAAGGGCCAGAAGAAAGTCGGCATCTTCTACGGAGCCGGACATTTCTCCGACATGGAAAAACGCATGGCGGATGAATACGGCTTTGAACGCACGACTGAAGACTGGCTGGTCGCGTGGCATCTGCGGGATCCGCAGGGCGAGAAGAAAGATTAGCTCCGAAGTCCGAGTTCTTCATCTCACCAGTACGACTCGCAAGCGAGTCGTCTGCATTCATCTGATCGGTCGCAAGCGAGCCACTCGCTTGCGCGTCGTGCTTGTGCGGCGCGGGCGGACGGGAGACTGCGTTATTCGCGAACCGGCTTGTCAGCCATGACCAGATCCAGGTGCCGCTGCAGGCGAGGCTTCTCAGCAGCCGGGGCCAGTTCGATCGCAGTTCCGAGCCACTGCTTTGCTTCAGGAAACTGACCATTTTCTGCATAGGCGGCTGCAAACGTGTCGAGGGCATTCCACTGCTTGTACTGCGTGATTTCGCAAGCCCCTTTGGCGAGTTCCAGGGCTCTTGCCGGATGCCTCACGGAATCTTCAGTGCAGGTTGCCAGCAGCCAGGCCAGATCATTCGCCGCTTCATAGGTGCGAGGGCTGATTTTCATCGCCTGTTCCAGATCGGCAATTGCTTTCGGATAATCCTTTTTCAGTCGCCAGGTGGAGGCTCGATTCCCCAGGGCGTCCACATATTTCGGATCGATTTTCAATGCGGCCGTGAAGTCCCCGATGGCTTCATTCAGTTTGTTCAGCTTCTGGTGGACAACCCCGCGATTGTTCAGGGCTTCGGGATACTCGGGAACCAGTTTCAGCGCGTACTGCAGATCAGCCAGAGCCGCCTTCAGATCGCCCGACTCAATGTACGCGAGGGAGCGGTTGTTGACAGCGAGGAAGTTTTTCGGGTCGAGCGTGATCGCGGCTGAAAAATCCCGGATCGCCGACTGGTGATCGCCTTTCAGATAGCTGGCCTGACCTCGGTTGTTCAGCGCTCCGGCATTGCGTGGCTCGCGCCTCAGACTCTCTGAGAAGTCCGCAATGGCGCGGTCATACTGCAGATGAGCCAATAACGCGACTCCTCTCAGATGGTAGTTTTCAGGCGTCGGCGTCGCGGTCACCCGCCGTGACAATTCCTCAATGGCGGAATCGAAGAGTACCGCCTCCTTCTCCCACAGCCAACCGCCCTTCTCGTCGATCCAGAGCCACTCGCCGTTGGTCAGTGTGACGGTAAACACTTCGCCAAGATAGGCCTTCCAGACCGTCGCCTGCGGCGTTTTCATCTCGGCGCCGGCGCGAATAATAATAATCTTCTTATTGAGCCGGGGATCTTTCGCTGTCGCCACGGGCGGCTGCTGAGCGGCAGCTTCAGAGGAGTCAGCTGCCAGGAATGTGAGCGACACGAGCGAGACGCAGAGAATTCTGAGCATGTTGGTGACTCGTTGAAATCGAGGGCTGACGTGATCCGGCAAACCCGGATTCACAGCGATCACAGGGAGCGTGGTATAGCAAAAGAGCGGCCGTTGCTTCGATGTGAATCTGCAATTGCATCAGTTGCCGTCGGATTCCCCGGCCAGCTCCCGTATCACTTTGTGATGACATCCCTGCCAATCCACGGCCTCAGTACAGTCGGAACGACCACGCTGCCATCCGCCTGCTGGTAATTCTCAAGCACCGCAATAATCGCACGAGCACAGGAAATGGCGGTGCCGTTGAGTGTCTGTACGAACTGAGTGCCCTTTTTGTCGGGACTCTTGCAGCGGATGTTCAGACGCCGAGCCTGATAGTCGGTGCAATTCGAAGCGCTCGTCACTTCACCGTATTCTCCTCCGTCGCCGCGGCCGGGCATCCAGGCTTCGATGTCGAACTTTCGATAGGCCGGGCCACCCAGATCTCCGGAAGCTGTATCGATCACGCGATACGGAATGCCGAGTCCCTGAAAGACTTCTTCTTCGATTCGCAGGATGTCTTGATGAAGCCTGTCGGAATCATTCAGATCCGGACCCGTGTAACCGAACATCTCAACTTTCGTAAACTGATGGACTCGATAAATGCCGCGGCCGGCGCGGCCGGCCGCACCGGCTTCCGTCCGAAAACAGTGCGAGAGGCCTGCATACCTGAGCGGCAGGCTGGCAACGTCGAGCGTCTGATCCTTCTGGATTCCGCCCAGGGTGATCTCCGCCGTCGCGACGAGACTGAGGTCACTGTTTGCGATCGAGTAAATCTGAGTCTCATCCCCGCGAGGACTGAACCCGATCCCTTCCAGCACGGAATCGCGTGCAAGGTCGGGCGTCGTAAACAGCGTGAAGCCTTCACCCCGGAGCTTCGTCAGCGCGAACTGCACCAGCGCCATTTCGAGCATCACGGCGTCGTTCTTCAGAAAGTAAAAGCCAGATCCGGCGACTCGTGCCCCGGCTTCGAAGTCAATCAGATCCAGATGCGCGGCGATCTCGACGTGATCCTTTGGCTTGAAGTCGAAAGTCGGCTTCTGGCCCCAGTTGCGAATCTCGCAGGCGTCTTCTTCACCACCGATCGGTGCGTCGGGATGAGTCATATTGGGGATGCGGATTTGTTCGATCCGCAATTGCACTTCGACGGTTTTCTGTCGATCTTCCGTCTGACCGACCTCTGCACGCAGCTGTTTGCCAAGCTCGATCAGCCGTGCGCGTTCATCAGGAGTTGCCTTCGGAATCTGTCCGGAAACCTCTTTCTGCTGCCGACGAAGTTCGTCGCCTTTGGCGATGAGCGAATTTCGCTCATCGCGCAGCCGGATCACAGCGTCCACGTCCGCCTGGACCCCTCGATTGCGGCAATTCTCGACGACCTGATCACGATGTTCGCAGATGAACTGCAGATCCAGCACTGGGAGAACTCCTGAGGTTGTTGGGATTGGGGTG
>Ga0163144_10017574_pt1 | contig 14564 bp, 16 predicted proteins | sample OliLak19BULKMAT1_FD_123175 | JGI IMG/M metagenome (GOLD analysis project Ga0163144, IMG submission 123175) | Freshwater microbial mat bacterial communities from Lake Vanda, McMurdo Dry Valleys, Antarctica - Oligotrophic Lake LV.19.BULKMAT1 | ecosystem: Environmental > Aquatic > Freshwater >... | reverse complement strand
GAAATTGAAAGAATCGGCGTGGGTGGCCCCCCGAGATCGTGACGAGGATGCCTAACGGGACTTTAGACTGAGCGTCGCAGAGTGTGGCCAGTGATTGAGGCGCAATAGCTTAGGGCCGAGCGAAGCAACTGACTTGGCCGATGCCACGGCTACACCTACTTGATGAACGGACAGGCAACCAATAACCGGTGCATTTGTTCCTAAGTCGCAAGGATCTATTCCAAGCGGTTGTAACCGGCGATCATGCCTCGTCCCAAGCCACACCTTGAAGCGCTGTTGAATGCTTCGATGGATTGGTAGCGTACAGTTAGCTTCATGGTGGTGAGCCCTGGTTCTCTGTGAACAGATTGGTGTCCACGACTTCTCCGGGGGTACCATGCCTCGTTGAACTTTTCGGTTGCTACTAGTTTTTCGGGTTAAATCACTTCGAGAAAAATTTCGCCCATGCCCATGGTTGTTCCGGTGGAAGCATTGCTCCAGACATAGCGATAAGCGCCGCCGGGCCGGAGATCGATTTCGCATAAGGGCATGGTCCAGCCTTCGGGGCCGAGGAGCCAGCGGCTCACCAGTTCGGGCTTGTTGAATGCGTCAAACAGCAATTCGCGGGGTGCATGAAAGTCGCGGACGACTTCGATTTCGAAATCGGTTGGGGTGGAGATTTTGAAGCTGGCAGGCTAGAAGATCATCGTCGCTGTTTCCTGGTCGAGTACTTTTTCGAGGCGCGCAATGGATGCTCGCCAGAATTCGCGGTAGTGGTCGAGCCAGGCGCTGGCTTCGGCGAGGCGGTTGGCGTTTCGCGCAGCCTTCCTTGCCGGGACTGACGCTGGAACCCAAGGGCGGAAACTGGTATGAGCATGCCGTGCTGGTGACGAACTGGGCCGTAGTTGAAGAACCAATGGGGCTGGACGGGGTTTTCGACGCAGGACCTGAAGCGGAGTCAGTTGATGGCGCGCATGGTGGCGCTGATTTACAACTGGTGGAGGATCTTCACGCGCATGGACACGGGCGAGAGGCATGGAGAGGCGATCACGACCCGACCTCTGTTTCAGCAGCCGGTGGCACGCAGGACCAGGGATGCAAACCGGACGTGGTTGAGTATCTCATCGCTGCATGCCAAGGCCAGGAACGCGGCAAACTTACTGGGCAGGACTAGGGATGGCTGAAGATGTTCATGCAGCCTGCGGAGCAGTTCCGGAACACCTCCTCAGGCTCGCGTCTTTAGCGTTTGCTCTCCAGATCAGATACGAGAGCCTTCATTTCAGCAATCTCTCGTTGTTGGGCTTCGATGATTTCATCGGCAAGCTTGCGGACACGTGGATCTGAAATATGGGCGCGTCCGCTTGTCAGGATGGCGATCGAGTGGTGTGGAATCATCGCTTTCATGTAAGAAACGTCTTCAACCGTTTCCTGGCTTCGGACCAGCCAGAGCGTGCCGCCGAATACAACGATGCTGACGGCAACGATCCCGATGTTCATCCGGCGATCAGCATACATCTTTCTCATAAAAAGCAGCATGATAACCGCCATCGCGGCACCCATCAACAGCGCCATGTAGGCTCTGGTTTCGCTGAAATAGACATGGGCAAGCTGGAAAGTGTTGAGATACATCAATCCCAGCATTACGACTGTTGATGTCGCGATCATGGCGCCGAAGCGTGGATAGTGGTTAGGCATGAGTTCTTCCTGATTCCTTCGGATTTCCGCCGAGCTATTTCCAGAGCCGAATTCCAGCGACGAAGCGAATCTGCGAAGGACTACCGCCATCCTGCCGGACCATGTCGGCCGTCCCAAAGAAGCTTCGATCGAAAGACACTCCAAAGTAGGGAGCGAATTCGCGCCGGATCTCGTAGCGAAGACGCAATCCTATCTCGATGTTGTTTAATCCCGTACCGGTTGTGAATCGCTCTACCCTCTGCGCCGCAAGTGTTGTTTCAAATCGAGGCTGAAAAATGAAACGTTGAGTGACTAGCACGTCCCTCGCGATGGTGAATCGGCCCGACACGTCGCCGTTTTGGCTGATGAAAAGGAGTGGTTCGATGCCGTACCGGTAAGGAACGACGCCCTCTATACCAATAACTGCATGCGTGCGGGTAACATTCCGACCTTGGAACTTTTGGGTCTCAACTCTCACACCCGCTTGCAGATCGTAGTAGCGCTTCACGAATCTTCCGTACAGTAGCTGGAAATCAATGTCGTAGTCTGCTTTCAAGGCAGTATTTCGTTCACCTTCACTTTTGAACCAAATTCGATTGTAATCGCCGCCATACCAAGCTTCCGCGTCCCATCGGAAGTCATTTTCTTTCCTGGAGGCGCGGTATTCGAGCACATCCGCGAGCAGGAAAAGCCGAGTGTTTTCATGTTCCACGGGCGCAGGCCAGCCTCTTGGAGGAGGAAAGAGCGCCGGCTTCGCTGGCTCGGGTCTCCCCGGAGTCTCCGCTGGGGGTTGTGCCAAGAGTAGCCCTTGAGCGAGAGCAAAGAACACGAGAAAAAGCAGGGTTTGCAAGTAGTTCATGATTCACCTGGGTTCAAAAACTATGAAACCAGCACCACTCGAAACATGCCCGATGCCATGTGCATAATCAAGTGGCAATGAAAAGCCCATGGACCGCGTTCGATCGGCGTAATCGCTACAGACACACGCTCTGCTGGCTTTACAAGAACCGTATGTTTGTTGGGTAAATGGGCGCCTGCACCATTTTCAAGCTGCATCCACATGCCGTGCAGATGCATGGTGTGCTCCATCATCGTGTCGTTGACGAACGTCCATCGCAGGCGTTCCCCAAGCCGAAAGCGAACCGGCTCGTTGGCTTGGGAATACTTCTTGCCATCGAGCGACCACATAAAGCGCTCCATATGTCCCGTGAGATGAATCTCAAGTTCCCGCTCCGGCTGCCGGGTGTCTTCGAATGGCTCAAGAGCCATCAGATCGGTATAGACTAAAACCTTTCGGCCGCTACCGCCCAAACCGATTCCGGGATCATCCAGCCGGGCGCTTGTTACTTGCGGGATGGTTTGGTTGCCAATTCCGTGCATGTCAGGTCCATGCTTAACTGGAACCGCGCCTGGAATCTCGCTGCGTGCCATACCGGCCATGTTATGCATTTCGTGCTTCGAGGGTGCCGCCGGCATCTTTCCATGGTCATGTCCCTGCATCGTGTCCATACCAGCCATCTCTCCGCCAGCCTTCCTGTTTTTGTCCATGGCGAGTTTCATCCCCGGCATCTCTTTGCCTTCCGGCATCACCATGCCCATGTCGGTCATGGTGCGAAGGGGACGTAGCCGGCGCTCTGGAAGGGGGGCTGTCATTCCTGAACGAGGTGCGAGCGTTCCGCGTGTGTACCCACTCCGATCCAGCGTCTCTGAGAAAATCGTGTAAGCGCGATCTTCAGTGGGCGTAACGATCACATCATACGTTTCCGCCGGACCAAAGCGGAACTCATCCACCTCCACTGGCTGCACGTTCTGACCATCCGCCTGAACGATTGTCATCTTCAGCCCGGGAATCCTTACATCGTGGATTGTCATCGCGCCGACGTTGATAAAACGAAGGCGGACCCGTTCCCCCGGGGAGAACAGGCAAGTCCAATTACTATTGGGCGCCTGTCCGTTCATCAAGTAGGTGTAGACGTTGGCTGTGGCATCGGCCAGGTCAGTTGCTTCCATGCGCATCCTGGCCCACATCGCATAGTTGTCGATGGTCGCCCTTGTCCCATATTCAGCTAAGTCAGAGGCCAGTTCGCGCAGCGTGCGTTGCTGAAAGTTAAAGTATCCCGCCCTCTTCTTAAGTCTGGATATCATCGCCGATTCGGATTGAAAGCTCCAATCTGAGAGAACGACGACGTAGTCCCGGTCGTACTTAACCGGATCGGGATTAATTGGATCGAATATGAGTGGAGCATAGACGCCAGCTTGCTCTTGACCGGGCGAATGGCTGTGGTACCAATAAGTCCCGTATTGCTTGATCCGAAACTTGTAGACGAAGGTCTCACCAGGTTTGATCCCCGCAAAACTCACTCCCGGCACCCCATCCATTTCGGGAGGCAACAGTACCCCGTGCCAATGAATCGAAGAACTCTCCTTAAGCCGGTTGGTTACATTTAGCGTGACGTCTTGACCTTCCCGTAAGCGAATGAGAGGCCCCGGCAACATGCCGTTGATCGTCTTCGCCGTTGCTTTTCTCTCGCCAATGCGAACCGTAGTCTCCGAGATGGTGAGATCTATTGTGTCGCCACTGAGTTCCGCGGCTTGAGCTTCTGCCGCGGCCAATCGCGACCATGGCGGCAGCAGTGTCTCTAGGGCTCCTAACGCGCCTGCAGCGCCGATTGCCTTCAACATCGGACGCCGCGAGATTCTTTTGTGAATCATTTTGGATGCCGCACAATACCCTCTCGAAAGTTTCTCGTTTGGTCCACGCTTCATGAATCTAGATCCCGAAAAGGACGATCTTGTTTCCTATAATTCCGAAACCCGCAGGAGGCGCGCAAAGGATGCTTGCCAGAATTCGCGGTATTGGTCGAGCCAGGCGCTGGCTTCGGCGAGGCGTGATGTGCCTGAATATGGCGGGTTGCTACATGGCAAATGGTTGAACGAGTTCGTTCACCGTTGCTTTGCCTTTTGTAAGGCGGGCGAGGATTGCGCGTCTGGTTGGATCGGCAAGGGCGGCGAAAGATGCGTTGAGTGAGTTGGTGGATACGTGTTGTAATCGCAGGATGAAGGCTATTGTCCGGTCACTTGTTTTGGTTGCACTGCTGCAGGTGGAGGGCGTTGTTTTACTGGGCGACGATGTGCCGGCGACTTATGCGAAGTTGTGTGCGGGTTGTCATGGCGCCGATGCACGAGGGTCGCAACAAGGGCCGGGGCTGGCTGGGAATTTGCGGTTGCGGAGGCGGTCGGCGCAGAGCTTGCGCAATGTGATTGTGCGCGGGATTCCCGCGGCTGGAATGCCTGGGTTTGATTTGCCTGCTTCGAGCCTGGATGGGTTGGTTGCGCTGGTCGTTTCGATGAATGCATCTGCTTCGGAAGCAAAGGTGGCTGGCGATGCAGAGGCGGGGAAGGCATTGTTTTTTGGCAAGGGCGGGTGTTCGGGGTGCCATATGGTTGGGGGGCGCGGGGCGGCGGTGGGGCCGGATCTGTCGAGTGTCGCGCTGGAGCAAACGGTGGAGCAATTGCGTGATTCGTTGGTGAATCCGGGGGCGAGGATTGCGGCTGGGTATGAATTGGTTCGAGCTTCAGTTGCGGGTGGGGCGAGTGTGAGGGGGTTTGCTCGAAGCCGGACGGCTTATGGGATTGCGGTGCAGGATCTGAAGGGTGAGTTTCATGCTTTGCAGTTGGGGGAGGGAACTCTTGTTGAAGATGAGCCGGGTTCGCTGATGCCGGCTTTGCGTGGCTCTGCCGAGGATGTGCAGAATTTGTTGGCTTTTCTTAGCAGGCAGACGGGGGTGAAGCCTGGGGCGATTGCGGCGCCTGGGGTTGATTCCGCAGTTGGGGGTGTTTCATTTGATCGGATACTGAAGCCGAAGCCTGGCGATTGGCTGACTTACAACGGTGATTTGGGTGGCAATCGCTATAGTCCTCTTCAGCAGATCGATGCTTCGAACGTTAGCAAGCTGAAGCTGGCGTGGTCGTTTACGATTCCGCTGTGGACGCAGTTTCTGCCCGATACGCCTTACTATCGCGAGAACATGAGGTATTTCGGGCTTGAGACGGTGCCGCTCGTGGTGGATGGAATTATGTATGCCACCGGGCCGAATCAGGTGTTTGCACTGGACGCTGTGACGGGGCAGCAAATATGGCAGTACTCGCGGCCTCGGACCGCTGGGCTAGTTTCAGATCCGTCGCTCGGGACCAATCGCGGGGTGGCGATTTTAGGGAACAACCTCTTCATGGTGACGGATAATGCTCATCTCATTGCGGTGAATCGCGTTACCGGGAAATTGGTTTGGGAGACGGTGATGTGGGATGAGCCGCAGAAGTATGGCGGGACGATTGCACCGCTGGTGGTGAAGGATATGGTGGTCGCTGGTGTGGCGGGAGGCGATTGGGGGATTCGCGGGTTTGTTGCGGCTTACAAGGCGTCGAGCGGGACTCGGGTTTGGCGGCAGTGGACGGTGCCGGGAGCGGGTGAGCCTGGGATTGAGACTTGGAAGGGGAATGGGTACAAGTTGGGGGGTGGGTCGACGTGGCTGACGGGGTCTTACGATGCTTCTACTGACACGTTGTTCTGGGCGACTGGGAATCCCTGGCCGAATTCGGATGACCGGGATCGCGGCGGGGACAATTTGTATACCGATAGCGCGTTGGCGCTGGAGCCTTTCACCGGGAAGATGAAATGGTATTACCAGTTCACCCCACATGATACTCATGATTGGGATGCGACTGAGCCTAACGTTCTGGTGGACGCGAGTTTTGCGGGGCAGCCTCGTAAGCTGATGCTGCATGCGGACCGGAATGGGTTTTTCTATGTGTTTGACCGGACGAATGGGAAGTTGCTGTTGGCCAAACCGTTTGTGCGGCGGTTGACTTGGGCTAGCGGGATTGGCGGCGATGGGAGGCCGGTGATGGCGCCGGCGGGGGAGTTGAGTTGTCCGGATCATGCTACGAACTGGAATGGGACGGCGTATAGTCCGCGGACGAAACTTTATTATGTGATCGCGATCGAGAAGTGTGTGGTGAATTTATTGCCGGGGAGTTGGAAGACGCAGCGGCCTGCTGAGGATCCGGGCAAAAAGTATTTGCGGGCGCTGGATATTGAGACAGGGGAGATTGTGTGGGATGTGCCGTTGGTGGGGCCGGTGGATGGCAAGCGGGTGGCGGGGATATTGGGCACTGCAGGCGGACTGCTTTTTTATGGCGACCCGAGTGGATACTTCGTTGCTGCTGACGAGCGGGATGGCAAGACGCTTTGGAAGTCGTCGTTGAATGCCACGATTAAGACGTCACCGATGACATATGCCGTTGGGGGGAAACAGTACATTACGCTGGCGGTTGGGGCGAATTTGATGACATTTGCTTTGGAGCCATGACCGGTAGCTTGCGGCAATTTGCAACAGTAATTGAGGGTGGTGAGTCTAACGTTTGTTGGAACTGTATTTATATGGAAGTTTTTTATCTGTTCATCATTGGATTTTCGATTTTGTGTTTTGGCACATTTGCGGTGGCGTTTTGGAATTTAGCGAAGCTGAAGTCCAAGAGGCGTCGATTGAGGCGTGTCGGGTGAGCTTTCTTCTTTTGGAACAATGAGTTAGAAGTATTAGGCCGCCGTACAGAAGCGCTGCCTCTTCACGATCCAATCGCTGCCCGTTCTATGCCGCATTATTCTCACAGTGACATGCTTGGCGCATGGCCTTCGAAGCGACTATGCATCGCGGTTGGCGCGGTTTGAGCTAAGACGGTGCGCTGATTTGCTTCCGCTATAGTGCTGTGTTGGGACTGTCGAAGAGGGTCACATCGGCCACGATCGCGTTATTTGCGCCAACCATTTGGAAGTCCATTTTGACAGTGGAAACGCGCTGCTACCTGCGATCTGTAGCTTCAAGTTCTGCAGCGATTACATCCACGCCCCGCGCTGAGGGGGAAGGGGGAAGATGCGCCCGGTTGCGGCCACCACTCCATCGCACTTCAATTGGGTTCAAAGTGGCTGACTCGATCTCGAGCCATCATCCTTGTGTCTAGAAGTTTGTGGTGATAGGCTTCTCACTCATGGAGGTTTAACAATGAGACGAGTATTCGATCTGTGTGCCCTAGCGGTGTTTGCGGTTTCCGCTTTCGGCGCTTCCATAACGTTTGTCGGCTCGGGAGCGGATGGGATCGCCATTACGCCAAGCCGGGACGCGTTCCGGACGGCCATAGGAGGGGGAGTCGTCGCCGGAGCGAACGGCCTTTTTCAGGATATTAACGGCTCACGCCGCGAGATCAACTGGGACGGCGTGCCCGACGCATCGTCGATCAATCTTCCCGCCAACTTCTTCAATACCAACTCTCCAAGGGGTGCGGTGTTTAGTACGCCGGGTTCCGGCTTCCAGGTCAGCGGCAACGCCGGGATTGCACCCATCAACTTCAGCAATATCGATCCCAGCTATGCAGCCAATTTTCAGCCGTTTAGCCCTCAAAGACTGTTCACGGCGCTTGGCAGCAGCATCACGGACGTGAATTTCTTCGTGCCCGGCACCACTACTCCGGGTTATGTGTCCGCGTTCGCTACCATCTTCACGGACGTGGATGTAGCCAGCAGCACCAGCATTCAATTCTTCGATTTGAGCAACGTGTCGCTGGGCACGTTTTTCGCGCCTGTGTCACCAAACGGCGGCCTTTCGTTCTTGGGAGTGAATTTCAATGCCGGTGAAATGATCGGACGGGTCCGCATTACCAACGGAAACGCGGCGCTCGGTGCCGGTGTGCTCGATTCGAATGGGAATCCGCTCGATTTGGTGGTAATGGACGATTTCATCTTCACCAACCCGACGGCGGTACCGGCGGTACCGGAGCCGTCCACGCTGCTGCTGCTGGCACCGGTGCTGATCGCTTTAGCGCTTTGGAAGCGCCGAATCGGCTCCGCCGTCTAAGCATTCCTCAGACGCGCGATGTCGGCGAAATGAAGTGGTGCGGCTGTTTGGCGGCTAATCTTGCTGATGTGCGACGGAATGGCTGCCGGCAGCGAATGCATGAGTGAATTCGGCGCCGAAAAGAAAAATCATTGACGAATAATAGACCCAAACAATTACGACCACCAACGATCCGGCTGCACCGTATGCGGAGCCAATCGAGGCCTTTCCGAGATAGAGGCCAATCAAAGATTTACCAATCGTAAAGAGCAAGGCCGTTACGAAGGACCCGAACCACACGTCGCGCCACTGGATTTCGGTTTCTGGCACGTACTTGAAAATCAGGGCAAATAGAACAGATGTTGCGGCAAGCGATACCGCGAAGTTCAGCGCGCTCAGCACAAGCTCCGGCATAGGAAGCAGCTCACTGAAGTATTTGCCTACAGTGGCTAAGCCAGCACTGATGATCAAAGAAACCAAGAGCAGAAAACCGACTGCAAATACCATGCCGAAGGAAAAAAAACGCTGCTTGAGCATGCCCCATATTCCACCGCTGCTTTTAACTTTTACAGCCCACATCTTGTTCAGTGCGTCACGAAGTTCGCCGAAAACTCTTGCCGCGCCAAAGAGCAATGTGATGGTCCCAATGATGGAAGGAAAAAGGCCCGTTGCTGGACGTTGAGACTCAATCATTGCTTTGAAAGTCTCCGAGCCTTCCCGGCCAATGGTGCTTTCAACTTGATTAAGAAGCTGGATCTGGGCCTTTTCCGATCCGAGGATCAAACCGAAGATCCCCATGGCCAGAATTACAAGAGGAGCAAGGGACAGGATTGTGTAAAATGCCAACGCAGCGCCTAGCCTGGGCGCCTCATCCTCATTCCAGGCGGAAATGGTTTGACGAAGTACTGGCCATAGTGCGGTTGCATTCATGTTCGCAACTTGGAGAGGCTTCGATGTATGAGTTCGTTTCAGCAGGCAGGCATGAGCAGGAGGGTAAAACAGCCTGTAGTGACGGATTCGAAGTGTGGTGCGGTCGTCGAGGGTCGAACTCGAATGGATTTCTCCGCTGGTACCTAAAACCAGTGCGTCTGCCAATTCCGCCACGACCGCAATGCTTTTATGATAACCGAGGTAGGGAGACTAATCGACCAGGTATAGGCCGACTGGGCTGACGAAGAAGCCCATTGCGAAGAGGCGGCCGAAGATGCCTTGACGATCTTCGTGGACATCGACCCAGTGGATTGAACTGGATTCGCCTTTGTCAGTGAAGAATCCAATACCACCGCGGCGCAGGCGGCTGTCTGCCCAGGTGTCCACAATCTGTCCATTCACCCTGGTGGTGAATTGGTTGCCCCGGACGCTCATTTGTACGTGGTACAAAGTGTCGGGACGGATGGACATAGGCAGAGGGAGACGCTGACGATCGCTTTCGAAGCCATTCAGAACTGCGTATCGGACGATTTCAGCAGTAGGCAATGCTCCGGATTTGCGCACGACAATCTTGGTTGCATAGTAGTTGCGCAGATCAGGAGCGCGGAAAGCCCAGCTCATGGCGTTCTTGTCAATCTGGCCTTCAAACTCCATGCGGTAATCCGCCAGACGCACAGACGGCTTCCAAATTTTCAGACCGTTCGGGCGCATTTGACCACGATCGCCATCCCATTCGGCAGCTCTGGCTCCAATCCAGCCTTTGACTCCATCGCTGAAATCTTCATGGATCTTGACCGGAGTATTCTCGGGAATGAGGATCTTTAGATACTCGTTGGCCTGAGCCAGAATTGGATTGCCTTTTGAGAGCTCACTTGTGAGTGAAATGGCTTTGGGGCCCATATTGCCCGGCCCGCCGGAGCCGGTCGCGGCGGAGAAGGCGAGGACACCAATCATTACAGTTGAAAGGACAACGATGATCTGAGCCTGGAGCTTGGAATTCTGCTTTTTCTTGCGGCGCTCATCGTTTACTAACTCGTACAGTTCCTCATCGCCATAGATGAGGCTTTCCCTCGCATTACGGGCGCTTAGCACCTTTCCGCGACGGCGGTGTTCTTCGTTGCAGAACTCTCGGTCGGAGAGACTGCGCCAGAAGCCGATTTTGCCTTTGCAATACTTACAATCCATTGAGATGATTCACTGCCCACAGACAGAATAGCCTTGACTCTGCGTTCTTCCTAGTCAGTAGGTGGCGAAAGAAGCACATCTCAGGTTCCCCTTGGGTGATTCTGTAAGGGATTCTTCCTATTACGAACGGATGGTCCGGTAGAAAGGTACCGGTTGGGGGTGAGATGCTGGTTGAATTCGCCAATTGATACATAAAACCTTATCCTTTGGCCAGTCTCTTACTGACAAAACGATTCATAGGAATGATCGACAACTTAGACTGGGACCATTAGGGTATGAAAGAGTTGTTCAATTTGGAGTTGCCAGCGGGCTTGTCCGGAGACGAAAAGAGTGTGGAACTGATCCGGATGCTCGTCGAGGAGAGTGCTGATCCCTTTTCACGTCAACAGTTTAGCGCTGGGCATGTGACTGCTACGGGGTTGGTGCTGCATCCCGACCGCAGGGGGATGGCCATGGTGTTGCATGGCCGGCTCAAACGGTGGTTGCTACCGGGGGGGCATGTGGAAAGCGGGGATGGAAGCGTGATCGAGGCTGCTCGCAGGGAAGTTTTGGAGGAAACAGGAATTAAAACCGCTGGTGGGCGAGTGATTGGGGCTGACGTACACGGGATTCCGGGCAAGGTGAGGAATGGAGTTGAGATTGAGCCTTATCATCTTCACCACGATGTTCTGGTTGGCTTTGAGGCGTTGGGAACTGAGTTGGTGTTAAGCGATGAGAGTAGTGAGGTGCGATGGGTTTGGCCGGAGCAGTTTGATGAGTATGCAGTGCCTGCCAATGTGCGGCGGGCCTATGAGCGAGTAGTTGCCGGGTGGGGAGTTCCGCAGTAGGTTTCCAGATAACGCTGGAATGCTTCGTTCAGGATCGCGCGCACTTCGTCGCCTTGTTGGATGGTCAGCGACTGGATGCTCGCTACTGGCAGCAGGTCTCGGGTGCTAGAGGTGATGAAGAGTCCGTCGGCGCGCTCGAGGTCTTTGGTTAATAGGGTGGTTTCACGAATCGTGATGCCGGGGACTTTAATTTCTTCGAGGAGCAGGGCGCGGGTTATGCCTGGCAGGCAGCCAGAGGAGATGGGGGGAGTGAGGATTTCGTTGCCGAAGACGGCGAAGAGATTCGCTGAGGTGAGCTCTGAAACTTCGTCGCGTTCATTGAGGAGCACGACTTCGTCGTAGCCTTCGTCGTGGGCCCTTTCGTACATGCAGAGGTTGAAGCTCCAACTGAGCATTTTGGTTCCGGCGAACTCGCTAGAGGCGTGGCGGGCCTGGGGGACGAGACCGAGTTTAACGCCGCTTCCCCAGTTGTTGAGATTGGTAGTGAAGGCGTAAAGGTCGTAAGGACGATCGATGCCGGGGCCTTGCCACATGCCGCCCTGGTTGCGGAGGATGATGACGCGGAGGGTGGATTCCTGGGCTTTGTTGGCGGCGATGAGTTTGAGGAGTTGTTGCTCGAGCCAGGTTGCGTCTTCGGGGAAGGGGATGCGGAGCAATTTGGCGTCCTTCGCCATGCGATTGTAGTGGCGCTGCCAGGCAAACAAAACCCCGTTGTGTACGCGCAGGGTGGAGAACACGCCCCAGCCGTTGACTGCGCCGACCTGCCCTGGAGATATGGTCCGGGAGGAGGCGGGCAGCACCTCATCGTTCACCAGCATGAATTCGTGCATGAAACCTATATTCTAAAGGTAGTGATTGAAATTGTGGGTGGTGGGCTGATTGGGCTGAGCTGTGCATGGGAATTGCAGCAGCGGGGGCTGGACGTCGTTGTTTACGAGCGGGACTTATCGCGAACGGGCAGCGCGAGTTGGGCTGGGGCTGGAATGTTGGGGGCGCTGGCTGAAACGTTTCCAACCGAGTTGTGGCGCGAGAGGGCGCTAGAGTCGGCGCGGCTTTATCCAGATTATGTAGCTGGTCTGGGTGACTCGATTGACTTTGTCGATAGCGGGGATGGTCTGGATGGTTGCGTGGATCCGCGGGATTTATTGCGGGCGTTGAATCGGAAGGTAAGAGTTGTCGAGCGTAATGTTGGCGCGATTGAGGAATTGACGGGGGAGCAGGTGGTGGTTTGCTCGGGGGCCTGGTCCAGTTCGCTGGAGGGGCTGCCGAAGGTAGAGCCTGTGAAGGGGTATTTGATTGCCTGGGATGGGCTTCAGGCTGGGGAACTCAAAGGGATCGTTAGGGATGGTCATACCTATATACTGCAGCGGGGAAACGGGCGGGTGATTGCGGGTTCAACGGAGGAGAGGATTGGGTTTGATCGGTCGATGGATGAGGCCGTGATTGGAGAATTGCGAGCACGCGCGTTCGAACTGCTGCCGCAATTGAAGAGTTTGCAAGAGGCCGAAGTGTGGTTTGGATTTCGTCCCTCGGCACCTGGAGATCTGCCAGTGGTTCGCCGGTTGAACGAACGCATCGTATTGGCTTATGGTCACTACCGGAACGGGATTCTGTTGGCGCCCTGGACGGCTCGCTGGGTGGCCGATGAGGTTCAACGCCAATTGGGGAAGTGAGCGGGGTATCTTTCGCGAACGGACTCGATGAGGCGGTCGACTTTGTTGCGGCGTTGCATGAGCCGGTCGCAGAGAGCGGTGATTTCGTCCTGTTGGGAGGGTTCGAGCCATTGGCGGGGAATTTCGCTGAGCGCCTTGTCGAGGATCGCGGTGGGGAAGGCGCGGATGCGTTCGAGCCAAGGTTCAAAGTCGGCCCAGCCTCTCACTTTTCGATAGACTTCCGCGCGGTAATAGAGTCCATAGCCTGGTGCGTCTGGAAAATCCCAGAATGTGCCGTTGAAGGCGTAGCCGTGATCGATCATGGAGGCGACCAGACCGCGTAGGGCCGGCTCAGGATCTGGAAACTTGTCTTCGGAGGGAAGGATTTCATTGAGCCGCGCCCGGAAGAATACGCTTTGGCGTGAGTCTGCATTGGCGACCCATTTGTCAAAGGCAAGGATGGCTGGGAAGTGGTGGACATTGCGGCAAGTGGTTAATTGGATGTCGGGCAGGATGTCGTAAACGGCGATGGCGGCCGGGTCGCCTGGGTAACGTGATCCGAAGTGCCAACCGGCCGGGGCGGGGGAAAGTTGCTGACCGCGGAGGATGCCGAGTTTTGGATTTGCGTCGATCCAATCCTGGGTGATTTCGATGACTGCCACTTCAGGGCACGGGATCTTCAAGTAGGAGAGTATGCGTTGCGAGATCCACTCGTTGATCAAGGTGCGAATGCCCTGGGGATTGTTGGTCAGCTTAACGACATAGTGGTGTCCGTCAGAAGCTTTGAGTAGATGAGTTTGGGAGCCGCCTCTCATGGGGCGCAGCCATGAGGTTGCGGTTACTGGCATGAGAGGTGCGCTAGAGTAGTGACGTCATGGCTGAATCGACAAACACTACACAAGATAGCGCAAAGAATAATCAAGATGAGGTTGCCCTGGAAATGATGAAGTTCATCGCCATGCAAACCGGGTATGGAAAGACTGCTGGATCGACAACAGGGTTCGGCGCCAAAGGGGCCAATACTTCTGAATCGCATGCCGATGCGTTGATTGAATTGTTTCAACGTTGCCGTAAAACCGTCAAAGAAGGCTAACGCTTTTTACTAGCGGCTTTCTTAACCGCCTTCTTCGCAGCTTTCTTTGCGATGGGGGCGGTTTTCTTATTTGGGGCTGCCTTTTTGCGAGGCGTGGCTTTCTTGACTGAAGAAGTCTTTTTGGCAGCCAATGCTTTCCTGGCTGGAACCGCCTTTTTGGCAGTCGCTACCTTTTTGGCCGGAGAGAGCTTTTTGGCAGGCACAGCTTTCTTGGCAGGAGCTGCTTTCTTGACTGGAGCTGCTTTCTTGACTGGAGCTGCTTTCTTGACTGGAGCTGCTTTCTTGACTGGAGCTGCTTTCTTGACTGGAGCTGCTTTCTTGACTGGAGCTGCTTTCT
>Ga0163144_10017573_pt1 | contig 14564 bp, 12 predicted proteins | sample OliLak19BULKMAT1_FD_123175 | JGI IMG/M metagenome (GOLD analysis project Ga0163144, IMG submission 123175) | Freshwater microbial mat bacterial communities from Lake Vanda, McMurdo Dry Valleys, Antarctica - Oligotrophic Lake LV.19.BULKMAT1 | ecosystem: Environmental > Aquatic > Freshwater >... | reverse complement strand
GCCGCGGAGCTCGTGGCGTATGCGCGCGCGCTCGGCCGACGTCGTAACCCGGCGCTCGGCATGTCGATGGTCGGTCGCAGCAGCTTGGCGACGCGGGTGCACGCCCTGCTGTGCGCGGATCGTCGGCGCGGCCCGGCCGGTGCCGCGTTCGTGATCCCACTCGCACTGGGCAGCCTGGGAGCCGTCGCGAGCATGGCGATGATCCACGTCTGCGAGGAATCGCGCGAGCCCATGATGCGGTCGATGCTGACGACGACGCTCAATCCCACGCCCGCACTGGCGGTCGCATCCGCCGTGCCGATGGTACGCGTGCAGATCGGTCTCGACCGGCTCGAGATGAACGACGCACTCGCGAGCACGAGCGCGACACTCGAGCTCGATCGCGGACATCTCCCAGCGTCAGCTCTCCAGGGGCATCTCGTCCACCCGCTGCACGGCAAGTTCGCGAGCACGACGATGCACGTGAGCGCGGACGACGATGTTCCGTTCGGCACCGTCGTGGACGTGTTGTACACGTCGGGACACAATCACGTGCGCTCGTGGGTATTGGCGTGGAACGGCCGTGAGTTCCCCTTGGATCCGCCACGCTTCTCGCCGACCGGCGTGCAGGGCCCCGATGCCTATCGCGTGCGTTGGAGCGCCTACCACGTCGGCGTCGATCGTGTCGTGGCGGACGGCAGCGCGCGGGAGGACTGGGGCTGCATCTCGGTTCCACGCTCGAGCGAACCGGCGGAGCGCAATGGTTTCTTCGCGTCGATCGGCGCCGAGATGTGCGAAGCGTGTACCCCCGCAGGTTGTCCGCGCCTCACGATCGTGCCGGACCCGAACACGCGCTACGCCGATGCCGTGGGTCTCGCCGCGGCGATGCTCGATGCTACGAGCGGCTGCACGATCGGGCTGACGATCGAGGCGGGTACCGTCGCCGACGCCCCGGTGTGCCCGCGCGCCGACTGAGAGTGTTAGAAATCGCCGCCGAGGCGCGGGGAGGCGCGGGTGGGTCAGCACGGCTCCTGACCTTGCGCGGTTGGTGCACGCCGGGCCACATCGCGATGTCGATCGCGCGGCCCACCGAGGACCAGCTGGCGCGCGCGATCTCGGCGCGAGTGCGGCGACGCTTGATGGCCGGCAAGTTCGAGACCGGTGAGGATGTCGCAGCGCTTCGGCGTTTCGTCGGCTTGACGCAGGTGCGCTTCGCTACGGCCATCGGAATCAGCGTCCACACACTGCGCAACTGGGAACAGGGGCGACGTCAGCCCGAGGGACCCGCGGTGGCGCTTCTACGAATCGCCGCGAGGCACCCGAGGATTATTCGAGAGAATCTCGACTCCGCTGCGTAGAGCCGTGCTCGTGCTCTGCTGCCCGACCAGCCGTTGCAACTGACGAATGACGGTGCGGCCCATCGCTGGCTGCGCGAAGCGTTCGTCGCGGCGGCGAGCGCGAGCCGAGCGCGGCGCTGATCGTTCATCTCCCGCGCTCGCGGAGCCACTCTGCAGCGGCATCGCGGACGTCGGTCTGGCCCGCTTCCTCCGCGCTCTTGCGAGCAGCCTCCGCGTGCACGCGCGCACGAACCGGATCGCGAGCGAGGAGCGCTCGCGCGAGCAGCATCTCGTTGTGAGGCCGCTGTCGGTGTGGCGCACCGTCTGCGGTGCGCAGGGCGACCGCGCGCTCGAGCACCGGCACGGCGGCGTCGGATCGCCCCGCGCGCAGGTGCATGTCCGCGATGCCGAGTAGTGCCTCGGCGAGCTCCGGATGCTCCGCTCCCCAGGCCGCTTCGCCGATCGCGAGCGCCTCGCCGCGCAAACGCAGCGACGCATCGATGTCGCCTTCGGCCGCGGCGATGATCGCCAGTCGATTCACGCTCGTCGAGTGCACCATCGGATCGGACTTCGCCTGGCGCTCGGAAATCGCGCGCGCACGACCGCAGTGCTCACGCGCTTCCTCGAGATGCTCGAGGTGGAACGCCGCTGCGCACAGCTCGTTCAGCGGGGCCGCCAGACGATCGTGATCCTTGCCGTAGCGGGCCTCGAGCACCTCGACGACCGCACGAAGGTGCGCCTGCGCCTGCTCGTAGTCGCCGCCAGCGCTCGCGAAATTGGCGAGGCCCTCGTAGCTGCTCGCGAGCACCGGATCGTCGGGTGCGAGCACACGACGGCGGATCGCGAGAGCGGCCTCGTAATGCGGCTTCGCGGCTTCGCGGTTGCCGAGCTGCGACTCGAGGTTGGCAAGGTTGTAGTGGAAGCGCGCCGTAGTGGGATGATCCGGGCCGAGGGTGTCGGTCGAGAGCTCGACGCCGCGGGCAAACGTGTCGCGTGCGGCCTCGTACCTGCGCAGCGCCGTCTGAGTCGCGCCGACGTGGTTCACGGTCTCGAGGCCCTTCGCGCTGCGCTCACCCCAGCGCTCGACGTCGAGCGCATGCGCGGCAACGAAATCGGCGAGCGCCGCTTCGTGCTCGCCCATCGCACCGCGCACCGTCGCGCGGCTGGCGAGCAGCCGCGACGATGCCTCCTTCGGCGCGCCGAGCCGATCGAGCGCCGCCTGGGCGAAGCGAGCGTATCGCAGCGCCTCGTCGTAACGGCGCGCGCCACCGACGAGATGCACGAGATAGATCCATCCGTCCGCCTCGAGCACATCGTGGCGCCCGACCTGCGCCGCGGTGACGGCGAGGTGCATCGATTCCTCCGCACCTTCGTCGTCACCGGTGTTGCGCTGCATCACCCCGAGCCAGTAGTGCGCTTCGGCCTGGATCGACGCGTGATCGATCGCGAGTGCTTCGCCGACGAGCCGTCGCGCCAGCGCGAGCGCCTCGGGGAAGCGGCCGCGCTCCTTGAGCCCGCGGACCTCCGCGAGCTCGCGTCGAAGCCCAGCAACGGCTGCGGCCGCCACGGGGTCGGTGGGCAAGGACGCGCGCCGGCGCAGCGCCTCGAGATCGTTGCACGCCGCGATCGCCGGCAGTGAAACAATGCGATCGGCGCTGTCGCGCACGACCTTCTCGTCCGCCTGCGTCAGCGTCTGCACGAGCTGCGCGAGGACATCGAGCCGCTCGTCGAGGCATTCCGTCTGCTTGATGCGCAGCTCGTCGGTGCGCTCGCCGGCCGCCGCAGCGCGACACGCCTCGTCGAATGTCGCGACCCACGTGTGCGCGTACTCGTCGAGCCCGCGGCGGACGATCTGCGCGGGGTAGCTCGCCCAGGGTCGATCGATCGCTGCGAACGCGGCCGAGATCGCTTCGCGCTGCGGATCACCGTAGACGCCGGTGATGCGCGTGGCTCCTGCGTCGCAAACCGCGGCAGCGTTCGCATCGGCTGGCTCCGAGCGCGTCGAGAGCCACGTCGCGCCCGCGATGGCGAAGACGAGCGCACCGCCACCCGCGACCGCGAGCGCGGCCGGCAGACGGCCTTCGCGATCGAGCGCACGCAACAGCGGTGCGATCGAGCGCAACCGCTGATCCGGATCGGGCTCGAGGCCGCGCCGCAAGAGCGACGAGAGCCGCGACGAGATTCGCGCGGCCGTCCGTGGCGGGCTAGGCATGCCGCGCGCCTTCGCGGCGGCGAGTACATCGAGGTCGCCGCCGACGAAGGTCGGTGTGCCCCAGAGAACCTCGAGCACGGTGACGCAGAACGCGTACACGTCGACGCGCGCGTCACCCGAGTCTCCGCGGTGCTGCTCCGGCGCCATGTACCGCGGCGTGCCGAACGGCTGCGCGGTGCGGCTCGTTCCCGCAAGCTCGGACATCGAATCGACCGAGTCGTCGTGTCGACCAAGCGCGCTCAGCCCGAAGTCGGCGACCTTCGCCTCGCCGTTGCGCGTGACCATCACGTTGGCAGGCTTGAAATCGCGGTGCACGAGCCCGACCTCGTGTGCGGCAGCGAGACCCGCACCCGCGCCGGCGAGCACGCGGCAGCGCGCCCGTGGATCGCGGTGGCTGGGCTCGGCGATCCACGTCGCCAAATCGACACCGTCGACGAGCTCCATCGACAACACCACGAGATCGCCTTCGGTGTCGACGTCGTGCACCGCCACGACATTGCGATGCGACAACCTCGCCATCGCTTGGGCTTCGTGCAACAGCGTCGTCCACTGCGCGAGCGCAGCGGGGGCGGTCTCGTGCGGATCCGGTGCGCGCCGGTGCAGGACCTTCAGCGCAACCTCGCGACGCAGCCGCTGATCCATCGCCGCGTAGACGTCTGCGCTGCCGCCACGCCCGAGTCGGCGGACGATCGCATAGCGTCCGAGCACCCTGCCCGGGCGCAGCGGCTCGTCCGCGGATTGCTCGGACGCGCGTGGGCGCGTGGGATCGTCGCTGCCCATTGTCAGGACGTGCGCTTGCGCGGTCGGCTGACGCCGTATGCATCGAGTCGCGCCGACAACGTCGTGCGCGACATACCGAGTGCTGCGGCCGCGCGGGTTTGATTGCCCGCGCATTGCTCGAGCATCGCGAGGATGCGACGGCGCTCCGGATCGTCGTCGTGCTCGGCCGACGGCGGCGCGCGCACGGGGACATCGATCGGTGCGGAGGCGCGCGCGTGCGTCATCGACTCGACCGGCGGCAGTGGAGCGGAGGTGCGCGGCGGCGCGCTCGAGACGAACAGATGCTCGAGCGCGATCGGCTTGCCGTCGGCGAGCACCACCGCGCGCCGCACGACGTTGCGGAGCTCGCGAACGTTGCCCGGCCACGGATGGCGCAACAGCAACGCACGCACCTCGGGCGTGAGCTCGGAATCGGACGGCGCACCCGTGCGCGCCGCCGCGTCGGCGAGGAACGACTCGGCGAGCGGAATGATCTCGTCACGTCGCTCTCGCAGCGGCGGAATGTAGAGCGTGATCCCGTTCAGTCGATAGTAGAGGTCGCTGCGGAACCGGCCCTGCGCGACCTCGATCGAGAGATCGCGATTCGTCGCCGCCACGAAGCGCACGTCGGTGGTGCGAGTGTCGCGACCACCGAGGCGCATGACGTTGCGCTCCTCGATGACGCGCAAGAGCTTCGCCTGAACGGAGGGCGGCAGCTCACCGACCTCGTCGAGGAACACGGTGCCGCGGTCGGCGATCTCGAGCAGACCGGGCTTCGCGTTAGTCGCTCCCGTGAACGCGCCGCGCTCGTAGCCGAACAGCTCGCCCTCGAGCAACGACTCCGGCAGTGCGGCGCAGTTGAGCTCGACCAGGCGCGCAGCTCGCCGTGCCGAACGCTCGTGCAGTCGCCGCGCGAGCACGCCCTTGCCGACGCCCGTCTCGCCGAGCAAGAGCACGCTGAGATCGCTCGCCGCGACCTTATCGGAGATCGACAACACGGCATCCATGGTGAGCGGCGCGCCGTCGCCCGGAAGCGGCAGCCCGAGCTGCTCGAGCACGAGCGTGGTGCCGCCGAGATCGATCGTCTCGCCGGGTGCGATCGTCACCCAGCTCTGGGCCTGCAAGGCTTGCCCGCGCACCATCGTGCCGTTGCTCGATCCGAGGTCGAAGACCGCGAGCGTGCCGTCCCAACGCAGTCGCGCGTGGATACGCGACAGCTCGGGATCGTCGACGACGAGGTCCGCGGCTTCGTTGCGCCCGATCGTGAACGTGCGGGCGTTCGCGAGCTCGACTGCACGGACGCCGTGCGCTCCGATCACGAGCAGTCGCGGCGGGCTTTCCCCGCGCCCGTGGCGGGGCCGCGTGGGATCGTCGGCCACCGCCGCAGCATACCAAGCCACGGCGAGACGTTCGCCCTGCGCGAACGAACACAGTCACGCGCGGACCGACGTGCAGATCGAGATGGCGGCGGGCACGTCCTCGGCGGGGATCCAGTCGTTGGCCGAGCACGAGTACTCCTTGTCGCCCACGGTGATGACGTAGAGGAACTTCGGCTTGCCGTCCTTCTCGTAGCGCACGCCAAAGCCGTTCGCGAACGACTGCGGATCGGTCGGCGAGAAGGGCGCGAGCGCAGCCTTCAGCTGCTCCAACGTGTGCGATCCGCTCTTCGGCCACGCCTTGTCGTCGGCGCCGAGCGGGATCACGACGTTCGGGTCGAGAAAGCCGTACGTCTTCTTGCCCTTCTTCAGCTCCGCTCCGCCGGCGCCGATCGAGGAGTCGCGCGCCATCTCGACCGACCAACCGCCGGGCGCCGTGACGCTGACGCCGAGCGCGTCGAGCTTGATTTCGGAGGGGCCGCACGCGAAGAGCACAGCGGTGCCGAGCAGCGAGATGCCACGAACGATGAGCTTGCGATGATGCATTGCTCGCCACCATAGCAGGCGATGTGCCAGGTCTGGATCACGGAGAAACGGGTTGGCCACTCGGTCGCCGTGCTCTTGCTGGACGAATCGTCCAGCAAGAGCTGGACGATCCGGCCAGCCGACGAATCGTTCCGACTCAACCGCGACATCAGCGGCTCGGGCGGATGCGGATGCGGATGCGGATGCGGATAGGTCGGACAAAGGGCTTGCCACTCGTCCGAAGGGGGGTCCTCGAGGTTCGCGCTGGGCGGAGCGGCGCGGCGGCGGACGCGGAGGCATGCTCGCCGGCCATCTGTGGTCGCCGGTACACGCGCTGCATCTCCCGAACGCTCGTCCTGGCGCGCGACTCGATCTCGAGCCGCACGCTCCCGTCGCGGTGCTCCGCGCGCTCTACCTCCTACTCGACGTAAGCCCATTGCCGATCGCCTCGGCGCGACCGGGATCGTGCGGGCGTCCGCAGTGTAGATCCGGAGGCTGGATCGAGTTAGTTGGTCGAGCAGTGGCACGCGAGCGGCGTGAGTGCTCGGGAGTTCGCCGAGTCGCACGGCGTGAGCCCGAGCCAGCTCTACGCGTGGGCGCGCGCGAGCGCGCCTCCGAAACCGAGCGCAGCGATCGCGTTCACTGAGGTGCGCACGCCGTCACGGCGCGTCGATCTGCACGCCGACGTGCAGTCGCGCGCGAGCATCGAGATCGACGTCGCACGTCGCGTCGTGCGAGTGCACGGCGTCGTCGATCTCGCACAGCTCGAGGCGGTGCTCGCGATGGTGGCGCGGTGCTGAGCCTGGCTCGCACGTCGCGGATGTTCGTCGCGACGTCGCCGACCGATCTCCGCAAGAGCTACGACGGCCTCGCGGCGATCGTCGAAGGCCAGTTTGCTCGACAGGTTCGGGCCGGCGATGTCTTCGTGTTCGTCAATCGACGCGCGACGCAGATGCGCATGTTGTTCTGGGATCGCGATGGCTACTGCATCCTGATGAAGCGCCTCTGAAGTGAGTCCGACGATCCATGCTTGTCACTGCGATCGCGCGTGCTACTTGAAGAGGCGTGACGACGAGCGACGAGCTGCGCGCGAAGCTTGCCGATGGAATGGCTACCGGTGAGTCCGCGGCGATCTTGGCGTTGTTCGAATCGCTCGTCGCACGACAGGGTGTGCTCGAGTCGCAGCAGAGCGTTCTCCAGTCGCAGCAGCAAGCGCTCGAGGAGAAGCTCACACGTCGAGAGATCCTCATTCGACGACTGCAGCGCGTGTTGTACGGCCGCAGCAGCGAGAAGCTCACGCACGAGGATCTACGGCAGTTGGTGCCCAATGTTATTAGCCAAGTTATTTCGGCGCGGGCCCTAAGGACAGCCCGCCCCCATCCCCCCGCAGTACCCCAAGCAAACACACACCTGCGGGAAGTTACACTGCGTCCCGCCCGAGCACGCCCCGTACGCCCCCCATCCACACATTCCATTGCACGTCCGCGAGCGCGACCCACCGCCGCAGTTCGCACAATCCGAGTCCACATCGATGTCCCCCGGCGTACACACCCCTTCGCCCCCGCACGCGCCCCACGCCGGCCAATCGCACGACCCAGAGCACGTCCGCGATCGCGTACCACAATCGCCGCACGCCTCGTCCTGCATCTGCCCCGGCGCGCACGCGCCCTCGCTGCCGCACGCACCCCAGCCGCCCCATCCGCACGAGCCATTGCAGGTCCGCGAGCGCGTCCCGCAATTCCCACACGGCTCCATCTCGACTTCGTCCGGCGTGCACGCGCCTTGATCACTGCACGCACCGAAGTCGCCCCAGTCGCACGACGCACTGCACGCCCGCGATTGCACGCCGCAATCACCACACGCCATCTCCTCGAGCGCCCCGGGCGAACAAGCCCCTTCACCGCTGCAACCGCTCCACGCCCCCCACACGCAGGTCTCGCTGCAGCTGCGCGACCGCGTCCCGCACAGTCCGCACGCCTCGACCTCTTCGTCGCCCGCCGAGCACACGGACCCCTCGCCACACGCGTCGCCGCTGCACTGCGACGTATCGAACGTGCAATCCCCCGCGCAGCTCAACGACCCGCCGTCGAATCCGACGCTCGCGCAGCTGCTCCCACCGAGATCGAGATCGTCGCACGCCTCGTCGCCGCCGCGCGCACCGTCGCCGCACGTGCTGCAACCCCCGACGTCGAGCGTGCAGTCCGCTGCACACGCGATACTTCCCGCGTCGAACGCCTCGCCAGCGCAGCTGCGCCCCGCCAGATCGTCGCCGTCGCACGCCTCGTCACCACTCGCTGTCCCATCGCCGCACGTCGAGCACATGCCCACATCGAACATGCACTCGGCGGAACACACCAGCGCACCGTCGTCGTAACCCAGGGACGGACAGCTCTGCCCGCCGAGATCCGCCGCATCGCACGCCTCGACGCCCTCGCGCACACCATTGCCGCACGCCGAGCAGCTCGACAGATCGTAGATGCACCCCGGCAAGCAGGCGACCGTGCCGTCTTCGAAGCCAAGGCTCGCGCACGTCGCCGCGCCGAGCACCGCACCATCGCACTCCTCGGGCGGCATGATCGCGGCATCACCACACGCCGCGCACGCCGAGTACTCGATCCGACAGTCGTCGGTGCAGCCGAGCGCCTCGTCGGCGCCGCCGAGCCCGACGTCGGCGCACGTCGTCACCGCGCCGAGATCGGCACCGTCGCACGCCTCGTCGTCGTCACGCACGCCGTCACCACAACGATCGCAGCGACTCGTATCCAGCGTGCAATCCGTCAGGCACACCAACGCGCCGCCGACGAAGCCCTCGCTCGCGCACGTGCGTCCGCCCAGATCCGCGCCGTCGCACGCCTCGTCGGGATCCTGCACGCCGTCGCCACATCGCGCATCGCTGCCGCCATCGCTCTCGCCACCGCTCACCGTCGTCGCGCCGTCGGGCGGCACGCACCGTCCCGCGAGATCGGCGGGCGCACGCTCGCCGTAGCGCTGCCCCGACGCACACGCGGCATCGGGAAAGCTGCACGAGCCGCTGCTCTGACACACGCCCGACAACGAACCGTCGACGCACTGCGAGTCCTGCGCGCACGCGAACTCCCGCGCTGACGTGCAGCTGCAAAGCGCGAGCGCCACGAGAGACGCCGCCGACCACGCGCGAAGCAGGGGCCCCATGCCAACGAGGATGCCATGCGCGCGTGGCGGGACCAAGCCGATCTCGACGCGTGTCGATTTCACTGCATTGGGGCCGCGCGCGCCCGCCGAGCCGCATCGAACCCATAGATCGCGAGCGACACCCAGATCGCGCCGAACGCCACCGCATGCCAGCGGTGAAAGTCTTCCTCGAACACGAACGTCGCGATCAACATCCGGATCGAGTCCCGGGCTGAAGGAGCTGGTTGGTGTGGCGCGGTGGACCGAGCGGGAGGCTCGGACGGCGCTGCGAGCGTGGGTGCGGAGTGGCCAGGCGCTGCAGACGTTCGCGCGCGAGCAGGGGCTCTCGTCGTGGCGACTGACATGGTGGTCGCAAAAGTTGGGAGTGGTGAAGGATTCACGTTGAGATCGGCGAGCGTCATGGCCTCCGCCGGTAGCTCGTCGCCGACTTCCGCGCGCCACGTCCGATGGAAGCGTTCGATCGCGCCCTTGGCCGCGGCGTCGCGAGCCTTGGTGTGACGCAGATGGACCGCCAGCTCGGCGCAGATCACCCGCAGCGAGTCGGCGACGTACGCCGACCCGAGGTCGACGTAGTAGGTCCGCGGCAGTCCGTGACGCATGAATGCCTCGCGCAGCCCGTGCTCGTGAGCGACCGATCCCTCGCTCGCGTGCTCCGCTGCTCGAGCCGGCGATACACCACTGCCTCGACCTCGATCCGCTAGGCCGTCGTCGTCGAGTCCCGCAACGCCTGCTCCTCGAGCGTCGCGCCGACCTCTCGCAGGCCGCGCATGATGATTCGCTGCTTCTGCTCGAACGTCGTCTTCGCCCAGACCTCGCCTGCGATCGCGGCGCGCAACCGCTCAGCGGTGTCGGCCACGTCGATCTGCGGGAACTCGAACTCCTCGGGCTGGGTCGGCATCGCCATTCGGCGCTTCGACGTTCGACGACGTCCCCGAAATCAATACCGCCTCTTCCGCGTACAACCTCCCGTACACAACCGCCGCGAGTTCGACCATCGCCCGCTGTACCTCTTCCACCGTCGGCGCTCGGCCCAGCTGCGCCCGCAGCATCTCGTACAGCCCACCCGCGATCTCGCCGACGACCTCGTCGCTCAGCGCTCCCGCAGGCTTGCCCGAACCGGAGTGAGAGTCCTTCGCCACGAGCTTCACGAAATCACGTTTGCGCGCTTCGTGCCAGGACATCCTTTCTACGCCTGCGCGAACCACGAGCCCAACCCGCTCAGGTTGGGGTCCACACCCGGTGCTTCCACCGAAGTCGCGGCCGCCGCGTCGCAGATCCGAGCCGACAGGTGACGGAGACGATCGACATCGAAGGCGCCGTGGGTCAGCAGCACCAGCGCGATGCCGACCGCGAGCCCGACCACGAACGCGACCAGAGCTCACACAGGAATCGGGACTCGACCCTTCCCACGGGGCTCGGACGCCGCACGCGTCCAACTCGAACGGAGACCTAACAGCACGAGCACCTGGATTGCCGAGTTGGCGGCGGATGCGAGACTGCGCATCGTGCTTCGGCGGCAATCGCCCCAGTGGGTCCGTGGATTCGCGCTCGCCGCGGGCGGGTCGCTCGTGCTCGGTTGCGCGACGACGCATTCGACCGATGGCGTCGCGCGCGGCATCGAAGATCGGGTCCGTGTGCCGGTCGACTTTGCGCGCACGCCGAGCGATCCCGGAGCGATCCCCTCGGGTGTGCAGATCGACGACGGTGTGAGCGCCGACGAGGCCGTGGCCATCGCGCTGTGGAACAGCCCGACGCTGCGTGTGGATCTCGCGCGCCTCACCGCGGCCGATGCCGATCTCTCGCAGGCGCGCCGGCCCTCGAATCCCACGCTGCGCTTCCTGTTCCCGTCGGGGCCACAGCAGCTGAGCGTGCTGCTCACGTGGCCGCTCGAGACGCTGGTGACGATGCCGCGTCGCATTCGAGTGGCCCGTACGACCCGCCAGAGCACGATCTGGAGCATCGTGCAGAGTGGGCTCGATCTTTCGCGCGACGTCCGGCTCGCGCACGTGGACTGGTCGCTGGCCTGCGATCGCGCCGTCGTCCGCGACGCGATCGCATCGCAGTGGCGCGAGATCGCGGGCATGACGGCTGCGCGCGCGGCCGCAGGAGATGTCGCGCTGCGCGATGCGAGGGGCGCCGAGGCCGACGCGCGCGTCGCCGACGACGAGGCCGCGCGCGCACGCGACGACATCACCGTCGCACGCGCGCGCATGACCGTGTTGCTGGGCTGGGGGCAGGGCCGTGCCGAGCTGCGGCCGCAGGTGGATCACGTGCTGTCGAATCGCGCGGTGGATCTCGACGGACTCACGTCGATCGCGATCGAGCAACGCCCCGACCTCCGCGCAGCAGCGCTGGCGATCGAGGCCGCCGGGGCGCGCGTGGGTCTCGAGCGCGCCGCCGTGTTCACCCTCGCGGGCGTCGGCACCAGCTTGACCGGCGGCGTGCAGGCCGAGCTCCCGATCGCATCGCAGAACCAGGGCGGCATCGGGCGCGCGCGCGCACAGCTCGAGGCCGCGACGTGGCGCTACCGCGAGCTGCGCGAGCGCATCGCCGGTGAGGTGGCGCAGGCCCACGCACAGCTCGCACGGGCCGAGCGATCGACGGTGGCGTATCGGGAGATGATCGTCGATGCGCGCAACCGCGATCTCGTCGCTGCGACGGCGCAGTACGAGCTCGGTGACAGCGACTACGGTGAGGTGCTGCTGTCGGCGCAGCGGCTCGAGCTCGCACGGCTGCGCGAGGTCGAGATCGCAGCGGACGAACGCCGCGCCGCCGCCGAGCTCGAGCGCGCGATCGGGGGCCGGCGTGCGGCGCTTCCGAAGACGACCGCGCGCGGGATCGAGGCGCCGCGATGATGCACCCACGCGCGCGGTGGCTCCTGGGTTGGTTCCTCGCCGGATGTCCCGGGCCCTCGGGCTCGGGCGCCGTCGAGGTGGCGCATGCGAAGGTCGAGGTTCCCTCGGAGGGTGCGGTCGCGATCGTTCATCTGTCGCCCGAGGCGATCGATCACCTCGGCATCGAGACGACGGTGGTCACCGTGCAGGCGGCCGTGCGCACGCGCAGCGTTGCAGGTGTCGTCACCGTGCCCGCCGGCGGTGCCGTCGCCGTGACCGCGCCGGTCGCCGGAACCCTGCGCATCGGCGATCGTGCCTTCGAGCCCGGCGATCGCGTGGCCGAAGGCGACACGTTGTTCAGACTGGTGCCGATCGCACCGGTCGATCGCGACGTGAAGGCGCAGTCGCGGCGGCAGTCGGCGTCGACGCAGGCTCGGCTCGACGTTGCGACGGCACGCGTTGCCCGGCTCGAGAAGCTACTGGTCGATGGCGCGACGAGTGCCCGCGCGGTCGAGGAGGCGAAGGGTGAGCTCGGCATCGCGACCGCGGAGCACGACGCGGCGCTGGATCGAGTGCGCGCGATCGATCGCGCACCGCTGGCGTCGGACGTGATGGTGCGCCTGGCTGCACCGCGCGCCGGGATCGTCCGCACCAAGGGCGCCGCGGTCGGGCAGGTGGTTGCGGCCGGTGCAGCGCTGTTCGAGGTGACGCCGGTCGCATCGATGTGGCTGCGCGTGCCCGTGTATCCCGGTGATCTCGCCGCGCTCGATCCCGAGGCGGCGGTCACCGTCTCGCGGCTGGGTCGCGATGCGGCGTCGTGGCAAGCCCTGCCGATCGCGGCGCCGCCCTCCGCCGATCCGTCGGCGGCCAGCGTCGATCTGTTCTATCGGTTGCCCGCCGACGCCGCGCTCGTGGTCCCCGGTGAGCGCGTCGCGGTGCAGCTGCCGTATCGCGCCCAGGCCGACGCGTCGGTCGTGCCCGCCGCAGCAGTGGTGACCGACTTCGACGGTGGCAGCTGGGTCTATGCGTGCGACGGCGACGGTGGTTTCTCGCGCCGCCGCGTCGAGGTCGAGCGCGTCGATGGCGACGACGCGATCCTCGCCCGCGGCCCCGCGCTCGACACCTGCGTCGTGTCGGTCGGCGCCATCGAGCTGCTGGGCGCCGAGTTCGGAGTCAGCCACTGATGCGCGCGTTGCTCCGCGTGTGCCTGCGACAACGCGTGCTCGTGCTCGCGATCTCGGTGCTCGTGATGTTGCTTGGCCTCGACGCGACCCGCCACGCACGCATCGACGCGTTCCCGGAGTTCGCACCGCCGCGCGTCGAGATCCAGACCGAGGCGCCGGGGCTGTCGAGCCTGGAGGTCGAGGTGTTGGTGACGCGTCCGCTCGAGGATGCACTCACCGGCACGCCGAAGGTCACCGCGCTGCGATCGAAGTCGGTGCTCGGCCTGTCGTCGGTGGTGGTGTTGTTCGCACCGGGCACGGACCTGTACACCGCGCGGCAGCTGGTGCAGGAGCGCGTGGCCCTGGCGGCGCCGGTGCTGCCGGTGCTCGCCCAGGCCCCGGTGATCCTGTCGCCGACCAGCTCGACGAGTCGCGTGCTGAAGATCGGTCTGTCCTCCACGGTGCGCTCGCGCCTCGATCTGTCCGATCTGGCGCGCTGGACGATCCGGCCCCGGCTGATGGCGATCCCCGGCGTGGCGAACGTCGCGATCTGGGGCGAGGCCCGACGCGAGCTGCAGATCATGGTCGATCCCGATCGGCTGCGCATGCTCGGCCTCCGCGTCGGTGACGTCGCGAGGGCCGGCGCTGCGGCGACCAATCCCAGCTCGGGCGGCTTCGTCGACGGGCCCAACCAACGACTCGCGGTCACCCAGGTCGCGCGCGTGACCGATGCAGCCGGCCTCGCCGACGCACCGCTGGCGTCGCGCGGCGGCGTTGCTCTGCGCCTGGGCGATGCCGCCGAAATCGTCGAGGACGCGGCGCCACCGGTGGGCGATGCGGTCATCGATGGCGGCGCGGGCCTGCTGTTGATCGTCGAGAAGCAACCCGGCGGAAACAGCGTCGCGATCACCGAACAAATCGACGCTGCCCTCGCTGCCCTCGCGCCGGCGCTGCCCGACGTCGTCGTGGACCCGACCATCTTTCGCCCGGCGACGTTCGTCGAGCGCGCGATCGACAACCTCGAGGTGTCGCTGGGCCTCGGCTGTGCGCTCGTGGTCGCGATCCTCGTGGTGTTCCTGCTCGACTGGCGCACCGCATTCATCAGCGCGATGGCGATCCCACTCTCGCTGGCGACCGCGATCACGATCCTGCATCACCTCGGCGGCACGCTGGACACGATGGTGCTCGCGGGCTTGTCGATCGCGCTG
>Ga0163144_10017569_pt1 | contig 14566 bp, 8 predicted proteins | sample OliLak19BULKMAT1_FD_123175 | JGI IMG/M metagenome (GOLD analysis project Ga0163144, IMG submission 123175) | Freshwater microbial mat bacterial communities from Lake Vanda, McMurdo Dry Valleys, Antarctica - Oligotrophic Lake LV.19.BULKMAT1 | ecosystem: Environmental > Aquatic > Freshwater > Lake... | reverse complement strand
CCTGCGGTTGTCCCGGGTCATGCTGACGGCAGTTTGCTGATTCAGGCAATCCGTCACACCGATCCGGACCTGAAGATGCCGCAGGAGAAAATCTCGGATCGCGAAATCCAGATCCTTGTTGAGTGGGTTCAGCGAGGAGCCTCGGACCCCAGAACTGCGAAGCCGGAACCTCTTGACCCGACGACCGCCGCAGACTGGTGGTCCCTGAGACCGCTCGTTCGTCCGGAAACTCCGGATGATGGACATCCGATTGATGCGTTTGTGCAGTCGGCACTTCGGGACAAAAGTCTGAGTCTGTCGCCGGAAGCCGAACGAGGCATGCTGATCCGGCGCCTGACGCTGAATCTTCACGGAATGCCGCCGACACCGGACGAGACCTCCATGTTCGTCCATGATCCGGCCTTGGATGCGTACGAGAAACTGGTCGACCGCCTGCTGGACTCGCCGCGCTATGGCGAGCGCTGGGCGAGACACTGGCTGGACACGATCCACTTCGCCGACACTCACGGATTTGAGCACGACGCTCTGCGACCAAATGCCTGGCGCTTCCGCGATTATGTCATCGACAGCCTGAACCGTGATACTCCGTGGGACCGATTCATCCGCGAACAACTGGCTGCCGACGTGTTTTTTCCGGAGCAGCCGGAGCTCACGCCGGCCCTCGGATTCCTCGGCGCGGGCAACTATGATCACAGTGCGGCATCGACGGCCATCATGGCGTTCGAGAACTTTGACAGGGACGACCTGGTCACTCAGACGATGTCGGCGTTCGTCAGTACGACTGCGAACTGTGCCCGATGTCACACTCACAAGTTTGACCCGATTACACAGGACGACTATTACTCGCTGCAGGCGGTCTTCGCGGGGATTGGAAAAGGCGACATTTCGTATGACGCTGATCCGGAGATTTTCACGGCACGGCGCCGATGGCAGCAATTGAAGGACGCCGCGACGCAGCGGACCGCGACGGTCTTGTTGCAGCCGGAAAACGAAGCGATTGCCGCCGAATGGGCCGGTCAGCGAGGTCCCGCAGCCCAATGGCAGCCATTGGACATCGAGTCCTTCGTGTCCATCGACGGGGCGTCACTGACTCGGAATTCCGACGGTTCGATTTCTTCCGGTGGGACGCGACCGGACAAGGAAACGACTGCGATCACAGCAACCTCGGCGGTGACGGTCATCACTGCCTTTCGACTGGACGTACTGACCGATCCATCGCTGCCAATGAACGGGCCGGGCCGGATGGATAACGGGAATTTCCATCTCACTGAGTTTGAGGTTCAGGAATTCCATCCCGACGCAACGGAATCTCGCCGTTTGACTTTCCGCCGTGCGTCGGCGGATTTTGATCAGACCGACTGGACCAGCAGTCATGCGATCGATGGTAATCCGGCGACCGCATGGGGAATCCATCCTCAGGTCGGCCAGTCTCATCACGCCGTCTTTGAACTCATGAGTCCGCTGCAGGTTGAGCCGGGGACGCGCTTCGTCGTGCTGCTGAAACAACTTCACGGACGAGGCCATCTCGTCGGTCGATTCGCATTGTCCGTTACCGATTCCGATGCGGAGCTGACGACAGTGATTCCTGGTGACATCGCACTTTCACTGCAGACGGCTGCCGATCAGCGGAGTCCGGAGCAGCGACTGGCGATTACGTCCTACGCGATCGGGCGACTCGCTGAGGAACGACTGGCCCAACTGCCGGCGCCACTGAAAGTCTTTGCGGCGGCATCGCGAGCCGTGAATGAACGCGGAGTGATCACGTTCGCCGAGCCTCGGACCATTCGCATCCTGCGACGAGGAGATCTCGACAAGCCCGGCGCGGAGGCCAGTGCCGGAGCACTCTCTGCAATTGCAGCACTCCGAGGGCGGTTTGAAATAGCGGATTCAGGAAACGAATCGCTCCGGCGCGCGGCGCTGGCCGACTGGATCGCCCATCGCGACAACCCGCTCACCTGGCGAAGTATTGTCAACCGCGTCTGGCAGTATCACTTCGGACGGGGCCTCTGCGACACACCGAGCGACTTCGGGCGCATGGGCGGTGTGCCGTCGCATCCGGAGCTGCTTGACTGGCTGGCTGTCTGGTTCCGTGACGACGCGAACGGTTCTTTGAAAAAGCTGCATCGGCTGATCGTGACATCTGCCGCTTATCGCCAGTCGTCGGTCACTCGACCGGATGCGGCGGCCATTGATTCAGACAACCGGCTGCTCTGGCGCATGAACCGTTCACGGCTTGATGCGGACAGCATCAGAGACGCTGTGATGTCCGTCAGCGGGCAACTGGATCTAACGATGGGAGGTCCCGGAGTTTCACATTTTCTGTCGAGCCCAGGACCGCAGCTCACACCGGTGCTGGACTATGCATCCTTCGACTGGAACTCATCCGGCGTGAACAGGCGCAGCATCTATCGAGTCGTGTGGCGCGGGATCCAGGATCCGTTCATGGAATCGCTCGATTTCCCCGACATGGGGCAGCTTTCACCGACCCGCGGCTTCTCTGTTTCGCCGCTGCAGGCCATGGTTCTGTTCAACAGCCGCTTCATGCTGCACCATACAGAGCACTTTGCACGCCGAGTCGAGACTGCCGAGTCCGGTTTGTCCGACCGAATCCGGTTCGCCACTCAGCTGGTATGGCTCCGTGACCCCACTCCGGATGAACAGCAGCCGCTTGAACAACTTGCATCACAGTATGGTCTTACGGCTGTCTGTCGGCTGCTGCTGAACTCGAATGAGTTCCTGTTCGTGGAATGATTCCCGAGCACAAGGGTCGTGAAACGCTGAGGCAGCGGGCTTCTTTTCCGTTCTCCGAAGCTGGCAGCTCCGGCCACGTCACACGCGTTCTCCGAAGCTGGCAGCTCCGGCCACGCTGATTCGCCGGTGTCAGCTGCAATCGTTACAATGCCCGATGATCCGGGCGGAAAGCTAGTGTCGATCAGGATTTGGAGCGGCGAGGCTGAGCTGGATGAACATGTGAGTTCCGAGTTTCTGGTTCAAAGTTGGCAAATCCAGGTTCACACAACCGCGTGCAGGAATGTCTTACTGAACGCTGCTTTTCCTTCGACTGGCGCGAGTTCTCCAAAGCGACCCCACTCAGCACGCCTGGATGGAGAAGACGATGGCGAGCTAACCACACAAGAGCCCATAACTCAACAATCAACGTTTCTGATCAGGTGATTCATGTCGCGGAAGGTGTACGTTGCCGGAAAGCTGGTGCCCGCTGAGCAGGCAACCGTCAGCGTGTTTGATCACGGATTGCTGTACGGCGATGGGATTTTTGAGGGAATTCGTGTGTACGGCAGTCGTGTGTTCCTGCTGAAGGAACATATTGACCGACTCTACGAAAGTGCGCTGGCGATCCGGCTGCAGATTCCGCTCAGTCCGGCAGAGATGACAAAGGCCGTGGAAGAGACAGTGAAGGCGAATGAGCTCATTGACGGTTACGTCCGGCTGGTGGTCACTCGCGGACCTGGATCGCTCGGACTGGATATTCGCCGCACGAGCAATCCTCAAGTGATTATCATCGCCGACACGATCTCGATGTATCCGCCGGAGATGTATGAGAACGGGATGAGAATCATCACGGCATCGACGATCCGGAATCACCCTGGGGCGTTGAGTCCCAAGGTCAAGTCGCTGAACTACCTCAACAACATCATGGCGAAGATCGAAGGCACCGATGCCGGCACGGAGGAAGCTCTGATGCTGAATCACAACGGCGAGGTGGCGGAATGCACAGCCGACAACATCTTCATCGTCAAACGAGGCGTACTCAAGACTCCTCAACCGGACTGCGGGCTTCTGGAAGGTATCACGCGCGGCGCGGTGATGCGACTCGCCCGCGAAGCCGACATCGAAGTCCGGGAATGCGTTCTCGTGCGGCACGATATCTATACCGCCGACGAATGTTTCCTGACGGGGACCGGGGCCGAAGTGATTGCGGTCGTAAGCCTCGACGGACGCATGATCGGCAGCGGCAAGCCCGGCCCGATCACCAGGAATCTCCTCGATCGATTCCGCCGACTGACTCGCGGAGCATAAGAACTGTCATGGCGAAATCGCGTAACCTGTTTGACGACACGACCATGACATTTGGTGAGCACCTCGAAGTGCTCCGTGTCCACGTCTTTCGCGCGGTCCTTGGGATTGCGATCGCGGTGGCTGTGGCGATGTTTTTTGGTGACAAGATCTTTTTCTGGCTGCGCAGTCCGATTGAGACGGCGCTGCGAGACAGCGGTGTGGAAGAAAACGACATTGTGATGGACGTGCCCAAGGAGAGTTTCTGGTCGTATCTGAAGGGGCTCTTTTCGTCGGCCGAAAGTTCCTCGAAGGACGCAGCCGGACCAGTGCTCCCGGTTGTTGGAGAACTTCGCCGCGACCAGCTCAAGGTCAAGGTTGAGAAGAACGATCTGCTGCGGGCGCTTGGACAACCAGCAGCCGTTGCCGCTGAAAGCGCGGACACTGAAATGGTGGAGTTGGTGCTGACAGCACCGGAATTTGGACAACTGCAGCGAGTTATCGAAGACAGCGGCAAGCTCATTACGCTAAAAGTTGAAGAGGGCTTCATGGCGTACATGAAAGTCTGTTTTTTTGCAGGACTGCTGTTGTCGTCGCCATGGGTCTTTTACCAGATTTGGCAGTTTGTCGCGGCAGGACTGTTTCCGCATGAGCGGCGATATGTTCATGTCTATCTGCCGATGAGCCTCTTTCTGTTTCTGGCAGGTGCATTGGCAGGCTACTACTACGCATTTCCGCTGATGCTGGACTTCCTGATCGGCTTCAACAAATGGCTCGGGATCCAGATTCAGCCGCGATTGTCCGAGTACATCAGTCTGGCGATGCTGATGCCGCTGATGTTCGGCGTGAGTTTTCAACTTCCGCTGGTCATGGTGTTTCTGGAACGCATCGGCATTTGCACAGTTGATACCTACAAAGACAACTGGCGAATCGCGGTTTTGGTCATTTCCATCGCTTCGATGGTGCTGACGACATCACCGGACCCGTGGAGCATGATGCTGATGATGTTCCCGCTGCTGCTGCTGTATGTGCTGGGCATCTTCATGTGCCGCTTCCGCCTGCAACCGCCGACCAGCCCGATCCGGTGATTCCTTTGAAGCTTGGCTGCCGGAAAACTGATTAAGTAGGTCCTGCCTGCCGGGCAGGAATTTCCTAAGTAGGTCCTGCCTGCCGGGCAGGAATTTCCTAAGTAGGTCCTGCCTGCCGGGCAGGAATTTCGCCGCAAGGCGAACCTGCGCGACGTGGTTCTGAAAATCCCGGCCGATTCTGGAGGACCTCATGCACTCAGGTCGCGGCAGGCCGCGAAATCCCGCTCGGCAGGCGGGATCTGAAAAAAACGGCAGCCCGCAGGTTCGAGTTCGTGGTGCCGTTGATGGACAAACCAGTGAAGATTCATCACATCGCAGGCAGTTTCGTCGGCGTTTCAAACAACTGATGCCATGACAAAACAGCGCAGGGACGGGCCAGATGGGCCCATCCTACGGTGGAACAACCGAGCGGCGAACCGATATAACTTGGTCCCGCCGTTTGAACTCTCCTTTGGAGCCTGCTGCATGTGCCGCGTTTGTGCGATCTGTGTTGTCTTTGCTGCTGCGTTCATGTCGTGTCTCGATACGACGCCCGCCGCACAACAGAAAGAGGCCTTGTCAGCGGCAGCAAACGAAATCCGGCATTCGGATCTCAGTGTGTTCCGTGCGGCAGACGGAACGGTGCAGCCGGTGAAGTCTCCGGAAGACTGGGCGCAGCGAAGGCTGCAGATCCTTGACGGGATGCAGGCGGCGATGGGGCCGTTGCCGTCTCGAAGCCACCTGCCGGCGTTTGATGTCCGGATCACAGAAGATGTCCGCAGAGGCGACGTCCGCAGAGTCACGCTGACGATTGCGGCAGAAGGATCGGACCGATTGCCGATTGACCTGTATCTGCCGAAGGCGATTGCGGATTCTGTGGATGTCTCGAACCTGCTGGATGCGGACGGCGTTACCAGGCTGGCTGCGGTGGTGGCACTGCATCCGACAGGGGGTCCTGGAAAACGCATTGTTGCTGGCGAGGGCGGCAAGCTCGGGCGGCAATACGGCCTTGAACTGGCTCAGCGAGGCTATGTCGTTGTTGCTCCGGACTATCCGTCGTTCGGTGAGTACACCAAGTATGACTTCGCTGCGGACGGCTACGTCTCCGGGACGATGAAGGGCATTTTTAACCACATGCGGTGCGTTGATTTTCTGTCCGCACTGAAGTTCGTGGATTCGGAGCGGATCGGCGTCATCGGGCATTCACTCGGCGGGCACAATGCAATCTTTCTCGGTGTGTTCGATGAACGAGTCAAAGTCATCGTCTCGTGCTGCGGCTGGTGTCCGTTCCACGATTACTACGCCGGGGACATTAAAGGCTGGACGAGCGACCGCTACATGCCTCGGTTGCGGGATGACTTTGGCCTGAATCCGGACAAGGTGCCGTTTGATTTTTACGAACTCGTGGCTGCGCTGGCACCTCGGACGTTTGTGTCCGTCTCACCGCTGCGCGATGCGAACTTCGATGTCAACGGCGTCAAAAAGGCGATGCCGGTTGCCGGGTCGATCTACGCTCTGCTGAATTCGAGAGCAGAACTGATTCTGCTGACACCGGACTGCGAACATGATTTTCCGATGGACATGCGAATGCAGTCCTACGGCGTAATGGATCGAGTGCTGAAGCATACGCCCGATCCGTTCGAACCCGACTATGCGGAAGAACTGCCGCGGATTCCGGCTCGCTCGCCGGCTGAGGCCCTGACATCATTTCAGGTCGCCGATGGTTTCGAGATGCAGCTGACGGCCGCAGAGCCACTCGTCACCGACCCGGTGGCCATGGCGTTTGATGCGGACGGTCGTTTGTTTGTCGCCGAGATGCTGGATTATTCAGAGCAGGCCACGGAGCATCTCGGTCGCATTCGTGTACTTGTCGACACAGACAGCGACGGACGTTTTGATGAAAGCCATATCTTTGCTGAGGGCCTGAGCTGGCCAACCGCGATCATCTGTGCCAACGACGGAATCTTTGTCGGAGCGGCACCGGATCTGTATTTCCTGAGGGACAATGACGGCGACCTGAAAGCGGATGTCCAGGACCTCGTTTTCACCGGATTCAGCCGCAGCAACGTGCAGGGACTGATCAACAGTTTTCACTGGGGCCCGGATAACAGAATCTATGGCTCGGCCAGTACAACCGGTGGCACAATCACCAGTCCGAAGCATCCAGACAGGCCCGGGCTCGACGTTCGGGGCCGGGATTTTTCGTTCGATCCGCGAACGTTGGAATTGCGCACAGAAACCGGTGGCGGTCAGCATGGCATGTGCTTCGACGACTGGGGCCATCGTTTCGTGAGTGCCAACAGCGATCACGCGCAGGTAATCGTGTTCAGCGACCGGTATCTGTCGCGGACTCCCCTGCCCTCCGCCGCGCCGCCGCGGGTAAGCATCGCCGTGGATGGGGGGCAGGCGCCGGTGTTTCGAATCAGTCCGGTCGAGCCCTGGCGAATCGTGAGAACTCGTCTTCGAACCTCGGGACTTTCGAAAGGAATTGTCGAAGGCGGAGGCCGTGCGGCCGGTTATTTCACGGGCGCGACGGGCATCACGATCTATCGGGGTGATGCGTGGCCGGCCGAAACCAAAGGCATGGCAATCATCGGCGATGTGGGCAGTAACATCGTCCATCGCAAACGGCTGACTCCGGATGGTGTCGTTTGGAAAGCCGAACGAGTTGACGAGGGCCGCGAGTTGGTCGCATCGGAAGATATCTGGTTTCGCCCGGTTCAGTTTGCGAATGCCCCTGACGGATGTCTGCAGGTTCTGGACATGTACCGGGAAGTCATTGAGCATCCTGCCAGCCTTCCGCCGGAGATCAAGAAGCATCTCGATCTGACCAGCGGGCGCGACCGCGGCCGCTTATACCGAATTGCTCCGAAGGGCTGGATCCCTCGCGCCGTGCCGCAGCTGAGCCGGTTGCCGACCGGGGATCTTGTGTCACTGCTGGAACATCCGAATTCGTGGCACCGCGAGACAGCGGCTCGTCTGATTTTCGAACGGCAGGACAAGTCTGCTGTCGATTCTCTGCGAGCGCTGCTGCGTGACTCACAATCAGGACTCGCCAGGTTTCACGCCATCGGATGTCTGGAAGGATTGGCGGCTCTTGAAGCGCGCGATGTGATCATCGCTCGGTATGATTTTTACGATGGGGTGCGTGAACGTGCTGCGCTGGCTGCGGAGAATTTCACGACGTCTCGTGATGTACTCACCAGGCTGGTTTCGTTGTCGACGGATACAAATCTGCGGGTTCAGATGCAGCTCGCATTTTCACTGGGTGAGTTCCCGCAGTCGCCTGAAACCAAGCAAGCGTTAGAGCACATACTTGCCACCGCCGGCAGCGACCGCTGGATTCGAACGGCAGTGTTTTCATCACTCGGCAACGGGGCCGAGGAAGCGCTGAAGCGACTCGTTGCGGACAACGCGCTGTCGCCCGCGAACAGGATCGTCGTCCTGCCGGAACTCGCCGATCTGGTGGCTCGTCAGGTAAGCGACGAACCGGGCTGGTCCCGGATCGCATCGATCGTCAGCCAACGTGACGACGACCCTGCGCTGCAGGTTCGAATTCTGCGAGCTGTGTATTCGGCCAATCGCAACGCAAAGGACAGTCCCGCGTTCGCCGTGCTGGTTACGCGACTTCTCAAGGCAGCAAGGCAAAAGGCGATGGAGGAATCACTGGAGGCCGACCAGCGTGCGTCAGCAGTCAGAGTGCTTGGTTTGTCGACGTTTGCCGACGAGGGTGAGCTGCTCCTGGAATCACTTGCGTCGACTCAATCGCCCGCAGTGCAGAATGCGGCGATGGCAACTCTGATCACATTCGGAGACGATGGCGTTGCGGCCGTGCTGCTGGAGCGCTGGACGGAGCTGACTCCCGCACTCGCCGCTCAGGCTCGGGAAGGCCTGATGAGCCGCACCTCGTGGACAGTGCTGCTGCTGGATGCGATCACGAACAGCAGACTGCCGAATTCAACGTTGAGTCCGTCAGAACTGCAGAGACTGGCCGATTTACCGGACGAAGGGGTCCGTTCGCGAGCGCTGAAACTTCTGGAAACGACGGCTCGGTCATCCCGTGATGAAGTACTACGATCGTACCAGGTTTCGTTGACGCTCACCGGCGATAAGGCCAAGGGAGCGGCAGTTTTTAAGCAGCACTGTTCCGTCTGTCATCAGATCGGATCTGTCGGCCATCAGGTGGGACCGAATCTGGCGACTCTGAAGAACCGAGGCCCGGAAGCGATCCTGACCAACGTGCTCGACCCGAACCGCGAAGTCAATCCTGCCTGGCGGGATTATCTGGCAGTGACGTCCGAAGGCATGACGCACAACGGAGTGCTGATTTCCGAGACTGCCGTCAGCTTGACATTGCGTCGAGCGGAGGCAAGGGAAACCAGCTTGCTTCGAGCCGATCTTGAAGCCCTGCGTGACACAGGCCGATCTCTGATGCCGGAAGGGCTTGAGAAGAACATCGATACTCAGGCAATGGCCGACCTGGTGGCATGGATCATGGCTTTAGAGTAATTGACTCTCTGTTTCGTGTCCTATCAACGCTGATCGCAATTCCATGGCCGACAACGCTATTCGCACGGATTCTGAAAAACATCGCACGACCGGATTCGCTCAGTCCGGCCTGATCAATGGCCAAGCCGGGACGCCGGCGCAGGTCGTCCACGACGGAGATACAATCAGTGTCCGGCTGGACGGCAACGTCGGGCTGAGATTGCTGGGGATCGATACGCCGGAGATCAGCTTTTCATTTCCCGGAGGGGGATTGTTCCTGGGGCTTGCAGATCCGAAGTGGGTCGACTTCCTGACAGATCCGCTGAACGATCAGTGGGGCGCAATGCAGGGTCCAGTGCCGGATCGAATGCGGTCCTGGATTGCTTCCCGAACCGGAGTGAATTCCGCAAAGGCACATTTTGAACATGCCGTGGCAGCGCGTGAGGAATTCCGAAAACTGGTGGAACGGGACATGGGCGAAATGCAGCTGACGTCCGAGACCTTTCGGTACTATATGAACTTCGGATTCGAAATCATGGACAGCTACGGGCGCCTGCTGTGTATGCTGAATCGCAATCAGCCGAATGCGAATCAGCCGACGCGTCGCCCGCCGACATACAACGTGCGGATGTTGGAACGAGGACTCGCGTTTCCATACTTCATCTGGCCCAATGTGAATCCATGGGAACGACCGGAAACGATGGAAGAGGCCGTGATTCCGCCGGGGCAGGCGCGTCAGATGGCTGAGAACGACCGGGAACTCAAGACAGCTCGCGCCGCGGTTCGCGACGCTCGGTCAAAGCATATCGGCGTGTTTGATATGACAAATCCGTTACTGCTGGAGCCATTCGAGCTGAGAAATCTTTGCCGCCGGACGGCAGCATCGAGATATCTGATCGATCTGAATTCGAATGCAGGGGAATTGATTCATCCGCTCAGTTATCCGTCAGTGCCTCACCCGGAAGACCGACTCTGGATTCCATCGGTCTATGTGCCGCTGTTCGAGAAGGCCGGATGGAAAGTGCAGTCGGCCTCGGTGTAGAGGGCTGTTGAATTTCGCAGCGGAGGAGTCCGCCTGCTTCAATTCGCGCAAAAGAATGCAGACGAGAGGTCTGCGTTTCGCGGGGTTTCAAAAAAAAGCGAGAAGTCGGGTGTCCGCAACGCGGTCTGATGACACGGATGTTCAGCGTGCAGTCTCTTTTCTGCGGGCGATGCCCGACATGCAGGAATCCGTTTGTCCGCAGATTGGAGTGATCCTGGGATCCGGACTCGGGTTGTCCGCGGATCGCTTGCTGTCGAGTCACGGGAAAATGATTTCGTATGGTGACATCCCCCGCATGCCGGTGCCACATGTCGAAGGGCACGGCGGCAGGCTGGTATTCGGTGAAGTTCACGGTCGAAGCGTGGCGATGCTGCAGGGGCGTGTCCATTTCTACGAGGGCTGCACGGTTGAATCCGTGACGTTCGGAGTGCGGCTGCTGAGATGCATGGGCATTCAGCAACTCATCATCACAAATGCTGCTGGCGGAATTCGTGACGGGATTCTGCCGGGCGATCTGATGCTGATCTCCGACCATCTCAGGCCACTGGCGGTCGCAGAACTGCGGTTCGACAGCATCAGGGCGGATCAGCCGTCGTCGGTCGGGGATTCCAGTCGACGGTTGCTCTGGAGCGATACTCTTCGCGACGCTGCGAAGTCCGTTCGGACTCAACTTCGGATTCATCAGGGCGTCTACAGCATGATGACGGGCCCTGCGTATGAAACCGCCGCCGAAATCCGGATGCTGCGATACCTGGGAGCGGATGCGGTGGGAATGAGCAGCGTGCCGGAAGCTTTGTGCGCGGCGTCGCTTGGGATTGAAGTCCTGGGAGTCTCCTGTATCACGAATATTGCGGCCGGTCTGTCCGCTGAATTGCTCAGTCATCACCACGTCACAACAACCGCGGCATCAATCGAGGCACAGTTTGCGAATTGGCTGTGGGATGTGATCGCAGTGATGTCCGCAGCCCAGGCAGTCGATGGCGTCGCACAACAATAGGAATCGGATACCGTGGAAAAGCCCGGCTGAGTGGTTGGATGCGGCAGGTAGACTCCGCGCGGGTTTGATCGAGATGTTTTGTTGTAGCCGGATTCGTCAGAATTCGGCCATGAATCATGCACACTTCCGAATTCTTGCGAATCCGGCTACACGCCACTTGTGTCCGCGCGGAGTATAATTGCCTGTGATGCCCGATTCAGGATGGCGACATCCGGTCAGCGACACTGGTGAATGAGAATGCGTCCGGGAGGCGCGAGACGGCTTCGTTTGTCTCACCCGATGCGTTCGTGCGTTCGGACGCCGAAGCGGATGGATTTGATGTGTTCCTCGACGTCATCCTCGTCGTCCGCCTGTACGTCATTCATGAATTCGCGGCGATGGTATTCCACCTGCTGATTTGGAGTATTGTTTCGCATGCCGTCGTCGGACAGACGAAAGACGTCGTCAGTTTCGTGCACGAAGAACATGCGGAACCACAGCATGTTCTCGACGTTTTTCTGAGGAGCCAGCAGACGGATTCGCAGGCCCTGTTCGTACCATTCAAACAGCATGCCGAAGAAACCGCTCGGGATGTACTTCACCGCTGACAGGTCGACACCGATCGCGCGGTAACCATCATTCTCGATCAGCGATGTGAGGGCCTCCCGCAGCAGGGCGAGGTCGGCTCCATCCCAGATCTCCATGTCTTCCAGCGCGACGATTGCAAAGTCGTTATTGATGCGAACGCTGAGACGCTGTTTTTTTCTCGAACTCATCTGCATCGACTTCCAGGCTTGGGTTGTTCACGAAATCCACCGCTGTTCTGAGACTCTGACTGCGATGCAAAGAGTGAACCGATCAAAGACGAATTGACGTTCGCCAAGCTAACGAATTTGTAAGTGGAATGTGGGAAAGGAGTTAAGGTTGTTGGCGAGGCACGTTCGCAGCATCGCCGCATGTTGCAATCTCTCCACAATCAGTGCTCAGGATGATGCAAAGATTGATCAAACACCGTCGCGAAAGGTCAACAGACAACCCAATGTCCGGATGGAAATGTTCCCGTAGGGCCTTGCCATTGATGTCCTGTTCGCAAAGTACGATTCTGGTTGGTTGGTTGAGTTGCGAGTTCAACGTTCACGCGCGCAGGTGCGAAAACGTTCGGGCGTCTGTGGCGGGTGCAGCGCAGGAAACGAGAATTCCCTTGACTGAGACTAGTGATCAGTTTCTGTCATATTTGGCATGCACAATTGTCAAAATGTTGGATCAGTGTAAGATCACCGTGAACACAACGAGAAGTTGAGCCGCGAGCATCCTGCGATGCCTCAGCATTTCTGTCAGGATTCCACCATGACCTCAACTCTTGACGTCAGAGATCGCGAGATCATCGAACATCTTCACCAGTCCGCCGGTGGCGACATTCAGACGTTGTGCCGTGTTTTGGGGGTGACTCGGACAGCCGTACGACAGCGGATCGCTCGGTTGGAGACGTCCGGGCTGATTTCGTCAAAACTGCAGAGTCAGAGCCGTGGTCGTCCGCGTCATTTGTATCGAGTCACATCAAATGGCCTCCATGCACTTGGTGAAAACTACCGGGAACTTGCGGTCGTGCTCTGGGAAGCCATCACAGGGTTTGAAGACACCGGCATTCGCGAACAGCTGATTGGGCGCGTCCGGGATTCTTTGGCGGATCGGTTTCGCAGGCAATTGGTGGAGAGTGATTCGGTTGACAAGCGGCTGGACCAGCTTGCGAGCGAGATGAAGGCGAGCGGCTTCAATGTGGAAAGCGATCATTCCGGTGGGCTGCGGATCCTGCGGGAAACATCGTGCCCGTTTCCGATGCTGGCAGAAGTTGACGAAACAATTTGTCAGGTGGAACGACAGGTGCTTGAGCAGGTGCTCGGCGCTCCAGTCGAGTTTCGGACACGCTGCCGCGATGGACACGGGTGCTGTGAATTTCAGGTTTTGAGTTCGCCTCAGGCCGGAGCGACGGTGCCGCCGTTCGCGGCGATTGGTCAGAGTCTGGAAAGTTCCATGGCGGATTGAATCACGGAGTTGGGCTGGTAGAGTTCCGGCGTATTTCCTGTGGGTCATGCATTCGCAGGCTTTCGTCGTTTCCGATAAGGGGAGTCTTGGTCATGACGTGGATTGAAGGCCGGTTTGAAGAGAACGTGATCACCACGACGATGGAGCAGGCTCTGAACTGGGGTCAGCAGTCCAGTATCTGGCCCATGACATTTGGGCTGGCCTGTTGCGCGATCGAGATGATGGCAGCCGGGGCCAGCAAATACGACATTGACCGTTTTGGAGCGGGAGCATTCCGGGCGACACCTCGGCAGGCGGATTTGATGATTGTGGCCGGGACTGTGACGTTCAAAATGGCCAGCCGGGTTCGTCGTCTGTATGAGCAGATGCCGGATCCGAAGTATGTGATTGCAATGGGTGCCTGTACCATCGGAGGCGGCCCGTATTTCAAGCATGGATACCATGTTGTGAAGGGCGTTGATCTGGTCGTTCCGGTGGATGTTTATGTTCCCGGATGTCCTCCTCGTCCGGAGGCTCTGCTGGAAGGTCTGATGAGGATTCAGGACAAGATCAAGGCCCGCAGGGTGACTCGCGGGGAAACGGCACTGCCCGTGCCTCATCACTCCGGATTTTCCGCTCTGAACGTGTGAATTTCTGTTGTCTCGCCGCTTCGTCGGCGAGAATTCCGGTCGTTGGAACGATGGTTTCTGATGGCCGGTGCGTCGCCGAATCATTCTGATCCAGGTGAATTTGTTCCGAAAAAAGTGTTTCCGCAATGAACAGTGTGCTGAAGATTTCCGACCTCCATGTATCCGTTGGTGAAACGCCGATTCTGAAAGGCGTCAACATGGAGATTCGACAGGGCGAAATTCATGCTCTGATGGGGCCAAACGGTTCCGGCAAGAGTACGCTGGCGTATGCACTTGCGGGACATCCGAATTACCTGGTGACTGACGG
>Ga0163144_10017567_pt1 | contig 14567 bp, 11 predicted proteins | sample OliLak19BULKMAT1_FD_123175 | JGI IMG/M metagenome (GOLD analysis project Ga0163144, IMG submission 123175) | Freshwater microbial mat bacterial communities from Lake Vanda, McMurdo Dry Valleys, Antarctica - Oligotrophic Lake LV.19.BULKMAT1 | ecosystem: Environmental > Aquatic > Freshwater >... | reverse complement strand
CGGCCTCGTGGTGGCGGACGAGAAGGCGATGCAGCTCGATCGGGTCGCGCGATTTCTCCACGTTCACGAGGGTGCCAGGGAAGATCTGCTGAGGCGGGCCGCCGGCGGGGCGCAGGGTACCGCCGCCCGGCGCGACTCCTGAGCCGTCGGCAAGTGGGGTCGTGCCCGGCACGGGACCGCGCTCACCCGGGATCGCACGGATAGTCGCGCACACCCTGGGCCGCCGTGGCGGGTTGCGGGCTGCGCCGGAGCACGCTGAAGCTCCCGTCCGTCTCGAGAATGACCGCCTCCACGTCAGTCATCACGCCCACCTTCTGCGAGCGCACGGCGGCGCGCACCTCGTCCGGCGTCACGCGCTGCGTGCGGAGCGCGTGCGGGAGCATGTGGCCGCGACAGAACAGCAGAGTCGGCTCCGCCTTGACCAGGCGGCGCACCGTGGCCGAGCGAACCGAGAGCCAGGTGACGGCGAGCTGGAGCCCAATCAACAAGGCAATGGCGAGGGCCCCCTCGGCCAGGGCCACGCTCCCGGACACCGTGATGCTCGCCAGCGTGGAGCCGAGCGCGACCGTGACGACGAAGTCGAACGCGTTCATCTTCGTGAGCGTCCGCTTCCCCGACACGCGAAGAAAGAAGACGAGCGAGACGTAGGCCAGCGTACCGACGACGAGCACGCGCAGCAGTCCGTGCCACGTATCGAAGAACATGGGGTCCCGAAGGCGCGGCGCGCGTCGAGGCACGGGCCGGCGGTCAATGAGCGATCACGGCTGTTGCAGGCGGACGGTGACCCGACGCTCGATCGGCCAGGCGTACGGCTCCCGCGGCGCGGCCGCCTCACCCTTCGACTCCGTCTCGACGCGCGCCTTCGGGACGCCCTGGTCGCGCAGGTATTTGGCCACGGCGTCGGCGCGGCTCATGCCGAGCTTTTTGTTGTATTCGTCGGACCCGGTCGGATCGGCGCGGCCGACGACCAGCAGCTCCTTGCCCCTGGCGGGTCCCGTCTTCGCGCACGCGGCGAGCTGATCCAGGCGCTCCTTGGCCTCGGGGCTGAGCCCGGCCGAGTCGAATTTGAAGAACACGCTGCTCCCGGCCAGCTTGCACATCTCCGCCAGCTTGGTGTCGATATCGACGGCCACGATGGTAATCAGCAAGAGATCCGGGTCCGCGGCGGCGGCTGTGCCGGCGGTGGTCCCGGTGGTCGCGCCGGGCTGCGGCTGCGGCTGCGCGGCCGGCGGCTCCGGCTCGGGAGGAGGAAGCGGAGCGAGCCCAAGGGACGGGTGCGCCGCCGGCTCGTCTTCCCGCTTGCACCCGGCGGTGACGGTCGCTACGAGCGCGCCCGGAAGAAGGAGCCAGCAAATGGAACGCGCGATCGATTTTGATTGAGTCATTGCGCCGCCTCTCTGGACGATTCCTATTCACACTGGCTCTGGAGGTCGGAGTCGCATCCCCAGCTCCCAGGGAAGACCCGTCCCGCACGCCATTGGATTCCGCTGTCCAGCGCCTCTGCGTTCTAATGCCCGGGAGGCGAGGCGCAAGGTAAAGTGGCCGAGTATTCCTGACGGGAATGCGTTTTCGTTCCTTGTCCGGATCAGGGGTGTCGTGGAGATGTAAGCCTCCGCGACGGCCGGCGAGCGCGCCCTCGAAAAGGGCTTGACCCATGAGAGCAACGTGGGAGATGTCGGGCGGGTCGCGGAGAGCAGCGAGCCGCGACGGCGGCGGATCACAGGGTCAACCATGTCCGATCACGGCCGCAAACAACTGCGCGTGCTCCCGGGTGCCCCTGCCCCGGGCCCCTTCCTCGAAGTCGATCGCAGGCGCTTCCTGTCGCTCGTGGGGGCGTCGCTGGCGCTGGCGAAGGCGACCGCGTGCAGCCAGCAACCGCCGGAGGCGCTCCTCCCCTACGTCCGGCAACCGGAGAACGTCCTGCCCGGGGTGCCCAGCTACTATGCGACGTCCTTCGTGCAATCCGGATACGCCATGGGCCTGCTCGGGAAGACCCTCACCGGCCGGCCCATCAAGCTCGACGGCAACCCGGAGCACCCCGCCAGCCTGGGCGCGACCGACGCCTTCGCCCAGGCGTCGGTCCTGATGCTCTATGATCCCGACCGCGCGCAGGCGGCGACCCGGCTCGGGCGGATCACCACGTGGCCGCGGATCGCGGGCGATCTGGCCCACGCGCTCGCGGCCGAGCGGGCGAGCGGCGGGGCCGGCATCCGGGTGCTCACGGAGACGGTCACGTCCCCGTCCCTGATCGCCGAGATGGGCGGGTTCCTGGCAGAGCTCCCCAATGCCCGGTGGAGCCGCTACGAGCCCGCCGGAGACCACCACGCGCGCCTCGGCGCGCAGCTCGCCCTGGGGCGCCCGGCCAACGTGGTGTACGACCTCGGCGCCGCCGACACTCTCCTCACCATCGATTCGGATCTGCTCGCCGAGGGGCCCGGGGCCTTGCGCTACGCCTTCCAGGCGGCGCGACGGCGCGCGCCCGACGACAGCGGCGCGCTGGGCCACACGGCGATCCTGCGCGGACCGCCGCCCGCGTCGCCCGGGATGAGCCGGATGTACTGCGTCGAGAGCTGGCCGACCTGCACGAGCACGATCTCCGATCACAGGCTCGCGCTCCGCCCGAGCGAGGTCGGCGTCTTCACGGCGGCGCTCGCCGAACAGCTCGGTGTCGCCCAGACCGGCGGCGCGCTCGGCGCGGTGCCGCCCATGATCGCGCAATGGGCGTCGGCCATTGCGAGGGCCCTGCGCGCGACCGCCGGACGGTGCGTGATCGCCGCGGGGGAGCCGGCGGCGCCGGCGGTGCACGCGCTTGCCATTGCCATGAACGACGCCCTCGGCAATACCGGCAGGACCGTCTTCTACACCGATCCCGTCGAGGCCGAGCCGGTGAACCAGATCGCGCAGATCCAGGAGCTCGCGGCCGACATGCGCGCCGGGAGGGTGCGACTCCTGATCATCCTCGGCGCCAACCCGGTGTACACGGCGCCGGCCGACATCGACTTCGCCGCTGCCATGAAGCAGGTGCCGCTCTGCGCCCAGCTCTCGCTCTATCGCAACGAGACCACCGAGCACTGCCACTACCACGTTCCGGAAGCGCACTTCCTGGAAGCGTGGGGCGATGCGCGCGCGTTCGACGGGACGGCGAGCTTGATCCAGCCGCTCATCGAGCCTCTCTACGCCGGGAAGACGGCGCTGGAGGTGATCGCTGCGCTGCGCGGCCGGCCCGAGGCTTCGGGACGCGAGATCGTCAAAGCGTACTGGCAGGCCCGAGTCGGAGGCGAGGGCTTCGAGGCGACCTGGCTGAGGGCGGTCGAGCTCGGCTTCTGGCCCCTGACGGCGCTGCCCGCGCGCCCGATCGTCCTCGTGCCCGGCGCGGCGCAACTGGCACTCTCGCAGATCACCGCCGCCCTGCCCGGGGCCGGCTACGAGCTTGCCATCCGGACCGACCCCACGGTCGGCGACGGCCGGTTCGCGAACGTGGGGTGGCTCCAGGAGCTGCCGAAGCCGCACACCAAGCTCACCTGGGACAACGCCGCCGTGATGAGCCCGAAGACCGCGGCCGAGCTCGGCGTCGTGACCGGAGATCTGGTCCAGCTCGCGCGCGAGGGGCGGGCGGTGACCGCGCCCGTCTACGTCCTGCGCGGCCACCCCGACAGCACCGTGACCGTACACCTCGGCTACGGCCGGCGGCGCGGCGGTAACGTCGGGCGTGGCCTGGGGTTCGACGCGTATCGGCTGCGGACGAGCGACGCCCTCTGGCACGCTCGCGGGTTGTCGATCCGCAAGCTGGACGGGCATTACCCTCTGGCCGTCACGCAGGGAGACTTCGACACCCACGGCCGGCCGCACGTCCGGACGGCGCCGCTGGCGACCTTCCTGCGGCACCCCGACATCATTGACGCCATGAACGTGGTACCGCACGCCGGACTCTCGTTGTATCCCGAATGGGAATACAACGGCCGGGCGTGGGGAATGAGCGTGGATCAGGGCATCTGCACCGGATGCAGCGCGTGCGTCGTCGCCTGCCAGGCCGAGAACAACATCCCCGTCGTGGGCAAGGGGGAGGTCCTCGCCGGCCGGGAGATGCACTGGCTGCGCATCGATCGCTACGAGGTCGAGACGGGCGCCGGATCGATCGTCGTGAATCAGCCGATGCTGTGCGTCCACTGCGAGAAGGCGCCGTGTGAGGTCGTCTGCCCGGTCGAGGCCACCACCCATAGCGCGGAGGGGCTCAACGAGATGACCTACAACCGCTGCGTCGGCACCCGCTATTGCCAGAACAACTGTCCGTACAAGGTCCGGCGGTTCAACTTCTTCGACTACACCGACCCCGCCAATACGCTGAAGCTGCTGCGCAACAACGAGGTCACGGTGCGCTCGCGCGGCGTGATGGAGAAGTGTACGTATTGCGTGCAGCGCATCGTGAAGGCCCGCATCGCCGCCGAGATCGAGGGCAGCCGCCCGATCCGGGACGGCGAGGTCGTGACGGCGTGCCAGGACGCGTGCCCGACCGGCGCCATCGCGTTCGGCGACATCAACGATCCGGCCTCCCGCGTCCGGCGGCTCAAGCTGGACCCGCGCAGCTATGGTGTCCTCTCGGAGCTCAACACGCAGCCGCGCACGACCCACATGGCGCGCCTCCGGAACCTCGACCCGGAGCTCGTGGACGACGGGTGACGTGAGACCGCGCGACGCTTGAACCCTTCCCTGCCTGTTCCATCCTTCGAAGATGCCGGAGCAGAAACCAACCGAAGTCGAACGAAGCTCCTTGCTGCACCTCCTCGAGGACTGGCTCGAAAAGCCGATGTTGGTCCTGGCCTTCGCGTGGCTCGCCCTGCTGGTGGTCGAGCTGACGTTCGGGCTCGGGCCAGTGCTGGAGACCGTCGGCACGGTCATCTGGGCGATCTTCGTGCTCGATTTCGTGTTGCGATTCTCCCTGGCGCCCAGGAAGGGCGCGTTCTTGAAGGCGAACTGGCTGACCCTGCTGTCCCTGCTGTTTCCGGCATTGCGCTTCGCCCGTATCGGCCGCGCCCTGCGGTTCGCGCGGCTGGCGCCCGCCGCCCGGGGCGTCCGGCTGGTGCGCGTCCTCTCCGCCGTCAACCGAGGAATGCGGGCGCTCGGCTCGACCATGGCGAGGCGCGGGGCGGGGTACGTCGCGGGACTGACGCTCATCGTGCTCCTGGCCGGCGCGGCCGGCATGTACGCCTTCGAGCGGGGGGCGAGCGATCACCGAGCCTTCCAGACTTTCGGAGGTGCCCTGTGGTGGACGGCGATGATCCCCACGACGATGGGCTCCGAGAGCTGGCCTGCGACGCCGGAAGGGAAGCTACTGTGCCTGTTCTTGTCGGTCTATGCCTTTGCCGTCTTCGGCTATCTGGCAGCCGTGCTGGCGAGCTACTTCGTGGGTCGCGACAAGGCGGATCGGAAAGAAGAGGCCACCGTTCAAGCCGCGCTCCAGGCGTTGCGCGAGGAGGTGAGCGCGCTGCGGCGCGACCTCCGCCCGGCTCGGGCCGGCGCAGGAGAGCGGCGGGACGGCGAGCCGTCGCCCGGCCGGAGCACCGAATGAACCGCGCCGGCCCCGCCGGGCAATGACCACCTTGCCAGGACGGGGAGCAATCCATGGTTTCGCCAGGGTGTTTCGAAAGCACGGGCGGCCGCTGCGCTGAGCCGCCTCCCTGGCCGCGCGAGCTCCGGCGCGAACGGCGCCGCCGTCGACCGCAAAGCGCGAGCTTCGTGCTGGCTTCGAATCGCGGCGAGCCGCGTTTCAGCCGGCGTGGCCCGGCGCCTCGCGCTGGACGTCGCCTGGCCTGCTGCCCGTCACGTCGTGGAACAGCACCACCGTGTGCGGATAGGGCATGTCGATGCCTGCCCCGTCGAGCGCGAGCTTGATCCCGGTCGCCACGCGGTCGCTCACCTGGAGGACATTGGCCTGCTCGGATTCCGTCCAGAAATAGACGGCGAAGTTGACCGACGACGGGGCGAGCTCGGTGACGTACACCCAGGGGCCCGGGTCGCCGAGCACGCCCTCGGTGTCGCGCAGCACTCCGTGGATGATCTCCCGGGCCTCCTCGATCGAATCCTTGTATCCGACTCCCACCGTGAAGCGCACGCGCCGCTTTTCGTGGGCCGTCCGCACCAGAATGGTGTCCGCGTAGACCTCGCTGTTCGGGACCACGACGCGCTCGCCGTCGTACGTCTTCAGCATGGTGGAGCGCACGGCGATCTGCTCCACGGTGCCCTCGTGCGACCTGGTGCGAATCTGGTCTCCGACGTGGAACGGCCGGCGCCAGAGGATGAAGACGCCCGCCAGCCAGTTCTGCAAGATGTCCTTGAACGCGAAGCCGATGGCCACCGACGTGATGCCCAGCCCGGCGAGCATGTCGCCCGGCTTGAACGAGGGAAACACGATGACCGCCGCCACGAGCAATCCGAGGACGGTCAGGAGCGCGGAGCCGAGCCCGCCGATCAGGGCGCCCAGCGCGGGATCGAGCCGCGAGCGCTTGCCGAGCGCGACGCCCGCCCGCTTCGTGAGCCGGCCGGCGAAGATGAAGAGGAGAAAGACGACGAAGCCAATCAGGACGTGAGGCAGCCGGTCCACGAATGTTTCCCCCATGCTTCGAAGGGGCTCGAGGATGGGGCTCACGGAGCGCCCAGGATCAGCCAGCCCGCGTGGTTCGCGTCCGCGCGCGTCGGATCCCCGTCGAAGCGGAGAAGACCGCGGCTCACCATCGTGTCGACGAGGCGCTCGGCCGTCACATCGGAGCAATGGGCGTGCGCGGCCACCGCGTCGCGCAATGCCGTGCGACCCCGGATGTATCCCGCGGGCGGAGCGCCGCTGAACGCTCGACCGAGCGCCGATGCCAATGCGGCCAGGTCGATCTCTTCAACATCGGGCTCGGATGATTGAGAGGCCATGTTGTCACCTCTGGCGGGATCCCTGCGGGCGACGTGATCACTTTGCTACCGTAGACGGCTCGTGGCATTCTGCCAGCTCTTTGTGGAGACGGGCCGGGCCACTCCCGATACCCGCTCGATGAGCTTCAATGCGAGACCGGTGGCTCGGCCCTCCCTTGCGACGTCGGGCCCGCCGCCGCGCACGGCTCCTTCGAGACCCGGAGCGTGAATGTCGTGCCTTCGCGAATGTCACTCTCCGGGAGGCTCAGACCGGCGCGCATGGTCTCCATCTGCTTGCGCCGGAGGACCGCCGGCCGCGCGGCGCTCGCCGGAACGTCCACGCAGATACGGAGTCCCGGCGCCGCGACCAGTCGTGCGCGAAGGACCGCCAACTCCACGGCGAGCGCGTTCGCGTCGGGGACGGTGCGCGGCTCCGGCGAGAAGGCGTCGTCGAGCACCCGTACGGGGCCGTGCAGCGGGCCCGAAAGCGCGTCGCCCAGCAGGCTTTCGGCCACGGGGCCGATCGCCTGACCGAGGTGGGTCAGGCGAAGCTCCGGGGGATCGCTGGTCCCCGAGAGCGACCACGCGAGGAGCGGGCCCGCTTCTTTCTCCGGGTAATGGTCCTTGATGGCGGCCGCCACGCGGTCCTTCAGCTCGGCGAGCGCGACGACGGGCGGTGGTGGTGGCGGCGGCGCCGGCAACGGGGCTGGTCTCGCGGCCGCGGCGAGCCGGACCACCGCCGCCGCGTCCGGGACACCGATGACCGCGATCGCCGCGTCGCCGCCGATCCGCTGCGCCACGCGGTCCCGCAGGTCCTGCTCCAGCTCCTTCGCGTGCGCCGGATCGCCGACGACGACCAGCCGCACGGCGAGCCCTCCCCGGTCGAAGCCGATCGTGGTCATGAGCGCGTTCTTCAGCTCGGGCCGCTCGTCGAGGATGCCGGCGAGCTGCTGCCGCGCCCGCACCTCGGCAGAGACCGTGGCGAGCGCGCGCTGGAGCGGGACGAATACGGCTCCGACGAGCGTGACCGGCAGCACCAGCTTGAAGACGGTCGCGTGCCGCGAGCCGAACAGCGAGTTCAGCCGCGTCGCGACCCGCATGACGGTGCCTTTCCGTTCGATCTCGTCCATCACCTCCTGCTCCATCGCGGCGGCGTTCACCCGTCCGAAGCCCGCCAGGAGGAACACCACCACGGCGCACAGCAGGATGGCCGAGAGGTTCGCGGTGAAGAGGAGCAACGCGCCCCACGTGACGTGCGCGTTCCCGATGCCGAGGCCGAAACCTCCGGCGCACAGCGGCGGCACGAGCGAGATGCCAATCGACGTCCCGGCCGCCGTGGACATCGAGTCGTGTGGCCGCAACGTGACGAACGCCGCGGTGAGCGCACAGAACGACGCCACCATCAGGTCGAGGACGGTCGGTGAGGTGCGCCCCGCGATCTCGGTCGTCAGCTCCTGGAAAGGCAACAGGCGCGTGAGGACGCCGGCCGACAGCACGGTGACGCACACGCTGATCGCGACGCGCATCGCCGACCGGATCGCGAGGAGCGCGGACCCGACGGCGAAGCCCATGGCGAGCTCGACGATCGGGCCCATCAGGGGCGCGACGAGCATCGCCCCGATGATCACGGCGCCGCTGTTGAGCACCAGGCCGAACGTGGCGATTCCGGCGGAGAGAACGAGCTGCGTCCAGTAACTGGCCGCCTCCGTGCGGTGGCGCTCCAGCATGGTGCGCACCGTCTGGCTGCGAAACTCGTCAGTGATGCGCAGGACGCGCGCGAGCGGAGCGGACATTGGTGCGACCTCTACCACGACCCGAGACGGCGAAAGAACGTCGCGACCGCGCTCGAAGGGTGGCGTGCTCTTGGCGCTCTACGGCGCGTTTATCCGGTATCTTTGGTCGCGGGCCGGATGACTCGCTCCGCGACGCGCAAAATGTCGCACGCGCGACATGATGTCGCACCCTCAGATATCGTTCGCGCAGGGAACGTTTCTGGGATCCGGAGTGTACCCGGCTACGACGAGCACAGACGCAGTCAGGACCGCGACCACGAATGCGGTGGGAACGCCGGCTCGCGGCGGATGTGAGCCCCGGCATGGATCACGCATGGCCTGTTGCCAGCAACTCTCAAGCCATGCAACACCCCATCGCTGCTCTCCCGGGCGAGACAATCCACCGCTCTTTCGATCTCTATCGCGAGACCCCCGGACCGCTCATCGCCTTGAAGGAGGCAGTGTACGGGAGACCCGTCGATCGCAAGCTGTTCGCCTGGAAGTATTTCGCTCACCCGCGCGCTGACGAAATCCGTGTCTTCGTCGGCGAGAGCCGCGGTGAGATCGTCGCGGCAACGACGCGGCTGCCTGCCACGCTGATCATCGGTGGGGTCGAACATCCGGCCTACTTCAACATCGACTCGATGGTCCGCCCGGATCACCGCCGGAAAGGCCACATGCGCGCCCTGTACAAGCTCGCGTGCAAGCAACTCCCCGGCGCACCGCTTCTGATCTCGAAGGGGTCCTCCGAGGAAATCTACCCTCTGTTGAGGAGCCTCGGGCACCGCGTGCTCCGGCCCGACACGTTCCTCGTGAGCCGCACGTCACCCGTGCGTTGGATCCTGTCACGTCTGGGCCTCCGTTCGCCCGCGGAGCATCCCAGCAAGCTGGCGCCCGCCGACTTCGACGATTTCGAGCCCATCGCACGCTTCGGCAAGGAGCACGACGGATACTTCGACAGCGTGTCGAGACAGTTCTCGGCGATCTTCAGGCGCGACGCCGCGTACATGAACTGGCGGTACGTCGACATCCCGCACCGGCAGTACGCCTCATTTCAGCGCGTCAACGACGGTCAGATCACGAGCGTCGTCGTCCTCGCGCTGCACGGCACCAGAGGGCTCATCGTCGACATCCTGTGGGACATCGAGCGTCGTGATGAGCCCGATCGCTCCATTCGCTTTTCGCAGGCGTGGCTCAGCGACAACGGCGGCGCCAACGTCGCTTGCTTCGCCACGCACTTGCGCTTACGCGAGGCGCTCAGAGCTTGCGGCTTCGTGGACCGCGGTGACACGCCCCACCTCAGCGCGTTCGTGCCCTCCGAGCAAGAGGGTGCGTTCCGCTGCACCGTTCTCCACGTGGTCGACGGCGACGGCGACACGGAGCTCTCGTGACGGCGTCCGCGGCAGAAACTGGCACGTCACGGCTCTTCACTGGATCCCTCACCGAACCAGCGCTGCAACGTTCGCCGGTCCACCCCGAGCGCGGCTGCGGCGCGCTGCTTGTTGCCACCGGTGCGCTTGAGCACCACCTGGGCATACGCGCGATCCAGCTCTTCGATGGTCATCAGGCGGTCCGCGGCCGCTTCGAGGAAGTCCGCCGCACGCGGAATCCGGGTATTGCTGGGCAGATCCTCCGGTGAAATCCGATCGCCTTCGCAGAGCGCCACGGCTCGCTCGATTGCGTTTTCCAGCTCCCGGACGTTGCCGGGCCAGTCGTGGCCGAGCAGGGCCTTCACGGCGGCGCCGGAGAAACCGGCGATCGTCTTGCCCGTGCGAGCGGAGGCGCGCGCCAGGCAATGCTCGGCGAGAGGAAGGATGTCCTCCGGCCGTTGCTTGAGCGGCAGAATGGCGATCTCGATCACCGCCAGTCGATAGAACAGGTCTTCGCGGAAGGTCTGCGCCAGCGTGCCGGCGCGCAGGTCCTTGTTCGTCGCGGCGACGATCCGCACGTCGACGGCCTGCGCGGACGTCGAGCCCACGGGACGGACCTCCCGATCCTGGAGCACCCGCAAGAGCTTTGCCTGAAGCGGCGCGGCGAGATCTCCGATCTCGTCGAGGAAGAGCGTTCCACCGTCGGCCTCCTGGAACATGCCACTTCGGCTGGCGTGAGCCCCGGTGAAAGCCCCCTTCTTGACGCCGAACAGCTCGGCCTCGAGCAATGATTCCGGGATCGCCGCGCAGTTGACCGCGACGAACTTTCGCGCCCGCCGGCGGCTCTCGCCGTGAAGGGCTCGCGCCACGACCTCCTTGCCGCAGCCGCTGGGGCCGGTGATGAGCACGGTCATCGGGCTGTCGGCCACCCGCTTCACGAGGGCGACGACGGCCCGAAGGGAGTCGCTCCGGCCGATGATCCCCGCGATCGAGAACCGTCCGGCGACCTCGGAGCGGAGCCGCGAGATCTCGACCGTCATGGCCCGCCGCTCCAGCGCTCCTTCCATGCGGAGGGCCATCTCCTTCGGCTGGAAAGGCTTCGGCAAGTAATCGAAGGCGCCGGCACGGACCGCGCGAACGGCGGTTTCAATGGATCCAAAGGCGGTCATTGCGATGATCGCGATCCGTGGATCGAAATTCTTGATGCGCTCGATCATCTCCACTCCATCGATCTCCGGCATCCGGACGTCAGTCACGATCAGGTCGAACGCCTGCTCGGCGATCATCGGCAGCGCCAGCACGGGCGCGTCGATGCTGATCGCGCGATGACCCTGGTCGCGGGCAATGTCCGCCACCAGCTTCGCCATCTCGACGTCGTCATCGATGACCAGAACGTTCGCAGGCTCGCTCACGAGATCCTCCTGGAGGTTTCGGCGCGCGGTCGCGCGAGCGAAGGCGGGCGAGGGAGCGCGACGCGGAAACATGCGCCCGTGCCTTCTTCCCCGGAGACGACTTCGATGGTGCCGCCCGCCTCGCGGACGATCCCGCTGACGATGGCGAGGCCGAGGCCGCTGCCGCCCTGTTCGGCCTTCATGGTGAAGAACGGCTCGAAGATGTGGTCGACAGCCTCGCGCGGGACGCCGGGACCGCGATCCTCCACCTCGAGCAACACCCTCGCGGAATGGTCGCCGCGCGCCCCGCCTGCCCTGGCGCGAACCCGGATGACGAGATCGCCGCCCTCGTCCTGGGCTTGAGCGGCGTTGAGGCACAGATTGAAAACGACCTGAAAGGCCTGATCGGGGTCGAGGGCGATCCGGGCATCTTCCATTGAGCGATCCAGCCGCGCGCGCACGTTCCGCTGGCGCAGCTCGGGAGCCAGAAAGGCCATGACCTCGGACACGACGACGGCGAGATCGCTCTCCTTGGCTGCCTCCCGCGGCGGTCTGGCGACGTCGAGCAGGCGCGCCACCACGCGCGAGATCCGCTCGGATTGCAGAGCGATGGTCTCGAGCTCCTGCTTCATCGGCTCAGGACAGCCGGGTTGCTCGGCGGCTCGCCGCGCCCGACCGAGGATCACATTGAGAGGAGAGCCGATCTCATGGCCAATGGAGGCCGCCACCTGTCCGGCCGCCGCGAGCGCCTGCGCGTGCTGGAGCTTTCTCTCGACGGCGGCCCGGGCGGTGCTCTCGTGCTCGGCGCGCGCGCGGGCGTCGCGCAGCGCAATGGTCATCGCATTGAACGCCCTCGCCAGCCGGACCAGCTCCTCCGCGCCTTTCTCGGGCACCTCCGCGTCGAGATCGCCGCTGGCCACACGCTCGACCCCCGCCACGATGGCCCCCGCCGGTCGGCCCACCGTGGTGCGGCTCACGAAACCGGCAATGAGCGCCGTCACGCCCAGCAATACGAGCCCCGTGATACCCAGCCCGCGATCGAGGAGTCGGGCCATGGCGGTCAGGTAGCGCAGGTCGCGCACCACGATCGCGATCACCGCCGGCCCGCCGGAGCTGGGTGAAAACGTCACGGTACGTACCAGGGTCGGGCCGCCTCCGAGCTCATGTCGCTCCTCCACGTCTTCTCCGTTCTGGAGCACGCGGCGGGCGAGCGCCGCGAGCTCGCTGGTCGATCCGGCGATGTGCTCGGTGATCAGGATCGGCTTCCCACCTTCTTCGAAAGCCGCGAGACCGAGGATCCGGTCCGCCCGCGCGAGCCGCTCCATGCGCGCATGAATGAGGGGTAGCTGCCCTCGCTCGACGGCGCCCCCGATCGCCGCTTCCACGAGGGTGGCGTGATTGCGGAGCTCGGCCGACGCCTCGCCGAACAGCACGCGATGACGGTTCTCGTGGGCAATGAACCCGTAGGCTCCCAGGGCCAGGGTAATGGGCAGCAGGAGCAAGAGCCAGAACTGACGCGCCAGGGTCATCCTCATACGGCTCCGTTCATTCGGCGGTGGCATGCGGCAGAATGTCGCATGCGCGGCAGAATGTCGCGCTTCAGAACGCCCGACATGTGCCTTCATCGCACGTGTGGCGCGTCGGACAGCCCTGGTCGTCGTTGCACTTCACCTGACACATTCCGTCGGTACACGAGCTCCCTTCGCCGCAACCCGATCGACCCACACATTGGACGCAGCGCGACTGGAGACAGTAGCGAAAGCTCTCGTTGGCCTTCCAGCACTCGCCGTCGTTCTGGCAGGGAACGTTGCGTGGATCCGGCGCGCAACCGAACATCGCGAAAAAGCCGAGACCGAGGACCGCCGCGAGGGCCGCAAGGTGGGGGCCGGCGCGACGGATCCATGGGCGATCGATGTTCACCATGGGGTGGGGCGCAGCAAGTCCCGGGCCGCAGCCGTGGCGAGCGTTCCAATCGCTTCGTGGAGCCCCCTCGGTGGCGCGGCGCCGTTGTTGCTTGCGGCGGTCTCTCGATTCCTTCATGTCGGCGAAGCACGGCCGGAGAAACAACGACATGCGCGGTAGACTGCTCATCGTCTCCAACCGCCTGCCAGTCACCATCCGCGAGGAGCACGGGCAGCTCCGGCTGGTCCCCTCCTCGGGCGGCCTCGCCACGGCCCTGCGCGGCCCGCACGAGCAGTCCGGGGGGCTGTGGTTCGGCTGGCCCGGTGATCTCTCGGACGCCTCCCCCGGGGATCGCGAGGACATCGCGGCCGCATTGCAAGCGATGCGCGCGGTCCCCGTGCCGATCTCCGCCCGCGAGATCGCTCATTACTACGACGGCTTCTCCAATGGCGTGCTATGGCCGCTCTTTCATTACCTGCTCGACAAGGTACGGCTCGACGCGGAGCACCAGTTTCAGGTCTACCAGCAGATCAATCAGCGCTTCGCCGAGGCGGTCGCGCGGGGATACCGCCCTGGCGACGTCATCTGGGTCCACGATTACCAGCTCGCGCTCGTCCCGGGCTATCTGCGCAGCCTTCTCCCGGACGCGGTGATTGGCTTCTTCCTGCACGTGCCGTTTCCGTCCGCCGACGTCTTCCGGATCCTCCCGTGGCGCGAGGAGGTGCTGCGCGGATTGCTCGGCGCCGACGTCATCGGCTTCCACACGGCGGGCTACCGGCACAACTTCGCGGCGCTCCCGGAGAGCGCCATCTCGATCCGCGTGGGGCCCGGAAGGACGCGCGCCGCCCACCACGTCGAGAGCCCGGCGGCCTTGCGCACCGTCCTCCTCTCGCTGCTCGAGCGGCCCCCGCCCAGAAGTCGGCGGCGAAGCTGATTGGCGACGAGGCGAGCCCAAAACATCCGGTCCTGCGATAGACACAAAGACATGCCGCCGCGCCGCCCATCGCACCCGCCGCCCCCTCCGCACCCGCCTCCGCGACCACGGCGCGGGGCGGCGGCGCTCGAACGGCTCGTCTCGACGGAGGACATCGCCGCGCTGCTGGCCCCGTGGCTCCCCGACGCCGAGGATCGGGCCTTCGTCGCGCGGTGCATCGCGACGGAGGGGCCGGCCCACCATCGCCTCGCCAGCGTCGCGCTGTTGCGGCTGCTGGCGATGGCGCTCGAAGCGGCCGGCGGCG
>Ga0163144_10017566_pt1 | contig 14569 bp, 8 predicted proteins | sample OliLak19BULKMAT1_FD_123175 | JGI IMG/M metagenome (GOLD analysis project Ga0163144, IMG submission 123175) | Freshwater microbial mat bacterial communities from Lake Vanda, McMurdo Dry Valleys, Antarctica - Oligotrophic Lake LV.19.BULKMAT1 | ecosystem: Environmental > Aquatic > Freshwater > Lake... | reverse complement strand
TACGCCCCACCATTCGAATTAATTCAGGGTGAAGGCCATGTATGCCCAAATCGATACAGGTGCGTTTACCGGTTTCAATAATCTCTTCCTCCAACATTTTTTTGGTTTTCTCAACCACTTCTTCAATACGCGCTGGGTGAATACGGCCATCGGTTACCAATTGGTGTAAAGCCAAACGGCAAATTTCGCGGCGAATAGAATCGAAACAACTTAAGGTTATTGCGTCTGGCGTATCATCTACAATAATCTCAACGCCTGTTGCAGCTTCTAAAGCACGAATGTTACGTCCTTCGCGACCTATAATTCGTCCTTTGGTTTCATCGCCTTCGATATGAAAAACAGAAATGCTATTTTCAACGGCTACTTCGGTTGCCACACGTTGTATGGTTTGTATTACAATGCGTTTTGCCTCTTTGTTAGCTGTTAATTTTGCCTCGTCCATAATGTCTTTAATATACACCATGGCATTAGTTTTGGCTTCGGCTTTAATCGATTCTACCAATTGCAATTTAGCATCTTCGGCTTTTAAACCGCTAATTTTTTCTAATAATTCTACTTGCTTGCGATGCCCTTTTTCAACTTCTTCTACACGCGTTTTGTAAACTTCAATTTGCTGGTTGGCTTGTTGTTTAATTTCGTCGGCTTCTTTATTTTTTCGGTTAGCGTCTTCTAACTTTTTATTAAGGTCGCCCTCTTTTTGTTTTAACTTATTTTCGGTAGTGGCAATTAAATTGTTTTTTTCAGAAACTGATTTTTCATGTTCTGTTTTTAATTGCAAAAATTTTTCTTTGGCTTGCAATATTTTTTCTTGTTTTGTAGCTTCCGATTTTACCTCGGCTTCTTTTATTAGGTTTTCCTTTTCTTTACTTGCACTAGCGTTTAATCGGCTACCGGCAATAATAAAACCAGCAACTACACCAATTATTAATGCTGCAGCAATAAATACTATTGTTAAAATGTCCATTTTTCTTTTCCTCCTTTTATTCTTTCTAAATTATTAATTAATTAAAAACGCACAAAGTATAATAAAACTTTTATAGTTTTAATAAACTTTGTGCGTGTAAAAGTAAAATTAGTCGTACTATTCGTTAATGTTAGTAATGTTTTGCTTATGTTCTTTTAACATTAACTCTACATCTTGTAACACTTTTTTTAAATTGCTTAATTCCATTTGTGCTGTATTGGCCTGCTTATATAATTGCGACACTAGTTGCAACATTACCATACTTAACACATCTTTTTTATCTTTAATTGCGTATGTTTTTTCAAACTCTGCAATTTTTGTATTTATTAAGTTAACAGCCTCTACAATGTTAGTTTCGTCGTCAGCATTTACCTTTAAGGGTATAATACTTCCGGCTATTTCAACTTTTATGTTTACTTCACTCATTTAAAGAGGGCGCTAAATTAAGCACTTAATAACGCTATGCACTTATCAATTTCACGCACCAAATCGTTTATTTGACTTTTCATTTGAGATTTTTCTTGTTTCTCAATTGAAGAACCGTTTGCTAAGATAATGTTTTTTCTGTGATTATTCAAATCGCTAACATTAATATTTTGACTATCAACTTGTTGTGATAATTCGCCTACTACATCGTTCATTTTTAATAATTGATTGGCCATTTGCTCTTTTTCATCTAATAAACTTAAACGCTGGTGGCTTAATTCATCAATTTGTAAAAATAAACGGTCAATAAAGGCATCTTGTTCTTCTACTTTAGTTGAAGATTTTAAGGTTTCAATTTCTAATTCGAACGAAGAAATTTTAGAAGTTAGTTCACTTACTGAATTATTTAAACTGCCAATAGTTGCATGTAACAAATTAATTTCGGACAACAAGGTATGTTTTTCGTTAGTTAACAAATCGAAATTATGTTGTAAAGCTGTAAATTGTTCGTTTGATTGAGAACTGAATTGTAATTGATTTTGTAATTCGGCAATTTCGTTTTTTAATTGTTCTAATTCAAAATTTAGAGCTGCACTATTACCTTGTAAATTTGTAATTTCAAAATTTTTGGCAGATAATGTTTCGTTTAATTCTTCGGCTCGGGCAATACTTTGAACCGATAAATTGTTTAATTCTGTTTTTAATAATTCTAATTCTAATTCTTGGGCTTCAACTTTATCTTGTGCTAAATCTATTTCGTTAATTAAGTTGGTATTTTCGACCAATAGTTTTTGAAATTCAATTTCTTGATTAGAGATAGTTTTAAGCGATTCTCCTTCAAAATTAGATTTAAAGTTTTCAAATTCTAATTGCTTTTCTAACAAAGTTTGTTTGGTTGTATGTTCTAATTCGGCTTTAAAATTTTCGAATACTGTTTTAGTACTTAAAACAGTTTGCGAGGTTGAGTGCTCAAATTCTGTTTTAAAAGTTTCGAACTCAATTTCTTTAGAGTAAATGTTAGATTTTAAATCATCAACCTGAGTTGTTAAATCAGTAATTTGTTGTAATGAATTTGTAAGTTCATCAGCGGTAGTTTCTAACTCAGATTCGGTTTGGACTAATAAATTGGTAGCATTTTCAAATAAATTACCTAAAGTTTGTAATTCGATATTTAAATTTTCAATTTGAGAATTAAGTTGATTTACTTGCTCGGAACTTGATAGAGAACTATTTTGTTTAAAGGTTTCAAACTCTAAATTTAAATTCACAAAGCGGTCAACCTCATTTTTTAAGTAATTTTGTGTGTTTAAGAGTTGCGCAGATAAATCTTCGACAACAAAATTTTGAGAGTCGATATGCGTTATTAATTCACGAACTTTTTCCTTAAAGTGGTCGCCTTCTAATTGAGCTTTGCTTAACTCATCAGTTAATTTTGTATTTGATAAATTTGAATGAATTAAAGTGTTTGATAATTTTTCTTCGTACTCGTTAGTTAAGGTTTGTAATTGTAACGAATGTGTTTGGGTTAATTCAGTTAACTGACTTTCTAACGAAGTGGTTAAGTTACTTACAAAAGTTTGTTGCGATAATTTTAACTCTTCAATTTGCGATTGATAAGTTGCGTTTATTAGTTCAGTAGATGCTGAAGTAACGTTTCTTAATTCTTCTAACTGCGTTTCGTAAGTATTAATTAAAGTTTGTTCTTTAGTTAAAAATTGCGCTGTTATAGTTTCTAACTCTGATTTTAAAGAACCCGATAAGTTATTACGTTGTTCTTCTAATTGTAATTTTAAACTACTTATTTCAGTTCTATAGGCATACTCAACACTTTCTAATTTTTGAGAATGTTGTTCTTGCAATTTATTTAAAGTAATGGTTTGTGAATTTTGCATGCTACTAAGCTGCGTACTGCTAGTATTAGACAAATTAGAAATTTGAGAAGTATAATCGTTTTTTAAGAAAGTAATTTCTTGCTCATAATTATTTTTTATCGAAATAATTTCTTCCTGATGATTTAAAGTAATACTTTGCTCTTTATCTGCCCATTGCGAGGATAACTGGTTAGCTCGGTTTTCAAACTCATCTTTTAAACCATTTTCCTTGTAATGTGTATTGCTGCGTAATTCGTTTATTTGAGCTGTATATTCTTCCTTTACTGTATTTAATTCGGTTGCCGAATCATTTCTAATACCTTCAATTTTTAATTCATAATCGGCGGCAATTAAATTTAAATCGTTTCGTAAGCCTTCAATTTCGTTTAAACGCGCATCAATCTCATTTTGTTTGGCCTGTAATTGTTCTTTAATTGAAGAGCGCAAATCTTTAAACGAAGTTAATTCGGCTTTGTAATTGGTATTATCACGTTCAACAACTACTAACTTTGTATTAAGCACATCAATAGTTACTTGTAGGCGTTTACAATCTTCCTCGCGCATGATAAGTTGATTTCGGTAATCGCCCAACGAACGTTTAAGATCGGTAAACTCCTTACGTAAAGCAATATCATTATCTAACACTTGTTGTAATTCTGATTTTATATTTTCGCCGTTCATTATTTTACTCAATTATATTTTTATAAAATTAACTAAGTAAATGCTGTGTAAATCTAAATTATCCAATTATAAACAAACAACGTAATGTTAATTAAAGCAAAGTTTGTTAAGAAGAGATTGTTAATTGTTTTTTTGATTAGATTACCTAATTTGAAAGGAGAATTTGGTAATTTAAAAAATTATAAATAAAATTTATTAAATTTATATCTTAATAAATTATTAAGTAATTGTTATCAAAAATAATTTACTTAAAGCTTAATTCCAATTACACAAACGTCATCAATTTGTTCTAATTCACCTTTCCAATCAATAAATTGTTGGTTAATAATTGAGGATTGTTTAACAATATGGGTTGCATTTATATTTAACAATAACTCATCTAATTGTTTTGATTTAAATTTTTTGCCATTGGGGCCTCCAAATTGATCGGGATACCCATCAGTGTACAAATATAGGGAATCGCCTTTTTGGTAATTTACAGTATGTAATGAGAAATTATCGGTTTTTTCGCCCTTTCCAACAGGCATTTTATCGTAAGGTAAATGCGTAATTTCCATTTTATTAGTCGCGCTATTTTCATTAGATATTATTACTGGTGAATTATTAGCCGCAGCATAAGTAATTTTTATTTTTTCAATTTTGATTGATGTTTCTTCATCTTCACTAAGTACTACGTGTAATGTTTTTTCGAAACATAATAAAATACCATCAAAACCATCCTGTTGTCCGTCAGAACTAATTGTATCTACCAAACGCTGACGCACGTAATCTAATACTTTATGAGGTTGCAAAATATTTTTTTCTTTAATAGCTTCGCTTAAAAACGCCATATTTAAAAGACTCATAAAAGCGCCTGGTACACCATGCCCTGTGCTATCGCAAATAGCGAGGAAGAATAGGTCACCGACTTGTGTTGTCCAATAAAAATCTCCGCTAACAATATCTTTTGGTTTAAATAAAATAAAATAATTTTGTTCGTTTAAATTTTTATTTAATATTTGTTTATTGGCTAATAAACCTATTTGAATTCTTTGAGCGTAGTTAATTGAATCTAAAATTTCTTTATTTTTATTTTCAATAACATCTTTTTGTTCTTGTGTTTGTTTTTCTTTAAGTTCAATAATTTGTTTTTGTTTGGTAATAATTCTAAACCTGTTAAAAATTATTAATCCAAATATAACCACTAAAGCTAAGCCTACCGAAAGCGCTATTTTTAAGAGTTTATCGTTTTGTATTTGTGCCTTATTTGCTTTTAGTTGGGCATCTTTTACTTTAACATCTTCTTCATTTTTAATACTATCTCTAACGGCACGTTTATTATATTCAAATTCCATTTCGCGTTTGCCTACTTCTTCTCGTTTTAAATTATCGTTTAGTTTATCTTGTAAAAAAACATAGGTTTCATAATTTTTTAATGCTTTTTCAATATTACCTTTTTTCTTATATATTTCATATAAATTTCTAACGGCATCAATTGTTGTTTCTAAATTATCGGTTTCCTCAGCAATGTTTTTTGCAATATTATAATATTTTATCGCCTCGTCGATATTGTTTTTTAATTCATAAATTTCACCAATGTCTAATGAAGCTCTCCCTTTTTCGTAATAGTTTTCAATTTCGATAGCCACGTTGTAACATATTAAAAAATTATCTAAAGCTTTATCTGATTTTTTTAATCCTAAATAAGCAATACCCACATTACCAGTTGCTGAACAAATTCCATTTTTATTATTTTGCTGTTGGTATAAGTTTAAACTTTTTAATCCATATTCTAAAGCTTTGTTAAAATCTTTAAAATTGTTGTATAATAAACATAAGTTATTATAAATACTTGACAGTTGCTGTTGTTTATTGCTTTTTTGGGCAAGAGCAAGGGCTTTTAATAAATATTCTAAAGCTTTTTTATTTTGTTTTAAGTTTAAATATAAAGCACCAATATTGCCATAAGCAGTAAGCATAGTTTCACTATCTTTTGTTTTTTCGCCATAGTTTAACGATTGCTGATAGTATTCAATAGCCTGCACATAATCGCCTTTTACCTGAAAGTAAGCACCTAATAAATTGGTAATTTTTGGTTGCTGCCTCGTAAGTCTTGCTTTTTTTAAAAGTGTAAATGCTTTTTTTGCAAGCGTGTATGCCGAATCAACATCAAAATAAATGTATTCCCAACCCAAATCGTAATAGGCTAAAAATTTTGTTGAATCGTGTAAAGTTGGATTATTAATTATTTTAAATAACGAATCTTTGTTTAATGTCGCCAATGAGTTTTGAGCGAAAATAAACAAGAAACAAAATATTATTTTTTTAAAAAATTTCAATTTTTGAGGATAATATTAGTAAAAAAATTAAAAAGTTTAGCATTAAAAAAAATCTAAAACGAAGTAATTTTTAAGTTTAATCGTTTTAGGTTAAAATTACGTTTTATTATTGTAAATAAATGGCTTTTAAAACTTTTAAGTGCTTTATTATTATATATTTGCCAAGCTTTTAAGACTTTAATTATTAATTATTTACGTATAAAATGAAAACATTTAAACTTACTTTATTCTTATTTTTTTGTTTTGTTTTTACAGGTTTATTTTCACAAACAAAAACTGCAACAATTTTACACAATCACTACCGTTATACTTTTAGTGGTGAGTTAACCTCCCAATTAAAAGCCGATTTAGAAAAAGCAGTATCGCAATTAAATTATGTTACTGAATGTAAGGTTAAATACAAACCTGAAGCAAATGGTGGCGAACTATTTTTATTTACCGAAGAAAGAACAGCTGTAAGCGAAAGTGATAATGTTGGGTTTAATATACTCGAACTAAAAAAATTAATATTATCCTTCAACATTACCCCATTAGAATTTAACCTCGTAAAAAATTAATATTATTTAATAAAAAATTAAAATGAAAAAATTATTATTTATTTTTATTAGTATTTTATGTGTCCCTAACTTATTTTCGCAAAGCGATAATTGTTCTTCTGCACCAACTATTACTATTAGTGCAACGTGCATTACACCTTACAGCGGTACTTCATTAGGCGCCACATTATCATTTGCGGGTTGTGTTGGCAACGCTGATGATGATGTATGGTATAAATTTGTTGCTACTGCTACATCTCATTCTATTAATGTAATTGGCTCGGCAACTTTTGATGCTGTAGTTGAAATTTTTTCGGGAACATGTTTAAGTCCAACTTCTATTTTGTGCATTGATGCTACTTTTAATGGTGGCACCGAAAGTGCTTTAATTGGAGGCTTAACGCCAGGTAATACTTATTTTATTCGTATTTTTAATTATGGCTCGGGTAGTGGCTCATCAAATTTCACAACTTGTTTAACCAATCCTCCTACAGCACCTGCAAATGATGGATGTTTGGGTGCAACAGGTTTATCGGTTAATGCTGGATGTGTAAACGTAAGTGCTTCTAGTTATGGCGCTACGCAATCACAAGGCCCTTGTGTTGGTAATAGTAATGACGATGTTTGGTTTAGTTTTACAGCCAACAATTACACGCAAACTATTCAAGTGTCGCCATCTTCAGGTATGGATCCAGTTTTAGAATTATTTAGTGGTTCTTGTGGTGGATTATCATCAACAAGCTGTACCGATGTTGGATTTACAGGAGGTATAGAAAGTGTAACTGCGGTAGGTTTGGTACCTGGTGCAACATACTTTGTGCGTGTTTATGATTATTATTCAAGTGGCGGTTTTCCTTTTTCAATATGTGTAAGTGGAAATCCTATAGGTGGCGGACAACCAAACGACAACCCTTGTGGAGCAATACAACTACCAGCTGTTACCAGCGATTGTAATTATTTACAATTTAGCACAGTTGGCGCTACGCAAACAGGTATTGCATTGGCACCTGCTCCAGCAAGTTGCGCTGGTGGTTCATCTCCGTTTATGGGCGGTTTTGTTGCAGGAACAAAAGACGTATGGTTTAAAATTACAGTACCTGCAAGCGGAAACATATACATTACCCCGCAGCCTAACTTAGGTACTGGATTTATAAGTGATGGTGTTATGGCGTTATATAGCGGTGCAAGTTGCAGTGCTTTATCGCAAATATCTTGCTCGGATGATTATCCAACTTATCCTGGCTCTGCAAATGATAATCAACCTTACATTGCTGCAACAGGACAAACACCAGGTGCAACTTTATATTTACGTTATTTTGGGTATGCAACTTCACAAGGCACTTTTGGAATTTGTGTGCAATCACCCACCAACGATAATTGCTCAACTGCATTAAACATTTGCGATTTGAATGGTTATTCGGGTGCAACAAGTGCTGCATATACAGCCGATAGACCTTGTAATATGTTTGGAAATAATGAAACCAATGCTGGAGTAGATCAACCAAACGGAACTAATACTGGCGGACCATTTGGACAGGGAGGTTCATGGGGAGTTGGAGCACCCTTTTTTGATGTAAACATTAATAATAATTCTTGGATAAAATTTACTGCTGCAAGTACCACTGCATCTTTTAAAATAAATGTTGCTAATTGCTGGGTTGGCAGCTACCCAAGCGGCGGTTTGCAAATGCAAATATTTAGTGCGCTTACTGCTTGTTGTAACTTTACGCCTGTAAGTGATTTTAAAGAAGGAAGTAACACATTTACTGTAAATGCAAATAGTTTAATTGTTGGTAACAGTTATTTTTTAATGATAGATGGCTTTGCTGGCGATATTTGCAATTATACCATTACTGCATTATCGGGGGTTTCGTTTGCAAATATTTCGTCATCAAGTAACCCAATTTGTCCTGGTGGTAGTACAACATTATTTGGTCCTCCTGGGGCAAGTAGTTATTTGTGGTTACCCAGTGGCGCAACAACATCTAGCATAATTGTAACCCCAGGAAGTACAATTACGTATACATGTATAGCAGGTGGTGTTTGTGGTTTTAAACAAACCCTAACTAAATTAATTACTGTTAATCCAACGCCTGTTATTCAAATAAATTCTGGAAGTGCAATAAGTACCTGCGGTACACAAACTACTATTCTTACTGGTAGTGGAGCTTCTACTTACACATGGAATACAAGCTCAAATACTACTACAATTTCTGTTAATCCAACAAGTACTGCTTCCTTTACATTATCGGGTACAAGTGCTGCAGGTTGTTTAGGTTCAACAGTAACAACAGTTTCGGTAAATCCAATACCATCAACAACAATCGGTGCTTCTTCAAACACTATATGTTCGGGGGCAAGTGCTACTTTAACTGGTAGCGGTGCTGTTACTTATACTTGGAGTACACCTTCTACAAATACCATTATAGCAGTAACGCCTGCTTCAGCTACAATTTATAGCGTTACAGGTACAAATAGTTTTGGTTGCACAAAAACAACAACTATTAATATTGGTGTAAATGGGTTACCAACAATAAATACAACTTCTGTAATCATTTGCGCAGGAAATATAGGCACATTAAGTGCTAGTGGCGGCGCAAGTTATTTATGGAGTAACAGTGCAAACACTTCTACCAATAGTGTTTCGCCTGCATCAACTACAAATTACACTGTAGTTGGAACAGCAGCTAATAGTTGCACTAACAGTGCCATTGCACAAGTAAGTGTAAATGCTTTGCCAGTTATTTCGGTTAATTCTAGTTCGGTATGTTCAAACATAAGTACAACCTTAACAGCAAGTGGGGGTAACACATATAACTGGAGTACTGGAAGTAGTGGACCAAGTATTATTGTTACACCAGCAACAAATACAAATTATACAGTAACAGGTTTAGCTACTACAGGTTGTTCAAACATAGCTATAAGTAGTTTAACTGTTTTAGTAATACCGCAAATGATTGGCGCCCCAACTATTGCACCAAGTAATTGTTCGGCTAGTACAGGTTCAATTACAGCAGTAAGTGTAAGTGGCGCGCCAAGTTTAACATACACTTGGACAAATGGTTTTGGGGCAGTAGTTGGTAATTTGGCAAATTTAAATACGCAACCTGCGGGCACATATAATTTACAAGTAAAGGACGGTAATGGGTGTATAAATTCATTTGGACCATATTCAATTATCAACCCAGGTGCACCAGTTGCACCAACAGCTAATGCAACAGCAACAGCATTATGCGCAGGGGGAACAATAAATTTATTTGGAAGTTCAGGTGCTTCTAGTCCAACTTATAATTGGAGTGGGCCAAGTGGATTTAGTTCAACTACTCAAAATCCAATTATTTTAAGTGCTACAAATTTAATGAGTGGTGTTTATTCGGTTTTTGCTACTTCGGCAGGTTGTAGTGGTCCGGCAGCCAATGTTACTGTAGTGGTAAATAATAATCCTACACCAGTTGCAAATTCTTCATCCCCAAATTACTGTGTAGGTAGTGCAGTTTTATTATTTGCGTCTTCGGCTACAATTTATAATTGGAGTGGGCCTGGTGGTTATACTTCATCCATTCAAAATCCTACAATTACAAATGCTCCAGCTACAGCAAGTGGTTTATATACATTAACAGTAAATTCGTTGGGTTGCAGTGGAAGCACAACTACAAGCGTTATAGTAAATTCAAACCCTGCATTAATAGCTTCGGCAACAAACTCCGCAGTATGCTCGGGAAACCCTATTGCTTTAAATGCAAACGGCGGTAACAGTTATAATTGGATTGGGCCAAATGGATTTTCATCAATACAGCAAAATCCAACAATCATTAGCACAAGTACCTTGAGTAGCGGTGTTTATTCTATATCCGTTTTAAATACAATTACAGGTTGTAGTACAAATACTACTGTAAGTATTTTAGTAAATGGATTACCTGTGTTTAATGCCTCTGCAACTAGTGCCAGTGTGTGCACAAATTCAAATATTATGCTTAACGCAAGCGGAAGTGGCATTACTAATTACATTTGGACTGGTCCTTTTGGATTTACATCTACACTTACTAATCCAACAATAAATAACGCTATGATTGCTAATGCAGGTAATTATACAATAATGGTTTCAAATATAAATAACTGTCAATCGGTTTTAACCGTGCCAGTATTTGTTTATGCATTAACCAATGTAACGGCATCTACAAGTGCAAACAGCAATACGTTTTGTACAAGTAATACAATTAATTTATTAGGTACACCTGCTGCAAATTATAATTGGGCAGGTCCAAATAGTTTTGTTTCAATTATTCAAAACCCATCTATTGCAAATGCACAAAGCAATGCTTCGGGTGTTTATACTTTATCAGTAACAGATAATAATGGCTGTGTAAATAGTGCTACCACATTAGTAAATGTTAGCCAAACACCGTCGTTAGTAAACAGTAATAACGCATTAACTTGTGCTGGGCAAAATGTTGTGCTATTGGCTAATTTTGGAAGTGGGGCTGTTGTAAACTGGTATAGCGATTTATCGTTAACTACATTTTTACAAGTAAATTCTAATACTTACACTCCTGTATTTGGTAGTTTTGGAACTTATACTTTTTATGCACAAGGAGTTTTAAATGGCTGTACTAGTAGTGTTACGCCTGTAACTACAAATTATTATAATTTAGTAGCAGGTATTGGTTCATCTACCTTATCGGGGGCAACGCCACTAGCAGTGCAATTTACAAATACAAGTGTAGGATTATTATTTGGTGATAATATTAATTGGAATTTTGGAGATGGTAATACATCTTCTCAAAATAATCCTTTAAACACATTTATAAACCCAGGTACATATTCGGTTGTTTTAATGGTTAGTAATAATTTTTGTACCGATTACGATACGGTAATAGTAAATGTAAATGTTGCTACTATTTTAATACCTGAATTGTTATCACCCAATAGTGACGGCTTAAATGATGTATTTAATATTAAAAATATTGATTATTTTCCTGATAACGAATTATTTATTTTTAACCGTTGGGGAAATTTAGTTTACAAAATGAAAAGTTACAAAAATACTTGGGATGGAGTGCCGAACGCTGAACAAAAAACTGGAAGTAATAAATTACCACCTGCCACATATTATTATTTGTTAAATTTAGGAGATAAAGATAATCAAGTATTTAAAGGCTTTGTACAGTTAATGTATTAGAAATTAATTTTTTTTACTTCCCAATTTAAAGTTTTAATTATTAATAATTGGTTTATTAAAACAGGTAAACCAATTATTAGTTTTAATGTTTCTAAAGCCATCATACTTCCAATTATAGCTGGTAATGCCCCAAGTACACCATTTTCATCACAATTAGGAACGTCCTCGGCATTAGGAGATTCAGGAAAGATATGGCGTAAATTTTTACTTCCATTTACATTAAAAACACTCACCTGCCCTTCAAAATTTAAAATGCTACCATAAACTAAAGGCTTATTTAATTCTACGCAAGTATCGTTTACTAAATAGCGTGTATAAAAATTATCAGAACCATCCACTATAATTTCAAATTGCGAAAAAACACTTTCTGCATTTTGTTCTGTTAATAGTTCATTAAACGAAATAATAGTTATGTGTGGATAATTTTTTTTTAATTTTTCTTCCGCAACAACGACTTTTTGTTTTCCTATATCCTCAATTCCGTACAAAATTTGGCGATGTAAATTATGAATTTCGATTTTATCAAAGTCAATAACGCCAATTGTGCCAACACCACAAGATGCTAAATATTGAAGCACTGGGCAACCCAAACCGCCTGCGCCAATTACCAATATTTTTGCATTGTTAATTTTTTGCTGCCCTTTAAAACCAATTTCATCCACCATCATTTGGCGGCTGAATAGCGCTAAACTGTTCTTTTGAAAATTATTCATAGTTGCATTTGATAATTAAATTATAATAAATCTTAGCTATCTGTGTTATCTGCGTTCTATTAATTTTGTAATGCATTATCCCAATCTTTCCAAACGGGTTCATAACCTTTTGCTTTTATTATGCTTGAAATAGTTTCAGAACTTCTTTCGTCACTTATTTCAAATTGTTCTAGTGACTCTGGTTCAACAACATATCCTCCTGGGTTTGTTTTTGAGCCAGCACTCATGCTAGTAACTCCTAATGGAATAATATTATTTCTTAGGTTTTCTGATTCACGTGTTGAGATAGATAATTCTACGTCTTCATTTAATAAACGATAGGCACATAATAATTGCACTAATTCTTTATCCGTAACAATTACATTAGGTTCAATAATTCCTTCCGCAGGACGCATGCGGGGAAAAGAAATTGAATATTTAGTTTTCCAAAATGTTTTTTGCAAATAATCTAAATGCAAAGCGCAAAAAAACGAATCTACTCTCCAATCCTCCAAACCTAATAAAACGCCTAATCCAATTTTATGAATTCCAGATTGGCCCACTCTGTCTGGTGTTTCGAGCCGGTAATCAAAATTTGATTTTTTTCCTTTAGGATGATAATGTTTATATACTTCCTTATGATAAGTTTCCTGATACACTAAAACAGAATAAACACCAGCTTCGTGTAACTCTATATATTCCTCTGTTTCCAAAGGTTGTACTTCAATTGATATATTAGCAAAATGAGATTTGATTAATTGAATAGCATTTTTAAAAAAAGGAACATGAACGGTGTGATTAGCTTCTCCAGTCACTAATAAAATATGGTTAAAACCCTGTGATTTTATAAATTCAACTTCTTTAAGTATTTCTAAATCACTTAATGTTTTGCGTTTTACTTTATTATCTAAACTAAATCCACAATAGGTACAAATATTATTACATTCATTACTTAAATACATTGGTGCAAACATTTGAATTGTTTTGCCAAAACGTTTAGTTGTTAAATCGTGACTTAAGCCTGCCATTTGTTCTAAATAAGGAATAGCAGCAGGAGAAATGAGTGCTTTAAAATCTTCGAGGGTGCATTTTTTAGATGCCAAAGCATTTTCCACATCTTTAGAAGTTTTTGAGTAGATGGATATTTTTTGCTCATCCCAGCTGTAGGTATCGAATATGTTTTTAAAATTCATTTTTAGGTTTCTCTCAGATTTCGCAAATGACGCTGATTTTTATATTTAATATTATATGTGTATTCTGTGCTAGTTGTGAAACCATTTTATTATAGTCCATTTACAATTCTAATAATTGAATTAGAAAGATTATTTGCATTAAAGTTTATCAATAGTCCTAATCGTTTATGTGTTAGTTTTAAATACGTTAATAATTGATTGTAAAATACTGAAGTTGATCGTTCAACAGATTTAATTTCTACTATTACTTTTTCTTCTTCTAACAAATTTATTCTAAAACCTAATGCTAATTTAATATTATCATAAAACACTGGATCTTCGACTTGGCTTTTAACTTCTACATTATCTTTTAATAGTTCATATTTTAATGCCGCTTTATAAACAGATTCTAATTAACATGGACCAAGGTTATTATATACTTTAAAAATATCATCTCTTAATTTACATGAAATATCATTTTCAATCATACTACTTTTTTTTCTCACCGATTTATTTCTTGGTTTATTTTCGATGTTTTGTTTCTCGCAGACCCTATAGATAGAGGGTTCACCATTGGCGCAGATTTTTTAAATTTATTTTTTTTTGAGAATTCTACCCTATCTGCGAGTATATTTTATTTGTATATTTTTTTTAACCTATTAAATAACCATTTTTAATTGTTTTAATTAATTTTATCAGCGTTATCGGCGAAATCTGCGAGAACCTTTTA
>Ga0163144_10017565_pt1 | contig 14569 bp, 10 predicted proteins | sample OliLak19BULKMAT1_FD_123175 | JGI IMG/M metagenome (GOLD analysis project Ga0163144, IMG submission 123175) | Freshwater microbial mat bacterial communities from Lake Vanda, McMurdo Dry Valleys, Antarctica - Oligotrophic Lake LV.19.BULKMAT1 | ecosystem: Environmental > Aquatic > Freshwater >... | reverse complement strand
TCGCCCGAAGGGCGTCACCCTCTTCGCCCGAAGGGCGTCACCCTCTTCGCCCGAAGGGCGTCACCCTCTTCGCCCGAAGGGCATCCACCCTCTTCGCCCGAAGGGCGTCCACCCTTCTTCGTCCGAAGGGCGTCCACCCTTCTTCGCCCGAAGGGCGTCCACCCTTCTTCGCCCGAAGGGCGTCCACGCCCCCCCGCCAAAGGCGTTCACGCCCACTCGGGCCGAAGGCCCGCCCGCCACCCCTCTCCGCCGCAGGCGATCCACCCCTCACGCGCTCGGCCCCAGGCCGTCTCGCTCCTGCGCCGAAGGCGCGGCGTTCACGTCCGCCTGTCGGCCAAGGTGGCCTGGATCCGACACAGAAGCTTCTGCAAACCAAGCTGCGTCTCGGCAGCCCCGTTTCGGCATCCTCTCGCTCGCGAGCGCCGTCTGCACAAAAAGCGAACGCCCCGGCTGGGAGGTGCCGGGGCGTTCTCACATACCCAACTAGAACAAACTAAGAATCAGCCGCTTTGCCGGCGTTGGAAGGCTGGTGTGTCCCAGTCCGTGTCCAGGTTCGAGGGGAAGGTGATGCGGTCTCGAACCGGCAGGGACATTTGACTGTCACGCGAGCCTGAGGCGTGAACCGTGACGGACGGGGGAGCGGGCCGACGGGTGGAGAGCGCCGGCAGTGCGTCGCGGAGCTCGGGGCGTGAGGGCGATTGCGAGCGCGAAGCGGGTGCCATGGCGCTGGCCGTCGAGGGGCGCTCCATCGGACGCCGCGCGTCGCGCGCCATTTCGACTGGAATTTCCTGGGCAGCGTTCTGGAAGCCCGTGGCAATTACCGTCACCTTCAGCGTGTCCGACATCGACTCGTCGATGCTGGCGCCGAAAATGATGTTGGCGTCCTCGTGCGCTTGCTCCTGGACGAGCGATGCCGCCTCCTGGATTTCGCGCATCTTCATGTCGGGTCCACCGACCACGTTGATCAGGACGCCCATCGCACCCTCGACCGAGATGTTGTCCAAGAGCGGCGACATGATCGCTTGCTCTGCCGCCAACCGCGCCCGGCCCTCGCCTTTCGCGCAGCCAGTGCCCATCAGAGCGCGGCCCATGCCCGCCATGACGGTGCGCACATCCGCGAAGTCCACGTTGACGATGCCGTCGAGCATGATCAGATCGCTGATGCCCTTGACCGCTTGAAACAGCACTTCGTCTGCCTTGCGGAAGGCCTCCACGAAGGTCATGTCCGCGTCCGCCAAGCTCATCAGCTTTTCGTTCGGGATCGTGATCAGCGTATCGACATGCTCGGTGAGCGCCAAAAGGCCCTGCTCCGCGCGCCTGGCACGCTGCCGGCCCTCGAAGCTGAAAGGTTTTGTGACGACACCGACCGTCAGCGCTCCGGCTTCTCGAGCCAGCTGAGCGATGACTGGTGCGGCGCCCGTACCCGTGCCGCCGCCCATGCCGGCGGTGACGAACACCATGTCCGCGCCCTGAACGACGTCCTTGAGGCGCTGTACGTCCTCGAGCGCTGCCTTGCGGCCGCGCTCCGGATCAGCGCCGGCGCCAAGGCCGCGGGTCACGTTGCCGCCGATCGAGATCTTCTCGGCCGCCGAGTTGGAGCCGAGCGCTTGGGCGTCAGTGTTCACCGTAATGAACTCCACGCCTTCGAGCCCGAAATGGATCATGGTGTTGATGGCGTTCCCACCGGAACCGCCCACACCGATAACTTTGATGCGCGCTTGATAGGCGCGTGCCTCGTCCGCAAATTCAATTGAGAAACTCATGGTCCCTTGCCTCCCGGGCGCAGAGGACGCTGTAGCTGGTGCGTTTTCGGGCTGCCTTCCCTAGGCCCTTGTGGAGCCATCGCCGTCGCTAAAGTGTCATCCGTGTGGGTTCGTCTCGGTTGTTGCCGTTCCCGTTGGGTAGTGTCGTAAGCCAAGCTGTCTAATCAGAGCGGTGCCGCGCCTTAGAAGGCGGCGCGAAACCAGCTCCAAAATCCGTTTTTCCCCGACCCTGCCAGCGCTGCTTCAGCGCTATCCTGCCGCTCGAGCCTGCCCGCCGCCGCCTGGCTCGAATGTTGCGATCGATCGGCCAACTGCTGAGCGCCGTAGCGCAAGAGGCCCACGCCGGTTGCGTACTGCGGCCCCTGCACGAGCTGCACGATGCCCTTCACGCCGACCGGGAAGCCCAGTCGCACTGGCATGCCCAGGATCTCTTCGGCGCACTCGACCATGCCCTCCATTAGGGCCGCCCCACCCGTGAGGACACAGCCGGAGCTCACCTGCTCCAAAAGCCCCGTTTCCTCAATGCGACGTCGCGCTTCGCTGAAAATCTCCTCGACGCGAGGCTCGATGATGTCACTGAGGAGCCTGCGCGCCACTCGACGCGGCGAGTGCCCGCCGACGCCCGGAACCTCGATCTCTTCTTCGTCGGAAATCATGCGACCGAGTGCGCAGCCGTAGTTGCGCTTGAGCCGTTCGGCTTCTGCCATCGGCGTTCGCAGCCCTGCAGCCACGTCGCTCGTGATGTTGTTGCCGCCGGCCGGGATCACCGAAGTGTGGGCAATGCCGCCGTCGGCGTAGAGGAGCAGGTCCGTGGTTCCGCCGCCGACGTCGATGACGGCGACGCCGATCTCTTTTTCGTCCTCGCTCAGCACCGCGTCCGCACTAGCCAGAGGCTCGAGCACGACGTCGGCTACGGTGAGGCCGCAGCGCTCCACGCAACGAATCACGTTTTGCACGCAGGAAGTAGCGGCCGTGACCAAGTTCACCCGGACCTGCAGCCGCACGCCGCTCATGCCGATGGGGTCACGGATGCCGTCCTGAATGTCGACCACGTATTCTCGCGGCAAGGCGTGCAAAATCATGCGGTCCGCGTCCACCGGAATGGCGCGGGCGCCTTCCAGCACGCGGTCTAGATCCATGCGCGTGACCTCACGGCCCGAGATCGCGCAGACGCCGTCGGAGACTTGGCTTCGAATGTGGCTGCCGGCAATGCCCGCATAGACGGTCTTGATCTCGACCCCGGCCATGGTCTGAGCCGCTTCGATGGCCTCGCGCACGCTGCGCATGGTCCACTCGATGTTGCTGACCACGCCCTTGCGAAGGCCTCGACAGGGAACGTTTCCGACGCCGAGGATGGTGATGCCGTCGGCGTCTACTTCGCCCACGACCGCGGTAACCTTGGTGGTTCCGAGGTCGAGGCCGACGACGATTTCGCTTTGGGTGAGCGGGGTTCTCATGGATCTTGGGCTCGGGTCAGCGGCCGTATGAGGCCACCCTGAGGCTCCGGCGAAGCTGCCATGCAGGTATGGTCGTGGCCAAGTTTCGGCGCACGAGATTCTCGGGGCTTGCATGCCTTCATGCGCCTACTTCATCCTCACGACGACCCGCTCGGGGTGCGCTTGGTTGTCGAGGAACACGATCCCAGGAGAGCGACCTTTGCGCCGAAGCTCCGCGACCACCTGTTCGGCTATCAGGAGCTTGCGTCGGAAGCCTTCCCGGCCAAGCTCGAAGGTGATGCCCTCCTTGCCGGCAGTCAGCACGACGCCGCCCGAGTCCGCGAGATGCACTTCTTGCGCCGGGTGAGCCTTGCTGAGCGGGATCCGTCCGTATTGCTCGAGCACGTCCAGCCCCTGCACCACCCGCTCGATCTCCCTGGCTCGATCGCGAGACAAGCCTTCGACCGAAACGCCAGTAATCACCGGAAAATCGGCCGGATCGCCCGGCAACAGCTGTTTGAAGGGCTCACCCTGCGCGGTGACCAAGTACAGGCGCTCCGAGAACACGGCCAATGCAGCAGGCTCCCGCTCCCGGATCTCGACGCGGAGGGAGCGCGGCAGGTCCCGAGTGATACGAGCCTCCGCGATCCACGGGCTCTCGAGCAGCTTCCGCTCCGCTAGGGCGGTATCCAAGGCGAACACGTTCGAGCCCAGCGTGATGCCTGACAGCTCGCGGGCCCGATCCGAAGAAATCCGGGTGCCGCCCGACAGCGAAACCTCCTGGATCGAGAAACGCGGGCTTGTCAGCGCGTAGTGCCGAACGCTGTAGGCGACCGACAGGGAGGTACCGACGACCAAAGCCAACCCGGCCCCCAGCCGGAGGGCGGCGCCGAGCCTGGCCCACGTGCTCTTTTCTGCGCCGGCACCGCTGGCGTCGTCGTCCGCTCGCGGTCCCTGCGAGTCGGAAAAACCCGGATCGTCGAAGCCCAGTGATTCGTCAGGCGCGTGGAGAGAAGCGCCGTGCGCGCGTGGAGCAGAACGTCCTTTCATGCAACCACCGTCCCGGCTCCTGCACGAAGCGCGGCGGCCACCGGGCCGAGCAGCTTGTTGATGTCCCCTGCCCCGAGCGCGATCACGGCGTCGCCCGGGCGAGCTAGCTGCGCCAGCTCTGCCGCTAGCTGTGCGCGGTCTGGAACGTAGCGCACGGCGCCATGCCCGTGATCGGCAATGGCTTTGGCCAACAGAGCTGAGCTGATACCCGGGATGGGGTTCTCCCCCGCCGCGTAGATGTCGCAGAGGAGCACGACGTCGGCCTTGTTGAAAGAGCGCGTGAAGTCCTCCCACAGGCTTTCCGTGCGAGTGTAGCGGTGAGGCTGAAACGCCACCAAGATCCGCTTGTCGAATGCGTTTCTCGCCGCGGCGAGCGTCGCTTCTATCTCGGCCGGGTGATGACCGTAGTCGTCCACCAACGTGACGCCCCCCACCTCATCCACGATCGAGAAGCGCCGCGCGACACCGTGGAAGGTCGCGAGCGATTCCTTCATGACATCCAGCGGCACCTCGAGCTCGTCCGCCACGGCGATGGCCGAGAGCGTGTTGAGCACGTTGTGTTGCCCGGGCATCCGCACCGTAAACTCCCCCAGCGGCTCGCCCCGGCGGTACGCCACGAAGCTAGTGCTCAGGCCCTTGTATTGGATGTTCCGGGCTGAGTAGGCGGCTTGCGACGAAAGCCCGTAGGTGACGTGGCGGCGCTGCACGCGCGGCAGCAAATCCTGCACGTGCGGATGATCCAAACACAGCACGGAGAGGCCATAAAACGGCACCTTCTCCAAGAACTGCAGGAAGGCTTCCTTGATGGCCTGGTGTGTTTTGTAAAAGTCTAGGTGCTCCGGATCGATGTTCGTCACGACCGCGATGGTCGGCGTGAGTCGCAGGAAAGAGCCGTCGCTCTCGTCTGCCTCCGCGATCAATAGGTCGCCCGCGCCGAGCCTGGCGTTCGAGCCGAGCGCTGCCATGCGGCCTCCCACGACTACCGTAGGATCGAAGCCGGCTGCTCGGAGGATCGTCGCGACGAGCGAGGTGGTGGTCGTCTTGCCATGCGAGCCAGCAATGGCGATGGCGTACTTGACGCGCATCAGCTCCGCCAGCATCTCCGCGCGTGCGATGGCCGGGATGCCCTGAAGCCGCGCTTCGACCAGCTCGGGGTTGTCGGCGCTCGCCGCGCTCGTGTACACGACGACGTCGGCGCCCCGCACGTGCTCTGCCCGGTGGCCCACGTCGATGCGCACGCCGAGACGCTGAAGGTTGCGCGTGTTCTCGCCCTCGCGCAGATCCGACCCCGACACGTCGAACTCCAGGGTGCGCAGGATTTCGGCCAAGCCGCTCATGCCGATGCCACCCACACCGATGAAGTGGACGTGCCTGACGCGGCCGCGAAACATCAGCCGGCCTCCGAGAGCTTGATCAGGCCGTCGTCCCTGACGCTGGGCTCACTAGCGCCCGTAGCGCGCGCAATCACGGGCCGGGCAAGTGAGAGTAAGTCCTGGGCGATGCGCTGGGCCGCCTGCGGACGGCCGACCCGCCTCGCGCTTTCGGCCATCGCCTCCAGCCGCTCTGGGTGCGTCATCAACGCTCGGAGCTCGCTCGCCAATCGTTCCGGAGTAGCGTCTGCGCTGGGCACCCAAGAGGCCGCCCCTTCGCGCGCCAGCGACTCGGCATTCACCTTCTGGTGGTCGCCAGCGAATGGGTAGGGAACCAGCAAGCTGGCTCGGCCCACAGCGCAGATCTCGCTCACGGCGGAGGCGCCGGCGCGACTAACGACCACGTCGGCCTCGGCCAGAGCGCGAGGCATGTCCTCGATGAACGGGACCACCTCTGCAAGGCCCTGGATGCCCAGGGCGGAGTAGAGAGCGCGCGCTTCGGCTTCGTGCGCGCGACCGCATTGGTGCACCACCCGCAGGTCGCCGCCCAACTCCGAAAGAGCGCGCGGTACCGCGTCATTCAAGGACTTGGCACCTTGGCTGCCGCCGACCACCAGCACGCGCAGCGGCCCCGAGCCGCGTCGGTAAATCGACGGCTCGAACCCCTCTCGGATCGGTACGCCGGTGCGCACGACGATGGACTTCTTGAAGTAGCGCGCGCTTTCCGGAAAAGCGATGTAAGCGCGCTGCACGAAAGGCGCAAGCAAGCGGTTTGCCAGACCAATCTCGCCATTGGGCTCCATCAGCGCCACGGGAATGCCCAGCGTGCGTGCGGCCAAGGCGACGGGACCCGCAGCGTAGCCGCCGATCGAGAACACCACCTTGGGCGCGATGCGCGCGACGATCGAACGCGCCTCCGGGATCGAACGGACGGCTTGGCCGACGCCGCGCACCGCGCCCGTGAATCCCCCGCCGCGAATCGGCAGCACGGAAACCAGCTCGAGCTCGTAGCCGCGCTCCGGCACGAGCTTCACTTCCATGCCCTTGGTCGTGCCCACGAACACGAGCCGCGCACTGGGCGAAAGTGCCCGCACGGCATCCGCCACGGCAAGCATCGGAAAAACGTGGCCGCCGCTTCCGCCGCCCGCAAAAAGTAGCGTCGTCATGACGACGCCTCCGCTGGCCGGCGACTGGCTCGGCCACGTTCCGGAGCGAAGCCGGCCTCGGTTACCAGCATCGCGCTGGCTTCGGGACTCGGGCCGTGGTTCGAGAGCCGAACGTTGCCGTTGCCTTGAGTCTTGCGCGAGATACTCAGCAAGATCCCCATGGCCGTCGCGCAGACCAACAGCGACGAGCCGCCGTAGCTGACGAACGGCAGAGTCAGGCCCTTGGTGGGCAGCATGGACATGGCAACAGCGATGTTGATCAGCGCCTGCGCGCCGAACAGCACCGAGATGCCGAAGGCGATGTACGAACCGTACTCGTCCTCCGCGGACAGCGCGATGCGCACGCCCCGCGCCACGATCACTAGAAATACGCTGCAGAGCCCCAAAATTCCCAGGAACCCCAGCTCCTCGCCGATGATGGCCGCGATGAAATCGGTGTGCGCCTCCGGCAAGTAGAGGACCTGCAGGCCCTTGCCAACCCCCATGCCAAGCGCCTCCCCAGAGCCAAAGCTCATGACCGATTGGAAGGGTTGGTAAGCGAGGTCTTGACGGTGCTCGCTCATGTTGAACCAGGCCAACATGCGCTCCCAGCGGTAGGCCGTGAACCGCACAGCCCACACGGCGAGCACGCCGCCCAGCATGGCGGCGCCGAGCAAGTAGCCAAGCCGCGCTCCTGCCACGAAAAGCAGCGTGAAGGTCAGAAACAGCAGCACCGAAGCGCCGCCGAAGTCCGGCTGCTTCAGGCACAAGAGCATCAGAAAGCCCGCCATGATCAGATGCGGCAGCATGCCGATCGAGAAGCTCTTGACCTTCTCGCGCTTCTTTTCGAGCGAATAGGCCAGCCACAGCACCAGCCCGAGCTTGGCCATTTCGGACGGCTGCACGTGGATCGGCCCTAGCGCCAGCCAACGAGCCGCGCCGCCGCCAGTGTGACCAAAGCCCACCACGCTCATGATCATGAGGAGCGTGACGCCACCCAGGATCGGGTACGTGAGCGGACGCAAGCGGTGGTAGTCGAGGTGTGACAACACCAGAATGATCAGGAACGCGACACCTGCGTAGATGGCTTGCCGTTTCAAGAAGTATTGTGGATCGCGAAACACCACCGTGGCTTCGATGACGCTTGCGCTGTAGACCATGACCACGCCGAAGCCGAGCAGCGCGATCACGACCGCCGCCAGCACCACATCCATCGACCCGCGCTCCACCGAGGAAGTCCGGGAGAAAACACCCATGAGCCTCATACCAGCTCCTCCTTTAGGGCCAGCGCGGCCGCAGCGAAGCGGTCACCTCGGTCTGCGTAGCTCGTGAACATGTCGAAGCTCGAGCAGGCCGGGCTGAGCAGCACCGCGTCCCCCTGCTGCGCCAGGTCGAAGCCGGCTTTGACGGCCGCGCTCATGTCCGAGGCCCGCGCGACCGGCAAAGCGCCGCCGATCGCCGCGGCGATTTTGTCTGCTGCTTCGCCAATCAGCACCACGCCGCGGCCCTTCTTCTTCAGTGCGGCTACGAGTGGCTCGTAGGAGCCGAGCTTGTCGCGCCCGCCTGCGATCAGCACGCCGCGCGGCTCACTGAGGCCCAAAAGAGCGGTGACTGCAGCGCCGACGTTGGTGCCCTTGGAGTCGTCGTAGAAACGCACTCCGCGCACTTCGGTGACCAACCCCATGCGATGGTCTAGCGGACGAAACTGCGCGAGAGCCCGCCGGAGCGCAGGGGCTTCCGCGCCGAGAGCCCTGGCCGCGGCTAGTGCGAAGGCCGCGTTCTCGTAGTTGTGATGCCCGTGCAGCTGGCTACCGCCAAGCTCGAAGCGTTCACCGGAGCTTGCCTCCACGACTTCACTCGCCTGAATCACGAAATCGGCGCCTGCTCCCCCGACCCGGATCTGGCGCCCCTTGCCCCGCGCAGCCTGGCGCCGGCAGAGCGGATCTGCCGCAGGCACGATAGCTACGTCGGCCTCGGTCTGGTTGGCGAAGGCGTTGCCCTTGGCGGTCGCATAGTCTTCGAAAGTCGCGTAGCGGTCGAGGTGGTCCTCCGAGATGTTCAGCAGCAGGCTGACTCGGGGCCGGATCGCAGGCGCGCGCTCGAGCTGAAAGCTCGATACCTCCAAGACCACGGCATCGAACGCTGGTCCCACGGCTTCGCTAGCCGGAGTGCCGAGGTTACCGCCGACGAACGCCTCGAATCCTGCCGTGCGAAGCAGGTCGCCCAAGAGCGAGGTCGTGGTGCTCTTGCCGTTGGTGCCGCCGACGAGCACGAGCGGCGCTGTGAGGAAGCTCGCCGCCAGCGCGAGCTCGCCGAGCACCGGTACCCCTTGGCTCTCGGCCTGAGTCAACGCGACGAACGGCGCCACGCCGGGCGAAACCACGATCAAGTCGGCGTGCTCGAAGGCCACACCGGCGTGGCCTCCCAACACGACCATGCCCGGCAAGCTGGCTACTTCGGTAGAAAGCTTGTCGGCCGCAGCGCTATCCGTGGCCGTAACGCTGGCTCCGAGCCGGGCGCACAAGCGCGTCGCCGCCATCCCGCTCTTGCCGAGACCGACCACAATCACGTTTTTGCCGGCTAGTTCCATGCTAGCGCAGCTTCAGCGAAGAGAGCGCGACCAGCGCCAACAAGAAGGAGATGATCCAAAAACGTACGATGATGCGCGGCTCCGGCCAGCCCTTCTTCTCGTAGTGATGATGGATGGGCGCCATCAAGAACACCCGCTTGCCGAACAGCTTGAAGCTAACGACCTGGGTGATCACGCTTGCGGCCTCGACCGTGAACACGCCACCCAGAATGACGCTCAGGAGCTCAGTCTTGGTCAGCACGGCCAACATGCCAAGCCCGCCGCCTAGCGCGAGCGAGCCCACGTCTCCCATGAAGACTTGCGCCGGGTAGGTGTTGTACCAAAGAAAGCCAGTGCCGGCTCCGATGACCGAGGCTGCGAAGATGGACAGCTCGGCCATCTCGGGAATACCGGCGATGTCCAGGTACTCCGCCAGTGGGCGCCCAAACAACACCGAGCCAGCAACGTAGGCCCAGATCAGGTACGTACCCGCGCTCATCATGACCGGCCCAATCGCCAGCCCATCCAGGCCGTCGGTCAGGTTGACCGCGTTGCTCATCACGACCACGAACAGCACCGCAAAGGCCAAATACAAGCCGATCGGTAGCTCGATCGGGTGCTTGGCAAAAGCCAGGAACGGGATCGCCAGCCGTGGGCGCAGCTCGAGCCAACGCGCTGGCAAGTTCGTGCTCAAGAACAGGTAAGCCATGGCGAAGCCGCCAATGGTGAACTGCCCCAGGAGCTTGTAACGCCCCGGCAAGCCGCGCGTGTTCTTGCCCATGATCTTCATCCGATCATCGATGAAGCCGACGGCGCCGTAGCCCGCGGTCACGGCTGCCGTGGCGAGCACGAAGACGTTGTGCACATCGGCCCAGAGCATGGTCGGGACCAGCACGCTCAACAGAATCAAGGCCCCGCCCATGGTGGGCGTGCCTTTCTTGGCAAAGTGCGACTCCGGGCCTTCCTCGCGAATGATTTGGCTGATCTGCTTGCCGCGGAGCTTCTGGATGAACCAGGGAGCCACGAAGAAAGAGATGACCATGGCGGTGATGGTCGCCATGATCGCGCGGAAGGGCGTATAGCGCAGCACGTTGAACGAGCTGGCCCAGCCGAACTCGCGGCTCAAAGGGTACAAGAGCTCGTAAATCACTCGGCTCTCCCTTTGGCTGAAGTCAGCCGAACCACGACTCGCTCCGCCTGCACGCCGCGCGAGGCCTTCACCAGCACCACGTCCCGCGGCTGAACGACCTGAAGCAAGAGCTCGGCCGCCGCGTCCGCGTCGCTCACCAGCTCGGTGTGAGCCCCGCCTTCGCCAGCTGCTTGGCTGATCAGCCGAGCATCGCCCGCGATTGCGATTACTAGCGCCGGCGTTGCGGCGGCCGCCGCCCGGCCCACCCTGGCGTGTAGCTCGGCAGACAGCTCGCCCAACTCACGCATCTCCCCGAGCACGAGCACCAGGCGCGACTGACGTTGGTCGGCGATCTTGCGAGCCGTCCGGATCGAGCTCTCGACGCTCTCGGGATTGGAGTTGTAGGTGTCATCGAGCAGCAGCGTGCCGTCGCTAAGCTGGACGGGACACAACCGCCCAGCCTCACTCGCCAGGGAGGAGGCGAAGGCCGCGTTCAAGGTGGCCGCCGAAATCTCTCGGTCCAGTAGGCCCTCCACGGCGGCCAGCGTCGCGCAGGCGGCGTAGGCGCCCGCCTCGCCCAGGGCGGAAGTTCGGAAGCTCGTCCGCACGCGGCGACCGCTCAGGCTGCGCTCGACCAAAAGCTCACAGCCCCGCTCCGATTGCGCTAGCAATTGAAAGCGATACTCGGCGCCCGGGGCCATGCCATAGCTCAAACGACGCCCCGGTGCGGAGGCCAGCTGGCGAGCCACACGCTCCTCGTCAACGTTGCCTACGGCCAAGCTACGTTCGCTCAGGTTCTGGAAGAGCGCCCCTTCTTCGGCCTCGATGCCATCGAGGTCCCGCAAACCTTCGGTGTGCTCGTAGCCAATCAGCGTCAAGACCGCGACGTCAGGCTCGCTGAGCCGGGTCAGTGCCGCAACTTCGCCTGGGCGATTGGTGCCGATTTCGACGACCGCGATTCGCTCTTCGGCCCTCAGTGAGAGCAGAACCAGCGGCACGCCGATCAAGTTGTTGAAGTTACCGCGCACGAAATGGGTTGCCGAAGGTTCCGCGGCCTCGAGCAAGGCGGCGAGCGCCGCGCGAGTGGTGGTCTTGCCGGCCGAACCGGCCACTGCGATGAGCTTTCCACCCCAAGTTCTGCGTCGAAAGAGGCCCAGGGCGCCGAGCGCTGCCAACGTCGATTTGACCTGCACCACCGGCAGCTTGGCGTCTGGCATCTCGCGCTCGACCAGCAGCGCGGCGGCACCGTTCAGGACCGCCGCAGAAGTGAAGGCATGGCCATCGAAGCGCTCGCCTGTCAAAGCCACGAACAACGCGCCCGGCATCGACTTACGGCTGTCCGTCGCGACACCGCGCACCTTGATACTGGGAGAGCCGGCGAGCACTCCCCCAGTCGCGCTCGCGACCTCGCCCAGCGATAGGGCAACCTCGTTTTGAGGTAGACCTTCGAGCATCAGCCACGCCTCCGCCGAAGCTCGAGAGCGCGTCGCGCCTCTACTCGGTCGTCGAAGGCCTGCCGGTTTTTACCGACGATCTGGTAATCTTCGTGTCCCTTCCCGGCGATGAGCACGACGTCGCCAGCCTTCGCCCTCAAGACAGCGCGCTCGATGGCCTGTGCTCTGTCGAGCTCTACCTCGTATTCGGCAGATGCAGCCTGAAGACCGGGAATTATCATGCGAGCAATGGCTTCTGGAGCCTCGCTGCGCGGGTTGTCAGAGGTGACGAACGCGTAGTCGGCGCCGCGCCCCACCGCCTCGCCCATGAGCGGCCTTTTCTGTGCGTCGCGGTCTCCGCCACAGCCGAAGACACAGCTCACTCGGCCTTCTCCTAGCTGGCGCACGGCACGGAGCACCCGAGTCAAAGCGTCCGGGGTGTGGGCGTAGTCCACGAGGACCAAGACGTCGTCCTCGACGGAGTCGCAGCGCTCCAATCGACCTGGCACCTGAGGAGACTCCGAAAGCGCGCTGGCGGCGGCGGCGGGATCGACTCCAAGCCCGACCAAGACGCCCAGCGCCACCAACAGATTCTCCAAATTGTGCTCGCCGACGAGCGAGCTCCGCAGCTCGCACTCAGCCTGCGGAGTAACGATGCGCGCGGTCAAGCCTCGCGCCGACAGCTCCGCTGCTACGGTGAACACGTCGGCTGGCCCGCGTCGCGCTACCCGCAGGACTGGGCCAGACAGACGCTGAGCCAGCTTTCGGCCAAACTCGTCGCCGACGTGAACAACGCTGAGCTCCGGCTCAAGGCGCGTAAAAAGCTCGGCTTTTGCGGCACCGTAGGCCTCGAAGCTGCCGTGAAAGTCCAGGTGATCCTGGGTAAGGTTGGTGAAGGCCGCCGCACGAAACCGGAGCCCCGAGACACGCTCCTGGGATAGCGCGATGCTCGAAACCTCCATCACCAAGTGGCTACCACCGAGCCGCTGCACTTCTCGCGCGCAGCGACTGATATCGTCGGCCTCAGGCGTAGTGAGCGAGCTGCTCTCTAGCCGCGGGCCGTACTGGAAGCCCAGCGTGCCAAGCCGCCCCGGGCGAGCGCCGGTCCCGCGCAAGCCTTGCTCGAGCAAGTAGCTGGTCGTCGTCTTTCCGTTGGTCCCAGTGATACCAATCACGTCGATCGCACGGCTCGGAAATCCGTAAACTGCCTCCGCCGCCAGAGCCAGCGCACCACGCACGTTCTCCACGAACATTGCGGGCAAGCGCGTAGCCGGCAGGAGCTCGCCGCGTTCCAGAAGCAGCGCGACCGCACCCCGGTCCGCCGCAGCGAGCACGTGCGCCGCGCCACTCGTATGGGTACCGCGACGGGCCGCAAACAAATCGCCCGCACGCACGCGTCGCGAGTCCTGTTGCACGCCGGTTAAAAGAACCTGCGCGTCGCCCGAAATCTGAGGCGCGTGCCCACGCAGCAAACCCGCTAGCTCTTGCAAGCTCAGGCCAGGTGGCATGGGGTCAGGGTGGAGATCCATGGCCAAGGCCCTCATGACGCCGGCTCGAACACCAGGGCCAGCGTGGCGCCTTTGTCGACGACTTGACCGGGCGGAGGCGTCTGCGTGACCAAGAGCCCCGTGCCAGAAATCTTGGGCGTCACGCCCAGATCGAGAGCTGCCTTGAGCGCGGCCCGCGCCGGAAAGCCCGTAAGATCCGGCACCCGGACCTTGCCCGCGGGAACCGGACCCGTGCCTACCACTTCCTGGACAGGTGGTTTCTTGCCTGCTGCCTCACGAAGTAGGGCGTAGGTCGCGTGCGCGGGGTCTGGGCTCTTGGCCAGCACTGCCACGTCCGCCTTGTCCGTGCCCCTGGGCGTGAGGCCGCGGTACTTCAGGCTCATCTGAGCAACGCGCCGGAAGATCGGCGCCGCGACGCTGCCGCCCGCGTGATCCACCATTGGCTCGTCCATCGTAACCGCGATCGCGACCACGGGTTTTTCGGCGGGGACGAAGCCGATGAACGACGAGATGAACTTGTCGTGCGAGTAGCGCCCGGTTGCCGGGTCGGTCTTTTGCGCAGTGGCGGTTTTGCCTGCGACTCGGTAGCCGTCGATCGCCGCCTCCGTGCCGGTGCCGTCGCCTTCGGTCACGGCAACCAGCAGCTCACGCAGGGTCCGCGCCACCGACTCGGGCACCGCTCGCCGGCGTACGGTGGGCGCGGCCTCGCGCACGAGCTCGCCCGTAGCGGTCGTGACCTTCTTGATCAGAATCGGCTCGTACAGCTCACCGCCGTTGGCGATCGCCGACATGGCCATAGCAAGTTGCAGGTTAGAGACGCTGATGCCCTGACCGAACGAAGCCGAGGCAGTTTCCACTTGCACCCAGCCTCTGCCGCGCGGCCGCAGCGTGCCCGAAGCCTCTCCGGGCAAGCCGACTCCCGGCTTTTCCCCAAAGCCGAAGCGGCGAAAAGCCTCGTACAACTTAGCCTCGCCCATCAACAAGCCGACCTTCGCGGCGCAGATGTTCGACGACACCGCCAGGATCTGCGAGATGGTCAGCCACTCCGCGGGATGCGTGTCGCGAATCAACACGTTGTCCACGGGCATCACGCCCTTCTCGCAGTAGAGCTTTTGTGTCGGCGTGATCACCCCGGCGGCTAGCCCGGCGGCGACCGTGAACATCTT
>Ga0163144_10017561_pt1 | contig 14570 bp, 6 predicted proteins | sample OliLak19BULKMAT1_FD_123175 | JGI IMG/M metagenome (GOLD analysis project Ga0163144, IMG submission 123175) | Freshwater microbial mat bacterial communities from Lake Vanda, McMurdo Dry Valleys, Antarctica - Oligotrophic Lake LV.19.BULKMAT1 | ecosystem: Environmental > Aquatic > Freshwater > Lake... | reverse complement strand
CCGATCTTCGCCGTCCCCGGCCCCATTGACAAACCGTCCTCCGCCGGCTGCCACCAGCTCATCCGCGACGGCGCGACCCTCGTCGCCGATGCCTCGCATATCATCGACGACATGGGCGAGCTGCCTTTTTCCTTTAAAAACGAAGCTCCGGCATCCGAAGCCGCCGCGCAACCGGAACTGCCCCTGGAGGAAGCCACCCTCCTCGCCGTCATGCAGCCCGGCGAGGAATATGCCGTTGACAGCCTGATCCACGCATCCGGCCTGCCATCGTCGGCAGTCACCGCCGCGCTGTTCAAGCTGGAGCTCCGCCGCCTCGTCCGCCCGCTCCCGGGCTTCCGGTTCATCCGAAGGTAAAAATGTAGCTGGGGACTTCGGCCTCAGGCAATCAGGAGTTCCGGCAACACTTCATCGCGAATCCGGGTGAAATGGCCGTCAGTGGTTAGCAATCGCAGTCTCTCCCCAAAAGCGACCGAGGCGATCACAAGATCCATCGCGGGAAAATTCAGCCCTTTCTTCCGTAACGCAGAAGCCAGACCGGCCGCATGATCCCAATGAACGGGAGTCACTAGGATACGCTCGGCCAGATCCAGCGCCATCCGCAGATCTTTCGTTTCTTCGGGACGCGCCCCGAGTATCAGTTCAAACATGACAGGGCAGGTAAAGGCCGCGCTCCCGTCCATGATAAGATCCTTAACCAGCCCTTTGATCTCCATATTCCCAGCGGGCCGCAGGAACTCGATCCAAGCCGAAGTATCGACCAAAATCATGGTTCCCTGTGGGCAAGATTTTCCAACTCGTCGTTTGAGGCTTGGTAGTCAGTCTTGCCAGCCATAGCGCGGGATACGAACGCCTGCCTGCGCTTGAAGGCAAGGTATTCGTCCAGCGCTTCTGCCAATGCCGGTGATTTTTTGTTCTGGCGGGTTAAACTGAGGATGGATCTCATCTTTTCCTCATCAATTTCAAGTGTGACTCTCATCTTTTCTGCGTGTCGTTTAGTGGAAAAATATCCAGGATTCCCCTCAATTCAAGCAGTTTCGTAGCTAGGGATTCCTGATGCAGACCGTTCAAGGAGCCATCCTGGCTCCTTGCTTAAGGCGCACAGGGGGCTGGAATCCCCCTGAACGGCCTGGCGCAAAATGCGCAAGCTACATCTGAAATCCACTTCCTACTTGCATCGCTGCAAAATCCCTGCCTAGTCCCCTCCAGACAATCTCCTCTCCAAAGAACCGACCTCCATGGGAAAAACACTGATCATCGCAGAAAAACCGTCCGTTATGAACGACCTCGCCAAGGCCTTGAACAAGGCTCTGGGGAAATTCGATAAGGAAGGGTCCGGCCGCGATATCCATTACGAAAACGACAAGGCGATCATCACCTCCGCCGTCGGCCACCTCGTTGAGCTGCGCATGCCCATGGGCCCGAACGGCAAGAAACTGCCTTGGAAATTCGATGTCCTCCCGGCCATTCCCGAGACCTTTGACCTCGATCCCATCGAACAGTCCGAGGCCAAGCTGAAGAAAGTCCTCAAGTTGGCGAAACGCAAGGATGTCGATCTCATCGTCAATGCCTGCGACGCCGGCCGGGAAGGGGAGCTTATTTTCCGCTACATCATGGAGATCGGGAAAATCGACAAGCCTGTGAAACGCCTTTGGATGCAGTCGATGACCACCGGAGCCATCGTTTCCGCCTGGGAAAATCTCCGCAGCGACGAGCAGATGAGGCCGCTCGCCGATGCCGCGAAGTGCCGCTCGGAGTCCGATTGGCTCGTCGGCCTGAACGCCACCCGTGCACTGACCTGTTTCAACTCCCGCCACGGCGGTTTCAACATCACCGCCGCAGGCCGCGTGCAGACCCCGACCCTTGCCATCCTCGCCGCCCGCGAGGAGGAGATCCAGGCATTCAGGTCCGAGCCCTATTTCGAAGTCCATGCGACCATGAATGTCGCGGCAGGGGACTATCTCGGAAAATGGATCGATACCGCTTTCAAGAAATCGGAGGACAAGCCCCACGGCAAAGCCGAGCGCATCTGGAAACAGGAACTTGCACAGACCATCGTGGATCGTTGCAAAGGCAAGACCGCCGAGATTTCCGAGGAGAAGAAATCCAGCAGCCAGATTGCGCCGCAGCTCTACGATCTCACCACCCTCCAGCGCGAGGCCCCGTTTTCCGCGAAGGGAACCCTCCAGATCGCCCAGGCGCTCTATGAAAAGCACAAGGTGCTGACCTATCCCCGGACCGACTCCCGCTATCTCCCCGAAGACTACGTCCAGAACGTCAAGGACACCCTCAAGGAAATCGGCAACAGCAACCTCGACGTCGCGAAATACGCGAAAGCCGTCCTCTCCGGAAAGGACGACAACGGCCCGCGCCTCCACCAGTCGAAGCGCATTTTCAACACCGCGAAGGTATCGGATCACTTTGCGATCATCCCCACCGGCACCATCGCCAACCTCTCCGAGACCGAGCAGAAGGTCTATGACATGGTGGTGAAACGGTTCATCGCCGTCTTCTACCCGCAAGCGGTGTTCGAGCAGACCACCCGCCTGTCCACCATTTCCTCGGATGCTGCGAAGGATGTTTTCAAAACCGAAGGCCGCGTCCTCGTCGTCCCCGGCTGGCTGGAGGTCTATGGCCGCAAGCCCGGCGTCGCCGCAGGCAAGGACGATCTCGTCGGCACCGCGAAAGGCGAGAAAGCCAAGGCCGACCCCGTGGAGCTGATCCACGAACAGACCCGCCCGCCCGCACGTTTCACGGAATCCACCCTGCTCTCCGCCATGGAGGGAGCCGGGAAACTCCTGGTCAACGATGAGGAACTCCGCGAGGCCATGTCCGAGCGCGGCCTCGGCACACCCGCCACCCGCGCCGCCACCATCGAAGGCCTCATCGCCCAGAAATATCTCCTCCGCGACGGGCGCGATCTCCACGTCACCCCATCCGGCCGCCGCCTGATCCAACTGGTGATCCAGATGGATATCGAAGGCCTCTATTCGCCGAAACTGACCGGCGACTGGGAATACAAGCTCCGCCAGATGGAACACGGGCAGCTCAAGCGCCCCGAGTTCATGAAGGAGATCATCGCCTACACCAACGAGATCGTCGCCAAGGCGCACGGCCTCGCCGAGGATGCGAAAAACACGAAATTCCCCGATGTCGAGGTCGAGCATCCCGTCCACGGCACCCTCATCCTCAGGCAGACCGATGCGACCTACGAATCCCGCGATCCGGAACTGGCGATCAAGATCAAGAAGCACATCGCCGGACGCCCGCTCTCCGAAGACGAGCTCCGCACCCTGATGAACAAGGGCGTGGTCGGACCATTGCAAGGCTTTAAGTCGAAGTTCAACAAGCCCTTCGACGCATCGCTACAGATCGACGCGAAATTCAAGACCGCATTCCTCTTCGAGGGCGACGATGACAAAGCTCCCGACCTCACCGACGAAATGGTGATCGGCACCGCCGAAACCGCAGACGGGAAAAAGCACAGGGTTTTCGCCACCGACAAGGCCTTCTACGTCCCGGACATCGTCACCAAGAAGGATCCGCACGGCGTCCGCATCGGCAAGACCATCCTCCAGTGCGAAATTCCCAACGACCAGGCGCTCAAGCTCATTTCCGAAGGGAAAACCGACCTGCTCAAGGGCTTCGTCTCGAACCGAACCAAAAGGAAGTTCGATGCCTTCCTCACCTTCGATACGGAGACCGCCAAGATCGGCTTCGACTTCCCGCCACGGCCCGCCAAGAAAGCAGCGAATAAGGCGGAGTGATCCCCTAAACCGAAAGGTTTATGGACGGCAATTCCCCATGGTTTTCCGGATTGCCCCCATGTGCCGAAACTGTCACTCGGAAATCCGTCAGGATTTACGGTTTCATAACCCGCTGATTTTCTACGGGCTATGGTTCCGATGAGCGCGAACGGACAACGTTATCTGATTCCCGTAAAAAAGACCTCGACCGGGATCGCCCTTTCAGGTTGTTTGAGCGGCATGAAATCAAGTTTCAGAAATCCTCAGATCATCCGTTCGGCGTTTCTGGCCCTGGCCGCCATCATGGTTTGCCCATGCGGTCCGGCGGTGGCGGCGGCAGTTCCCGATTCTGTGACGGTCAAGGAAAGTGTGCGGAAGCTTTGGGATTTCGAGGTGGATCGTGAGGGCTGGACTGCCCAAAACGCGATCACAGGATTGGCTGCGAACAAGGGATGCCTAAGGGGCACCGCCAATGCGGGTGACCCTTACGTGTTTTACAACTCAACACCTTTTGCGGTGAAGGGTTCGGCGGGTGTGGCGGTGAGGGTTTGGCTCTCAGCGGCTGGTCCGTTGGAGCTGTTTTGGACGAATGAAGACGGCGGGTCTTCGGGTGTCAGACGCGTCGAGCAGCAAGTTCCTGCACAGCAATGGACTACCATCCGCTTCGACCTAAGCGCAAATCCTGAATGGGTTGGCAAGACCATCAGCGGCCTCCGCCTCGATCCCGGGGCTTCAGGCACAAGCTTTGCGGTGGATTATGTCGCCCTGGTGGAACATTTGGCGGTGCCATCCTCAACATTTGTGGCGCAAACGCTGGATTTCGAGAGCGGCTTGGCAGGCTGGACTGCTAATGGCCATGTAACGGGCTTCCTCAGTGAGGAAGGCAAACTGAAAGGTAAATCCAGTGGGGCAGATCCTAATGTCAACAGCCCCACCATTTCGCAACCCGATCAAGGAGGTGTATGGCTACAACTCAAACTTACGAAAGATAGCAGTTGCCAGTTGTTCTGGGAGACGACGGAGGGTGGATTCACTGAAACAAGATCGAAAAAATTTAACGTGATTGGCGCTGCCGGCTGGCAATCGGTCCGGCTCGACTTGCGTGAGCATCCCGCATGGAAGGGGAAAACAATCACCCGCCTGCGCCTCGATCCCTGCAGCGTCGCGGGAGACTTTTTTGAGATCGATTCAATCATAGTTCTTGGAAAAGAAGCCTTTGCCGATACGGATGGCGATTGGTTGGTGGGTGCGGAGGAACTGGTTCACAATACCGATCCAGCTCAGGCCAGCCAGATACTTGGCAGACTCACCCATGAGCGTTGGAATGGTGCAGCCTTTTACTCCACGCGGGAAATGGTCGGGGATAAGAAGTTCGTTGGGCAGCCCGATGCGGTCTGCTGGACGGGTCTTAATCAGTTGCCATCGTTCTATCAGGTAAACTATTTCGCAACTCGTAGCCGTGGCTATATCACCGCACCTGTTACCGGCTACTACCGGTTTTGGATTTCGGGAGCCAGCGGCGTGGAGCTGAATCTTTCCGAAAACGGTTCAAAGTACGGCAAGCGCAGGATCGCCGAGCTGAATCCGGAAATTAGCACCGGCTATGGGGTTGGTATCACCAGCTCAAACCGCTATGATAATTATGCCAGCCAGATGTCTGAGGATATTTATCTGGTGGCGGGGTCAAAATATTTCATCGAGGCAATCCAGACCACGGGGCATACCGGAAATTGCCACATGAGCATCGCTTGGGCATCTCCTGGAGGAGTTCGCGTAGATCTTCCAAGTGGCGTGGTTGAATCGTATGCGCCGACATCTGACGATAACGAAGACGATTACCTTCCGGACGCATGGGAAGTTCTTTATGGTCTCAATCCACTTGATAACGGCTTCGCCGACATCGCCAAACAAGGTGAGCGCGGGGACTTCGATTCCGATGGACTGAGCAACCGCGAAGAATTCCTTCTCGGCACCAATCCAGCCAATGCCGACACCGATGCTGATGGCATCAGTGACTTCACCGAAGTGAGGATCTCAAATACCGATGTTCTCGTCAGCAATGCAGCATCTTCCACCATCGTATCCACAGTGGATATTCTGAACCATCAAGGATCGAACCTGAATTGGACATCCACTGGCAACGGCATCGTCGGCGATCAATTCCGCGGTTGGGTTGAGTGGGACTTCACCGTTCCGCAGAACGGTATCTGGATCTTGGATTTGGAAACCGCATTGCGCGGCACCATACGGCTTGGTGACACCATTGGGTTTGATCCTACGATTGATGGCGTTGACACCGGAAGAAGAAATCTAACCTACGGCCCTGGCGCAAAAAACACCCTTCGCCTGGTAACGCCTTACCTCGCACAAGGCACCCATCGCCTTCGTATCAACATCGACAACATGATCGCGCGCCGCATGGTCGAGATCCTTGCCCTCAATGTCCTCTCCCCCGGCGGTCCGGACATCGATAACGATGGCATGGTCGATTGGATTGAATCCATCTTGTCCGGGTCGGATCATGTGAACTCCCACTCATTGCTCAGTAAAACCTCGCCATTCTGCCTCGAAGGTCACTCCATGGTGGTTCCTGCCGTGGTTCTCAACGGTGCGGGTGTCACGCTCGGCGTCGATGACAACCACTGGTTCAAGAATCTCAATCTTGATCCAGCCCAGACAACGACATACACCGCATCCTTCGCTAGCGGAGTTGTTCAGGCCGGTAATATCACGTGGGAAACCACGAACGTTCTAACAAGCACAGCTCTCACCATCCGCGCCGGCGATACCCTCAAGCTCGGTGCCAATTTCACTACCGGCACTGGAGCGGCCACCATCACCATTGGCGCACAGGGCTACAGCGTGACCGGAAGCGGCACAGCCCTTCACACCTTCGGCACGAAAGGCTCTTACACCGTTACGGCTTCCCGCAGTGGCGCCACCTCGAAAAGCTTCAGTGTCACGGTGCGAGCTGCCGCATTCTCAAATCTTCCAGCCATGGTGGATAATGCCCTCGCCATCTGGACCTTGAACAAATCCCTCGTGGATCCCGCCCTAACTCTGAAGCCTGGTAAAGGACTTAGACTCGGTAAATACACGAACATCAGCTCCACGAATTACAGCCACACTCTTTATCCTTCTATGGGCGGTCGCCTTGCAGTTGCCGCAAGAATTGGAGAGACCGGCCCCATCGTTGGGCTTGCTCAGTTCAATGTCACCGGATTTTCGGATGCTCTACAAAATGATCTGACCTTCTCTTACGATTCAGGAATCGAAGGCTACTACACGGTTACCACACCCGTGGTATTTACCGACCTCCCACCGGGTGGCAGCATTGTGGTGAGCATCTTCCGCAGCGGCGTCATGTTCCGCGATGGCAGCACCACGATGACCTTCACGCAGGCGAATCTTTCAAACGGAATTCTCAATCTTGAGTTCCTATTCCCTAACGGTATGTCTGGCGGTTACTGCCATTACGTCAGTATCTACGATGCGAGCGGAAATCTCATCTCCAAGCGCTGATGCACGTTGAAAACAAACTTTAAGTGGTCTAGCAACTTCCACCATGTCCCGAACCTTCATATCACTATGTCTCCTATCGCTCGCTGTAATAGGCGGCGCTGCATGGCTGTTGCAGGAAAACGGCGGCATCCAATCGCCTTCTCCTACACGGCCAACCAAAGTATCCCGCACCAGCGATACTCATAACTTTGGCAAAGAAATGGCAATCAAGAGCCGTTGGTCCGGCCTGACCAAAGATGGTCTTCCCGCCCACCAGCGCCTTGAAATCGCTCGTCAGATTTCCGAGTCACTTAGCAAGGAAGACACCGCCGCTCTGTTTGCGGCGATGGATCACACGCCGCGTAGCGGGGGAGAACAAGATTGGTATCTCATCCTCAATGAAATCATGGAGCAGATGCGCCGTCATGGCCTCGGCTCTGATCAATACGCCACACGTCTCGGCAATATGATCACAGATTCCTCCCGCCCTGAAGTCGTCCGCGATTACGCCATCCAGCATCTCGCCCTGTGGATCGCTCCGGGTAATTCGGAGCAGGTTGTGCCACACGAAAAAAATCCAGGGCTCATACAGTCATCGCTAAACTCCATCGTCAAGGCGATCGAAGATCCGACCATTGCCCTGACATCGATCCCAGGCACAGCTCTTTTGGCTTTAGCAAATATTTCCCCAAATCTTCCTGAGGAAAATGCGGCAGCCACGTGGGAGTCCCTCGAGGCTTATCTGCAAGGTATTATTTCAGGCGATGACTCATTGCATCTGTCCACCAGGGTTTCTGCGATCCAAGCCGTTTCCATCACCGGCCAGCAAGAATTCCTCCCGGCCATTCGCTTGCTCGCGGCCAGCGAAGGCACTGAGCCTTCGATCCGCCTTTCTTCCATCGCTTCCCTCGGCTTCTACGCAGATTCAGGAGACCAAACATTCCTCGAAACACTCGCAGCTCAAAACACCCAGTACAAATACGCCGCTCAATCCGCCTTGAAACGCCTCGCCGCACAATAGCCCCCTCACAAACACCAAGAATTTTCCAATCAACACACCGTACACACCACAGATACACATGAAACTCCCATCACCCCTTTTCATATTTTTTGCGTTTTTCGCCTTAATGACTACTCCTGGGTATTCTGTTAATCAAAATACCGGTAATCCTGGCACTGGAGGTGGTGGAGGCTGCGGTGATGAAGATAAAAAAACTGAAAGCCTAGCTTGGTCGCTCGATATTGGTGAGGCGGACTATACGATCACCCAGAATCTTCTCAGTTACTCACGCTCGGGCGCTTTACAAGGCAGGAAGCGCGGTGGAAAAATCGCCGGATTTTCAACGGTCTACCGAGCCTACAACGATAATAGCACCAGCAAGCACTCCGTATTGCTCACCTTGGAAGAAAAAACCATCACCGCAGCAATTGCTAATCCGGCTGTGCTTGAGCTGAACAATGACTTCACGACGGCCGAAGTGATCAGAAACGGCAGCATCATCCGCCAAGTCAAAACTTATTCCGTCTTCACCGATGTCAGCCCACTGTCCTCTGGTGCCGGATTTACCATCAAAACATGGGACATCGCATCCATCCCCACCTTGGTCAAATCTTCAGGGTTCTATACCCTTCCGAGCCAGACTCCTTATTACAGCGTCACCTTCTTCAATCCGGACTATCCAAATGACCTCAACCGCATCGATAAGACCGTTATTGAAAACACCGGCAACTCCGTTCGCTCCATCACGGAGAGATTCGAAGAAACCTTCCTTCCGAGTCCGAACCATACCATACCCAACACCTTTACCATCAGCACCTACCAAGGAGCTGATACCACCGGCACACTTGTACACCGTGAATTCATCCAATATTCCGATCGTGGAACAGGCACCATATCAGGCCCAGCTTCTGTTAATAACACCCGCCGCTACTGGGACTACAATATCGAGCGCACGATTTCCGAAGCCTCGCTGAGCGCAAGCGGCACCCTCGGCGCACTTCAAGTCATCTCCCATACCTTCGAGCAGTTTAAAGACTTCTCCGTCTACACCGGAACCACCGAACCCGATCTTGGAGGCGATAAAGCCGCCCGCCGCATGATCTCCGAAACTGTAGGATTTAGCACTCCAGAAGCGCGCACAACCACCTACGTATACCATAACCAACCAAGCAACAACTTCCTTCACGGTCGCCTTACCAGCCAGACCAATTCAGACGGTTCATGGGAATGTTACGAATACTCAGATACACAAAACTCATCTGTCGCCACGGAAACCAAATGGTCATCATGGAAAGACGTTACATTGGCCAACAAAGAAAACGCTATCAAGACCGTCACCACCATTGAGACGTCGAAGAAAACCTCCGTCACCACCATCGTTGGCCAACAAGTCGCTAAAGACGAAATCCTCGTTGAGAACCTACCCGATGGCAGCATCCAAACAACCACACGCAACTGGAGCGGTGCAGAGTGGGCCGAATCTATCACCTACCGCCACACTCAGGATAATGCCCCTCTAACGTCTGGCCGCACCAAATGGGAAGAACACTCGGATGGCACCGCCACCACCTACACCTACGCAACCGTTGCCGGAGGCTATTCCGTCACCACTTCCAAAGGAGCAGGTGACCGCAACGGGATCACCGCAGGCACCCGTAGTGTGGCGATCTACAATGGCACGAACATCCTTCTCAGCCAAGAAACCTACGACATCGGGAGCAACTTGCAGCTTGCTGTGATTGCGCACTCCGACTTCGACAACAAAGGCCGCCCTCAGCGCACGGACTACCCGCTCGATGGAACTTACGAGATCAGGCAATATTCCTGCTGTGGACTCGGATTTTCCCGTGATCGCAGTGGAGCCACCGCAAACTACCTCCGCGACCCACTCAAGCGTGTTTACAGGCTATCCAGCAAACGCTCTTCCGCCGGCAATGAAGTCGTTTCATCGAGCTCCTACGACGGTCTCACCACCACCAATACTTCCACTGCGGGATCGGCAACACTCTTCATGGGTGAAAGCACCCGCAACCTCGCAGGAGAAACCATCCAACAAAAATCCCCGGACGCCAACGGTGATAGCAACCCGGAAATCTCCACCATGCTCACCACCTATCCGGTAGGCGGCGGTCAAACCGTAACGATGACGTACCCGGACAGCACCACCACATCCGCCACCTCCTTCATTGACGGCAGCCAGAAATCCTCCACCGACCAGCTCGGCAACACCACCACACAGGACAAAGGCACCCACAACCTCAACGGCGGCGGCACCTGGTCACAAACCACCGCACCCAACGGCACCCAATGGACGAAGTCCTATTCAGATAGCCTCGGGCGTTCCTTCCGCAGTGAATTAGCCGACGCCGCACTATCCACCCAAACCTACCACCCATTTTCCGCCGCAGCTGGCTCACGCGGGAAAACCGCCACCGCCACCGATCCCGATGGCGTCACCACCACCTACGCCTACGATGCCGAGGGCGACCTCTCCCAGACCAACGAGCAAATGCCCGCCGCCCAGCAGCGCAGCACCCTCACCGTCAACGACGTCGTCACCGACCCCGGTATCGGCATCTCCGCCCGCCAACGGACCACCGTCAACGGCATCCTCGTCTCCACCTCACTCAGCCAAGCCATCGGCTACGCCAGCAAATCCGTCACCCTCTCCGGCACATCCACCAGCATCCGCACCGTCCCCAACAACGGCGCATGGACCGTCACCTCCACCGCCCCCGACGGCACGGATACCCGGGCCACCCACACCGATGGCCTCATGAAAAAGCAGGAGCAACGCACCACCGCCGACACCGTCATCACCTTCACGGAAATGACTCACGACGCCTTTGGCCGGACCCTCACACAAACCGATTCCCGCACCGGCACCACCACCATGGGCACCATCCTGGAAAGCGGAGCCTACACCTCCGTCACCGATCCCGGAGGCCGCACCACCTCGTGGACTTACGATGTCATGGGCCGCACCCTCACCACCGACCTCCCCGATACCCTCGATGCGGACGGCAATACCCTAACAAACATCACGGAAAACTCCTACACCCTCCGCGGGGAAACCGCAGCCACATGGGGCGCGCAGACCAACCCCACCTTCAACATCTACGATTCCCAAGGCAGGATGTCCGAGTTACGCACCTACAAAACCCTCACCGGAGAGCCCACCGCCGCCACCCCGGACTCCGCCTCCACCACCTGGCAATACCACCCGCAGCGCGGCTTCCTAACAGCCAAGCGCGATGCGGAAAACAAAGGGGCCGACTACACCTACACCCCCGCAGGCCGCCTGGCCACCCGCACCTGGGCGCGGTCTTCGGTCGCTGGCCGTATAGCCACCACCTACACCTACAATGCCGGCATGCTCACCCTCACCGACTACAGTGACACCACCCCCGACGTCGCGATCTCCTACGACAACTTCGGACGCGTCTTATCTTCATCCACACTGATCACTGATCACTCGGCACTGATCACTTCTTCCACCTACCTCTACGATGCCGCAACCCTAGTCCTCGACACCGAAACCGTATCCCACGACCTAGACGCCAACGGCACCCCCGAGCTCACACGCGTCATCGACCGCTCCCAGGATGCATTACTGCGTGATACCGGCTTCCAACTGAAAGACGGAGCTATCACCGAAAACCAAGCGTCATACAGCTATGGAGCAACCGACGGCAGGCTATCCACCGTCAGTGGCGGCGGATTGAATCCGCCCAGCCAGTTCACCTACTCGTATCTCCCCAACAGCAACCTCCTCGAAACCATCACCGGCCCTGCCCACACCGTCACCAACGCCTGGGAGGCCACCCGCAACGTTCTAGAAAGCAAGGAAAACAAAGCTGGCGCCACCGTCGTTTCTGATTATGGTTACACCGTGAATGCAATCGGCCAACGCACAGCCCTTTCCCAATCGGGAAGCGCCTTCGCCGCCACTCGCTCAGTAGATTGGGGCTACGATTCCCTGGGCCAAGTCACCAAAGCCGACTCCACCATCCCCGGCCTGGACCGCGCGTATCAGTTCGACCTCATCGGCAATCGCCTGAAATCCGCCGACAGCCTGACCCTACCCACCGCACCCAACTACACCTCCAACGCGCTCAACCAATACACCGCCATCGATAGCCTCACGCCAAGCTACGATGACGACGGCAACATGACCAGTGGCCCGCTGCCAGCTAATCTCAGCGCGAACAGCACGCTCACATGGGATGCAGAGAACCGGATGATCTCCAGCACGGTCGGAGCCACCACCACCACCTACCGCTACGATGCCGGTAGCCGCCGCATCGCCAAAACCACGAACGGTGCCGCGACTCTATACATCTACGACGGCTGGAATCCCATCGCCGAGTATTCTTCCCCCAATCTCCAATCCCCAATCTCCCATGTCCGTTCCTTCCTCTGGGGCATGGATTTGTCGGGTTCAATGCAAGGCGCAGGCGGAGTCGGCGGACTGCTATCAGTCTCTGAAATCTCAAATTCCCAGATTTCAAATTACTACCCAACATTTGACGGCAACGGCAACGTCAGCGAATACCTAGACTCCGCCGGAGCCATCGCAGCTCACTACGAATACGACCCATTCGGCAGGACAACCGTCGCCACCGGAGCGAAAGCCCAGGACTTCTCCCATCGCTTCTCTACCAAACCCCTAGACGCCGAAACCGGCCTCTATTATTACGGGTACAGATACTACGACCCCGTGACGGGCAGATGGCCATCCAGGGATCCGATTGAGGAACAGGGGGGAACCAATCTGTATGGGTTCGTGGGGAATGATGGGGTGAATGGATGGGATTTTCTTGGGATGCGCTGGCAGCCATTTGCTAATGCCGAAATCTTTGATTCTTTCGCAGGGGTAAGAATAGAAGGAGATCGGTACTATGTTTATCGTAGTGTTTCAAAGAGTGAATGCTCGACCTGTTGTAAAAAAGTCCAAGAGGTAAGATACAGACAGTATGCTTTGCTTAAAAACAAAACATACGTATTAGAGACAAAGGTTCCTTTTGCTCGCGATCTTAGCGAGATAGCTGGGGTGTACGGTGCTGTGCTTGGTGGGGCTGCTTTAATGCCAGGTCCACATTCCCCTTTTGCCGGAACTGCATCTGGGATTTTAGGCCTCACGGCTTTCCTTGCGGACGCGTATGCAGATGCTTACGAAACTAGGCCAGAGATCCGCTATACGTACATGGGAGATGCGATTAGAAAGGGGTCACTGGTTTCCAGCTACACGACTGAAGAATCAAGTGAATGTATTCATAAGTCCATGTGCGAAGCTTATCCAAGTCCAATATTTTTAGGTTCGCTTCGCGGGGTAAATCACATAAATTAAGCATTCATGAAAGGGGCCAGTCTTTTGATTACAATACTTATTGCAGTTTTTGGATTAATTGTTTTCATGTTGTACATGCTTGGTATCGTGAAGCAGTCTTCAATGGTGCCATATATATTCGTATTTTGTTTATTGAGTTTAATTTCAGTTTATGTAAATCATCGCAAGTTCCCCGGAAAATAGAACAAAATATCGATGGTAAAAGGGATTGAATCTCATAGGGGTCAGGAGTCGCATTGGTATGAACCGACCACATAGGTAACAAAAAAACTAACCACACGTTCCCAGACAAATAGAACAGAGTCCTTGTGGATAAAGGGATCGAGCGTCAGAATGGGGATAATTCCGGGGTGTTTTGGGGGGATCTTCCGTTGTTCGGCCTGTCGGTGAATCGGGCAAAAACCTAAATGTCAGAGCAAACCCCGCTCCCGTCACGCCATCTGCTGTGGGGGCGGAGTGCGCTGGCGCGGAGCATGTAAATCGCCCCCGCAGATGTCGCGCCGTCCGCTAGCGCGCAGGTTTTTCGGGGGGCGGTCGCTAGGCATTCCGGCCTTCCCTCAGCGGCTCGTATCCTCGCCACATCGTCCAGGCCTCCAGCCGCTTCCTTCGCCGTGCAGACCCGCCCGCCGTGCGCTCTCCTGCCCCTACCGGGTCAGCCGCGCCCGGCCGGCCTTGGCACTCCAGTCCCTCCGTTTATTCAAAGGGACAGACCAGCCAGCAGATTTTTTTCTCGACTGGTTGAATTTCGGGGTGCAATGTCAGTCCGATGAGACGAGCAAGATTTTTGAGTCCGTGGCGGAATTCGTTTGAGAAGCCCGTAATATACCATCTCGTTTCAAGAATCGTGGAGAGAAGATTTGCTCTGGGGATTGAGGAAAAGGAGCGTTTCAGGACTCTGATGCGGATGATGGAGAAGTTCACGGGGTGCCGGGTTCTCTCTTACTGCCTGATGTGCAATCACATACACATTCTTCTG
>Ga0163144_10017560_pt1 | contig 14570 bp, 24 predicted proteins | sample OliLak19BULKMAT1_FD_123175 | JGI IMG/M metagenome (GOLD analysis project Ga0163144, IMG submission 123175) | Freshwater microbial mat bacterial communities from Lake Vanda, McMurdo Dry Valleys, Antarctica - Oligotrophic Lake LV.19.BULKMAT1 | ecosystem: Environmental > Aquatic > Freshwater >... | reverse complement strand
TTTGGTATCATGTTTAGTTTCTTCTGCGATTTTTAGCGGCTACTGAAAAAATCTTAATTCATTCTATAGACAATTATTGTAATTAAAATAGTTAAACATGCCGGTCAACTACTCCTTTGGCCAATATTCTGCCGACTGCATTCGTATCATTCTCGTTATTTTTTTTCATTTTAAAATTTTATATTTTCTAGTCCTTTTTCTTGAGGAATAGCTAAAACATTTAAACAAATATAATTTTTATCGAATATATTTATTTCTCTGTTTTTAAAGTTTGGAATATTGAAAACATGACTAATATGATTATAAGTGGTGTATCCAATGCTAGATAATTTATTTAACAAATCAGATTTTATTTCTTCTCTATCATTTTCGCAATAAATAAATGGTCTATGTTGTTTAATTAATTCTTGCCCACCATTTAACACTTCTCGTTCCATTCCTTCAACATCAATTTTAATTAGCTTAAGACTGGTTAAATTTTTAAATGTTTCATCAAGTGTTTTTAATGGAACTTCCTTACCCATATTTCCTGGCTTTATTTCTATGCCTCCAAAATTATTCATTGCATTATAGTCTAATATTGGCAGGCGAACATTGCCATTGGTGTCTCCAATGGCAATGTTCATTGGTTCTAAATTTCTGCAATTATTAACTATCATATTGGCACAAAGCATATGAAATATAAATTCTTGAGGTTCTATAGCATAAATCTTTCCAACCAATTGACTAATAGGCACGGATAAACAACCAATATTCGCCCCAACTTCAATTACATTATCGTCATGAGTCAATATTTGTCTAAATATATCCATTTCTTCATCACAGTATTGTCCCGAAGCGATTAGAGTTCTACCAATATAAAAATCTTTATCAGATACAAATATTTGTCCATACTTAAATGGCGTCAATAGTGTTTTCATAATTTAATCTTCCACTGGATTGAGATAGTTCCTTTTTAAGAAAATCCTTTATATCTGTCAAGGATTTTGCATTTGGAACTTGGTTTTTTACACCTTCTTTATTTTCAATTTACCATCAATGAAATCTAGTTCAATTTCCCTATTCCATTGATCAATTCTTTTATCGTTGTGGCTAGCATAAGCTATATTACCATATGAATCAGTAACTTTTTTATCCATAATATCTGGCGGCATTTTGTCCTTATGACTTAAATTATTTTCAAAGAATGCTTCGGCCGCCTTTGCAATTTCTTCATCGGTTATATCTTTGCCATACGGGGTAATCCTAATTTTCAAATATTCTATAAACGATTCGCATACAACCGCATCGCAAATCTTTTTAGTTTCTTGTCTAAATCCTTCTACTAGTGTTTCGTATCTTTTTAATTTTTCTCCCTCCATATCATATTCAACTGGTAAGTCTTCATTGTCGAAAATGGCATCTGAAATAGAAAGTGGAAAAATAACAACTTTAATTCCATTAGAAATATATTTTGCTCCCACAATATTGTAACATTTATTTTTTGAATCTCTGCTCAATACCTGCAAACATCCGTCCCAATATGCCGGATATTTTGAAACAAAATGAATGTCTGCATTGGCTACACAACACTCTAATTCTCCAGATGGATCATTTTCTTGCAATTGTCTTATTAGTTCTTTAGTTTTCATATTTCACCCTTTTTTGCAACATTCACAATGTGTCTTTCGGTATTCGAGCCATATTCCGTCTTTGTGTAATTCTCTAGTTTTTGGCATTTTTATTCCGCTCTCATTCTTAATGTAGTTTCCATTTTTTCTAATTTTTTTAAATCGGTAACATATGCATTTATTTCAGGATAATATTTTTTCATTTTTACTTTCTAAATAATTTCTACATTCTATTAATTAATCTCTAACTTTATTTAACGCACTCATCTAGTGCATTTTAGCCATCTATTTGTCAATTTATTTATTTTCGACTATTAATAAAAATTGTATTGATATAATCTTTGTATATTTCTACATATTCTTTTTTTAATATAAAATTTCTAAGATTTTTCATATTTGCAACATGTTGTTCGTATTTTTGAAATGATGGATGGCAATCTTCCAATTCAACAATAAGCATTTTTGGACAATATTCATTTAAATCAAAAGTTTCAAAAACTTCTGATTCTTTGCCTTCTACATCAACAACTAAAATGTCAAAATTTTTAGGAATTTTATGTCTCTTTAATAATTTATCTAATTTTACTTGATAGCACAATCTTTTTTCAAATTTCTGATTTTTACACCAATCGATCTCATTACATCTTAAAACCTGTTCTTTGTCTAGAGTTGTTAAACATCCACCACAATATATTTCCTCCAATCCTTCATTCAATCCTATTGCTACATTTTCTATTAAAACATCATTTTTATTATGTCTTGCCACACATTGTAAATAATACTCATGAATTGGTTCAACATATAATCCTTTCCATCCATGATCGGCAAGGCAAGAAGTGTTAGAAAAACTTTCTCCATCAAAAGCCCCAACTTCAACAAAATAACCTTTGGATGGAAATCCAAAATATTTTTGATATATTTCAGATAAATTTCTTATTTGACAAGTTTTAGAAATATTATAAGTCATTTTATTCGCCCTTGCCATATTAACACTACTAAAACTGAGGATAAGTACCTACCCAACGATTATTAAATGCCTCTACATAGGCAAAATAATTCAAGATTTAAAATAATTCCGTTTCTTAAAAAGCCAATTCCTTCCATTTATAATTCTTTTTGGCAATAATTCATTTACTGCTCTCATTACATCAGGCCAATGTTTGTCATAATCGTGTCCTGCAATTATTCCTTTGTTTTTAACTTTTGTAATCCAATTTTCAATATCTTTTTTTACAAATTCATAACTATGATCGGCATCTATATAAACTAAATCAAAATAATTATCTGGGAAGTCTTTACTTGCTAAAATGCTATCTTTGCGAATTAAATTAACGCCCCATAATTTAGTGTTTTTAATTAATTTTTTTCTACAATATTTTTCGACACAGTAAATTGTATTATTATTACTTTTTATTGTGTCTTTAATATAAGACAAACTTAATCCTTCAAAACTTCCTATTTCTATAATTTTACCATTTTTAATGTTTCTACAAATTTCATTATACCAAATGCCTTCGTATGGTTTGAACCAACCATTTGCAAATGGTTTTTCTCCTTGATATGGTATCATGTAGTATATATTAAAATTCTATTTTTAGACTATTACATTCAAGTGGGATATTGCACTTCTATACAACGATGGAGAATTTGCAATATTTTCAGGTTGATGAAATCTGAAAGATCATTTATCTTCTACAGATTCATTTTGTAATTTCAATCTATTTATTGTATTTTTTAATATGTTGTATAATTGATCAGATATTTGAAATCTTTCTTTATTTATTTTTAAAGAATTCATAATATCTCCATCATCATGTTTTTCTATTGAAACTTTCCAATCTGCCGTCATTTCCATTAAATCAAATAAATCCATTCCATCTATTCCATTTTTATAATATTCTGGATGATGAGAATTATTTTTGTAATGATGATCTAAAGCAACTTTCATTTCTTTTAAATTATTTTCATATTCTTTACTTCCATAAGTTGTAGCTGATAACTTGGGATAATATTTATCAAAAATTTCTTTTTCTGGACTTTCTAATTTTGAAAGATCATGAAATTTTGCTCTTTTGGTTAATTCTCCTATAAATAGAGAAATAATATTTTTTACTTTATTTATGTGTTTAACTGTATCCAATGTGGAATCATAAGTCATTTGTTGCCTTTTTAAGAGAGTTGTAAAATTGATCTGGATCTATCAAACTTAATCCGGACATTTGGCCGTCATTTAATTCAACTACTATCCAATCGTTATTTTCTGTTTGTGCTATATCTACTACATAAAAATTAGCTTTTTTCGAAACTATTTCCATAATTTTATGAACTAAATTGAAGGCATCGTCATTTATTTTAGCTTCAGATTCGTATTCCTCAAACCAATAAAATCCGTGAGCTATAATTTTATTTCCTAGACAAAAGAATCGATATTCATTAGAAATAGGAAGTTCATTAATTCCTTTTCCTAAGTTTTTTAATGGAACATACTCTCTAACTACCAATCCTTGTTGAAAGATGAAAGTGTCATCTAAAAGTCTATTTGACTTATTAATAACCTCTTGCTTATCTTTACAAAACATCAAATCTTTCCAATTGAACTTTCTTGAATTTGTTTTGCCTTTTAAAATAAAACTTTTATTATCTGGCAAATTACTCCAATCTTTCCATGTTTTTGGAGTATATTCTTTTAAATCTTCATAATAATTCGTTATATCAGCAATATAACAGTGTTGTTCGTAGCTATTGATTAGCGAAGAATTTTTTATTTTCAACTCTGTTTCTAATTCCTTATAATGAGGCAAGACAGAATATCTTCCTATAACAACGGTATTTTCTTCTATGGTTGATCGATATGGACTGACTTTAAAATATTTAGAACAAGATTCTAATTCTTGTTCTTCTGCAAATCCATTTCTGTATAATATCACATTATTCATTTTTTTTATTTATTTCTGTATGGTCTAGTAATATCTTTTCATAATCTTCAAAATTATTAAAACCAGTTAAGAATCCACTATTGTGAGTAAAATAAGAATATTTATTTTCTTTAAATTTAATCACATCGGTATTTGAACTTAACATTCTATATCCATCTTGACGATTATCTATTGTTAAAATTACATCTGGATATATGTCTTTTAATTTTGAATATATCTTAGTTGGCAATCTATAATAGTCTTTTTTCTCAACTTCACATTTTGAAACATCTAATATTTTTATATTATTAAAATTAAAAAATATTGATTTATCTAATTTTTTCAAAAAATAATCATTTTTTTCTATTTTTTCACAAATATCTTCTCCTATTTTTTTCATAATTTCCAATATGCTTCCAGATATTTCTCCACTCATATTTGAAAAAATATTAATTATTGAAGAGACTATTGGAGATTGAATTTTATCAATACAACCTTCGTCAAATCCAGCAAACTCGGCAGCTTTCTTAGGACCATAACTATCAAATATCTCAATATATCTCAGTTGAGGCATATGAATTCTATAGTCTTTTCCATAGAAATAATCTAAAACTTGAGTAAATGCACAAATTTCTTCTTCTATTTGATGATGGTCAAAATTGTGACATTCTGGCTCATATTTTTTTCCTTGATCCAAAACCCAACAATCTGGAGTGATTAAATCTGTCTCTTCGTATTTTCTTCGGTACAATTTTGGTGATTGCAATTTAAAAAGACAAACACAAGATGCAAGAAAATCATCTTGGTGAGCCCCTCCATCATGAACAATAATGTTATTAGTCATCTAAAAAAACACCTCCCAAATGGACTATCTTCAAAGCTACATTTTTATTTATTTTAACTAAAAAATTTCTTATATTAATATAAATATTTTCTTCATCAACTTTTTCTAAATCACACTTAAGCTCAACTTCTTTAGGGTGTTCTGTTACAATCTCTCCAATTTTAGAACCAATAGATTTTATAAAAAGCCTATCGCTTTCGTTTATCTGTTCTAGTGCTTGCTTTAAAAAAGTATTTATTAAGTTATTTAAATCTTGTGATTTCTCCATGGTTTCTTTTGTTGCATTTATTATTTTTTCACTTTTTTCATGTCTGTCATTTTGCTGACTTTTATTATTAATGCACAAAATAATCTTACTTGCGATATCTCGCCAATTATTTGTATCGTCCATGTTCATGCACTGTTGTTCCGAAGTTTTCTTCATCATGCTTCATGTCTTTTCTATATTCGTGGTAAAAGTGCTGACAGTAAAGATTGAACACTTGACTATCTGTTTTTATATATTTTTCTGCTTCGATCCATCTCTCTTTAATAAAATTGACACTATACCAGAAAGCAGACATTGGATCTTGCATAATTGAATGTTCGGCTTCCCTCCATCTTTCTTTTATCAAATTTTCAACATAATAAAGACTTCTATCGGGATGTTCTTTAATATAAAGTTCAGCTTCTTTCCATCTTCTTTTAAGTATATAAATCGCATAAGAACAAGCTTGTTTTGGATCTTTTTTAATAATATCTTCAGCTTCTTGAAATCTTCCTTGTATAATATCTCTTGCATAAATATAAAGCATTTCTACATCATTTTGCCATTTTTCCAAAGCCAATTCTCTATGAAGAGGATTATCAAAAAGTTCAAAATATGTTAATATTTTAAATAATTGATTTGTGCCATTTTCTTTTATTGCTTTTTTAATCTTTTCTTCGTCAGAAAGATTTTCAAATTTTTGTTTTATATTATCTAGCAAGTCACATTTTTCAAAGTCCATTTTTTAAACTTTCAATTAAATAATTTTGCATTTCGTCTTTTTCAAATTTTAAATTTTTCTTTTCTAACATTTTTTCAATATCTAATCCACAAAGACAATCTTCATCTTTTGGTAAATTTTTATAACATTTATCTTTAATTATTTCACAATCTATAGATTTTCTAAATTCTTTCACATTATCAATCCAAATTCCTTTATATTTTACTTCAATGCACATAATGTGTCCTATAGCAGATCATTTAAAAGTAACATCTTATCTAACAAATCTTTTGGAATTAAAATCATTCCAACTTCTACATAATTTTGTTTATCTGGTGGGTAGTAGGTGTAAGTCTTTAAAGTCTTTTCAAAAATCCAATTAGTACTTTTAACTATTCCATTAACTTTAACTTTCCATTTTATTCCTTTAGAAATTAAAAATTCCGCCCAATACATTTTTAGATCATCAGGAGGAGGAGGAGGTGCCCAACAAACTCTATTATATGTTTTTTTTAATTTATTAATTTCTTTGACTTTTCTTTTTAATATTTTTTCTATTTTAGAACATTTTTCATCACTATCATATTTTCTAATAATTAATGATTCATTAAGAAGATAAATAGGAATAGTTTGCAATTGTTTTCTTGTCCATTTAGACAATGGAAGATCAAAATTTAGCATTTAAAATTCCTAAAGTCATTAATTTTAAAGATTTTATTTTTTTTATCATTTTAAATGCTGTTAATGCTTCAATTAAAATAATTTATTTGATTTTAATTAAAATATCATTCTATGAATTTGTATCATGATGATCAAAAGATACTGGATCTTTTGTAAATTTTTTCTTAAGTTCCCCCAAAGAAACTGGCTCTGGATGGTTCTCTACGCCCACATCCACTATTCTAGCCTTATATAAGACTTTTCCAATCTCTGACTTGTATAGATTTGAATGACAGTGTCCATGGATCATAAAAGATCCTTTTCCTTGAGAATTAAATGAAGCAACTGGATAATGACTCATTACACAAAATGTACCATTAAGATAAGATTCAATATATGGAGGACAAAAAATAACTCTTTTTTCAGAATTTACTTCGTAAATATTACCTTCAATACTATTAAAAACTTGCTTCATTCCTGCATGATGATTGCCAAAAAGAAGATACATTTCTTTGAAATTAAGTTTATTAAAATAACTTATTAATCTTTCTTCTCCATTATAACCAAAAAGCATATCCCCTAAATTAAAAACAAAACTATCAGAAGATATTTTATTATTCCAACGACTCACAATAGTATTGTCGTGTTCTTCCAATGAAGAAAATCCTCTTTTTTTATAAAGAGGTTCACTCCAACTTTTGCATTCTTGACCCAAATGAAGATCGGACCAAAAAAAGATATTATCATCCTTAGAAGAAATTCTTATTGGTTTGTAAAATAAATCTTTCATGCTTTATTATAGCCTAAAAACTTGGATCGAGTCTAAATATTTTTCCAACTCTGGGCTCCCTCTCGGGGCTCCTCTGCATTTTTTTAAAACATTCAATTTTTCTATCCAAATATTTTCTAATTCTTTTTTGGTTATCCATCCAACATTTTTCATCTTAACATATTTCGCACTAGGAGAATATTCAACAATTTCATCATTTATTAAAGAATATTTATAATAAATTAAAATTTCATCATTAATTTCCATTTTTTACCTAAATTCATTAAGAGCCATACTAATGCATAATTCTTTAAATTGAGCAGGGGTACAACCTTCTTTTGCTTCATTTAAAGCACTATTAATTAAAGAATCTTCATTTTGCATTTTGTTAAAAATTTTCTTTGCTATAAAATATTTGCCATGTTCTCCTATTCCATTCATCTCATAAACATAATCTATTCTTCCAGGTCTTGGAGAATTTCCTCCTCCAAGAGCAAAATCTATCTTGTCTATATCGTTGGTTGTAATAAATGTAACTATGCCATCATACTTTTTGGCTCCATCCAAAGTGTTTAAAATGCAATCAAAAGAAACAGGCTTAATTCCATTTACGGTTCCATTTTTGAGATAAATATTTTCTCTTTTATTAAAAATGGAATCAAAATCTTCAAATACAGCAAAACAAGGGGTGTGAGTTTTTAAATTTTCCCACATGTACTCCAAATCATCATTTGTAATTGTAGAAAGATCAAAAATAAAACATGGTATTCCAAAATATTCAGCTAAAGAAACTATAAAAGATGTTTTGCCAGTTCCTGGCTCTCCGTGAAGAAGAACTCCTCTTTTCCACTGTATATCTCTTTGCAAAAACCAATCTTTATTCTCATACCACCTTTCAAGCTTTTTCTTTAACTCTTTCATCTGATCTGTTAAATACAGATTTTCTATCATTTTATTTTTGGAAAATGTAATAATAGAATGATATTCACTTTCTGTGTAGTTAATCCTGCATCCTATTCCTAAAGTTTCACATTCTTCAAATGATGCCAGATCATATTTTTGGGATTGTTCTACTGAATCACGGGGGCCACCTTGCATATATTCTCCTCCACCCATCGCAGGTTTTGGGATTTTATTCAAAGATCCTCTTTTAAATGTTGTGCAAAATTTGTTATTTTTTATTCCATGTTCATTAGAATATTTTTTATTATAATAATTAAATGCATCAACCATTATTTTTTCTTGATTAATAAAAGGCTTTATTCCGTATATTACAACATATCCAGAATATACAACACAAGCAACTGGAACCTTGCCTATTAGGAAGAATCTTAGATTGTTAAATCCCATTTCTCTTATAAATACTTTTTGATGTTCTGTTGATCCGTAAATTCCATAAACATAAATAGGAGAAAGAGATTTTTTATGTTTTAACTTATCCCAACAATATACAGATCCGTATTTCTGTAGGGCTCCCATAAACTCTGCTCGGCATATAAAAAAAGAAAGAAAATACCAAACTGCCTGTTTGACTTTTTCCCAAAAGGCAAACAGTAAAGTTGCCAATATTCCAGTGTTTAGCATTCCGCCAAAACTATTCATGTTTTCTTTCAATGGGGGGGAAAACTTAGATTCTAGCTTAAATTTCTAAAAATATCAAACTTTAACAAATCCTAGAATATATTTTGCTAAAAATTTCTTCTGAATAAACAACAATATTATCTGGACAATTGACGATCCACTCCCCTTCCGTTGCTATTTGTTTTACAATCATTGTAGATCCATCTAAAATGCCAATTTCAGCTTCTGCTTTGCCATCTTTCTTTATAATTCTACCTAAAGATGAACCACAAAAAGACTTCATCTTTTCTATACCTTGAGGAGAACTTTCAAATTTTATAGCTTCAACTTCAATTGGAAGATGTCTATATCTCATTTTTTACTTTCTTTTTGCATAGAACTTTTCCACTCTTCAAATTTAGTGGTTGCTCCTAAAACTCTATTTTCAAAATCTTTTTTTGAAGTTTTGTAACTATCATAATATTTTTTGAATTCTACTTCCAACTGCTTCTTTTCTTCATGAATTACAGCAATCTCTTTAGAAAATTCTACAAATTCATCGGACAAAAGCGTACTTACATCTTCCATTTTTCACCTTCTTTTTAAAGTTAAAATAATATAGTATTATTTTTTTAAATACACCATAATGAAAGTTCCAAAAAAAGCTCCTAATGCTAGAGGAATTAGGTAAAAAATATTTTGACTGTATGAAACAACACCATATGCCAACAAACTATAGATGAAACTTGTTGTCACAGCTGCACTTAATGCTTTTCTTTTTTCAACACAAATAATATAATAAGCATAAAGCATATCAATTACAACATAAGTAAAAAATATACAAATGGCTTTTATCCAAGAAAAATCTTTTATTTCCATTTTTTACTTGCCCTTATCTTGGGAAGTGTTTCGAATCCTTTTTGTCCAGCAATTCCATCTGCAAATCCGTAATAAACTGCTTCTTCGGCAGTCAAAAACCAATCTCCCGATTGACGAATTTTTGCATCTATAAAATTAATTGTTTTTCTTAAAGAATATTTTCTTTCAGCAAAATACGGTCCATTAACTGCTCTTTTTCCAAATAATTCTAACATAATTTTGCACAATCTTTCATTTTGATCAATGTGACTTTTTGCAGCTACTGTATTTTCATCAACGGTTATAGATCCATGATGAACCATTAATTCACAGTCTGGCATCATAATTCTCTTGTCTGCGGATTGAAATAGAACTCCTCCCATACTACTAGCTTGGGCGTATGCTAGAATTGTTATTGGAGATTTGGAAAATCTGATAGAATTAAAAATAGCCATTCCGTCAGCCCATACTCCTCCATTTGTGTGCATATGAATTAATATATTATTTGAATTTTGACTATCTAACAGATGTAGATTTTTGACAAATTTAATTGCCATACTATATTCTACACCAAGATCTTCATCTAAATCTATATTTGTATGTAAATAAATTTCTCTACTAAAAACATTAAGCTGATAATCGTGGACTTCGCCTACCAATTGATTTACAGGTTTGTTTCTAGCGGAGGACATTTTTCTCCTAAATAATTTCTCTCATTATATAGCATTTTGGGAGAACTATTCCACCTCTCCAAAATGTTTTCCACTAGAAACATCATCTATTTTACGATATGGCTCTTTTCCTACTATAGAAGCCCTTTCTGCGGCTATTCTTTGATCTCGCACCCCTCCTTGTCGATCCATATTGTGCTTATGTCGATAATCATGTCCTTTACTATCGCTATTCCATCGATCTGTACCTACTGGATTGGAAAAACTTACAGAACATGCTCCATAAGACTCAGATTTGTCCCTAGAACCACATTTTGGACAAATAGCGACTTCTACAGCCTCTTCTTTTTTACTCATGCTAGCCCAAACATCATAAATTTCTTCGCATTTTTCACAATGCATTTCATATCTCGGCATTTCTATATTCCTTTTCTAGTTCTAATATTGTCTTAAAAACAATATGTAGGTTTTTTATTCGATCTTCCATAGACATAAATTTCCACCAAAAACCACCCTCGCATACTTTTATGGCAGAATCCATAGTGTTTTTAAATGGATCAACATTTTGACTCATGGCTATTAGTTCAGAAGCAAATGGCATTTCAAAAGAATCAAAATCTTTATCTTCTTCATTTTCTTCTTCATTTTCTTCATCTTCATCTTCTTCTTCTCCACCACCTTCCTCATTATCATAATAAAATTTTCTCATTAAGCCCCCGCATGACGGTAAAGGGTTTCACACTTTTCCCACATTTTCAAAATAGCTATTTCATTTATTGTTGTTAAATTAGTAGCAAATATTTTTAATGCATTATAAAATGGCACATTCCTATTATTTATCCACTTGTCAACAACAAAATTTCCAAATCCTTCAGAATAATCTACAAAACAACTTTGAAAGTCTGTTTTACAAGAAAATACATCCCAAGAATCTTCAAAATCTCTTACTGCCATGACCGTTGCTGGAAAAACCTTATCTTTTTCTGATGGCTTTTTTATAAAACAAGAAAATACATTCATCCACTTAAAAGAAGGTTTTTTATATGAAGTTTCTATAAAAACCTCATAATTTGCTAAATTTTTTTTAAAAGAATACCAAGCAGCAAAACTCATCCAATCTTCCATTGGACTATTACTACATTTTATGAATATTCTAGGTTTTTCCACTAAATAAAATAGTTTAAACTTTTTTATTTTTTTTAAATAATGTTTAATTATTATCTGAGCTTAATAAACTTGTAACATTTTGAAGTTCTATTGGCTTAACATTAGGATCTTTCGACATCTTTTGAACAAGTTGTCCTATTACTTTTTTCTGCACATTCATAGGTTTCGTTGCATTTTGAGATAATGTATCTTTAATCTTTTTATCATATTTATTATTCATTTTTTGCTGAGGCGGCCCGGCTCCTTGGGTCATGTCCTCTTTTAATTCTATCCATTTTGAAAAACTTATAATACTCATAATTCTATTTAGAGCAAAAATTTATTTTTTCAATTATATTTGTTGTGGAATAATCTTCAATAATATTAAAACTATAAACTTCATCTACTAGTTCAGATCCCACTATGTTTTGCCAATCTCCTCCTTTTACAAGCACTTCTGGCTTTATTTTTTTAATAAGCTCTAAAGGAGTTTCTTCTTCAAAAACTGTAACAAAATCAACAAATTCCAATGATTTAATCATTTTAATCCTATATTCTAAATCATTAATCAAACAATGTGATTTATTCTGTTTTTTTACGCTCTCGTCAGAATTAAGAGCAACTACCAATTTATCGGCTTTACTTTTTGCAAATTTTAACAATTCTATATGTCCCAAATGGCAAATGTCAAAACAACCATTTGCCATAGCTAATTTAAAGTCTCTAGGATTAAAAAAATCCCCCTCTTTATTATCTATCAATTCATATGGATACACAACTGCTCCATAATCTTTTAATACATATTTAGAACAAATCTTAAATGCACATTCAACTGCTTTTTCAATATCTATACTATGACTCATGTACATAGCTAAAAAGGCAACAAATAAATCGCCAGCACCAATTACAGAAGAAGCTTTTATTTTAAAATCTGGTCTGTACTCAAAATATTTTCCTGTTGCATATCCAGCAACTCCATTTCCTTCTTGTGTAATAATAACACTTTGACAGTTTGTTTTTCTTAAAAAATATTCACATTGTTTTTTCCAATCTTCACTTCCACTTAATTTTTCAGCTTCTTTTGAATTTGGTTTTATAATTGTACAATTTTTCCATCTTTCTATTGGATCTTCTTTTGGATCAACAATAGTGATAGTTTCTTTTGGAATATTTTTTAGTTCTATATCTTTAAAAATACCTTTATTGTAATCAGAAAAAATTATAACTTCATAAGTTTTTTCATGCAATTGATTTAAAAGTTTATTTTGAATTTCTTTTAATTGCAAATCTGTCAACCCATATTGTGATTTTTCATCATCTATTCTACATAATGGAAATTTACCATCATAATATCTTTTTTTTACTGGTAAATTTTCTAATATTGCAAAAAGATCAATTTCAAAATTAAAATTCTGAAATTGTCTGTAAACATTACCCGCTCCTCCTGGTAATATTTTTGGAGGTTCATCTACCATTATAATTGGAATTGGAAATTCAGGACTTATTCTATTAATTTTGGCAGTATAATATTCATCTCTCATGCAATCACCAAAAACAGCGATTTTAGCCTTTCTTTCACTTTGCCTAATTAGAAAATCATCCATAATTAAAAGCCTCTAAAGTCATCTTGAAAGGTTTGCTATCAATATTTTTAACCAAGTCTAACATTTGTTGCGCAATTTCTCTAGTTTCTTGTTGTGTGTCCAATTTTAATCTAAGTTTCCACAAATGAATAAAGGCAGCTAATGATCCTGTCCACATAAATTGTGTATTCAAACATAACGGCAAAATAATTCTCGCTTGTTCTTTGGCAACTCCATTTTTGCACAATTCTTCATATAAACTTGCTGATTCTTTTACTAAATTTTTTATTTTATTACACAATTCATTATTTTTTTGTTCTTCTAAAAATCCAGCGCTTCCTTGTTTGGAATCTTTAGATTGAAACCTTAATTGTTCTGGTAGCTCATACGAATCAGAAAAATCCACATATCTTCCACTAATGCTATTTGCCGTCAAAGAAATTTGATGTTTAAACAATTGTCTTTCAACAAATATTGGACAAGATATTCTAAATTGTAATTGTGGATGACGAAAAGGAGATGTGTGACCATGATCTACTAAAAATTTTATCAATTTTTTATCTTTTTCATCTAATTCAAATTTGTATTTTCCATAACTTACTCTAGCGGCATTAACAACCATCAAGTCATCACCAAAATAATTAATCAATTCTGCTTTCATTTAATAACCTTCTTTTATATTATTTTTTCCACAATGTATTATTTATTGTAAATAAAATTATATATAATTAAAATCATGGAGGTGCGGATGCAATATTATAACGGAGCTTTCATTCCAAATCAAGCAATTATTTATTTGTTGACAAAATATAATATTCGAGGTCCAGTAGGTCCAGCCGGTCCTGTCGATGATACTTACATCCTTAATCCAGAAAAAACAGAAATAGAAATACAACCATTTGGAACTAGCAATAAAATAGTTATAAATGAAACTGGTATTACACTAACTGGATATAATCCGCCATCATTAATAGGAACAGCATGGC
>Ga0163144_10017559_pt1 | contig 14571 bp, 12 predicted proteins | sample OliLak19BULKMAT1_FD_123175 | JGI IMG/M metagenome (GOLD analysis project Ga0163144, IMG submission 123175) | Freshwater microbial mat bacterial communities from Lake Vanda, McMurdo Dry Valleys, Antarctica - Oligotrophic Lake LV.19.BULKMAT1 | ecosystem: Environmental > Aquatic > Freshwater >... | reverse complement strand
GACGAAGACGACGACGAAGGCGAGGAGGTCTGACCATGGCATTCATCGAGCGCATCGACAGTGATCTAAAAGCCGCCATGAAGGCGGGCGAGACCTTGAAACGCGACACCCTGCGCATGCTCGTCGCGGCGTTGAAGAACGCCAAGATCGAGAAGATGGGCGCGCTCGACGACGCCGAGTGCCTGGCGGTCGTGCGCAACGGCGTCAAATCGCGCCGCGACAGCGCGGAGCAGTACCACGCCGCCAAGCGGGTCGACCTCGCCACGAAGGAAGAGGCCGAGATCGCGATCCTCGAGGCTTACCTGCCGCGTCAGCTCGATGAAGCAGAGACCCGGGCTCTGCTGCAGGCGACGATCGCCGAGACGGGTGTCACGGGCAAAGCTGGCCTCGGGACGGTCATGAAGTCGGTCATGGCCAATCACCGCGACGTCATCGACGGCAAGCTCGTGCAGCGCCTGCTCGGTGAGCTGCTGCAGTGAACGTGGCATGACACGCGGGAGGCAGCCCGTGCACCACAGCGTGACCCATCAGGGGAGTGACCCATCAGGGGAGTGACCCATCAGGGGAGTGACCCATCAGGGGAGTGGCCCATCAGGGGAGTGGCCCATCAGGAGACGAAAGCAGGACTGGCTCCAGTGGCCGAAACAATTCGGTTAATTGTCTGGTAGCCTCAACCGATGCTCCTTTTAGCCCGAGCCGGCCCCTGCCAGGGGCTGACTCGGGGCCTCGCGCGTCCCTCCGGCTGCCTACCATGTTCGTTCGCCTCGTCCTCGCCCTCGCGGCCATCGGCCTGTCTGCGCCCGCACGAGCCCAGTTCCAGGTCTCCGGTGGAGGGGGCCCCGTCCCTGCCTTTGGCACGGGTGGCGGCGGGAACTCGTTCGACACCCTGCCCGCGTTCTGGTCCGAGTTCCCGCTGACGACCCCAGTCCCGAGCGGCGGCGGCTCGATCTCGGCGGTGCGCCTGACCGGCCTCTCGCACTCGTGGGCGGGCGACCTGCATGTCGTCCTGCAAGAGCCGACGGGCATCGGCCACAACCTGATCGTGCGCCTCGGTGTCACCGCGCCGGCCAGCTGCTGCGGTCACAGCGCGAACTTCAACGGCGACTACACGATCGTCGCCGCGGATGACCCAGCGATCGACCAGGCCTGGCCCATGGTCAACCCCGGAGGCGGCGCTGACCTGCGGGTCGGCACGTACCCCCAGGAACAGGGCGCGCTTTGGGGCTCGGGTTGGCTCGATGGAGCACAGGGTGTGTACAACACCGACCTGCGCTCCATTCCTGCGGTGCCCGGCATCTGGAAGCTCTTCGTCTACGACGGCGCGAGCGGCAGCACCGGAGCGCTCGCCGGATGGACCCTCGAGGGCACCAGCGGGCTCGGCACGACTTTCTGTCCCGCCGTCCCGAACTCCATGGGTCGTCCAGGGGTCATCTCGGCCCTCGGCAGTCCGTCGGTCAGCGCGAACAACATGCTGCTGGCGGCGACGGACCTCCCGCCCCAGGTCTTCGTTATGTTCGTGACGAGCCGCGTGCAGACTGTCCAGCCCAACGCGAACGGCAGCGCCGGGATCCTGTGCATCGGCGGCGGACTCGGTCGGTACGACTCCCCCGGCCAGGTCTCGAGCAGCGGCCCAACCGGCTCGGTGCGCCTCGTCGCCGACTTGACCCAGCACCCGATCCCATTCGCCCGCATCGCGGTCCAGGCCGGCGAGACGTGGCACTTCCAGGCTTGGCACCGCGACACGGTGGCCGGCTCATCGACCTCGAACTTCACCCAGGGACTTTCGATCCAGTTTGTGCCCTGAGCGAGGGTCGAGCGCGCGGAGCGCCACGACCGACCCCGACGCTTGACGACTGACTCGAACACCACGCCGCGCGCCGCTGGATCGGACCGCGCCGCGTCCCAGACGACACGGCGCCCTCGCCTTGCGCCGTAGCGTTGGAGCCTGGGAACCTCTGCCACAGGCGCCCTCCTACGTACGAACCATGTCGGGTTGACGCAAATCGAGGGGTTGGTCATGTCCCGTACCGGGCGCTGTCGCGTACACCGTAGGGACCGGGACCCTGTGGGCTCGGGACCAACACCATGATTACGATCCTCCTAATTCCGGCGCTGCTCCTCGGCAGCGGCGCCGAAGCGGCGGCGGAACCGAGCCCGAGTCTCACCGCGTTCGCGGTGGCCGACGGCTACTCGGCGCTCGTCGCCGAGTACGACGCGGCGCTCGCCACCTGGCAAGCGTCGCTCGACGCCACCGAAGACCGCGGCGAGCGCACTGAGCTGCGCCGCAATCACCCGGCCAAGACCTTCAAGGACCGCTTCGACGCCCTCGCGACGAGCGGCGAAGGGCAGGCGAACCTCTGGCTCGTTGGGAACCTGCGCCACATGGGCCTGAAGGCCAGCGAGCGCGGCGCGGCAGCGGCTGGATATTTCGACACGATCTTCACGAAACACGTCGGCGCCGAGTGGCTCGGCGACGCCGTCGCGGCGCTCATGCAAGAGGCCAAGATCGAGGACGCCGACAAGATCGGCTACCTCCGCAAGGCCGTCGCCGGCGCAAAAGTCGCGAAGGCCAAGGCGCCCGCGATGTTCGGTCTCGGTCAGATGCTGTTCGCTAGCGAGGAGACGAAAGCAGAAGGCGAAGGCCTCCTGAAGACCGTCGCCGCGGACTACGCGAAGACGCCGTGGGGCACGATGGCCCGCGCCGCGTTCATCACCGAAGCGGATCTCGAGGTCGGCAAGCCGGCCCCCGACTTCTATGGCGAGTCGATCGACGGCTTCGGCTTCAGTCTCTCGGACTACCGCGGCAAGGTCGTCCTGCTCGACTTCTACGGGTTCTGGTGAGGCCCGTGCCGCGCAGGTATGCCTCACCTGCGTGAGCTCGTTGAGCTCAACAAAGACAACCCTTTCGCTCTCATCGGAATCAACACGGGCGACCCGGTCGACAAGTACCGCGCCGGCCTCAAAGAGTTCGGAGTGACGTGGCTCAGCGCCTACCAAGGCCAGATGTCACCGATCGCGGACCTCTACAAGGTGCAGGGTTATCCGACCTACGTCCTCATCGACTCCGACGGCAAGATCGTGTCGGTCGGACACGATGGCAAGGCCAACGACGGGACCATCGCGAAGATGGTGGCCGAGTTGAAGGCGAAGTGAATCTGCTATGGGGATCGCTTCCACCCGCGTGTCGGCGACCCTCGCGCCCCTGCTGGCCCTGACCATCGGTCTCGGGCCCGTGGGTGCGGCGGCGCTCCGTGCCCAGGAGCTGCGACCCGCCGACGGGCGTGTCGCAGCCGTTCCTTTGGACCGGCTGCCAGCCGACACGCTGCCCGCGGAGCTCCCGACGGAGTTCCCGCTCGGCCTCGAGCGTTTTCTCGAGGCCCCCGCGGCCTCTCCCGCGATCGTCGCCCTCGGCCGGCGGTTGTTCTTCGATCCGGTGCTATCGGGTGATCACACCCTCGCCTGCGCGACGTGCCACCAACCGAACCACGGGTTCGCGGAACCGCTGGCAAAATCGATCGGTATCGGCGGCCAGGACGTCGGCCGTAACGCGCCCAGCGTGTTGAACCTCGCCCTCGCCGAGGCGGTGTTATGGGACGGTCGCGCGACCTCGCTCGAACACCAGGTGCAGCTCGTGATCGAGGCCGAAAAGGAGCTCGGGCTCCCGCTGCCCGAGGCCGTCGCGCGCCTCACTGCGGACGAGCGTTATCGCGCCGAATTCGAGGCCGCCTTTGGCGCGCCACCGAACGTCCAGAACCTCGCGACCGCGCTCGCGTCGTTCCTGCGCCGCTTGACCTTCGGCGGCTCGCCCGTCGATCAATTCCGCGCCGGCGACATCACCGCGCTCGACTCGAACGAAGAGAACGGCATGTGGCTGTTCGAGGGTCGCGGCCGCTGCTGGAAGTGCCACGTCGGACCGAGTTTTAGCGACCAGGGTTTTCACAACACGGGTGTCGGCGCGTTGCCGAACGCCGCCGCAACGGCAGGGTCGGCCGAGGTCGCAGACACGACGGGCGCTGCAGCGACCCCAGAGCCGGGCCGCGCCGCGGTCACCGGACTCGACGAGGACCAGGGCAAGTTCCGCACACCCGGCCTACGCGGCGTCGCGCTGACGCCGCCGTACATGCACGACGGCTCGCTCGCGACGCTCGAAGAGGTGATCGAGTTCTACCGCCGCGGCGCGGGTCCGAACTCGCACGTCTCGCCGCACCTCGCGCCGATCGTGATGAGCGACACCGAGGCGGCGAACCTCGTGGAGTTCTTGAAGGCGCTGTCGCGCTGAGCCGCGCGCGGAGGTCGACTCACCGCTCACTGTTGGCGGGCGCAACGAGGGGGCGTTGCGCAGCGGGCAGTGTGCCGCGATCTAGCTCAGCCCGCGGGGATCCCGTACAGCTCGAGCTTTTTGTAGAGCGTGCTGCGGTGGATTCCGAGCGCCTCGGACGCTCGTTGTTTGTTGCCCTCGCACTTCTCGAGCGCGCGTCGGATCAGCGTCGCCTCCATGTTGTCGAGGCGCAGGTCCGTCGGGTCCGCGCTCGCGAATACGCCCTCCGCGACGCTCGCCGGTTGTGCGCGCGTGCGGTTCTCGAGCACGAGGTGCTCGGGGCGCAATTCACCCTCTTGCGCCAGGATCGCCGCGCGTTCGATCGCGTTGCGCAGCTCGCGCACGTTGCCCGGCCACGGATAGCGAGCGAGGGCGTCGAGCGCGAGCGGGCTGATGCCCGTGAATGGGCGGCCGAGCTCGCCGCTGAAACGTTCGAGGAAACACGACGCGAGGACCGGCACGTCCTCCGGGCGATCGCGTAGCGGCGGCACCGCGATCGAGAGCACGTTGAGGCGGTAGTAGAGGTCCTCGCGAAAGCGGCCCTGTTCGATCGCCGCGTTGAGGTCGCGATTCGTCGCGCCGACGACACGCGCGTCCATCGCGAGATCGCGTGTACCGCCGACCCGTCGAAAGGTGCGCTCTTGCAGGACGCGCAGCAGCTTCGCCTGCAGGATCAGCGCGAGCTCGCCGACCTCGTCGAGCAGCAGCGTTCCGCCCTTGGCGGCGGCGATGAGCCCCTCGCGGCCGCGCGGGTCGCCGCCGGTGAACGCGCCAGGTTCGTAACCGAACAGCTCCGCCTCGAGCAGGCCCTCGGACATCGCGGCGCAGTTCAGCGCGACGAACGGGCCGCCGGCGCGGGCGCTGCGCTCGTGGATCGCGCGCGCGACGAGCTCCTTGCCGACACCCGAGTCACCCGTCACCAGCACGGTGGTGTGCGGCGTGCCGGCGACGCGCTCGATCTGCTCGTGCACGGTCCGGATCGCGGCCGAGCGCCCGACGATCGGGCCGGAGCGCAGCTGAGCGACCTCGGATCGCAGGCGGTCGCGTTCGGCCCGCACGAATCGTCCCTCGAGCACGCGCTCGAGCGCTCTCCGCAAAGTCGGCGGATCGACGGGTTTTTCGAGCACGTTCGCCGCGCCCTCCTGCATCGCGAGGACCGCGGTGCGCACGTCGACGTAACCGGTGAGCACGAGGACCGTGGGCCCGTGCGGCAGCGCGACGAGGGCGGGCAGCACATCGAGGCCGCCACCATCCGGCATACGCAGGTCGAGCAAGATGACGTCGGGCGCCTCGTCCCGAGCACGCGCGAGAGCCTGGGCGCCTGTCCCTGCCTCGAAGCAGCGGTGCCCGGCCGCCATGCACATGGCCACGAGGCCCGCCCGTACTGCGGGCTCGTCATCGGCGACCAAGATCCGTGCCATGGCCCGCGAGGATAGGTCTCGGAGTGGGGCAACTCCAAGCGCCGAACACGGCGGCTGGATCCCGTCGACGGTTGAGCCGAGTCCCGACCGACCCGAATCACTCAACGCGGCGGTCCATACCCGGGTTTGCGGGTATCGCCGTAGTGCAGCTGGCGCTCCGGCCGCGAGCTGTCGCGCCCGGTCGCGTTCTGGCGCGGTCTGAGCGGTCGCCACGGACCCCAGCCCGGTTTGTGCAGCCCGATGACGGGCTCCGTTTCGATGGACGCTGGGCTCGCGCCGGTCGTCGCGCAGGACCCAAGGGCCAGGGACCCAAGGACCAGGGACCCAAGGACCAGGGACCCAAGGGCCAGGGACCCCAGGGTCAGGGACCCGAGGGTCAGGGACCCCAGGGCCGGGGACCCCAGGGCCGGGGACCCGAGGGTCAGGGACCCAAGGGTCAGGGACCCGAGGGCCAGCCTCCGGCGCGCGAGACCCGTGAACGTGTGGGATTTCATGGTGACGTAGGCGAGGGTGCGGGGCATGACTCAACCGATCCGATAAACAGGGCTCCTGGGATCAGAAGCTCCACGCAGCGCCCAGCGCGAGCACGATGGCTTCTTTGTCCAAGCCAGAATCATCCAGCGCGTCGCGGTAGTTACTGTCGACGGTCGTCAACAACGCCAAGGTCGCGCTCAACGTGGTGGCCTCGTCGAGGGCCCGGCTGAGCGTGCCGCTCACCGAGAAATCGGACAAGCCATTGGAGTGGGTCCCGAAGTAATAACGCGACTGGTCGCCGCCCATCGCGCCGAGCATCCAGTTCGCGTCGAACGCGGTCCGCTCGTCGAGCGGGCGCCTCCAATTGCCCGCGTAGGACATGTAGAAGCCGTCGGCCTCGTCGATGTCGTAGTAGATCGACAGGGTGTGGGCGAGGCCCAACGCACCGAAGCTGGCGCTGCCCATCAACTCGGACGTCGGGTCGAAATTCGCGCCGGGGAAGTTGTAGTTGACGAGGCCCCCCGTCAGGTCGTAACCCTCGAAGGAACGGGTATACGAGGCGACGAAGTCCACCTCGCTGACCTCGAACCCCTGGCCGTCGTTGAAGGCCCCATCACCCACGCTGTTCGACAGGCCCATATTGGCCCACGTCGAAAGGTCGAGCAGGCCGCCGTCCGAGAGCGGGATGGTCATGGAGACGTCGCCCTGCACCGCCGGGCGCGTGCTCCGCGGCGTGCCACGGAACCAATAGGAAGAGACGAGGCTCGTCGATGCGCCGATCGAGGCCGGCGCGTCACCGCGAACCGACAGGCAGCTCGTCGACGAGGCGCCCGCGAGGAGCGCGAGGGACAGGGTGCGGATTGCGAGTCGCATGGGAAGTCCGAGGGGGCATTTGGGGAGTGGGACCCCGTCTGGTCCCAAGGCATCGGACGTTGCCGTTCTCGGGTTGAGGCGAAAGCTCAATTCGAGACGCTCGGCCTGGTGGACTCTCCCGCGCCCCGCGACACCAGAGGCAGCGCCCGTGCACCGAGGCACGGCTCAGTCGACCCCGAGCAGCGCGCGCGGCCGCGTGTCGTGTACCGCGCGTGCGACCGCGCGAATCGCCTCGGCGGCGCGCGCCTCGCTCGGGAAGCCGCGGGTGAGCACGACGATGACGTAGGGCATGGGTCCTGGCTCCTCCGGCACGACGATCGCCGCGTCGTGCAGGATCGCGGTGATCGAGCCGGTCTTGTGCGCGGCGCGGTAGCCAGGAGGGAGCGCCGCGGGAATGAGCTCATTGAACTCCTGAGAGGCCAAGAGCGCGAAGGCCGGGAGCGGCGTTCCCTGGTCGAGTACGCATCCAAATGCGATCGCACTCAGTTGACGCGCCAGATCGTCTGCGGTCGCGAGGTTCGACCAGCCAGCCCGAAAAGCCGGGCCGTCCTCGACGCCGCGGAGGACTCGCATGCGGGTCGCGCCGACGCTCTGGAGCACTTGCTGGATGCGCGTACTGCCCACGATCTCGACGAGAACGTTCGTCGCGAGGTTGCTGGAGCGAACGATCATACGGCGACACAGTTCCTGCAGCGCGACCTCGGCGCCGATGAGCGTGTACAGCTCCGGGTCGGAATCGTCCGAGGGCAACAACGAATAGGGCGCGCCGTCCATGATGCTCGCGAACTCGTTCCGCAGCGTCACGCGGTCGTCGAGCCGGAGCTCGCCGGCCGCCGCCGCCTCGAACAGGCCTAACATGACCGCGATCTTCATCGTGCTCGCTGCGTGCACGAGCTCGTCTCCGCGGTACGAGTACGAGTACTGCTCGAGTGGTGCACGGAAAGCGAGGAAGACCTCGCCATCGTCGAAGCGTTCGATCGCTGCGATCACCGCGGTGGGTAGGCCAGCCGTGGTACCGAGGCTCCGCGGCCCGGCGCAGGCTCCTAGTGCGAGGAGCGCAGTCGATGCGATGCGAGAGAGGGCGAGCTTCATCCCGGGACGATAACTCGCTCACGTCCTCGGCAGGGTAGGGCGCAGCCCTCGACTCGGCGCGCGCTGGCCGGAGGGACACATGAGGCGGCGATGGACGTGCGCCGCCGACCGCGCCGAACGATCACCCTCGCCGCCCAGTCCAGCGTAGGCTGAGTCGGTCGTCGCCATCGTCGGCTCGGACTCCGCCACGCCCTCCAAGGAACTCTCTCTTGTCGCACCTCCTCCTACTCGCGCTACCGCTGTTCACAGGCCAGCAAGTCGCTCCCCCTGCAGCGCAGCTCCCTCGCGTGCCCATGGTCGAGGACGACTTCAGCGAGATCCCTGGCGTCTTGGTCGTCAGCTCGAAGAGCGCGACGCTTCCTGTGGACCTCTCGGCCCTGGTCGAGGGCTGGCAGCTCACCCAGCTCGAGCCGCGGATCCAGGTCGACGACGTGCGCAAGCTCCTCCAATGGCGCCGGCGCGGCGCCGAGGAGTTCACGACCGTGGTGATTATCGAGTTCGCGCCCGCCGCCCTCGACACGACTCCGCTGCGCGCCGCGCTCGCGAAGCGCGCCGAAATCGATTGGGCGGCGCCGGACGTCGGCTTCCTCGGCGACCCGCGCGAGCTCGTCCCCAACGATCCGCAGTACGCGGCCCAATACCACCACCCGTTGATGCAGAACGACGATGCGTGGAACATCACCCTCGGGTCCAGCTCGGTCATCCTCGGCATCACCGACGACGGCACGGACATCGATCACGCGGATCTCGTGCAGAACATCTGGGTCAACACCGGCGAGATCCCGGGCGATGGCCTCGACAACGACGGCAACGGGTACATCGACGATGTGAACGGCTACGACTTCGTTCTCAACAACAACGATCCGAATCCCAACGTCACGTCGAACGATCACGGCACACACGTGGCGGGGATCGCTGCGGCGCGCACGAACAACGCGATCGGTGTCGCGGGTACAGCGGGCGGATCGACGATCATGCCGTTGCAGTTCTACGCCTCGAACGCGACGTGGACCGCCTCGGACATCGCCGAGTCGTTCGCCTACGGCGTCGACAACGGCGCGCGGATCCTCAGCACCAGCTACAACATCGACGGCTGGGTCGGGAACCCGATCGTCACCGCGGCCTTCGACTACATCTACGACCAGGGCGCGCTGCACTTCAACTCCGCGGGCAACGGCAACCAGCTCAACCCGGCGCGGCAGTCGTTCCATCAGTCGCTGCTAGTCGCGAACACGAACGCGAGCGACCAGCGCAGCTCCTCGAGCAACTACGGCGACGGCGTCGACCTCGCGGCGCCGGGTTCGTCGATCCTCTCGACGATCCTCAACGATCAGTACGGGCTCAAGTCGGGGACCAGTATGGCGGCGCCGAACGCAGCCGGCGTCGCGGCCCTCGTCTGGTCCGCGTTTCCGACGTGGACCCGCGACCAGGTCGCCGCGCAGGTCTACGGGTCCGCGGACAACATCGACGCCCAGAACCCCGCCTTCGTCGGGCTGCTCGGCGGCGGGCGCGTGAACTCGTTCCGCGCGGTCACCGCGACGCTGACGCCGCCGCGCCTCACCCTGGTCGAGGGCCTGCCCGCGGAGGGCGCGACCCTCGTCTCGGGCAGCTTCGGCTGGAGCCTGCGTTTCGATCGCATCCTCGACCCCGTCGCGGCCAATGACCCGAGCGCGTTCCGCATCGAGTTCGCAGGCCCCGACGGGGTGTTCGGCACAGCCGACGATGTCTCGGTCGCCGTCGATCACGCGGAGTACCTGATCGGCGCGAACGAGCTGACCTTCTCACTCTTGGCGCCGCTCGCCAACGTCGGACTGCACCGCTTCCTCATCGACGCCCAGGTCCTCGCGGACCCCTTCGGCACGGCCTTCGACGGCAACGGTGATGGTGTGGCCGGTGACTCCTGGATGCGCACCTTCTCCGTCTGCGGCGAGAGCCTCCTGTTCGTCGACAATGTCGAGAGCGGCACCGGCTGGAGCGTCGTCAACCAGAACGTCACCGGGGGCGCGTGGGACACGAGCCCACAGGTGCCGAACGGCGGCGGCGTTCGCAACGATCCGGTGACGGACTTCGATGGCTCTGGCCGTTGTTTCCTCACGCAGAACGGGCCCGGCAACACCGATGTCGACGGCGGCCCGACGCGGCTCATCAGCCGCGCGTTCGACCTGAGCGGCGTCGCGGATCCGTTCCTCTCGTTCGCGCTCTGGATCAGCGCGACAGGTAGCGAGGACATCGTCGAGGTGCACATTTCCGGCGACGACGGCGCGACATGGACTCTCGTCGACACCTACAACTCCTTCGGGGGCTGGAACACGATCCAGCTGCGTGTCGCGGACTTCGTCGCCCCGAGCGCCACGACGCGTCTCCGGTGGTCGGCCCAGGACGTCGGCACCGGGACGATCCTCGAGGCCGCTGTCGACGCGATCCGCGCCTTCGAGCCGGTCTGCGGCGGTCCGGCGAGCGTCGGCGCCAGCTTCTGCAGCGCGCCGGCGAACTCGACCGGCGGCAGCGCGGCGATCCGCGGGGAGGGCAGCGACGTGGTTGCGGCCAATGACCTCATGCTGATCGCCGAGGGCCTCCCCTTCGGCCAATTCGGCCTCTTCTTCTCCGGCCCGAACGACGGCGGCACGCCGCTCGGCAACGGGCAGCTCTGCATCGCAGGGCCGCTCACGCGCTACGCGCCCCTTGTCGTCGCGAGCGCGGCCGGCGAAGCGCGCCTCGCGCTCGACCTGCTCAGCTTGCCCGCCTCGCTGAGCGCGATCCCTGGGGCCACCGTGCGCTACCAGTATTGGTTCCGCGACCCCGCCGCGGGCGGCTCGCAGAGCAACCTGTCGGACGGGCTGCGGATCACGTGGCAGTGATGCGCCGCGGTTCTCCGGAGTGAACTGAACCGCGCGAGGTCGACGGTCGTTGCGAGCGCTCGGACGGGAGGCCATTCCTCCCGAGCGCGCGCCCATGATCGTGCCCTGGGACGAAGTGTCGTCCCGGGGCTGCCGCTCCCGCGGTCCTCCTTCGAGCCCTACCTGCGCGCGGCGGATCGGCTTTTCACCCTGGGACGAGTGCCGATCCGACGAAGCAGGCACGCTCACGCACCCACACAAGGTGCAGGAGAACCAGAGTTCAATCAGGTTTCGTGGGGCAATCGGCTCACCGAATCCGCCACGACTCCCATGTGGAAGCCTGAGAGGATGGCGCGGCCGTCATTCCAGCTGCGCGATACGCCGGCGCAGCCAGGCGTGCGCGAGGGTGAGCTCGCGGACGATCGTGTTGCGCGACACGTCGAGGTGCTCGGCGATCTGCTCTCCGGACATGCCGCCAAAGAAGCGCAGCTCGACTATCTTGGCTTGACGCTCGTCCAGCTCGGAGAGCTCCTCGAGCGCGACATGGAGCGTGAGGATGTCGACGTCCGTGCTCGTGTCACCCTCGCCGATCGCGGTCAGCGTGATCCGCTTACGGTGCTCGCCACCACCGCGCTTCTCGGCGCCGACTGTGCGCGCATGGTCGACGAGCACGCGCCGCATCGTGACGGCGGCCGCGTCGAGGAAGTGCAGCTGACCCTGCTCACCGACCTTGTCGGCGTTGACCAGCCGCAGAAACGCCTCGTGCACGAGCGCGGTCGGCTGCAACGTGTGGTCGCCGCGCTCGCGCTTCATCAGGCGATCGGCCATCTCGCGTAGCTCGGCGTAGAGCATTTCCATGAGCTTCGAACTCGCCCGCTCGCCTGCGCCGATCTGGCTCAGGATTTGGTTGAAGTCGCTCTGGGTCACACGGATGCTCCTTCCTACACCAAGCTACCATCATCTGAGCATCGCCTCCGAGCTGGTGGCATCCAAATGAACTCCGAGCAGTATGCGCGGCTCAAACAGATCTTCGCCCACGCGCGTGCGCTAGGGGCCGACGAGCGCTACAACTTCTTTCTGCCTCCGGCGGTGGAGTTCAGCCGCGACGGTACGCAACTCGCGCGCCTGTTCGGGAATGTACTTCTGCTCGACGTCGCGACGGGCGAGCCGATCGGCGAGTCGATGGACTCGGTCCAGCGCAACTGGTCCCTGTCCATCGCTCCGGACAACCGGCGCGTCGCGATCGGTCAGATGCGGCGTGAGCTGAGGATCTTCGATCCGGTTACCGGCGAGCTCGAGTTCGAGCTGCTCGGACACGGCTCCCACATCAACGACATCGCGTACGGCGACGGGAATCGACTGCTGTCCGTCAGTACAAGTGGCGGGACGATCCGCGTGTGGGATCTCGAGCGTCGCGAACAGATCGCCATCTTCGACGCGCCGAACACGACGCGGGCCGAGTTTCTCGACGACGACCACATCCTCTCGCTCACGGACGGCCGCTTCAAGCTCTGGACGCTCCGCGATCGTCGCGCGCGCGAGCTGGTCGGGCACGACGGACAGGTGTTCGGCGCAGTGTTCTCCGGCGACGGCGAGCTGCTCGTGACGTCGGCGCCGTGGGGCGACACGATCGTGTGGGATGCGCTCGAGGGCACGCCGCTCCATCGGACAGCAGCTCAGCATCGCGATCACTTCTTGTTCGACCGCGAGGGCGAGAGTGTGCTGCATGGGATGTACGGGGGCCGAACTCCTGCTTTGGCAGAACCGTGGTACGGCGGTCCGATGATCTTGCTCCAGCCTCCAGCGAGACCCCGCCTCGACCACTCCTGGCACGTCAAGTCGAGCGAGCTGCGCATCCAGGGAGCGGCACTTCCGTTCGAGATGCACGGCCTCCACGCCTTTCGCACGGAGCACGGCTCGCAGCCCGACGGTGCACGGTTCCGCACCTTCATCGATGGCGAGGAGCTGGCGCTCCCACTCCCGCACACAGCGATGGATCTCGGTCCACACCCACAGCTCCTGCTCGGCCCCGGAGGAGACGACGGGACGATCGCCGAGCTGATCGTGTTCGACGGCCGGCTCTCCGAGGCGGATGCGCGAGTGGTCGACATGCACCTCAAAGCGCGTCGTACCGGCGCAGGTGCGACGCTCCCCGCGCTCGATGGAGTCCTGGCGCATTTCCGCGCCGATGAGCAGACCGTCCATCGAGGCGAGACCGGCCGGGTGCAGCGCTGGACTGCGGCCAATGACTCGCGTCTCGTGCTGGGCATACGAGGCGGCCCACAGGTGATCGAGTTCGTCCCGGCGACCGAGGGCCAGCCAGCACACGTGCGTTTCGACCAGAACTACAGCGTGAACAACTGGCTGGAGATGCCGTTCCCGCAGGCGAGAGCCGCAGAGTCGATCACGGTGTGCTGGCTCGGCGGATTCGGAGCCGAGGCGACGCCCTGGAACGCGGTCTCGACGGCCTACAGCATCGAGACGATTGACGTGTGGAACGACCGCGACGAGCGAATCATCAAGGTCGGATCCGGCTGTGCGCGTAGCGCGGACGGCCGCTACGACGTCCAGACCGTCCCCGATCCGAAACTGGGCGGCTCGGTCATCGTCCGCGAGGCGGCGACGGGCCACTGCGTCGCTCACTTCGAGGCAGGAGACTATCACTACTTCGGTGTGTCATTCCATGCGGACGGGCGCAGGCTCGCGTGCGCAGCGGGCGACGGGACGATCGACGTGTTCGACGTCGAGACGCAGGAGCTCGTGAAGCAGATCGCGGCCCACACCGGCCAGTGCTGGGACGTCGCCTTCTCGCCCGACGGAAAGCTCCTCGCCAGCGCCGGCAACGACAACGCGCTGCGCCTGTGGGACGCGGAGACGTACGAGCCCCTGCTCGAGTTGCCCGGTCACCGTTCGTACGTGCGCTGCATCAACTGGAGCTCCGATGGGTCGATGCTCGTGTCGGGCTCGGGGGACCATGGAGTGCGTATCTGGGATGCCACTCCGCGCAGCGAGCGTTACGCCCAGCTCCTCGCAAATCGTGCGCTCGAGGACGAGGTCCGCGCGGAAGTCCTCGAGTTGTACGCCACCGAAGCCGGGGATCGGGAAGCGGTTGCGGAAGCGATCAGAAGTCGCTTCGGAAGAGATGCCGCGCACAGGCGTGCCGCGTTGAAGGTGCTGGCGCGAATGGAGTGAGCCGGTCGGCTCGGCTCAGCGATCAGCGATCGCTTGAGGGGGAGTGGCGGATCCGATGACTCGTTTGCCCCGCGAAACCGGGTCTTCTTTTTTGCTTGGAAATGAGGGTGCAGATGGTGGCGCGCCAACGCCACCACTGTTGCCTCAGGGATCGCCCCAACTCCGGAGTCATCCCGCTTCCCAAGCCAAATCAAGGACACCTGGCTATGGATCGTTCCCTTCACGACTCCCTTCACATGAACTTCCCATTCCCCGCATGTGAATCTGCTGGACACGGAGGTCGCGGATCGCCAGGCTGCGCGGCATGGAGACGGAGTCAATCGTCAACGGGCGCGCGATTCCAGCGGAGGTGCTGGTGGAACTG
>Ga0163144_10017558_pt1 | contig 14571 bp, 11 predicted proteins | sample OliLak19BULKMAT1_FD_123175 | JGI IMG/M metagenome (GOLD analysis project Ga0163144, IMG submission 123175) | Freshwater microbial mat bacterial communities from Lake Vanda, McMurdo Dry Valleys, Antarctica - Oligotrophic Lake LV.19.BULKMAT1 | ecosystem: Environmental > Aquatic > Freshwater >... | reverse complement strand
ACCTCCAGGCAACGCTGACGATACACATCCCTGTTGAAGAGTACCAACCTGTATTGAATAAAGAGCTTCAAAACTATAAAAACAAAGCCCAGCTCAAGGGTTTTAGAAAAGGCAAGACCCCGGTCGATCTGATTAAGAAAATGTACGGAAACGCCATTCTCCAGGAAGTCGTGGAAACCACCTTGCAAAAACAATTGAAGGAACACCTCAAATTCAATAATCTTAGTTTGTTGGGTCAGCCTCTGCCAAATGCAGAACAAACCGAAATTTATTACAGCATCCTTCAGCCCTCGGCTTATACGTTCAGGTTCGATGTTGGCTATGCCCCTGAATTTGACATACAGGGCCTGGATCATACCTTCGATTTTTATAAGGTCATACCCAATGAAGAAACGATCAACCGGCAATTTGAAAACCTTCGCTCCAGGCAAGGTGAACTTAAATCCGTGGAATCGGGGGTAGGCGAAGCACATTTGATCAATGTCACCGTGGACGAACTGGATGGCGGCCAACTCAAGGAAGGGGGGATCACAGCGGAATTTGGGGTATGGATGACCCAAATCGACGGACCCGCTAAATCCCTACTGATCGACCATCAAATAAATGATGAAATCGATCTGGATCTGCGGACTTTTCACCTGGATAAAGAGGATGAATTCATACGCAAAAGGTATCTCACCAAATTGGAGGAAAATACCCCGGTCCCAGCCCTTTTTCGCATAAAAATCAACGAAATAAAATCGAATGAACCTGCACAGGTCGACCAGGCATTTTTTGATAAAGCTTTTGGCCCTAACCAGGTAGCTGACGAGGCCCAGGCTAAATCCAAAATTAAAGGCGAGCTCGAAAATCAATCGATTGCCCAGACTGAAGCTCTTTTATTCAGGGATATTCAGGACCACCTCCTTAAATCCAATATTCAGGATATGCCGGACGCTTTTTTGAAACGCTGGCTGAAAGAGCAAAACCCCAACCTGACCGAAGAGTCTATCGAAGGTGAGTTTGAAGATTTTGTGCAGAATCTGCTCTGGACTATTATGCGGGATAAACTGATTAAACAATTTAATATTCAGGTCACTGCAGATGAAATCCGGCAGCGTTTCCTGCGCCAGATACTCAGTTATTTTGGAGGAATGCCTATAGGAGATGCCTCTTTTCTGCAGCCTACTATTGAAAAGATGATGCAGAACCAGGAGCAAGTTGAAAAACAACACGATGAAATCCTGAGCGACAAGGTCTTTGACAGCATCAAAACAGCAGTCCTATTGAACAATAAAGAAATAGGTGAAGGGGAATTTGCACTTTTGATGGAGAAGGCCAGACAGGATACAGCCGACCGAAAAGCCAAAGCGCAACTCCGCCATACCCATGCACATCAGGGTGATGAAGGTCATCACCATGACCATGATCATGACCACGATCACGATCACGCTGGACACGACCATCACCGCTAAACTTTATTTGATTATTATTGTTCCTGTATTTTTGGAAATAAATTTATATAGAATGAACGAAAAGCAGGAATTCAGGAAATATGCTACTCAGCATCTGGGTATGGGGGGTATGGCTTTGGATCAATATATGAGCCAGGTAAAAGTGCCCAATATACATGGGTTTACACCTACTGTAATCGAAGAACGATCGATGAATGTTGTAGGCATGGATGTATTTTCAAGATTGATGATGGACCGGATCATTTTTATGGGTGTACCGGTCAATGATTATGTAGCCAATGTCATCCAGGCCCAGTTACTTTTTCTCGAATCTATGGATCCTAAAAGGGATATTCAGATTTTTATCAATAGTCCTGGTGGCAGTGTAATCGATGGACTCGGAATATACGATACCATGCAATACGTAGCACCGGATATTGGAACCATATGCACCGGATTGGCTGCTTCTATGGCAGCTGTTTTACTGGCTGCAGGTACCAAAGGCAAACGCACCTGTCTCCAGCACAGCCGCGTGATGATTCACCAGCCCTCCGGTGGGATGCAGGGCCAGTTTACGGATATGGAGATTTCCTATAAACTGATAAAAAGTATGAAAGGTGAATTGTATGAAATCCTGGGCCACCACACCGGCAAACCGGTTGATGTGATAGAAAGAGATTGTGACCGGGATAATTGGATGTCGGCAATGGATGCTAGAGAGTATGGACTGGTGGATGAAGTATTGACACGGGATAATCCCCGCAAAAAGGTATGATATTATGGCTAAAAACTCGGATCTGCAGACCCAATGCGCTTTTTGCGGCAAACATAAAAATGAGGTAGCTATCCTGGTGGCTGGCCTGGATGCCCATATTTGTGAAATGTGTATCGAGCAGGCCCACCATATTATCCGGGAAGAATTTGATACTAAAAAGAAAAAATCCAAATCGTATAATGTGCCCAAGGACCTGAATCCTCACCGCATCAAAACTTTTCTGGATGAATACATCATCGGCCAGGATGAGTCCAAAAAATGTCTCGCGGTAGCGGTATACAATCATTATAAAAGACTGCAATATGCTTCGGTAAACGATGAAGTGGAAGTTGAAAAATCAAATGTCATCTTTATCGGACAGACGGGGACCGGAAAAACCCTGATGGCCAGGACTATTGCCCGGATCCTCAACGTGCCTTTTGCCATAGTAGATGCCACGGTCTTTACGGAAGCCGGATATGTCGGTGAGGATGTGGAAAGTATGTTGAGCAGGTTATTACAGGTATGTGATTATGATGTGGCAGCCGCACAGAAAGGTATAATCTATATCGACGAAATAGACAAAATTGCCCGAAAGTCGGACAACCCCTCAATCACCAGGGATGTTTCCGGTGAAGGGGTGCAACAGGCTTTATTAAAAATGTTGGAAGGCTCGGATGTGAGTGTGCCACCTCAGGGAGGTAGAAAACATCCGGAACAAAAATTGGTGACGGTCAACACCCAAAATATCCTTTTTATCTGCGGAGGGGCTTTTGACGGGATAGAAAAAGTCATAGCCAAACGGATCAACAGCCAGATCATTGGATACAATTCCAAAGAGAAGGATTGGGTGGATAAGGAAAACCTGCTCAGTTATGTAACGCACCAGGATATCAAATCCTATGGTTTGATACCAGAGCTGGTCGGGCGATTGCCGGTGCTTGCCCACCTGGAGCCATTGGACAAAGCCACGCTGGTACGGATACTGACGGAGCCTAAAAACGCCCTGGTCAAACAATACAAAAAAATATTCCATCAGGAAAAAGTGGAGCTAACCTTTACTCCCGAGGCGTTGGAATTTATCGCCGGCAAAGCATTGGATTACAAATTAGGCGCACGCGGACTCCGATCCATGCTGGAAGCTATTTTGATGGACGATATGTTTGAAATTCCATCACGAAAAGATCATAAGGAAGAATTGATCATTGACCTGTTTTTTGTAAAGGCGAAGATGGAAAAATCAAAATTTGCTAAACTAAAAGCAGCTTAATCCGAAATTTTATTTATAGTTAAAATTTTAAGCCTTATATTTAGTTTACCATATCCTGTAGACCTATCCTTTAAAGATTCATTTTTTATTCACCTTAAATGTTTGTGGTATGAATGCAGTTTTTGGATTAGGCAGGTTTCTATTCGCAATCCCTATTGCAATTTTTGGGGTCTTTAACTTTATAAACCTTGCTCCTTTATCGACCTATGCCCCTGGCGGAAAACCCAGTGTCATATTAGCCGGGTTGGGCTTGCTGGCTGCTTCCATCTCCTTCATCATCCGGAAGTATGACAAATTAGCGGCAGTACTGATGGCTTTTATGTTATTATTATTTGTCTTTTTTCTGCATATCCCCGGATTCATGAATGCTGCTGACCCTATTGATAAAATGAATTCCATGTCGGGTCTGTTAAAAGACCTCATTATAGCCGGTGCATCTTTACTCTATGCCAGGCATTAAGCCACAGACTCGTCCGTTATAGGGTGACCGCCAGCCCAGCAGCATGGGATAAGTATTCATCTGGTATTTAGCAGTGCTGCTTATTACCTTTGGGTATGCGTTATTTTATAGAATGCTCCTATGATGGCACTCCCTTTCAGGGTTGGCAAAAACAACCCGGAAAACCAACAGTGCAGGAAAGCCTGGAACAAAAATTAGGAGTTTTGTTAAGACAAAAGGAAATCGACATAGTCGGTTGCGGCCGCACAGATACCGGTGTACATGCACTTCATTATGTTGCCCATTTTGATTTCGATGGGGTGATTGATCCCGATCTGGTGTATCATTGGAATGCCATCTTACCCGCGGAAATTGCAGTTAAAAGGATTGTTCCGGTCGCTGATGCAGCCCATGCCAGGTTCGATGCCCAATCCCGGACTTATCATTATTTTATGCACGGTCTAAAATCACCCTTCCTGATCAATAAATCTTTTTTTTGTAAGCGGTTCTCACACCTTAAGTTGGAAGATTTACAACAAGCCGCGCAAGGGTTAAAGGCCTATACTTCATTTTACCCTTTTTGCCTCAGTCGCAGCGGTGTGAATAATTATACTGTTGATCTTAAACTGTTGGAATGGAAATATCATAACGAAAATGAATTGATATTTTCGATTACAGCCAACCGGTTTCTGCGGGGAATGGTGCGTCTGATTGTCGGAATGTGTATCCATGTCGCCCTTGGCCAATTGAAAGAATCGGAGGTGATTCAAAGCCTGGATCGACAGGAACTGCTAATAAAAAGCTGGAGCGTGCCTCCCTGCGGGCTTTATTTGGCTGGAGTGAATTACCCTAATTGACTCATGGTATACTTGGCAGGATGTGGATCCTGATTAAAAGTTTAAGGGATTTGGGGATAGAGCGGATAGCCCGCCATCATCTCATTGACTCCTTTTTTTACATTATTTATAACTTCCTGGTTTGACGGGTTGGTCAATACCAAATCTATCCAATCCACGACCAGACGGCATTCATTTTCTTTTAAACCACGGGTAGTAATTGCCGGAGTTCCTATCCGCATCCCGGAGGTTATCGCAGGACTTTTTTCATCAAAAGGGACCATGTTTTTGTTTACTGTGATTTCCGCTTTACCCAAAGCTTCTTCCGCATCCTTGCCCGAAATGTTTTTATTAGAAAGATTGATCAGCATCAGGTGATTGTCCGTGCCATCGGAGATAATATGGTACCCGGATTCAACAAAACGTTCTGCCATCGCCTGAGCATTATTTTTTACCTGGATCATATGGGTTTTGAAATCATCGCTCAGGGCTTCCTGGAAAGCAATTGCCTTGGCGGCGATGACATGCATTAATGGCCCCCCTTGCATACCCGGGAAGACACCGCTGTCCAAAATAGCGGACATTTTTATGGTAGTGCCTTTAGTCGTCACTCTGCCCCAGGGGTTTTCAAAGTTTTTCCCCATCATGATAGCCCCTCCCCTGGGGCCACGAAGGGTTTTGTGGGTAGTCGTCGTGACTATGTGGCAATGATGGAGCGGATTATTCAACAATCCTTTGGCAATCAACCCCGCGGGATGTGCTATATCAGCCATCAGCAAGGCCCCGGTTTCGTCTGCAATTTTCCGGAACCTTTCATAGTCCCAATCCCTGGAATAGGCGCTGGCTCCGCAGATAATGAGTTTAGGTTTATGCTCCAGGGCAATTTTTTCCACCTTATCCATGTCTATGCGACCGGTGTCCGGCTCGACCCCATAGAAAACGGGTTTAAAGGTCTTGCCGCTATAATTTACCGGCGACCCATGGGTCAGATGACCACCATGGGAAAGATTAAAACCAAGTATAGTATCTCCGGGAGTCAGGCAGGCCAGATAGACGGCACTGTTTGCCTGGGCTCCGGAATGGGGTTGTACATTGGCATAACTGGCTCCAAACAAAGTCTTTAATCTTTCAATGGCCAGGGTTTCAATTTCATCGACCACTTCACAGCCACCATAATATCGTTTTCCAGGATAGCCTTCGGCGTATTTATTCGTCAGGCAGGTCCCCATGGCTTGAAGGGTGTTGTAACTGGTAAAATTTTCACTGGCTATTAATTCAATACCATTGCGTTGCCTCTTGAGTTCTTTGGCAATCAGGTCAAAAACAGGATCAGTCATCAGGGTTTAAAATTTATAAATGGGAATGCGAAGATAAATTGAATGCGGCAAACACCTTCACACAATTTTATAGTATAACCATCCCCTTACACATTCTATAAATCACAATAAGACACTCAATCTGTTAACGCTCACGAGAATAAAAATTATAATTTTTGTTTATTATAATTTTTTACAGTAATCTATTACGTAGTTTAATCTATGATTATAGTTAAATGATTGAATTATAGAGCGATAAATTAGGTTTACGGCTAATTATTTGGACTCATTCCCCGCCTGATAGACCAGGTAATATTTAGAATTAGAAGGAGCAAGATGTTGAAATCCTTCGAAAGAGGACAAGGGTAAAACTTCACCGGTCTTGGTGTAGATCATGATTTCATTAATCTTCATATTGTAGTTGGAATTGGACTCCTTACCTTTAAAAATTAACCGACCCGGGTCGTCTTTGCGCAGTTGTTTTACCACGTTGGGCGGTATAGGATGATCGGAAAGAATACATTTAAACAGATTGCGGTTTACCAGTCCATTCGCCAGTATCCTCAGCTTACGGTTAGAAGAATGGAGGCTGCTTTTGAGTGCAAAAAAGATATCAATATCATCAATGGAAGCAAACAAGGAGAGTAGTTTATCCTGCGGGTAATTAGACTTTAGGAGAGAATTTAATGCGGAATTTTGTTTTAAAATGGTTGCATCATCCGACAATAAAGAAAACCAATGGATCAACATTTTTTCAGCTGCCAGGACCGTTTTGTGCAGATAGACCTGCCAGTACATAATCCGCCTGGACTGAAGAAATTTTTCAATAGAATAAATGCCTTTTTCTTCAACCACCAATTGATTTTCTACCACGTTCAGCATTTTGATGATCCGCTGATATCCAATAACCCCTTCGGCAACCCCGGTAAAAAAACTGTCCCGGTTAAGATAATCCATGCGGTCAAGGTCCAATTGTCCGCTGACCAGCTGGGATAGAAACTTCTTGGGATGTTTATTGGTAAAAATGCGGATAGCTTCTGTTAACTGGCCGTTGAATTCCGCATTGAGTGCCTGCATATAGAGGATGGAAATTTTCTCATGGTCGAGGGGAACTAATTTTTTTTCTAAGGCATGTGAAAAAGGGGAGTGGCCGATATCGTGCAGCAGTATAGCGATCTGAGCCCCTCTAGCCTCGTTTTCTTCAATAGGCACCCCTTTGGATCTCAACACCTCAATAGCCAGACACATGAGGTGGAGTGCACCTAATGCATGTTGAAACCGGGAATGTTGTGCGCCGGGATATACAAAATCAGATAAACCCAATTGTTTGATCCTGCGCAGTCGTTGAAAGTAAGGGTGTTGAACCAAATCGTATATCAGATCATCCGGGATCGTGGTAAACCCGTATACCGGATCATTGATTATTTTTCTTTTGTTCATAGGATCAAAAATATATCTTACTTTACTTTCGTTACGGTTTTACTTTACCGTCAGGTCAGGCCGATCAATACCCCGGTCAATACAATCAATATGGAATCAGTAAAAATACTTTGGGCAGACGATGAATTGGATTTGCTAAAACCGCAGGTTTATTTTCTCGAAAAAAAAGGATATCAGTTTATCCTCGTGAGCAACGGATACGATGCTCTGGAAGAATACCAGCAGCATAAAGATATCGATGTCATTTTTTTGGATGAGTCCATGCCCGGATTATCGGGACTGGAGACCCTCACCAAATTTAAGATGCTCAATCCCAATCTCCCCATTGTTATGATCACCAAAAATGAAGCGGAGAATATCATGGAGGAGGCCATCGGATCACAAATCGATGATTACCTGATCAAACCGGTGAACCCCAACCAGGTGTTGATGACTTTAAAAAAGCTCATCGATAACAAACGCCTGATCAAACAAAAAACTTCGTCTGATTATAGCCAGGAGTTTAGAAACATATCCTTACAAATTAATGAAGGTCCTGACCTGAAAGGCTGGAAAGAAATTTATAAAAACATTGTCAGTTGGGAACTCAAACTGGATTTATCGGATAACCAGGAAATGACGCAAATACTTAGTGTTCAGAAAACAGAAGCCAACAGTGAGTTTTTTAAATTCATTTCCAAAAATTATCTGAATTGGATGGACAAACCAGACCGGGGATTTACGATGTCCCATACCCTCATCAAAGATAAAGTCATGCCCCTGTTGTCCCAGGGTAATCCGGTGGTAATGATCCTTCTTGACAACCTGAGATATGACCAGTGGAAAATGATTGAACCCAAAGTTACCGAGCGGTACCGCATCCTGGAAGAGGAAATGTTTTTAAGTATCCTTCCGACCTCTACCCAATATAGCCGCAATGCTATTTTTTCAGGCCTGATGCCCGCTTCAATAGAACAACGATTTGAAGATTGGTGGCTCAACGACAATGAAAAAGGGGGTAAAAACCTGCATGAAGCCGAATTGCTGGAAAGGCAGCTCAGCCGCCTGAGTAAAACCCCGGTCCGGCACAGCTATACCAAGATTACCCAGGTCAATGATGCCAGGATGTTACCGGATATGGCTTCCAGGATGCTGGAACAAAACCTGAGTGTAATCGTATATAATTTTATAGACATGATGTCACACGCCCGCACAGAGATGGAAGTATTGAAGGAACTGGCAGGCGATGAAAAATCATACCGTTCTCTGACTCAGAGTTGGTTTGGCAACTCACCACTATGGGGATTGATGCAAAAGCTGGCAGATAAAAAAGTAACAGTAGTCATCACTACTGACCATGGGACCATCCGGGTCAAATCACCCACGAAAGTCATCGGTGACCGGGAAACCACCACCAACCTCCGCTATAAAGTAGGCCGCAATCTTAATTATGACCGAAGAGAAGTATTTGAAATCAAAGACCCTAAAAAAGCTGGTTTACCCAGCCCCAATATCAGCTCGACGTATATTTTTGCCAAAAATGATTGTTTTTTCCTTTACCCCAACAATTACAATTATTATCACAATTATTACCTCAACACCTTTCAACACGGCGGTATTTCAATGGAAGAAATGATCTGCCCGGTCATTGTATTATCTCCCCGGTGAGTGGATAAGGTTTTTTACTTCGGGGTGAGCATCGAGGTATTGAACCCATAAACTGCGTTCCAGCAATACATACAGGGTTTGGCCAAAACTGCCTTTTTCTTTAAGCTGTATTTTAATAAACTGCCAGAAAAGCACATTGAACGGATAAATAGCCTGAATACTTTCGCGGGAATACCGGAACGTCTTAAAATAATTGGTAATGAAAAAATGGGTTGCCGATGCATCAAGCCGCAACAACCTCCATACCGTCCATCTGATCGTCAGCAAACCCAGAATCAGCAGGCTGACCATGCCTATGCGGTAAATCCAGGTTGTAAATACTGGTGAAACCTCAGCCCCCTGAATAATCGTGGCAACCGTAAAGGCACCCATAAAAACCAGGTAAAACACCGGAAAAAATAACCGGAGCAATAAAGTCCAACCAGAAGAAAGACGAATCATAACGGTTTTATTTTACGCGTAATTGGTTTTCTGCCCCCGGGTAAATCAATTCATCCACAAATTGATTGAATAAAATCAGGCTCGTTTAATCTTTATTTTTGGATTCGTCGTAATCATACGCATCATCCTCTTCAGGAGCTTCTTTGGGAATAGGATTGACTTTCGAAGCTATAAATATACTCACCTCATAGAGCATAATCAGTGGTAAACTGACCAGGATCTGGGAAATTACATCCGGAGGGGTGATGATCGCAGCGATGATGATAATCACCACAATGGCATGGCGGCGGAAAGTCTTAAGCATTCCACCGGTGACCATGCCTACTTTGGCCAGGAAATAAACTACCATGGGTAGCTCAAAAACCAAACCGAGTGGCAATACAAACATAGTCAGATAACTTACATAGGAGCTTAGTGTAACGGTATTTTGAATCTTATCACTCAACTCATACTGGCTCAAAAAAGTGAGGCCAAAAGGCGTGACGATGTAATAACCAAATGCTACCCCGGTAAAGAACAGCAAGGAACAAATCCCGACCACGCCCCGTATAGTTTTTTGTTCTTTTTCATACAGTCCGGGTTTAATAAACTTCCACAGCTCCCACAATATGTAGGGAAATGAAATGATGACCCCCAGCCAAAAGGAGGAAACCATATGCATCATAAACTGCTCACCGACATCCCGGGTGATGAATTCAATCTCATCCGGCCCAAAACACAGCTTCTCCGACAGATTGCAAAAAAAACGATAAGTAAAAAAATCTTTTTCGGTGGGGGCCAAAATAATTTGATTCCAGACAAAATCTTTGGAGAGAAAAACGACGATCGTGAAAACGATGACGGATGCCAATGCCCTGATAATATTCCACCGGAGCTCTTCCAGGTGATCCAGAAAGGACATTTCCTTGTCGACTTTGTTTTTCATTTTAGGTGGGCAAAAATAAAGGCAATATTCGGTTTATCATTAATTTTAATCGAAAGGTCGCTTTAATTCGAACGAATCGGCCAAATTGCAGGCCATTATAAATTTTGGAATTCAACTCATAAGCAATATTGTTATTTTTGCGTTCTCTTTGTACATCAATTTTCCTTCATCTGCGTGAACGTGTTCCGAATTCTACTTTATTTTATTGTTATTTGCCCTGTAATCTCCTCATATGGACAAACGGATAAAAACCTGGTGGCCCATTTCTCGTTTGATTCCTGCAATGTCAACGAAAAAAATAACGTGCTCAAAGGCCAAACCGTCGGATCTCCGGTATGTGAGTGCGGGGTGAGCGGATCGGCCTTAAAATGGAGCGGAGGATTCAATTTTGCAGATTGGGAAGGAACACCGCTAAACAACTTCTTCGCCAATGACTTTTCGGTGAGTTTCTATTTTAAACCCGATCCCATTACCGGCACCATAGATATCTTGTCCAAGCGGGAAAATTGCGGAATTGACAGCTTATTTGCAATACGGTATGTTTCGGATCAAAACACCATAGTCGCTGAATTGGTCCAGCGCGTTGATCAAAACGGAACATTATCCGGTAAATTACCCGCCAATTCCTGTTGGTACCACGTGGTGTTCATCAAATCAGGAAACCGGCTGATATTATATATTAACGGTGAAGAAAAAGGCTCCAGGATCAACAACTATACTATCATACTTCAAAACAAAGCCAGATTGGCGCTGGCCAATAGTCCTTGCCTGACCGTTACTGATCGCAGATTTGCCGGGAGCCTGGACGAATTAAAACTATTTAATAAGGCGCTGAACCGGGATGAAGTCAAAGCGCTTTATGTGCGCACCGATCACCTGGCAACCCGGGATACCGTCATATTTAAAGGAGGCAGGGTTCCTGTTAGGTTTAATTCTGTCTGTCCCTCAATAAGTCAGTGGTCCCCGATCCGGGGTGTTTCAGATCCGAACAAAAACAACCCTTTCCTTACCCCGGACTCTACCACCAATTTTGTTTTAAAATCGACTTTTGGATCCTGCACAGTCCGCGATACCTTAAAAGTAATTGTAATCGACGCCGCCAGTCTGGATTGTGAAAATGTAAACCTTCCCAATGCTTTTACACCCATTGCAGATGGACTGAATGATGTTTTTAGGATCAACAATCCCTATGTAATCGAAAGTCTCCAGCAATTTGAAATATTTGACCGATGGGGAGAAAAAGTATTTGGAAGCAATGATGCCTTAGGTTATTGGGATGGTAATTTCAGAAGTCAACCCGTTAATCCGGGAATTTTCATTTATCATCTGAAGTATACCTGTCAGGGGACAGTAAAACATAAAAGCGGTAGCCTGACCCTCATTAGGTAGGACAATCTTGTTTTTAATCCAGCCGGATGTTTTACTCCGCGCGCTGAATAGTCGACCCGGCTATCGCAGAAGAAAAGAACAGGGTATTCAGAAACAATTTATTGGTGCCATACCAAAATGCCCTGAAATTTGGATTATCCGGAATACAAATTACCTTACCTGCACCGGTACCACTGACCAAAACAGCTGCGGAGTTTTTTAATTGATCCAGATTGGTTTTGGTAATGTATCCGCTTAAAAGTGGATTCGATGTATATCGGAACGGGGCTGCATAAGCGTTTTTGGGTGTTTCCAGATAAATCCTGTTCGATCGGAACAAGGGTAGGTTTTTCCCGGAATAACCGTAAGCCAACGGATGGGTTTCATCAAAGTAAGTATTAAAGATCGCCCCTGCTACGAGATCGGAACCCCCGTCTGCACTCACATTGGCATAAGGTCTCATAGGCACTTCACCGCTTTTTATTTCAAAGGAGGACACATTGGCTTTGGTAGTTGCTGCACAAATCCCCTGGCTGTTCAACCAGGTAATCGCCCTTCCCATAGCTACGATATTGCCACCCGAGGCCACCCATGATTTTATCCTGGCGCTCGTGCCTGCAGAAATCAATTGATATACACCGTCGACCATAACCAGCGTTGTATAATCTTCAAATTTAAAGGCATTTAAACCGGACACGTCGAGGAGTGCCAGCGGCATAGACATCCTGTCATCTAATAAATGCCATACCTCACCGGCATCGTTGGCGTCAACGCCATCTCCCACGATCATGGCTACTTTAGGTAGACCCAATACCGTGGAAGAAGGACTGCCGAGATCAATTCCATTTAACGAAAGCCCTTTGGAAAGCGGGGCAATGGACACCGCACAATCTGAAGCGATTTCCTTCAAAAGAGAAAATAACTGATCACCGGTAAGTCGTTGATGCTGCACCGGAATGAGGAGGGTGCCCCTTTTAAAAGTCTTAAGTCCTGAAAGGGTTTCTATTTCAAACTCGTCATGCATCAGTCGCACCCTGATTTGTTCGTTCAACAAACGATATAATGCTTTTGGGGCATAATACGTGTCCCACTCGAGGGCATAAGCATAAGTTCCCTTGTTTTGAAGGGTATAGTTTAGTGTTGGCAACCGGTTGATTTCCTCTCCCAGGAGGCTGGATATATTATCTGCTGTATTCAGTTCCTTATGCTCGAGATTAAATGCGAGCGGGTAAGACCAGGCACTGATATCGTAAAACAAGCTGTCTTCAAATGTGGTTCTTTTCTCAAACATACCTTTTACCAATCGATACTGGAGTTGATTCGTCGGCACCAGGTAACCGGTTTCCGTGGTGATCGAATTCAGATTACTTTTCAGTTTATATACCTTAACCTGGTTTGCTAATAAGATATCTAAAAACTGGTTTATAATAGCCTGGTCCTTGCCAGCGCTGAACACATAACCTTTGACAGGATCTTGTCCTGCTTCTTCCAGCGCTGTTTTATAAAAATCACGTTGATAATTGAGCAATTTTGTACGCATACCTACGGCGGCTTTATGAGTTGAAAACGAGGCTCTGACCTGATTTCTGGCAGCAAACGCCAGGGTGAGCAAGCCATTGGAAGTTGTCTGGGCGTGACCGCGAGCACTGGCCTGTTCAAATAAGATACCCACTGCTCCATTGACATCGGGGTAGGTAGAACCTTTGCCATAATAATAATCATCGTACCCTTCACGGGTATAATATAAGGAACCAATAGCATCCAGGGATTCCCCATGGTACCGACCGATTTCTTTGGTCAGTTGTTGGTTAAGTTTTGGGGTATTGGGATTGACCCGGGTGGGTTCTCCCGGCATAAAAAAGAAAGTGGCATTGGACCCCATTTCGTGGTGATCGGTCAACACATTTGGCCTCCACTGATGATATAATCTTACCCTGCCTTTGGATTCCGGCAATTGCTGGGGCATCCAATCCCGGTTAAGGTCAAACCAGTAGTGGTTGGTCCTTCCCCTCGGCCAGGGTTCATTAAATTCCCTGGTGGTGGGGTCACTCACGGTGGTTTGACTTTTATGTGAATTGACCCAGTTGGAGAATCGCTGCACGCCGTCCGGGTTAAAACAAGGGTCGAAAAGAATAATTGTTTTATCCAGCAACTCATTGATCTCAGCATTTTGGCCGGCTGCCAGATAATAGGCCATTGCCAGCGCTGCATTACTGCCACTGGCTTCATTTCCATGTATACTGTATCCCTGATAGAGGACCAGGGGCACGTCGTCAACATTTAATCGCGCTGATTGTTTGGGGTCAGACAGGCTGAGATGCCTGAGCCGCAGGGTTTCCAGCTGGCCCTGATTTTTTTCACTCGTAATGATCAGGCAGATCAATGGCCTTTGTTCAAAACTCCGCGCATATTCAATTAATTTGATTCTTTTGCTTTCGCCCGCCAGTTGTTTCATATAATAATACAATTGATCATGGCTGACATGCCGTTCACCTACCTCATACCCCAAAAAGGCAGCAGGTTTGGTGATGGTCTGATCATAAGGGATATCAGGAAGAAAATAATTGAGTTGAGGAAGGTTCTGTGCAGGGGTTATTTGGATAACCGCAACCATCCATATCAGCGTGAGAACAATTCTTTTCATTCGTAAATTTTAAGCAATTGCTCAAATATAGATTAAGTTTTTTGGCTTAAAAAAAGTT
>Ga0163144_10017557_pt1 | contig 14571 bp, 12 predicted proteins | sample OliLak19BULKMAT1_FD_123175 | JGI IMG/M metagenome (GOLD analysis project Ga0163144, IMG submission 123175) | Freshwater microbial mat bacterial communities from Lake Vanda, McMurdo Dry Valleys, Antarctica - Oligotrophic Lake LV.19.BULKMAT1 | ecosystem: Environmental > Aquatic > Freshwater >... | reverse complement strand
CTTCTGAAGAAGATTTTTTATTGCTTGTCACAGCATCCTTTTCAGATACCCATTTGTTGAATTTAGCATCTGCCTGTTCTTGTGTAAGTACGCCTTTGGTAATGCCCTTTTGAAGATGTGCTCTGAACATTACACCTTGAGCGGATAGAATTGTGCGGGTAGTATCAGAAGGCTTAGCACCTTTCTGAACCCAATCAACAGCGCGGTCAAATTTTATACTAACAGTCACCGGATTGGTGCGTGGATTATAAGTTCCGATCTTTTCGATAAAACGTGCATCTCTCGCAAAACGACTGTCAGCTACCACAATGTGATAAAACGCTTGACCTTTCTTTCCATGACGAGATAATCTGATAATTGCTGGCATTTTATTTTTTTTATTTACTTATTTAACTTTTCTTTAAAAAGGGATGCGAATATCGTAAAATATTTCAAACAAACTCAAATAATATCTAATTATTTTCGGCCTAAATATCGCCTTTATCGGGGGCAGGCTTTAGAAAATTGATCCTACTACAAAAACGCTCGTTTCCTCAAAATTCATAAAATAGTCCCGGATCCAGTAGCCCCATCCTCAAGAGTCAATTACTTCTGGGGATTGATGTTTTCACCTGTAAGAACATTATAATTAGAAACATCTATCATAATGATGTCCCGTTCACCAATTCCATTATCCCTTATAGATGAAATATAAGCGGTTTTTTTATCTTCTGTCAGCACCAGCTTAGATTCGATAGTAACGCTGTTGATGGGGTAGCCCAGATTTACAGGAGCCGATAATTTACCATCACTTGACATGGTGGTTCTGAAAATATCGTGCGATCCCATAGAATTAGGGCCGTTAGAACAAAAGAACAATGTTTTGCCATCCGAAAACATGTACAGGCCGTTTTCATCGTAAGGAGTATTGATTGGCGCTCCCGGGTTAACAGGTTCGGCCCAGTTACCATTCGCTAATTTTTTAGAGATCCAGATATCTCCTTTGCCAAGCCCGCCCGGGCGCTCACTGATAAAAAAAAGTGTGCTTCCATCAGGCGATATACAAGCAGCGTCTTCGTAATAGGTTGTATTGATCTGCTTCGGAAGCATTTCAGGACTCCTCCACTTTCCGGAGGCAGTTTTTTTCGACATTAGAATATCTCCTCCGGAAAGATCATTGCGGTAAAGGAACATCGTATTTCCATCGCTGGTAATGCTGTTACATGCATCGTATACATCTGAATTGACAGGGCCGCGGATCATTTCTGCCTGAAGCCATGCCTTTTTCTCATCGCTCCAAAAGCTTTCGTAGATATCATCAAAATATCCGAAATCACTTTCTTTATCAAGCTTTGATTTATCACCAATAGGCCTGCGGGATGTGAACACCAGCGTCTTATCTCCGTTTGTCAGAACAGGACCCTTATCATCGTACTGGGAATTAATATCAATCAGCTGAGTAATGGCCACATTTACCGGCTTGGCCATTATTTGCTTGGCGGTGTTGCATTGCGCAATGTAGAGGTTAATGTCAGTTTCTTCGATCTTCTTTGGATTATCGCCAATAAGCTTTTTATACTCATTGAGTTCAACCAGCGCTTTGTCCAGCATACCTTTTGAATGGTATGTCCTTCCCAATATCAGGTTCAGCTCAGTATTAGCAGCAGGATTCGTGGTCTTTGCAGTTTCCAGAAATTCAAGTGCTGTAGTGTATTCACGCATCATAAAATAAGATTCTCCGAGAAAAAATTGAACGGATGCATCTGCAGGGCGGTTCTTCAACACTTCTTTGTATTTATTTACTGCCGAACGGTAATCACCGGCAAAAAAATCCTGCCTGGCCATGAACATTTTGTATTCATCCGTTCCCTTTTCAAGTACAGTGCCTTTGTTCTTTTGACCAAACGAAGTAACAGATGTAGAAAAAAGAAATGCTGCGATAACTATACCGGAGAAAAGAGGTTTCATATTCATGGATTTGCTGCTTTTTTTGTTGGTAAATTCGGTGCAAACATAAAGAATCCTGCTCAAAAGCCCAAAAGTAAATTTTGGAGCAAAATCATATATGGCCTATCAAGCAATTTCTTTGCCAAGTTTCAGGAACAGGTTCATGGCATCCTGCTTTCCCTTATCGTATTTATAGCTGATACAGTTATAAACATAATTATTGAGCGTTTTTTCATCAATTGGGAGGCCGCTGCTCGCTATACTTTTGTCCCTATTCTCAATTCCAAATTTGAGTGCCTGATAAAACAAGGACAGGGTTGTTTCGTCCAGCTTTTTATTGGCAATCCAGCAGGCAAAAACAAAAGGCATACCGGTATAGGATTTCCATTCTTCCGACAGATCATACGAATATTTATACCTCCCGGCCAATGAAAAATTCCTGTCTCCAATGATCAATCCGGCAATGGATGCTTTTATTTTTTTCTCATACCCTTCTTTGGCTGGCAACCAGGCCGGTGAAATTTTCCACCAGTGCTTCGCCAGTATTTGCACCAGCAATGAAGATGTTCTTGACTGATAATCAAGGTAAATAGTTCTTATATACATTAAAGGGACATCACTGTATAGCATCACTGTTTGAACGGGGCCGTTTGCTCCGATGCAAAAGTCAGGTATAATAAAATGTTCTTTCAATTCCGGGATGATTGCTACCGGAGCAAGTCCGATATCTACCTGGCCGGTTCTCACCTTTTCGGCACAAACAGAAGGCACGTCCAGCGATAGTGTATAATCCTTTAAAAAGCCTGAATGCTCTATGCCATACACGAAAGGTTTAGCATTTATATATGATACGGCTGATATCCGCAGAAGTGATGTGCTCATAAAAGTATGTCAAAAGTAATTATTTATGCGCGGGAGCTATTTCGTTTAAGCAAGGGATCTATGGCAGATTGTTTACATTATTACCACTTCCCGCTCAAGTTCAACTCCAAATTTTTCTTCTACTGATTGGAGGATCTTGCCGGAAAGATTAAAAACTTCTGCACCATTTGCATTTCCGTAGTTTACGAGCACTAGGGCTTGGTCTTTATGCACTCCTGTATTTCCCAATTGTTTTCCTTTCCATCCGCATTGCTCGATGAGCCAGCCGGCAGCAAGTTTCATTCCCAGCGGATCTTTGTATGCAGAAATAACAGGATATTCTTTTTTAAGCGATTCATATTTATCGATACTTACAACAGGATTCTTAAAAAAACTGCCTGCGTTGCCTATTTTTTCAGGATCGGGTAATTTGCTCCTACGGATGTTGCATACTGCACGGGAAATTGAAGCGATAGAAACATCTTTAACTCCCATTTTTTCCATTTCCTGATTAATAGCTCCGTAACTTGTATTGAGCTTTGGAGTTTTAAAAAGCTTAAATATAACCGATGTAATAATATATATCCCTTTTGCTTCCCGTTTGAAAATACTATCGCGGTAGCCAAACCGGCAATCCGATTTACTTAGCACAACAAGTTTATTATCCTTAACATGGATCGCTTCCAGTTCATGGAATACTTCCTTTTGCTCTACACCGTATGCACCAATATTTTGTATAGGAGCAGCACCCACCGAACCGGGAATAAGTGACAAGTTTTCTACACCGGCATAATTTTTTTCGATGCAATGCATCACAAATTTATGCCATACCACCCCTGCTCCTGCCTTCACATAATAATACTCAGCATCTTCTTTCAAAAGCTTAATTCCTTTGAGGTTATTTTTGATCACAACTCCATCAAAATCTTTCGTAAAAAGAATATTGCTGCCGCCTCCAAGGATCAACAGAGGCAGGTTGCTGAATTTTTTATCATTCAGGAAATTTTGAATTCCGGGTACAGAATCGGCCTGCAAAAAACGTTTGGCGGAAACATCAATACCGAACGTATTAAGCTTTTTTAGAGAATAATTTTCAACTGTTTTCATCAGCGGATAAAAATAGGGCTAAATAGCGATTTGCTGTAAAGCATCCGGGAAATAAGAATTAACAATGGGAGTCTCATAATTCCTCAACTGCCCATTTTCACTATCAGCTCAAACTCCTCTTTTAAAAGAGGCATCACGGAAAGCCTGCCCTGACGAACCAGGTAAATGTTTTTTAACTTCTTTTCAGCCTTTACTGCCGCAAGTGTAACCGGTTTTTTGAGTTCAGTTTGCGGAGCCAGGTCAACTACCGACCAATCTTCCTTTGTAGTCGGATCCTGATACGCCTCTTTTACCACTTTTGAAATTCCCATCACGGCTTTATCATCGCCACTGTGATAAAACAGAACCAGGTCGCCCGTTCTCATGGCACGCAGGTGAATACGCGCAGCATAATTACGTACGCCTTCCCACATGGTTTTGCCATCTTTTACAAATTGGTGCCAGGAATAAGTTTCGGGTTCGGATTTTACCAGAAAGTAATTCATATGTATGCTTTATTTATGCCAAAATTAGTGTTAAAATGCACTCTAACGCATTTTCAAAAAACATCTTGAAAAGCCTTCTGATTAAAAATATTTATTTACTTTTATGCCCTCTCAGAAATTAATAAAACATCCATAAAACCCCATCATGAAAAAAATTCTACTCGCGTTATTATTCTGCACCGGTTTTGCTGCAACTACATTTGCACAGCCTGTTGCTAATTTTTCAGGAAACCCTACGACTATTTGTGTGGGAAAAAACGTTACCTGGACCAATCTTTCTACAGGACTTACAGGCGGCACAACATATACTTGGACATTCCCAGGTGCCTCCAGCCCCGTTTCCAACTCGCAAAATCCAGGGCCAAGAACATATACTACCAGTGGAACTTACAGCGTAACGCTTACTGTTTCTAACACGAATGGAACCGATAGTGAAATAAAAACTAACTATATTACAGTTATTGCAACTCCTACTGTTTCGGTAAATCCAACTACAGGATATGTTGGTTGTACCGTTCCATCCACTACTCTTACTGCAAGCGGAGCAAATACGTATACATGGTCTCCGGCAACTGCACTCAATACTACTACAGGAGCCACTGTTATAGCAAGCCCTACTGTAACAACATTATATACTGTAACAGGAACTAATGCGAATGGATGTACTGACCAACAAACAGTATATGTGTCTTATAACACTACCCCTCCACCGGCACCAGCAAGTGTAACCGGGTTAACGAATGTATGCAGTGGACAAACTGGAGTGATTTATACAGTTCCTGGACTTGCACCACCGGTTCCTGTCAGAAACTGGACAGTACCTGTAGGAGCAACAATTACAGCAGGACAAGGAACAAGATCCATTACTGTAACATTTGGAAGTACCTCGGGTAATGTTTGCGCATCTACCACCAATGCATGCGGCACAAGCTCCTTAACATGCACAGCGGTAACAGTAAATCCTACGCCTCAGGTTGGCGCAATAAGCACTATCACAGGCCCTACATCAGCATGCGATAACCAAACAGGGGTTGTTTATACTATTGCTCCGGTTGCAAACGCTTCCAGCTATACATGGACAGTTACCGGAGGAGCAAGCATCACTACAGGTCAAGGTACTAATACGATCACCGTAACTTTTTCAACTAATAACAGCAATATTTGCGTTACAGCGGGTAATAGCTGTAACACAACAGCACAAGTTTGCCAGGCAGTTGTTGTTTCTCCAAACATACCTACAATACCCGGCACAATAACCGGACTTACCACGGTTTGTAGCGGACAAGCAGGTGTAACATATTCTGTTGCAACTGTTCCTAATACTACTGTTTATACATGGGCTGTTCCTTCAGGAGCCAGCATCACTGCAGGGCAAGGAACAAGATCTGTTACCGTAACTTTTGGAACAGCTTCAGGAACTGTGTGCGTAACAGCCGGAAACGGTTGCGGCACCAGTTTAGCAAATTGTAAAACCATCACTGTTGATCCGAATCCAGCTGTTGGAGCAACCAGCACAATCAGCGGACCTACCTCGGTATGCGGTAATCAAACAGGTGTAATTTATTCAGCTTCAGTTCCGAATGCTTCAACGTACTCATGGACTATTACGGCTGCGGGTGCTAGTATTATTTCAGGACAAGGTACCGGAACTATTAGTGTCACGTATGGCACTTCAGCAGGCAGCGTTTGCGTATTTGGAAGCAATAGTTGCAGTGCAAGCACACAAACATGTGTAGCGGTAACAGTATCTTCTGTTGCACCTGCAATTCCAGGGGGCATATCCGGCCTTACCACAGTTTGTAACGGACAAGCAGGCATATTTTATTCCATAGCATCTGTGCCAAATGCAACTGTATATACATGGGTAGCACCTACAGGAGCCACCATTACTGCAGGACAAGGAACAAATTCTGTAACAGTAAGTTTTGGTAGTGCATCAGGCAATATAACTGTAACGGCAGGAAATGCCTGCGGAACAAGCTTACCAAGTTCTTTGGCTATAACAGTAGATCCTAATCCAGCTGTAGGTACTGTTGGTGCTATCACAGGACCTTCTGCTGTTTGTGCCAGTCAGACAGGCATCATTTATTCTATCGCAGCCGTTAGCGGTGCTTCTTCCTATACATGGGCCGTTCCTTCAGGAGCTACCATCACTGTAGGACAAGGCACTAATACCATCACTGTAACTTTTGCTACTTCGGGAGGTAACGTTTGCGTATATGCAAGCAATAGCTGTAGTTCAAGTCTGCAAAATTGCTTAGCAGTAACTATTGATCCAGGCGCCCCTACAATTCCCGGAGGAATAACAGGACTTACTACTGTTTGCAGTGGCCAGGTAGGGGAAGAATATTCCATTGCAGCGGTTGCGAATGCTACAGTTTATACCTGGACTGTTCCGGCCGGAGCAACCATTACGGCTGGCCAGGGAAATGATACTATCAGCGTAACTTTTGGAAGCAGCTCAGGAAATATTACCGTAACAGCAGGAAATTCTTGTGGTACAAGTTTAGCAAGCTCAAAAGCTATAACAGTGGATCCTAACCCTCAGGTAGGTCCAATGGGAGTAATTACAGGACCTTCTGCTGTATGTGCAAACCAAACCAATCTTATTTATTCTACCACAACTGTTTCGGGCGCTACAACTTATAGCTGGACAGTACCAACAGGTGCTGCAATAACTGCGGGCCAGGGCACTGCAACTGTTACCGTGACTTTTGGAACTAATGCCGGAAACGTTTGTGTAGACGCAAAAAACAGCTGCAGCTCAAATGCTGCAATTTGTACAGCGGTAACAATCGCTTCTACAGCGCCAACTATTCCGGGTGGTATAACAGGACTTACTACTGTTTGCAGCGGACAGGCCGGAGTAATTTATACAACTGGTTCTGTGGCTACTGCATCAGTATATACATGGACGATGCCTACCGGTGGCAGTGTGACTGCAGGCCAGGGAACGAATTCTGTAACTGTGACTTTTGGAACCACATCAGGCAATATTTGTGTAACAGCAGGCAATGCCTGCGGAACAAGCTTGCCAAGCTGCCAGGCAATAACAGTGGATCCTAATCCTGCTGTAGGAACAATAGGCACGATCACGGGCTCTACTTCAGCATGTGCAAACCAAACAAACGTAACGTATATAATTCCTGCTGTTGCTAATGCCAGCACGTATACATGGACCGTTCCATCATCAGCGAGCGTTACTGCCGGACAAGGTACCAGGACAATTACGGTAACATTTGGTAATGTGTCAGGAAACATTTGTGTAATTGCAGCCAACTCATGCGGAACAAGTGCACAAAGCTGTATTGCAATTACGGTATCGCCTAATGCCCCTGGAATCCCAACGGGTATAACAGGTGCAACCACTGTTTGCAGCGGACAAGCGGGAGGTGCTTATTCAACTTCTCCTGTAACAAATGCCCTTACCTATTCATGGACAGTTCCAACCGGAGCAACAATTACTTCCGGACAAGGCACTACCGATATTACAGTAACCTTTGGAACAACATCAGGCAATATCTGTGTAGCTGCAGCTAACGGATGCGGAACAAGCTTACCAAGCTGCCAGGCTATAACAGTAAGCTCGGCTGTTCTTACAGTTACTGCTACTCCAACATTGGCTACATGTAGCTCGTGCTGCGATGGAAGCGCAACTGCAACGCATTCAGGAGGATCAGGTTCATACACGTATGCATGGTCACCTTCAGGAGGAGTATCTGCAACTGCTACAGGATTATGTGTTGGTTCTTATACAGTTTGTGTTACAGATGCCGGTGGATGCGTAACCTGCTCGGTTGCAAACGTTGGTTTCGTAACAGGAATCAACTCTCCATTAACTGATAATGGAACCATCAAAGTATTCCCTAACCCAGCAAATGACCATATATACATTGAAGGAACACTTTCAATTTCAGCTAATCTGGAAGTAAGTGTTATCAATATGTTTGGTCAGAAACTGATCAATGAACTGGTACACGCTGACGGAACTTTCCTTGAAAAAATAGACATTCAGGGAATTCCTTCCGGAGTTTACTTTATCGAAGTGCGTTCAGGAGAAATGGTTAGAAATTCTAAGATCATCAAGATCCAGTAGTAGATTATAACACAACACCTAAATCCCATCAGAGATAAAAATCTGATGGGGTTTTTTGTTTTAAATAAAATATATTCAGCATCGGCATAATTTGGAATCAAGACTAAAAGTTGGGGGAGGATATCCAAATTTATTTTTCATGAGTGAAAAAATATAATATCAGTATGTTAGTAACCTCGAATCGGATAGTTTAAATTCAGAAAATAGCCTCAGAGAGGCTTAATCTTTTTAGAAAAGAGAAACGAATTGCAATTGCCCCAGTGGGGCAAAACATCCCAATAGTGCTTGTAGATTATTGTAATAAATTTTGGGTTGAAAGTAAAATCAAACAATGGGATAAATAATTCGGGTATAGGTATTTGCCATAATGTGATTTTGTGTTGCCCCGCTGGGGCAATTATGGATTATTCGACTCATTTTAAAAATGTTCAGCCCCATCCGGGGCTATTAAAATTACTTGTTTTTACATATTCTCCCCAATTTTTAGTCTTAATCCCATATCTGCGCAAATGTCAAATTCCGTTCAAATCCAAATTTTGGGTTTAAAATAGTTTGAATAACTTCGTCCCCTTAAACTCAACTATGGAAAATAACTCTTTAAAATCATCCTCACTGCTGGTATTGCTTTCGGTTTTCTTTTTCTGGGGATTTGTGGCTGCAAGCAATGATATTTTAATTCCTGTTTTCAAAGAGGCCCTGAACCTGGAACAATGGCAATCGCAAATGATCTCCTTTGCTTTTTATGTGGCATACACGGTGGGCTCTATCATTTATTTTCTTATTTCAAAATACTTAGGAGGCGATATATTGACCCGCCTTGGGTATAAAAATGGCATTGTGCTTGGCCTGGTTATTTCTGCAGCCGGCACTTTATTGTTCTACCCGGCAGCTGAGACAGCTTCATTCATGTTAATGATCAGCGGATTATTTATTGTAGGATTGGGATTTTCATTGCAGCAAACAGCAGCAAACCCGTTAGCTATCTTCCTGGGCGATCCTAAAAAAGGCTCACAGCGCTTGAGCCTGGCAGGAGGCGTAAACAATATAGGCACTACGATAGGCCCTATTTTGGTCAGCTTTGCCATATTTGGTTCTGTCACTTCGGGAGTTACATCCACAGCAAGCATCGAGAGCATAAAAGCCCCCTACTTGATTCTTGGTGCTGCATTTCTTATTGCAGCCGTCATTTTAAAATTTTCTTCCATACCGAATAAAATTCAATCTATCAATGACGAAGAACATTCTGATATTTCTTCCCCTGCGGAAAGAAAAAGTGCATTAAAATATCCGCAACTGATCCTGGGCATGATTGCCATTTTTGTTTACGTGGGCGTAGAAGTTTCTACCGCAAGCAATTTGCCGGAATTCATGAAACAGCACCTTGATATTGCGACAGATAAAATTGCGCCTTTCATTTCCTTGTTCTGGGCCAGCCTGATGATAGGCCGCTGTACATCTTCCATAGGAGCATTTGACCTGAAAGGCGGCATGAGAACATTTCTGAATTTTTTAGTGCCTTACATTGCGTTTGCTGTTTTTCTGGGTGCGAACAAGATCGCCAACCATGACGTTACACCTTTTTATGTGTATGCATTGGTAATTCTATTATTGATTGCAGCGGATATCGCAAGCAAAGGAAATCCTGCACGTCAGCTGCTGATCTTTTCCTTCTGCGGAATCACTGCGTTGTTCGTAGGAATGCTTTCATCCGGCCTTGTGAGTGTATACGCATTCATCAGCGTTGGTTTATTCTGCAGCACTTTATGGCCCTGTATTTTTACCCTTGCCATCGCGGGGTTAGGAAAGCATACCAATGAAGGTTCGGGGTTTTTGATCATGATGATCATGGGCGGAGGTTTTGTGAGCCTATTGCAGGGAGTTTTGGCAGATGATGCATTACTTGGGATCCAATGGAGCTACCTGCTTGGTGTGGCTTGTTTTGTTTACCTGGCATTCTATGCATGGAAAGTGAAAGGTATATTAAGATCACAGGGAATAGATTATGACGCTAAACCAAAATCATCTGTTCACTAAGTGCAAAACATGAAAGTAGTAGCAGGAATTGATATCGGGGGTACCAATACGGTATTTGGATTGGTAAATTCAAAGGGAGAGATTTTACTAAAAGACACTGTTTCCACCGAACAATATCCTCAACCGGATGAACTGGTTACAGAAGTTTGTAACCGCATTGAAAGATCACTCAGGGAATTTTCCGGCAATCACGAACTGGAAGGCGTAGGCATTGGCGCACCGAATGGAAATTATTTTAAAGGCACCATTGAATTTGCCCCTAATTTAAAATGGAAAGGAATAATTCCGCTGGCAAAATTATTTTCAGACCGATTAAAAGTAAAAGCGATTTTAACTAACGATGCAAATGCTGCTGCCCTTGGAGAAATGATATTTGGCGGAGCTAAGGAAATGAAAGACTTTATTTTTATCACACTGGGAACAGGCCTTGGCAGCGGCATTGTAGTGAACGGAGAAATAGTATACGGGCACGATAGCTTTGCAGGTGAACTGGGCCATGTAATCATTTTTCCTGACGGGCGGACCTGTGGTTGTGGACGTAAAGGCTGTTTAGAAACGTACTGCTCTGCTACGGGCATCAAACGCACCTATGCCGACCTGTTAATGAGCCGCCACGAAGAATCCGGTGTGGGAGCCCGTGTGACAGATGCAAAATATATTTACGACAAAGCAATGGAAGGCGAGAAAGAAGCCATTGAAGCATTTAAATACACCGGCAATATTCTGGGCTTGGCTTTAGCAAACAGCGTGGCATATACAAGCCCCCAAGCAATATTTTTGTTTGGCGGTTTAGCTTTAGCAGGAGATTTTATCTTTAAACCTACCATTGAAAGTTTTGAAAAAAACCTTCTGAATATTTATAAAAACAAGATAAGCATTCTTCCTTCCCAATTAAAAGAAAATGATGCGGCCATGTTGGGTGCAGCTTCCCTGATTTGGAAAGAGTTGAAATAATACCATTACTCATAATAAGAGGGAATTAACACCATCTTTCATATTTATAGTAGTTGCACATAGATTGAATGGGTTGTTATTCCTCCTTTTAAAGGAGGTGGATCGCGCCTCGCGAGACGGAGGATGTAATACCATTACTGATTATATATTAGTCCATAACATTTGGTATAATGCCGATCAAGTACAAATTATAATTGGACTAAAAGATATGAGGCATCGGTATAAACTGAAAACATGCATATAAAAGGCAGTTTTGTTATACACCTCTGAATAATGGATTTACCACACTAACGAATAAAAAAAAGGCGGGACTCTAAAATAGAATCCCGCCTTTGGACTTCAATCCCGATGCGCAAGGCGATCGGGATTTTCGTCATTTTATTTTTATTTAGGGTCTCCTTAAAAAGCATTAACTTATTGATAATCAATTAATTATGTTGATAACTTTTTAATAAAGTGCAGGGATTATGACATTTTTTCGTCAAAAACCTTTCACCAAAATGATACGATATCAAAGCAGTAATCAATTATCCATAGAAGAATTTCAAACACCCTTTGAGATGAATCTTGATAAAAATAATAGATGGGTAAAAATGGCCGGGCACATTCCATGGGACCAGCTGGCATCTGTTTATCACAAGAGTTTAGATGCTGAGCAGGGGCGTCCGGCAGTGGATGCGCGCGTGGTGATTGGTGCCATCATCATCAAGCACAAACTTAATTTAAGCGATGAGGAATGTGTAGAGCAGATAAAAGAAAATGCATACATGCAATATTTTATCGGTAACAAAGCACATGATGCAGAGCAGCCCTTTGCCTCTTCGTTGTTTGTTTTCATGAGAGAGCGACTGGGATTGGAATCGTTTGAATCATTCAGTAGCATCATCATTGAAAAATCGGATCAGCAGCAAAAGAAGCATTGTAAAAAAAGATCCCGATGAAAAAAGCGGGGCAGCAGAACAAAAAAAAGAACAAGAACAGGAAAAAGTCCTTCACCAAGCAGATGAACACAACGGGAAACTATTGCTCGATGCTACGGTATGCGACCAATACATCAAGTATCCGACAGACATTGATTTATTAAACAAAGCCAGAGAACACAGCGAATACCTGATTGATGTGCTGCATAAAAAAAGTGGAGATAACCTGCCTGCCGGTCAGGCAGGAAAGAAAGCACGCACCTACAGAAAAACAGCGAGGAAACGTTATCTGGCCGTTATAAAAAAGAAAAACAAAAAAGCAAAAGAGATTCGTAAAGCGATAGGGGTTCAATTACGTTTTTTATCAAGAAACATACAAAACATTCATCGCTATCTTGATAAATCCGATCGCTATCGGATTGAAAGCGTACATTTTCCATTAACACATCCAGAACAACGATTGTTCTGGATTATTCAAACCCTGTACGGCCAACAGATGGAGATGTATAAAAACAAAACACATAGTGTGGAAAACCGTATTGTAAGTGTTCATCAGCCGCATGTGCGCCCCATCGTTCTGGGCAAAGCAAAAAGTAAAGTAGAATTTGGAGCAAAAATAAATGTCGGACAATGCAATGGGTATGCACACATCAGGAAACTCAGCTGGGATGCTTACAATGAAAACACGGACTTGAAAAACCAAGTGGAGAAATACAAACATACTTATGGCTATTATCCAGAAGTGGTGATAGCAGACGGCATTTACGGCACACGAGAAAACCGTAACTTTCTGAAATCATTAAACATCCGCTTCAGCGGAAAACCACTTGGCAGAAAACCTATTGAAACATCCGACAATAAAGAACAACTCCGTGAGCAAGCCAAACAATTTAAACAGGAACAAGGGAAAAGAAATCAAGTAGAAGGGAAATTTGGTGAAGCAAAAAATGGCCATACACTCAACAAAGTAAGAACAAGATTACAAGCCACAAGCGAAAGTTGGATCGGAGCAGTATTCTTCATCATGAATTTGAAAGTGTTCCTCAAAGAGATGGAACATTTTTGGGGCACTATTTTTAAAATGCTATTTTTCAGGAATTATTTATACGGTATGATCGTAAACCTGCCCGCAAAAAATAGGATAAAAACTGGCAGCTTGACTTTTTAAGGAGACCTTAATTACTTTTGATTTGAATGGAACTATACATAAATCCACTTACTTTTGTGACTGGCTTGTTACTTTGAGAGCCGAAGGAATCAGTATCATTATGCAAATCAGCACATTCGCCCAAAACCATTTTTCCTGCATCGGAAAGTGAAGTAAAAGAAACCAAAGGAAGAGCATACCGAACCCTGAAATCCAGCGATTGCGCCTCATTATTGTTCATGAATACTTATATATCTACTATACTTAATTTCCTAAAATGTTTTTTCAATGCCTGACAACATCTTTAAAGTCCGGCAAATCCCGTATCTGAGGTTTAAGGCTATTATGCCAGTCCCTGCTGTATGTATTTTCCTTTGCATTAAATTTTTTCGAAAAAAGTTCCGGCTTCTGCCCTTTATTGACGGCCTTTCTTTCAAATTCATGAGTATGCTCGTCTAAATCCATTGCATCAACTTCCAATAGATACCACAAGTCATAAACACCCCCTCGGTATTGTCCTTCCCATCACTGCTGCCATCTTTTCAATCAGCACTTCAGAGAGGGAATAACACTTAACTTGAAATTTCTTATCCAAATCAGAATACTCGGAAAATATATTTTTGTACACCAAATCGAATTCAAGAATTTCTTTTCTGGTAACATCTACTTTCAAATCCCTGCTGCCAAAAGCTCCCTGCAATGATGCAACGTAATCAATAAAAAATCTAAAGCTGTTGGTTTCATTTTAAATGCATACATAATCTGTTCATTCGTCAGCTCCTCATTCAACAAGGTAAAATCCATATCTTCAGAAAAGCGAAAATCCGCGAAGTAAAAGCTACTATTTTTTGTAACTATTTGAGATTAAGATCCCCTGCAGGTATTTATTATCTCCGAGTAATGGATGATAATAGTGAAGCTATACTCCGGACGGGATAAATTTCCGCGTTTTATGATGGAAATTTATTGTTGGTAAATGCTGATACGAAGCGTGTCCCCTTTGGTCCGATGTAATACGGACTCCGTACTTTGTCGGAGAGG
>Ga0163144_10017555_pt1 | contig 14571 bp, 16 predicted proteins | sample OliLak19BULKMAT1_FD_123175 | JGI IMG/M metagenome (GOLD analysis project Ga0163144, IMG submission 123175) | Freshwater microbial mat bacterial communities from Lake Vanda, McMurdo Dry Valleys, Antarctica - Oligotrophic Lake LV.19.BULKMAT1 | ecosystem: Environmental > Aquatic > Freshwater >... | reverse complement strand
GGCGACGCAGGTCTTCTGAGCGAGAAGCGTCAGGCGACCTGAGACCTCGCTCGTTGCAGTGAGCGGCTGCCGGGAACCCCGCGTCCCTCAACACGGCCCGGCAGCCGCTCTCTGGAGCGAGCGGGCGAGCAGAAAACGGACCGCGCGGGCAGCCGCGCGAACGACGACCGGCCACGGCGCCGGGCGCGAACGGCGGGCGTGTGTCCGCCGCACGGAGCAACAAACGATGATGCGTTCACACTTCAAAACGACGCCGAGCAGGCCGGAGCACGGCACGGGTGACCTCGTGCGCTATCGGCCCGCGTGGACTTCGCGCTACTGTGCCGTCGATGGATTCCCGGCGCCCAGCCCCCGCCCCCGCTCGTACTTCTTCGTGGTTTGGCAGCCTGCTCGGGCTGCTCTCGATCGCTGTCTCGATTGGCGCCCTCCGCAATGCGCTGGCGCTGGAGCCACAGTTGGAGCCGCAAGCGAGGGACGCGGCTTGCGGCGTGGCGCCGGTCCTGCCTGCCTCCGCGACGTCTGCTACCTCCACGGCGCCCGCGACGTCTGCCACGTCCACGACGTCTGCCACGCCGGCGAAGGCTCCGGCGCCCGCGGCGCGTCCTGGCAAGCCGGCACCGCTGCCGCCGCCGCCCGCTCCTTGCCGGCTTCAGCTCACGCGCTGGGAGCGCGGGGCACTCGGCCGGACTTTCGAATTCGAGGCGGCCGGGACCCGTGTGCGCGTGGATTGCCAGCGCGAGTACGTCTTTGTCGGCGACTACGCTTGCCTGAAGACGCTTTGACACAAGCACCCACGTGATCTGCTGAAGGCGCGCCGAGCAAGCCCGGCGAGAACGGCAAGCCCTCCCAGGGCGGCGGGGGTGGCGGCGGGGCCAAAGGCGGCAGCGGCGCGAACAAGTGCGTCGACGCGATGAAAGCCGGTTTCACTTTGGGTTCAGGTGAAACGGGGTTTCCGAGCGGCGGAACGGGCAAGGACGACATGGGCGAGCGCCAGCGGACCTGCAAGGCATTCCGAGCGACCTGATAGTCGGCGTTACAACGGGCGGAGTCGTGCAATGGGTTACTTTGTCTATTACATCGGATGGATTGTGCTGGCGTACGTGATGCAGCGCCCGCCGCTCATGCTGGGGGTGGTGGTGTTCCTGGTGCTCCGTCCTTTCTTGCCGGATCCCGTGGTGCTGCTCCGGACGTGGCGGCGCATCGGGGTGTTGAACAGGCAGATCGCCGCCAATCCGGCGAACGTCACCGCCCGGCGTGACCTGGCAATGCTGTGGCTCGAGAGGCTCCGGCCCGGGCGCGCGCTGGATCTCTTGGTCGAGGCCGACAGGCGTGATCCGAACAATGCCGAGATTCTCTATTTGATGGGCGTGGCGAAGTTGCGGTCGGGCGATGCGGAAGGGGCGCTCGATCCGCTCGTGCGAGCCGTGGGCATCGATGCGCGCGTTCGCTTTGGCGAGCCTTACCTGGTCGCCGGACAGGCATTGATCAAGGTCGGGCGCTTCGAAGAAGCCGAGGACGCCCTGGAGCGCTACGTGCGGGCCAACAGCTCTTCGGTGCAGGGCTATTACCTGCTCGGGAAAGCGCGGCTCCAGCGCGATCGGGACGATGCCAAGAAAGCATTCGGGGAGGCACGGACGACGTTCTGGCAACTGCCAGGCTTCCAGAAACGCGGGCAAGTCGGATGGTGGGCGCTCGCGGTCATGGCGTGGTTTTGGAGCTGAGATGGTGGAATGGATTCGATCATGACTGCGAAGATGCCGAGTGAGTTTCCCCACGATGGGAACCTGGAAGAGTGGCTGGCGTACGTTCAAACCAAGGTGTGCCTGTCGCTCGCGGTCACCATGTATTTCAAGCACCCGCCTGAAGCGTCGATGCCGGGGGTGCTGGAGTGTTACGACGAGTATCTGAAGCTCGCCGGGCCTCAGTTGAAGTGGTTCTTCAGCGAGACGAGCACCAAGTACCGGGCGGCCGATGCAAAGGTGTTGCGTATTCCGTTTCGCCGGGTGCCGGAAGCACTGGCACACGGCCGTGAGTGGTCGTGGTGGGCGTGGAGCGGAGAGCACAGCGAGCACGCCGCGCCGTACCAGTTCGATACGCTGTTCGGACCGGAGCCGTATGACGAGTCTCTGGCGGTCGACGTTCGGATGGCATTTCCGGCGGAGATGTTCGCGGGAGACTTCAATCGCTTTCTCGAGATCGTGAAGGGGATGGCTCAGAGAGTACCTGTCTTTCATGGCTATGCCGGCTTTTTCTTCGGCATGCCACTGGACTTGATGGCACGACAAGGAGTTTACCAGTACCTGTTTGGTCCGGGAATGCGTTTCAACGGCATCGAAATAGACGATGCCTCGAGTGTGGATTACCGGAACGGCATCAAAGGGGTGAACTGGCTCACGCTGCTCTCGACGGAATTCATCGAGAAGCTCGGTGGCAAGGAGTCGCTGCGGGCGCAGCTCAGTGAAGCGATTGTGCTGCACCCGATGCCATGGGGCGTGATGATTCAGGCCGGCCCGGCGCCAGGGATCGGCGACGTGAACGCCGGGGATCGATTGCCGCTCTACCGGGAGGTGAACCGCGTGCTCCGGCCGGTGCGCGTGGTCGATGTCCCCTCCATCGGACACCTCGGCAGAGAGAAGACGGATAGGTGGCTGCGGCGGTTCGACGATTGAGCTGAGCGACCGAGTCGGGTTTTAAAAAAAGGCAATTGGGGAGAGCGCGCAGCCGTCCACGCGGCGGCGCGAATGGATGGGTTTGTCCCTTGCGCGGGAGCTGCGGTCATGGGTGGTCCGGTCAGAGTCAACAGTCGAACGGTGGTCACCACCAAATCAGGCGGAGCTTCGATTGCCTTTGGCGACGTGTGCGAGCTGCCCGACGGGACAATGCTTCCCTTTGTCAACGTAGCCAAGTCCGAAGACCTGGTGGACGGTGCGCGCAGCGTCCGCGTCCATGGCGTTCCCGTCGCGCTGGCTCGCTCGCGCTTTGGAACGAGCACGGGGGACGAGCCCGGCAAGAAGGGCGGCGCGATTTCGGGCACCACCCAGGGAGCCGCGGAGTTCACCACCTTTTCAACCGACGTGCGGATCGAAGGTCAAGCGGTGCCGCGGGCTCATGACAGCATGGTGCACAACCTGGATTCCAACGGCCTGCCCAACGCCTGGAGCCCGATGGAGATGCAGGACATCGGCGCCCTGGACGCCGACTTCGAGATGATTTGCAAGGCGATCTGCTGGTGCCACGCCATCAAGGGTCGCGGCGGCTGCGTGCAAATGTTGCTCGCAAAGCCGATCTGGCAGTGGGACCCGGTCTCGAAGGACGACGGTGGAGGCTCCTCCGTATATTGGGATCCGCACGTTCCTCCAGGCTTCTACGTCGAGCCGAGCTACCAGATGAAGCCCCCGCCGCCGAGGCCGATGCTCTCGCCGACCGTGAAGAGCACCATGCTCCGCGACCCGAGCGGCAACCCACTGCCATTGCCCGGAGGTGACAAGCCTCCGGTGGCTGGCAGTCGCCGGCCGGATGTCATTGTCCCGGAAGATCCCACGCAGCCCTTGGGACCGCCGGGGCCGCGCAACATCAAGCGGATCTTCGAGATCAAATTTCCCGGTGACAAGCCGCGTCGAGGACAGTTGAAGGACTATGGGAAGATCGCAGGCGACCGTAGCAAGGTCTCGCTCGTCGGTCCCGGTCCCGAGAGCTGCGACTGCGCAGGCAAGCGACAGCCGGATCCAAAGTTGCTGCCGGTACCAGTGCCGGTGAAAGCCCGAGACGAAGAGCCCTCCCGCGAACCGTCGAAGCTGCCACTGGTGGTCGCCGTGTCCGCGGCGATTGCCTTCGGCGTGGTGCTGGTGGTGACCAAGAACCCGGCAGTGGCGGGCGGGGCTGCCGCGGCCGCGGCAGCGGGAGCCGCAGTGATCGCAGGACCAACCAACGAAGAAGAGCCCGAAACATGAGAGAGAGCGGCGAGCGAAGAGGCAAAGCTCGAGAACGTACCGAGGGGGAACACGGCGATCGCACCGAAAGGAACCAACATGACTCGAATTGACGAAGAGAAGCCCGGTCAGCTCGATCTCCAGATCTCGCCCGGCATACGCGAGCGGATGGTGGTGATTGAAACAACGGGAGCGCCGGCCCGAAGCGGAGGTACGGCTTTCAGCGCGGCAGGTGCCAGGCCAGTCCACTACGACGTGGCCGGGGCGATCGGACGATTCTCCGCGGCGGTGGAGACGGGCATGCTGGAGGGTCCGGAAGAGGGACAGGGCGTCCGTGTGCTCTCTTCGGGCACACGCCGAGAAGGCGAGCTCGAACACCGCACGTGGGAGCTGAGCCTGCCACGGCTCGCGCCGTCCGCGTTCTTGCCGTTGCTCCGGATGACGTGGCTGTCCGGCACGGTGCGGTCGGTTCGCATCGTCGAGAACATCGAAGCGGCGGAGCGCACCGTGCGCGCCATTGCGCAGCTCGGCAATCTGCCGCGTTTTGATCCGCCGTGGGAAGTCGATCAAAATTTGTCCATTCATCGGGGCTACGCCGTGAACGCCAAAGACTCGGTGGTGATGGTAGTGTTGAACGACGATGCCCCTCCGGACCTCGCGACGACCGTCCATGCGCTGCTCGGGGGGTGGGGCGAGCTGGTGTGTGCGGGCGCTTTCGAGGGCGCCGAGCATCTCCCGGGCTCGGGCGGCGTGGTCGGCGAGCTGGGCAGCGAAGCGGCCAACGAGCTGTTCATCGGGTTCGACTTTCTCACGTGCGGTCGCGACGGCTGGGATTCGCTCATGAGGGCATTGGAGCGAATCCATCGGACCGCGCCGATGGTCCGTGTGGAGCTGGGCACATGACAAGGGAGACAACTGCCACGCTCGAAGCTCACACCCCGGGCGAAGAAACAATGGAACCTGCAAGGGCCCCGCAGGGCTTTCGCTTCGCGCTGGCGCTGGGCTCGCTCGGGCCGCGCGGGCTGCGCGTCGTTCGCGTACGAGGCCGCGAAGAGGTCTCGAAACCATACCGATGGGAGGTGCTCTTCTCGGTGGACGAGCCGACGTTCGACGCAGCGGCGGTGCTCGGGCAACCGGCGCACCTTTCGATAACGACGCTCGCGGGCAAGCCGCCGCGCACCGTGCTCGGCGTGGTCGATCATATTCGCGCGGTAGGCGCGAGCGACGGCGGGCATTGCGTCTTCCGCGTGCGCATCGTGCCGCGTCTCGCCTTGCTCGCGCTCCGGCGGCAGAGCCGCATTTTTCAGGACGCGACGATTCCGGACATCGTGCGGGCCGTGCTCGACGGCGCGGGCGTGCCGCACCAATGGGCAACCCGCAGCACGTACCCGGCGCGCGGCTATTGCGTGCAATACGAGGAGACTGACCTCGATCTCGTCGCTCGGCTGTGCGGCGAGGCAGGGATCTTCTATCGCTTCGACGTGCCCGAAGACGCGGGGGTGGGCGCCGTCGAAAGCGTCGTCTTTGGCGACAGTGTCCCTCCTGAGCTGGAAGGCGGCGCACGGCTCGTGCTGCGGGCGTCGCTCGGCTCGGCGCTCGCGGGCGAGGAAGCGCACGTGACGCGGTTCGCGCCGCGGTCCGCGCTGACGCCGCGCGCCTACGCGATGAGAGGCTGGGACTTCCGCCGGCCGACGCTCGTGATCGAGGCGACCGAAGCGGCCGAGCGAGCGGCAAACGAACAGGGCGACGGGTTCGAGGTGTACGAGCACCACGAGCCCGACGAGACGACGCACGCGGCCGAGAGCGGGCTGATGCGCGCCCACGTCGAGCAATTGACGCGGGGGACAGCGACGGCGCGCGGCGCGAGCCTGTGCGCGCGGATGGCGTCAGGACGGCGCTTCGTGCTGGACCAGGACGGCGACGAGAGCGCGCACGTGCTCCTGCGCGTGGAACACGAAGGGCGCGCGCCGCACCTCGCGGGCGAGCTTCCAACCTACGAAAACCGCTTCACGTGCGCTCCGGCGTCATGGGTGCCACGTCCGGCAAAGCCGCGCCGCGCGGTGCGGCAGGTCTCCGAAACGGCGATCGTCGTCGGACCGCCGGGCCAGGAGATCCATACCGACGAACATGGGCGCATCGAGGTGCGGTTCCATTGGGACCGCGAGAGTGGGCTGAACGAGCACGCGTCGTGCTGGGTCCGGGTGGCACAGGCGTGGGCGGGCGATGCGTGGCGCGCGCAGTTCATTCCGCGCGTCGGCATGGAGGTGCTCGTCACGTTCATCGGAGGCGATCCGAACCGGCCCATCGTCGTGGGGTGTGTACCTAACGCGCTTCATCCGCCGCCGTTCGTGCTGCCGGGCGAGGCCCCCAGGAGCGGCATCCGGACGCGAAGCACGCCACGCGGCGACGGGTTCAACGAGCTGTCGTTCACCGATGCGAAAGGCGGCGAGCTGGTGCGCCTGCGCGCCGAGCGGGACTTCGCCACGCTGGCGCAACACGATCACGCGGAAGTGACAGGGAACGATCGCGCCGTCGAGGTCGGGCACGATCGCACGACGACGATTGTGCGCGTCGATGCGTTGGAAGTCGGTGAGCGGCTGTCCACGACGGTTGCTGGTTCGGCGTTCCAGGAGATGAGCGACCAGAAAATCGCGCACGCGACTGGCGGCGGCGCATCGATGTCGCTCGCGAGCGGCGACGCAGGGATCAAGGCGAAGGGCGACGTGAGTATCGAGGCCGGCGGCAACGTGACCATTGATGCCGCGGGCAACATTCATCTGAAAGCCGGCGGCGCGATTGTGATCGAAGCTGCCGGTGCGGTGACGATCCTCGGCGCGTCCATCACCGCGAAGGGTTCCGGCGCCGTGCTGGTCGCGGGATCGACGGTCGACCTGAATCCGTGACGAAGGGAAGGCCATGAGCGTACCCGTGCAAGACGATACGAAGTGGCCGCGCGAGGTCGCGTTCGCCAGCGACAGTCGTGCGCGCGAATGGATGATCGTGCTGGTAAAGACGTCCTTTCGCCTATCCACCGGCGCGCCTCTCGAAGCGCCCGAACCGATCCGACTCGCCGACCGGCTCGCCCCCTCGGGCGCGGTGCTCTTCCCCGGCGAGCTTTCACCCTCGAAGGCTGGGACGGATATCGTTTGCGCCGGCAACGTGTACGCGCCCGGGGGCAAGCCGTGCCGTTCGTGTGCGGCGTCCCTCCGCGTGGGGACGACGCGCGCGGCTGCGCAAGCCTTCGGCCGGCGGCGATGGGAACGCGTGCGTGGAGAGCTGCGAGCGTCGGAGCCGGAGCCGTTCGATCGGGTGCCACTCGGATTCGAGCGTGCGTATGGCGGGCGTGGGTACGCTAGAAATCCGCTCGGGCTCGGGTTCTGGGATCGCTCGCAAAGCGAGAGCGCGGAGGGGCTGGAGCTGCCGCAGCTCGAACGCGCCGACGACGCCCCGATCGCATCGCCCGACGATTGCCGGTTGCCGGCGGGCTTCAGCGCCGTGCCGCCGCAGTGGGAACCGCGGCGGAGCTTCGCGGGAACCTACGATGACTGCTGGAAACGACGTCGTGCGCCGCTTCTACCGGACGATTTCGACGATCGATTCTTCCAGGTCGGCCAGGTCGCCAGCGCTCGGCCATTGCTCGGGGGTGAGCCTGTCGAGCTGGTGAACCTGACAGCATCGGGTGTCTTCGTCGGCTCGCTGCCACGGGTCCTTGTCCGGATGCTGATCGACGGGGCACCCGCGACGCGGAGGCGGCAACCGGTGCGGCCCGCTCTGGATCTCGTTGTCCTCGAACCCGACGCCGATCGGGTCTCGCTCGTTGTGCGCATGTCGCTCGACGTGAGCGGGCAGCTCGACCGGTTACCGGCGGTTCGCATCGTGGAAAAGCGCTTCTTGGAGCGCGGAAAGTGAACCATGGCAACGGGGCTTCGCGTGACCGGCATAGGGATGGCGACAGTGTTCGGCGTGGCGGAAGAAACCGCGCAAGGGATTCACGACGGGCGGCGCCGAGTCGTTGAAACGCATCTCATTGGACTCGGCGGTCAGCGCATCGCCGCAGCGCTGGCGCTGCCGTTACGGTCTGGGTTGGAAGGTGCCGCGCGTGCCCTGGCGCTCGTGAGGCCGCCGCTGGTGGAAGCCGTGCGGCAGGCCGGTCCGGCATCTGGTCCGGCGGCGTTGTTCGTGTGCGTGCCACCCGCGTGGGAGGCGGAGATCGGTGCATTGCGTGACTTTGCCGCCGGGGTGAATACGCCCGCGGGCGACGAATGGAAAGCGGTGCGGGACGCGCTCGCGGGCGAGCTCGCGACGCAGGGTGTGCGCGTTCCTGAAGGTCTGCGCTTTCTCGTTCGGTGCGGGCATGCCGCGGGAATGATCGCGCTGTCGCAAGCGGCGGCGCTGTTCGATGCCGGCCAAGCGGATGGGGCCTTCGTGGTGGGGCTCGACGACCAGGGCGAGCGCAGCACACTCGAACGTCTCGATCGGCTCGGACTCTCGAAGTCCGTGTACGCGCCCAACGGCTTCGTGCCGGGCGAGGCCGCCGCGGTGCTTTGCGTGCGCCGTGCCCTATCGGAGAACGCAGGCGGACTGGTGGTGCGCGGCTTCCGGCACGAGCTCGAACGAGAGGTGCCGAGCCGGGCGCTCGCGCTCACCGAGGCGATCGAAGGGGCGATTGAAGCATCGGGAGTGGACGCTTCGGAGATCCGAACGGTGGTGCTCGACGCCAACGGAGACCGCGAGCGCGCGAAGGAGTGGACCTTCGCCTCGATGCGCACGCTTTCGTGCCTCGGTGCGCAGCCGGTCGCGGTGCGTCCCGCCGACGTCCTCGGCGACGTCGGCGCAGCGAGCACGCCGCTCTTCGTGGGGCTTCTCGATGCAATGAGGATCGAGGGCGCGGCTCTGGTCGTGACGAGCTCTCGCGGCGGCTTTCGTGGCGCGGCCGTCGTGACGCGCGGGGTGGCAGATCCATGAGTGGCAGGGTCGTTGAAGGAGGTTGGGCATGCGTGCTTGTTTCGTAATGGGCATGGCGATGGTGCTGGTGATTGCCGGGTGCCGTAGCGCGGTGGAGGACTTCTATGCGCCGCTGGCAAGAGCGCGCGCGGACGCGGGCTGCACGGATGGCAGCGGTGGAGCCGGCGGGAATGCGGGTGGACAAGATGCCGGCGGCAGATCGGGCGGCGGTTGCTCGGAATAATGGAGAGGTAGCAACATGATGGTGCGGGTTGGGAGAAGGAGCTTTTTCAATGGTCTCTTCGGTGGGTTCGGCGCGGTGTTGTTGCCGGTATCGCTCGCGGAGACGGAGCCGCCACCAAGGCGACCGCGATAGCAGACTGACATGGACGGGCATTGACAGGATAGCTCGCTCCTCGCAGTGAGCGGACGCCGGGCCGGCGTGGTTACCGCGACCCCCCATCGGGTCCGGCGTCCGCTCTCTGGGGGGCGTGAGCATGGATGAAGACAGCACGAGTAGCGCGCTGCGAAGCGCGATGGGTGGACGTGGGTCCGCCGCGGGCGAAGCAGGAGAGCGAGAGGTTGTCCGAGAGCATGGAATCGACAACCACCGATGAAGCGACGATCGGCGCGCCGGAAGCGGCCATGCCTCCGGTGCGGCCGGCGGGCGGCGCGGTCATCGAGGCGGCCGGCGTCACGGACACGGGCAAGGTGCGGCCGGTCAATCAGGACGTCTTCGGGGTTTGGCCCGAGATCGGCCGGTGCGTGGTGGCCGACGGGATGGGCGGGCGGCCGGCGGGCGACGTGGCGGCGCGGCTGGCGGTGATGGAAGTACACAAGTTCTTCACGTGCTGCGATCCGGACCGGACTCCGCCTATGGCATGGGACGTCACTCGGGGATTGGCGGCCGGGATGCCGGCGCGGGCGATCGAGCATGCCAATGCGGTGGTACACAGCACTGGTTTGCAGAGCGCGGCCCGGCGCGGAATGGGCACGACGATCGCGGCGTTATTGGTGGCGGGGCCGCGCGCCGTCGTGGCGCACGTGGGGGATAGTCGGGTGTAGCGCCTTCAGGGTGGTAAATTTGAGACGGGCGGATCCAGGCCGCGTGCGCGATCGCGACGAAGACGCCTTCGCCTTGGCGATGGATCTCGGGTTCGCGGTCCTGGCCAACTGCGATGTGGCGGCGCCTCGCGATCGGTCCGGCCGTCCCCACGACAGGGCCTCTCTTCGTTGGCGTGGGGCCGTGTCCGCCCCCGAGCGCCGCCCAGCACAACAGGAGAGCTGGCAGCGGGGCGGCCGTGGGGGCATTCCCTTCACGTGCGATGGCAAGGAGATGTGCTTTCGGGCGTTCGTTCGCCACCGGTCGGCTGAGCGTTCGCCACCGGTCGGCCGTTCCTTCGCTACCGGTCCGCTGAGCATTCACCGCCGATGGACCGTTCGTTCGCCACCGGTCGGCCGTTCGTTCGCCACCGGTCGGCCGTTCGTTCGTCACCGGTCGGCCGAGCATTCGCCACCGGTCGGCCAACGATCGCCCAACTTCGGCTAATGAACCCCCACGCATGGGCGATCGATCGCCTGAACTTCGGTCTCGCCAAGCTTGCCAGCTTGGCCTTACCCTGCGCCGGCAGCCGTGTGCTTGCCGTCCCGGCGAGCGGCGGGTTCCCCAACAAGGAGACAGTCATGATCGACAAAGTCGGTGACGAGCTTCTCACGACCCAGAAAGCGGCGGCCCTCCTCAAGCAGGTGAAGGAGATCCTGGAACAGCTCAAGCCCTACGGCATCACGCTCACAACCGACGATCGCAAGCGCACGCTGCGGCCGCGCAAGGGGGCAGAGAAACACATTCAGCGGGTACACGAGCTCGCGACCAAGCACGAAGTCTCGCTCAAGAACATTCCGCTCGCCGGGATGGCCGACGATCTCGCGCTCGCCACGCAATTCCAGCCTTTTGAAAACGAGCTCCGCACCGGGCTCCAGTTTGCCGAAGACACCGGCACGCAGGCGGGCTCGGAGGCGTGGGAGGCCTTTCTCGCTTACTACGGCGTGCTCTCGTCGATGGCGGAGCGCTCGCCGGATCTCGCCGCAGAGCTTCAGACGGTGGTCGATTTCATGGCCCTCGGCCCGCGCAAGAAGGGCGGCCCGCCCACGGAGTAAGCGTGGAATCCCCTGCCGATCGCCGCGGGCGCGGCTAGACTCGCCGGGTGAAAGCGCCCGACAAAGCCGTCCACGACGACCTCGTCCGAGCCGGTGTGCTCGAAAACGTGGCGCTCGGCGGGCCAGAAGAGCGGGCGTGGCTCGACTGCGATCTGGCGTCGCTCGCCGAGAACCGGATCGGCGACCTGCGCGACCCTCGCGACCTCGACGAGGCGCAGCGGGCAGAGTGGCAGTCGCGCGTCACCGACGAGCGCCCCATGTCGCTGGCGCAGCGGAGCAAATACGAGCGGTGTTACTGGATTGTCGACGGCGGCGAGAGGGTCGGCACCATGGCGCTGGCGACGGACACCCTGGGCGGCAACCGACTCAACCTCGCGAGCTTCTACGTGCTGCCGCCGTACCGCCGGCGGGGGGTGGGGCGCCGCGCCATGACGAACCTCACGGAGGCGCTGGGCAAACACCGGCGTGGCCTGCGGCTCGACACGAGCTGGTGCTGGCAGCGCACGGTGCGTTTCTACATGTCGCTCGGACTCTGGGTCTACATGTGGAAGCGGGAGCTGACCCTGTGCTGGGATCGCGAGACCCCGCCGCCGCGCATCGAGGTGGGCGAGCAGACTGCCAGTCTGTCGGTCGCTCACGGCAAGAACGATATCCTCCTGTTGCGGGCGCACCGGCGCGGCGACCTGCTGGAGCTGGAGAAGCTGCCGGACGCGCTCCAGAAGGACAAGGGCATCGGACAGGCTTCCTTTCACGCTCACTCCACGCTCGCCCTCGCCCTCGCGCTTTCCGGCTGGCCGCTCATTCAATCACGCGAAGAATGGGAGAAGTCGTATTGGGCCGACGCCGGGGCGCCCGAGGCCCTCGCCTACAAGATCACGATCTGGGAGGCCTACGACCGGAAGCACGGCCGGATCGTCGCGACGCCGCGCATCGCCGGGCTCGACTATCCGACGTGGGACGAATTCGAGACGCGGTGGAACAGGGACCTCGCCGAGTCTGGCCGTGATTGATCACGCCGGCCTTGGTGGCGAGAACGGCGGCGGCGAGGAAACGGGGCGGCGGAGTGGTCGCCGCGGCGCGTTCCGCATGGCGAGGCGGTCAGAGCGAGGACGCCCGAGACGTGCAGAAAGACGCACACTCCGCCGCACACCGAGCAGTCGGGGGCACAGAAGTGCTCGTGAAATTGGCTGTAATGGCTGAACACTGACGCTGGACTCTGGTGGCGTAGAAGTTGCTTGGCTCGCGCGCACACATGCTGTACGACCGTGGCAAGCCGACGCTCTCGCGGGGCGAGCGCTCTCGCTCGGCTGGAGCCGGGGCTCCGTGCGGGCGGGACCGCGCGTCGCCACCACACCATCGAACCGAAGACCGGGAGGCACCCATGTCAGCCATTCGTCGTTCCATTGCCACCGAGCAGCCAGAGAGCAGAGTGACCCTGTTTCGCGACGGAGTCTCACGCCGGGGCACGACCGCTCGCGGCGCTCTGTTCCACGTGCTCAGGGCCCACGTGACGGCTCGCCGGGCGGCCCCCCTGCTGGTGCTCGCGCTGGCCGTGGTGCTGGCGACGGTCGCGGGCGGCTGCGCCACGGGGACCATCGTGGAGTGGGACTGCGATCCGGGCTGTGCCAAGGGGGAGCAGTGCGTCGAGGGGCAGTGTGTCGACGATGCCTGTCCCTCCGGGGACTGCGCCGAGCCAGAGTGTGGCAATGGCGTGCTCGAAGAGGGGGAGTTTTGCGACGGGGCCGACGTGGGCGTGGCGACGTGCGTCTCGAAGGGCTTTCAGGGCGGCCCGCTGCTCTGCGGGACAGCTTGCCTCTTCGACGTCACGCAGTGCTGCAACGACTGCGGCGGGAGCACCTGCGGCGACGGCGCCTGCGATGGCAACGAGTCCGCCGCGAGCTGTTGTGTCGATTGTGGCTGTGCCGGAGGTGGGCAGTGTCAGGGGGCGGCGCCCGGCTCGTGTGTGCTCGTGGGGTGGGACTGCAACCCCCAAAGCTACGACGCGGGGGACGGTTGCCATTGCGGCTGCGGCATCCCGGACCCGGACTGCAACAACCCCGGCGCTCAGGTGCTGAACTGCGGCCCGGGGGAGAGCTGCAGCTCGGCCGGGGAGTGCGTGCCGAACGGGTGGTTCTGCAATCCCGCGGACTACGACTCCGGCGACGGCTGCCACTGCGGCTGCGGCCTCTGGGACCCGGACTGCAACAACGACCCTCAGCCGGCGATCAACTGTTCCTTCGACGAGCAGTGCTCGTTCGACGGCGAGTGTGTCGGCGACGTCACGCCCGGCTGGTTCTGCGACCTCGAGCTCTACGGCACGAACGACGGCTGCGACTGCGAGTGCGGCGCCTGGGACCCCGACTGCGACAATCCCGATGAGCAGGTGTTCAATTGCAGCGGCAGCCAGATCTGCGTGCAGCCCGGCGTGTGCTCCGGCGACGGTAACCCCGATGGCTGGTTCTGTGACCCGTTTTATTACGGCACCAGCGACGGCTGCGACTGCGAGTGCGGCGCCTGGGACCCCGACTGCGACGATCCGGGCCAGCCCATCCTCGGCTGCGCGGGCAACGACATCTGCGTGCAGCCCGGCGTCTGCGCGCCGGACGGCGGCGACGTCTGGATGTGTGCGCCCGAGCTCTACGCCGCGGGCAACGGCTGCGACTGCATGTGCGGCATCTACGATCCCGACTGCGACGACCCCGCCCAGGCCATCTTCAACTGCGCCGTCGACGAGGCCTGTGTCGAGCCCGGTGTCTGCTCCTCGGGCGGTCTCCCGCCCGGCTGGGTTTGCCCACCCGAATACTACGGCACGAGCGACGGCTGTGATTGCCTGTGCGGCGCCCTGGATCTGGACTGCAACAATCCCAATCAGCCGGTCCTCGGCTGCCAGGGCAACCAGACCTGCATCGACCCGGGCATCTGCAGCCCCTGACGCACCGGCCGGCCGGCGCCTTCGAGGATCAGTCGGACGCGGACGTGCGCGACCCGTTCGAGACCCACGTGCTCGGGCTCATGGCCGTCACGCGCGCGGCGCTGCCGGCGATGCGCGCGGCGGGCCGTGGCCGCATGCGTCGCCGTCGGGACCGACGTGCGCGCCATCACCGTGCTGCGCCGCGTGCTCCCCGATCGCGCGTTCTTGCTGGCGACGGGAAGGCGATCCGCTCCACGGCCGGCCTGGCGTAGCGCACCGCGCTCGCGCGGGACACGGCTACCAGCGGAAGGTCAGATCGCCGTTGTAGGGATCTTTCATGGTCACCTCGGCGGTCGGTTGGATGCCGCACGCCTCCAGCCCGCCGAGGGCTCCGCCGAGCAGCGCGCTCTCGATCCACACGTACTCGTCCTCGAGGCGGATGACGGCGTGGTGGGGGTCTTCGTCGACGATGCTCCAGCGGCCGTAGTTGGTGACGGCGCGCTTGGACTGGACGGCCTGGTGGAGCTGCCGGATGGGATCGCGCGAGATCAGGCGGAGCAGGCTGCGGCCGAGCAGGCTCTTGCCGAAGTACAGCGAGTGGCCGCGGTGGAGCTGGTGCATGCCCTGGTG
>Ga0163144_10017553_pt1 | contig 14571 bp, 9 predicted proteins | sample OliLak19BULKMAT1_FD_123175 | JGI IMG/M metagenome (GOLD analysis project Ga0163144, IMG submission 123175) | Freshwater microbial mat bacterial communities from Lake Vanda, McMurdo Dry Valleys, Antarctica - Oligotrophic Lake LV.19.BULKMAT1 | ecosystem: Environmental > Aquatic > Freshwater > Lake... | reverse complement strand
TTGACATGATTAAATTTCATGATGTCTTATTTTCATACCTGAAAGTTCACGCGCCCGACCACAAGCTGTTGCATAAGCGATATTTAGACGCACTGAACCCTGAGCGTCGTCTGCCGTGGCACACCCTCTCGGCTGACGCTAAGGCTCGTAACTATGTTGAAGACCGATTGGTTTATCATCTCGAACAGGCGGGCGACATTGACGCCATTCATAGCCTGTTTGAGAGCGAGCAGTGGGCAAATAAACGCGACCTGTTTGGACTGTTCCGCGATTATCGCCACGCCAAGCGGTTGGCGACTGATGATGCGACGCGGATCCGTTATCTGTTCTTTGATGAGGCGATTCAGAAACAGTATCCCGATGTGCCGAGTGAGGTCGTCATCGAACTCATCCACCGCAGGTTATTGGGCGATGAAGCGGCTGGGGTGCTAATTCAGTCGATTAAAGGCATGTCTGGCGATAACACCGCAAAACTAAAAACCTATGTTGAGGCCGTGCCAAACCTCCGTGAGGACGTGCGCCCAGAGGTGTTAGCGGATGCGCTGAAATTTTTGAAAAGCGAGTCGCTGCCCCCAGAAGTTGCCGCCAGCGCCATCCAAGACCTGATAGGGATGCTGCCGCCGAAAACAGACCTGACCGACTGGCTCACGGTGTATTGGAATACTTTGCTCAAGATAGACACTCGCGATGCTCGTAATCCATACATCAACCATGTGTTGAGTTTGGATTTGACCGAAACTCAGAAAAAATTTCTCTTGACGACAAGTTTAGAGCTTTTGAAAGGTGATGACTATGACCGCGTTTCTGATGATAATATAAAGGTTTGTATCGCTGTTCTGGAAACACTGTTAATTGATTATTCACCAACAACTCGCGATGCTGCTTGGCAACGAGTGATTGATATGTTGAGCAAAATGTCAACTTACTCATCGCGTGAGAACTTGTGGGTGCGACTTTTACCCTTGCTTCCTAGGCATCTTCAAGACGCTTGTGGAGAGATGGTTTGGGAAGTCCTACGAGATTTAATGCAATGGGAGCGGCACGAGTTTTTCGAAGATATTTTTGTCCCGTTGATAAAATATTTACCCGTACATCGGATTGATGAGGCATTGAAAAGAGCCAATAAAGAGAGTGACTTTTGGCGAGATTTGGCTCGGTCTCACCTACTGAGTCTTCAGAGGAATAAAGGTATTAGCCAATCTGAAGAAAAAATTGAAGAAATACAATTAGAGACAGAACATTATCAGGAATACTCCAGCCTTGCCCATTTTATCGGGCGCATCGAAGCACTCTTAATGGATGATGCCGCTAAACACTATGATCAATGCCAATATCTTTGGAATAATTTTGTTCGCTATGTACATTCCACAACAAAGGATGACATAAACGAGTTTGATGTGTTTGCAGGGTATTTCCCGCCAGAAATTCTCATTCGTTTGTGGGATATAAGTTTTCTGCTTGTGCCTAATAAACACCTCTTAGGTCTCACCGGTTTAATCCCTTACGTTGATTTGGAACGGGCGCGAGAGTTGTTCTGGTTACGTATGGAAAACGACTTCAAAGGCGAATACTATCCCATGTATTTGTCTAAAATCTTAGCGCGTTTTGCGAAGAGATTAACCAGCACAGAAAAACTACAGCTATGGGATGATATCATGGGGAAATTTGGTGACACACAAGACTGGCAGCGGCAATTCCCCATTGTCGAGCTATACGGTCAACTTTCGGCTGAGCATCAGCAATTAAAAGCTGAACAAGTCCGCACATTTATAAACAATATTTCTGATGATAGCAGTCGGGTGCGATTGATTTGCGAATATATCAAAGAAAACGCCATCGAAAATAACAAGATTCTTTGGTGGATAGCACTGGAGAATAGTCTTAAACAAAAAAATTCATCTATGGGCGGGGTGATAGGGTTATTGCCGTTTTTCTATTCAATGTTTGATGAGACTGAGTTGAATAAGCTGAAAGCTATTGATTGGGACTCTGAGGCGTGGAAACGAGACAGGTTATTTGATGGTTTGGTTAACTCTATAGACGATTTCTATTCGGGATTGGGGTTGTTTATCCTCAATGCCCCACAAGATTTTGTTGAGAGGATAATTCCGATCTATATAAGTTATGGTCATTGTCCCGCTTTAATAGCTCTAGCTGCGGCAACACGTCTCTCAGATGAAAAGAGGGAGAGATATATTCGCGGTTCGGTTGAGAAATATCGGGAGGATGGTCAGCACATGGAAGAACTCTATCGCTTGCCAATCTTCCTTAAGAGTTTTTCTAAAAAGGATGTTTTAGGCTTATGGTCAGAAATCTGCGAACTTTATAAATCAGCAGAGGAAAAGTTCAAGTATCAAAAGTTCCTTGAATATTTTACACAGATTTTCCCTAGTCCCAAATTGCTTGAGATTGGACGAATGGCACTAAGGAATGAGGCACCGACTGAGAAACCAGATTTATTGCTTCAAAGTATTGTTAAACTGCTGACGCCAAATGATACAGTCATTGCGATTCAACTTTGGCGCGAGATAGAGGAATATGAAAAGACTTTGAAATCTTCTTATGAGGCTCGTGAATATAGAACCGCGCGAATGATGCTTATCCCGCTACTGCCGGACGAGATATTGTTTCAATCCATTAAAGCAAAGCCGATGTTGTCCGATGGGGCAGAGAGGGCTAACAGTTTCACGTATCGGCTTGACCGATATTTCAGAGAACCTCTGTTGGGAAGTGAGAAGTATGGCTCTCAACTGGCTGAAACTGTTAATCGACTTAAGATGAAGGGATATGATTTTTATGCGACTGCTTTTGGATTCTTCTTGTTTATATCAACGAGTCTAAGTTATCTTACACTTCCTCTGATATTTCTGTATCAAGTTTCTGGTCGATTCCTGAAAATAGCTATGGTCGCTATTGTAAAATTCTTGCGGCTAGACGCAGTTGCTAAAATTTATGTATCTCAATTAGACGAGTTAGGCAAGGTTTTAAGTGAAAAGTACGTCTCTGAGAATAATCGAGGATATAATGATTACAAATATTACCCCTTACACATCAAAATCATTTTGCTGATTATAGGAGCTCCTTACGTTTTTATTATTTTTATATCAGAAACTACTAAGATTATTGCAGATAGATGGAATCATTTCAAAGAGTGCAACTATTACAGGGGAGTATATAGCGTTAGAGATAAGATATGGCGTTTTATATTCAAATGCCAAGATGCGTTTGGGAGTTTGTTTATCTCATATGACTACCGCCATCACATCTCGTTCTATTCGATACCGCGCAAGCGGGCGCGGGAGATATTAGAGTCCATGATTGCCAAGAAAGAACCAGCGGTGGGATTTGCTGAGAGACGAAGCCTACTTCAACGTTTGGGTGGGTGGCGCTTGCGGCACAAAGCAGGGAAAGCATATCACGACTCAGTGACGTGGTGGGATGCGGCAACACGGCGAACACTTGTGGATATCAAAGCCGAACAATTCGATGCAAGTCTTTCAAGGGATTAGCTGTTAGGCGATTTTTGGCGAGCTTGTACTAATCTCAACAAGATTTGTACAAGTTAAGCACAGCCTTTGGTACAATGGAACCAGTCTTTCTGATTGAGTTTCATTGTCCTGATTGTCATGCTTATAACGAGGAACGCAGCTGATGAGTGAAACAGGCGTTGCCCCGGATGTCACTGTCCGCGTGGATGACCGTGCGCGCATCATGGCGGCGTTAATCGCCGCCAGTAATTATCCGGCTGAGGTGCAGAAAATTCGCCCACATGGCGCACACCCTCATGCCAAGACCACCCGTAAGGCGCTATACGCATTGAGCGCTGAACCTGCCGTACAGCAAGTTCAGGGTTTACTTGATGCCCGCACGCCGCTAGAAACGATTTTCGCCCTAGCGCTGCACTTGACGCCGGAGACTTATGAACCGGCACGTCCCTTGCCGGGATGGGCCCCGGCGGAGTGGGCGCAGAATGTCCGCGACTTCGCACGCAAGGGGCATCTGGCGACGTGGTTCACCAAAGAACGCGCCGTGTGGGAAACCGCCCAGCGTCAGCTTGACCATGTTTTCGAGAAGGTGTCCTTCAAACCGTTGTTGGAGAAGTTTTTCGGCTCTATCAGCGAAAAACTGGTTTTCATCCCCAATTTGCTGTATCCGAGCGAACGCGAGATTCTGCTGGCATACGAGGGCGAGTTAATCTGTATCGCGCCGCCGCCGCTGGCATGGGGCGATAATCCGCCGTGGGAGTATGATGACCCGTCGATGGTCTATCACAGCTTCAAGTGCGCCTTGAGCGGGTATGGGCGGCTATTGCTCAACCGGTTGCTGGATAGCGCACCCGATAAGCTGGCGGAAGCCGCCCAACAGGATTTGCCGATTAACGACCAGTTCCGGGCGGCCTTTCCGTTATGGCGTGACCAGTTCACGGAATTGTTCACGACAGCGTTGGTCGCCCTCTACCTTGAGGATTACGTCAGCGAGCGCGAATATCGGGCGTTCGTCTTGATTGAACAGCGGATGCGCGGGATGAACATCCTACCGGGGACGGTCAGCGTGATGCGACGCTTCTTACAGGAGCGCGGCAATAAGTTCGACACGCTGCTGGATTTCCTGACCGTGTTCCCCAAGCAGTTGCGGGTGGCGAAGCGGATGGTGACATTGTGAGACGAGCCTTGACGGCGCTGGTGGTGTTGGTTTGCCTGACCAGCGCCGTCAGCGCCAATTTCTCGCGTTCTATTGATAATTCAGGGGATGTTGGCAAATATGTCTCGCTGGTGATGACCAGCGGCGGGACGCCTGTCATCGCGTATTATGACGACACCGCCGATGATTTGGAATTGATACTGTGCGGAGATTCCGACTGCGCCAGCGCGGCGTCAGTCACCCTCGATTCGACCAACGATGTCGGCAAATATACGTCTGTAGCGCTGTCCGCCAACGGTTTCCCAGCGGTGGCGTATTTTGATGATACCAACGATAACCTCAAGCTGGCGCTGTGCAATGATGCCGCGTGCGCGGGCGTGACGCTCCGCACGATTGACGAGACCGGCACGGTGGGCGAATTCGTCTCGATGGCTCAAGGCACAGATGGGTTTCTGGTCGGAGCATATTATGACCGCACCAACGCCGCCTTCAAGATGTTCCACTGCACCAACGCGACCTGTGATACGCCTGAACTCATCCCGATGACCCCTGTCGGCGGGGCGGGGACGTGGCTCTCGCTGAAAATCGCGCCCGATACGATGCCGATGGTCTCATTTTATGACGGCGTGACTGGCGATTTGCGCCTCGCGGATTGTTCCAGCGTCGGGTGCGCCACGGTCAGTTATATCACGCTGGATGCGACGGATAATGTCGGAGCGTTTTCGGCGTTGGGCTTCGCGCCCAGCACGCGCCCGGTGGTGGCCTATTACGATGCGACCAACGCCGAACTAAAATTCGTCGAGTGCCTGAGTATTGATTGTGTTAGCAAATCCATCGTTACGGTGGACACGCTCAACACCGTCGGTCAATATATGTCGATGGTGATGGGGGCGGATGGTTTCCCACTGATTGCTTACCATGATGTGACCAGCGCCGACCTCAAATTCGCTGATTGCAGCACCTCGGATTGTGCCAGCCGGACGATCACGCTGGTCGATACCAACGCGGGCGTGTATTCCGCATTAGGAGTCGATGGGGCGGGGCAGGCGGTCATCGCTTATTACAATGCGCCCAATAGCGATTTGAACTTGGCCTTGCTGAAGAATTTCGCGCCGGAAATGAATCCCCTGACCGACCCGACGGTTGCGCCGGGGCAGGCGGTGGCTTTCACCATCAGCGCCATCGACGCCGATAACGCCCCGCCACAAACCTTATCTTACAGCGTGGTCGGCCAAGTCCCGACGGGCGCGACCTTCAACCCATTGAACGGCGCGTTCGCATGGACTCCTACTGGTGGGCAGATTGGGACGTATGTCTTGGTGTTTTTCGCCAGCGACAACGGGCTACCCAGCTTGTCGGACAATATGACGGTGGTCATCACGGTTGAGGCCAATAATGCGCCCCCGGCCTTAGACCCGATTGGTGATTTTTTGGTTGATGAAGGCGTCCTCAACACGCGAGTCATCACCGCTTCCGACCCCGACGCTGGTCAGACCTTGAGTTACAGCGTGACGGGGCTGCCGGGTTCTGCCATACTGCACTCGGCTACTGGTGTCCTGACGTGGACGCCCGCGCCCACTCAAACAGGGTTTTATACCGCCACCTTCACGGTACGAGATAGCGGCGCGAATCTCTTGATAGACAGCGAAACCGTGCAGATTCAAGTCCGTGACCAGTTGGTCGCTAATCCGTCGCTGGATACCGACTTTGATAGCAACACGCTTCCCGATTCGTGGACGTTCTTCAAAGTCCCGACCTCCTATTATGTGTGCGGGGGCGGCTGTACCTATCACGCCAAATATGACCCCGATGGCGGTCTGCGGCAAAATGTCGATGTGCGTTGGCTGGATGTCGGGGATATTTTGACCGCCCGCGCCAGCTTGCGCCCGCGTTCGATTTCTACCGCGCAAGATGTCATCCTTGTGCAGGTGTTTTATCCTGACGGTACGAAAGCCAAGACTGCGATTAACGTCTCAGGCTCGCTACCCGCGCCGACGGTTCTGAATTCACCACCGCTGATTCTGACTCAGCGCCCGACCCGTGTACAGGTCAGTATCCAACTTCGCAAACGAACCGGCGGCAAGCTGATTGCCGATGATGTGTATGTGTTCGCCGAGAGCGCGGGCAATGACCCGACCCGCACCGATGCGGTCATGCCGTTGCCACTGCCGCCGGTTGGTTGGCGTGCCGAAACCACAGGAGGGCGTTGATGATGGCCTCACGCAGACGGTTTTTCCTGTGGGCTGGGCTGGTCGCCGTGCTACTGATGATGCTTGCTCCCGCACAGGCCAATGGCGTGTTCATCGTGGCGTTTGGGCGCTATGGCACGATGGCGCTGCGTTCCGGCAACCTGATCTTCGCCGCCAACGATGTCAGCCTTAATGCGCTGGTTATCGTGCGCTGTAACGACCCTGCCTGTACCTCAAAGCTCACGACGGTGGCTGATAGCACCAGCGCGAATATGGGGCAGTATGCCTCGATGGTGCTGGGGCCAGATGGCTTTCCGGTGGTCGCCTATTATGATGCCGCCAATAAGCGCCCGCGCCTATTGGACTGCGCCAATGTCGATTGCACGAGCTTCGTGGTACGAAAAGACCTCGCCGCTATCTCGCTGACCGACCTCGGCCAGTACATGTCGCTCGGCCTGACGCCGGACGGGGTGGCGACGGTTGCCTATTATGATGCGACCAATAAGGCGCTAGAAGTCGTGCGCTGTGATACGACGGCCTGCGGCGTCCCCGTCCGCACCCGCGTTGAAGCGGGCAATGTCGGTGAATATGCCAGCATGAAAATCACCGCTGACCAGACGCCAGTGATTGCGTATTACAACCGCAACACCAAATCGCTCTCACTGGCCGATTGTTTTACGCCGACCTGTTCAAGCCGCGTTGTGACCACGGTTGACGATACAGCAGACCCCGGTGATGTCGGGCAGTGGGCGTCATTGGCGCTCGGCGCAGACGGTTTTCCGGTCATCAGCTACTACGACGTTTTCAACAAAGACCTCAAGTTTGTGGATTGCGCGAACATGGCTTGTACTGCCAAGACCATCACCGTGGTTGACAGCGCGGGCGATGTCGGGAGCCATTTGCGGGTCGTGGTGCGCCCCAATGGCCGCCCGCTGATTGCCTACCGTGACAATACCAGCGACGCGCTCAAATTGGCGGATTGCGAGGATTTCGCGTGTACCAATCGTATTCTGACGACGATTGACTCCTCTGGGGGCGGGATCGGGGCATTTCCGTCGATTGCCTTCCGCAGTGATGGGACGACGGTGCTGTCGTATTCGACAGTATCGGGGCCGCCGCTGTATCTGCACGATATCGGCAACCAGACTCCGGTGTTGAACCCTGTCCCGACGCAGACCGTCGCCCCCGGCGATACGCTTACCTTCACGCTGACCGCCAGCGACATCGACAACCGCCCTGTGCAGACCTTGACTTATGCCATGTATGGGCAAGTCCCGGCTGGGGCGGCGCTTAACCCGCTGACCGGCGTCTTTACGTGGACTCCAACCCTCGCCGACCTCGGTACGTATGCGGTGGTGTTCGCGGTGACGGATGACGGCACGCCCGCCAAGAGCGCCTTCGTCACGGGGATGATTACGGCGGCGGAGTTCGTTCCGTTCAACCCGCCGCCCGTATGGACCGTCCCAGCGGATTTCGCCGTGGTTTTGGGCGAAACCGCCGGATTCACGGTCAGCGCGACGGATGCTACGACTGTGACCCTCAGCGCGTCAGGTGTGCCGTCCGGCGCGTCATTTAACGCCAATAGTGGCGCGTTCACATGGGTGACGGCGGCGGGGCAAGCTGGCACATACGCGGTCACGTTCACCGCGATAGATAGCGGCGTTCCGGCGGCCTCAGTTAGCGCGGTGGTCGTCATCACGGTGCATGACCAACTCATCATCAACGGCGGGTTTGAAACTGACCTCAACGCCGATGATATCCCAGACAGCTGGACGCGCAAAAAAGCGTCCGGTGATGTGCGGGTATGTGGGGTCGGGGTTGGCGGCGGCTGCGCGTATAAAATCACTGGTAGCAAAAGCGAACAAAGTTTGCTGCGCCAGATGTTGAATGTGACATGGGTTGATATGGGCGACAGCATCACCTTAGAAACCGACTTGCGCGGCACGGACGCGAAAGTGTGGGCTGTCGTCAAGTTGAAAATTACCGATAACAACGGCGCGGTCACGGTCTTGAAGGCCAGCCTACCCAACGGGACGAGCGCCGGATATTTGTCACAGGTCAGCCCGCCGCTGATTTTATCCGAGCCAGTGCAAGCGATGGTCGTCTCGCTGACCTATCGGCAGAATCGGGGCAGCGTCTTGGTTGATGAGGTGCGGGTGATTGTGGTCAATGGCGGCCAAGACCCGACGCGGGCGGACGGGTTATTGCCGTTGCCGTAAAACGGGCGTAAACATGGGTACACCCCTACGATCACGCGATTTTTTGTCTTGTTCTCGTAAGGGCGACCCAACGGGTCGCCCTCTGGCTATTTCGGTACGGTGTCGATGTTCCCGTTATGGCGAGTCATGGCGAGTCCGATTCCCTCGCGTAGCCATGTCTCTACCGCGTCGGCGGCACGCTCAATCACGATGCGGGCGGTGATTTGGTCATCGCCGCCAAACGGCTTGAGGACGTAATCGGCGGGATCCATTTTCCCCGGCGGGCGGCTGATTCCGCAGCGCACGCGGGCGAAATCTGGCGACCCCATGTGACTGATGATGCTGCGCGTTCCGTTTTGTCCGCCGTGACCGCCGCCCATCCGCAGGCGCAGAGTCCCCAGCGGCAGGTCGATGTCGTCCGACATCACGATAATTTCCGACAGCGACAGCTTATAGAAATCGGCCAAGCCGCGCACCGAGACGCCGCTTTCGTTCATATAGGTTTGGGGTTTGGCGATCAAAACGCGCTTGCCCGCGATGATACCGTCCGCCGTCAGCGCCTTTTTTTCGGTCTTGCCGAAGGTCAGGTTGTGACGGCGGGCGAGTTCTTCAGCGGCCATGAAGCCGATGTTGTGGCGTGTGGTGGCATAAGTTGGGCCCGGGTTGCCGAGTCCGACGATTAGGTAACGGTCTGACATGAGGGAGTGATGCGTCCTGAATGATGGGTCTTGCATTTTATTGTAGTAGGGGCTGAGATGCCTCCCAACCCCCAATGTCGCAGGGGATAATCAATTTGGTTGTGGAAAATCAACCTGACACAACTAGGAGAGTCTTATGGCGCTTGAATGACCGGAAGTGCTGTGCAAGTGCCGGTTTCACGCACCAAATCATCCCGTACCCACGCCCCAGAATCGAGTTGATTCTGTGCCAAACGCCACCAACGGAAACCACTCGCATCGGTGAATTGTCCATCCGCAAACAGGTCAACTGCCGCCGCTGCACTACCAATTGCCTCGCCTTCTCCGCTTGGCGTAGCACGCAGATTTATCCCTTGCAAGGTTGTCAGCATACACCCTGAACTTGGCGACGGAGTCGGGGTGAAGGTGGGTGTGCTTGGCGCGACTTGTGTTACTTGTGTTGCGGAATCAGGGGCAGGAGTCGCATCCGCGGATGTGGTTGCCTCGTCCGCTGCAAAGACAGGTAGGTTGGTACAACTCCCTGATTCAGAGGTCAAGTTAGAGGCAACCCATTCACCGGTCAGTAAGTGCCACCACACCACGCCATCCTCAGCCAGTGCTTGAGCATCTGCCCCAAATGAGGCTTCAGCAGCTGCGCTGCCAACCGTCTCAAAACCGCTGCCCGCCCCGCTTCGTAGATTGACACCACTGAAGGTCGTGACAATACAAGCGGCATCAATGGTGGGGGGCGGGGGAATCATAGAGAGATCAAATGGGCGCAGCTGATACTCTCCACGCGCTGTTTCTGCGACCCAACCTTTCACACCACGCTCGTTTTCGATGTACCACCAAGTACCACCATAACATAATGGGCCGTTGAGGATGTCTGCATATTCAGCGGGGAAAAGCAGAAAGGCATCAATCCCGCTGATAGTAGGCCGAGTCCGCACATTCAGAGGGTCAGTGAGCGTTTGGTCGGCCTGTGTCATCATCCCTACCGCTAATTGCGAGGGTAGGTCATCAGGGCAGACCAAGACTTCTGTGATTTCATCCTCTTCGGTTTCATCAGAAGGGACAATCGGCTCAACGAGATAGCGATAATCAGCGTCGCTGTCGGTTTCTAATACCCAGCCGGTAAAGTCCTCATATTCGACCTGCCAAGCATAATTATCAGCAAACCCACAGACGGGTTCACTGATCACCGTAAAGATTTCGAGACCTGCCAACTCGACCACCAATGTTGGATTGGTCGGACTCTCGTAAATACTGGTGATTGCGTCGGGCAGCACACGCGCCATTTCTCCGTTGATCAGGCGTTGTTTCGGCGCGTTGGAACATGGTGGCGGGGGCGTGTATGACGGATCGACCAATTTAGGCGCTGGGATGAGGAAATTGATGCCGTTGCGCGAGCCTAATGCCCATCCCTCGGTTGCTGTTTCAAAGTCAGGGTCAGATGGGCGTCCCAGTCGGATTTTGTACCAATATTCGACGCCCGAAACATGCCCTTGTTCATCGTATAGATCTATAGATACCACATCCAGATAGGTGACAATCACGTCATCGGATAGGTTAATAATCATTTCTGCGCGGGGATTTGGCTCGGTACGCACCCGTAAATTGTCGCCTTCAATCGTGCGTACTTGTAACAAATCGCCCGCCTCCAAATCTGATAAATAGGCGGGTTTAGATCTCCATTGGAAAGGTTGTGACGTCGGGGTTGCCGTTTGCGCCGAGAGGGTGAAATTGCAGAGCAGAATGAGACAAAATGACACTATCAGGCGATGCTTCATGTGTAATCCTTTTGGACGGTCTAAATGATGAATAAGGCGTAGGATTTTGATTTCTGTATCAGTTTAGGACTCTACGCAGATTTTCTCCATCATGCAGAGGGGCATAGTTAACCAGACGTAGGGATAATACGGTATACGTGGGGTAAACGTTTATAGTGGAGAGAATTGGTCGGTCTGAATCGTCGGCTTTGGTTCTTGATACCCTGTATCACGCCCCCTACAATCGAGTCAAATACCGAGAAATTTTGATGATAAGGGGAAGAAAACACATGGCTGGGACAAATTTTGCCTTCTTTAAGGGGCAGATTGTGCCGATTGAGCAAGCCAATGTCAGCATCATGAATCACTCGCTGAACTATGGCACGTCGGTGTTCGGCGGCATCCGCGCATATTGGAGTGAGGCAGAAGAGCAACTTTTTCTGTTTCGACCCGTAGATCATTTTACGCGCTTGATTCAATCAGCGGGATTGCTGCGGATGAAACTGCCGTGGACATCGCAAGAACTGACGCAAAACTTGATTGGCCTGTTGCAAGCCGAAGGCTACCGCGAAAATTGCTATGTCCGCCCGCTGGCGTATAAGGATTTGAACGGGATTGGTGTGCGTCTGCATGATGTTCCGGACAACTTCAGCATGTGGGCGATGCCGTTCAACAAGTACATCGAAAACGACGGTGGCGCACACGTCCACTTCTCAGCATGGCGTCGCGTGGATGATAATGCCATCCCAGCACGCGGTAAAATCGCGGGGTCGTATGTCAACAGCGCCTTGATTAAATCTGACGCGGTTCTCAGCGGGTATGACGAGGCGTTGGTGCTGAATCAGGACGGCCATGTCAGCGAAGCCAGCGCCGCCAATATCTTCATCGTCCGCAATGGAGTGGTGTTGACCCCGCCCGTCACCAGTAACGTGTTGGAAGGTATCACGCGCCGTACCATCATCCAACTGCTGCGCGATGACCTCGGCGTGGAAGTGGTTGAGCGCGAGATTGACCGCACCGAAGTATACTTGGCCGATGAGATGTTCCTGTGCGGGACGGGCGTGCAGATTGCAGCGGTCACACAGGTTGAGCATCGCTTGGTCGGGGACGGCCAACTGGGTGACATCACCCGGCGGGTGCGTGATTATCAAAATGAAGTGTTGTATGGCCGGGTCGCCAAGTATCGTGAATGGCTGACGCCGGTCTATGCAGAGACGCCAGAAGTGGCAGGATAACCTCAGAATGGAAAAAAAGCCGGTAATTTTCGTTGAAGGCATCACCAAAGTATTGCCGTTGGGCAAGCTGAAAATCCACGCGCTACGCGGGGTGAATTTCACCATCCGGGCGGGGGAGATGGTCGGGTTGGTCGGGCCATCGGGCAGCGGTAAAAGCACGCTGCTGGGCATTTTAGGCGGCCTCGATTCCGCGACGGCGGGGCGCATCGAAATCAACGGGATTGATGTCACACGGATGAGCGAGGGACGCCTGACCGAAATCCGCAACGAGAACATCGGCTTCATCTTCCAGTTTTTCAACCTGATTCCCACGCTGACGGCGCTTGAGAACGTCATGCTGCCGATTCAGTTCGCTCGCAAGCGTCGCTATAAACCGGCGGAGCGTGCGAAGGAATTGTTGAATCGCCTCGGACTCGGAGACCGGATACACCATCGCCCGTCTGAGTTGTCGGGCGGGCAGCAGCAGCGCGTGGCGATTGCCCGCGCCTTAGCGAACAATCCGCCATTGATATTGGCCGATGAGCCGACCGGCAATCTGGACACAGAATCGGGCAAGCTGGTGTTAGAGACGCTGCGCGAAATCCGCGATGAGAACGGGACGACGGTCTTGTTGGTCACGCACGACCCCGACCTCGCCGGTCAGATGGATCGCGTTCTGACGCTGGTTGACGGCGAAATCGTATAAGTAAAACAGGGCGTGTTTCACCGTTTTGGTAATTGTTTTACCAACGACGGGCGTAGCACGTTGCCGCCCCTACCAATCACCGACGGTTCGTAGGGGCGCACCCGTGTGTGCGCCCGCTGATATTGGAATTTTGCCCAACGAAAAACGCGCCTTTTTGAAATCCCGTATAAAATAGAAAAATAAGATGAGGAGTTTTTGGCATGTCTACCTTTGAACAAGTCTTGGAATTAATTCAGACACTTACGCCAGAAGAAAAGGCTGACCTACGTGAGCGTTTGAGTGAAGGAAAAGCTCAAAAACCTTCATTGACTCCTCGTCAGGTTGGCACATTAGCATCACGCGGCAAGATTTACATGAGTCCTGACTTTGATGAGTATTTGGGGAATGATTTTTGGCTGGGGGATGCGAATGACTCACTATATCGTTAAGAATATCGTCATGACTCAACAATACGGGCGCATGGATTATCCATACGCCCGTGTTGTTTGAATTTACAGAGTCTTAAGCCTCGCGGCGGCGGTACTTGGCGCGGATGGTCGGGACGAGATACTCGTTGAAGGCCTTATCCGCGTCATATTCCGGTTGCCAACCCCAATCGGCGCGGGCGGCAGAGTCATCCATATCAGCAGGCCATGAATCGACGATGTTTTGGCGTCCGGCTGATGGCGCATAACTGATTTGCGCGTCTGGGAAGGCGGACTTGACGCGCTCGGCCACCTGTTCTGCGCTGAGGCTGAAGGCGGTCAGGTTATACACGCTGCGGGTCAGGTTTTGTTTGGGCGCACGCTCTAATTCAATCAGGGCGCGAATGCCGTCAGTCATCGCCATGAACGGCATGGTCGTGTCCGGGCGGACGAAACACTCATACGGCTTGTGCTGCGCGGCGGCGTGAATCATCTCCGGCGCATAATCGCTCGTGCCGCCGGTGGGCATGGTGGTGGCGCTAATCAGGCCGGGGAAGCGCACCCCGCGAAAATCAACGCCGCTGGGCGTCCAATTGGCGGCCAGTTGGCGGTAGTGGTGGGTGTAGTAGCGCCCCAAATGTTCACAGTACAGCTTGTTGACGCCGTACATCGTGACGGGCGTCAGGTATTCGTCCTCTTTTACCGGCGCGACGGACGCCTTAACGGTCAAATTAGGCATCCCGAACACGGCCACTGACGACGGGAAGATGAAC
>Ga0163144_10017552_pt1 | contig 14572 bp, 13 predicted proteins | sample OliLak19BULKMAT1_FD_123175 | JGI IMG/M metagenome (GOLD analysis project Ga0163144, IMG submission 123175) | Freshwater microbial mat bacterial communities from Lake Vanda, McMurdo Dry Valleys, Antarctica - Oligotrophic Lake LV.19.BULKMAT1 | ecosystem: Environmental > Aquatic > Freshwater >... | reverse complement strand
CCAGCTGTACACCCAGGCGGACCCCGGTCGCAGCCGGGCGCTCGTGGAGCGGGCGGCTGCCGCCGGGTACCGGGCCATCGTGGTCACGGTCGATCTGCCGCGACTCGGCTACCGCGATCGCGATCGGCGGAACGCGTTCGACCTCCCGGCCCTCGGCAACTTCGACGAGGGCCGGCGACCGGACCATCGGCCGGACCTGGATGGCTTCAGCCGCCTGGAAACGGTCGGGCACACGCTGACCTGGGCGGACATCGCGACGTTCCGGTCGTGGACGACCCTGCCGGTCGTGCTCAAGGGCATCCTCACCGCCGAGGACGCCCGCATCGCCGTCGGACACGGCGTGGACGGCATCATCGTGAGCAACCACGGCGCGCGCCAGCTCGATCGGGTCGCCGCGGGCATCGACGCGTTGCCGGCCATCGCTGACGCGGTCGCCGGCCGGGTGGAGCTGCTTGTCGACGGTGGCGTTCGGCGCGGGCTGGACGTGCTGATCGCCCTGGCCGAGGGTGCGACCGGGGTCCTCGTCGGCAGGCCGATCCTGTGGGCGCTGGCTGCCGGCGGCGAGGCTGGCGTCGGTCGCGCCCTGGCGATCCTGCGCGAGGAACTGGAGATCGCGTTCGCCCTGACCGGGGTCCAGCGACCCGACGAGGTTCGGCCGGCGCACGTCGAGCGACCCCTGAACGCGACCTGAGCGCTACCCGCCTGCCGCCGACACGGCAGGGCCGGATGGAGCAGGGTGGAGACCGGTCGAGCGAGGCCACGGCCTCCCGACCGCTGCTCTGACACCCCACACTCCAGAGGTCCCGTTTCGCCATGTTCGACACATCCGATGCCATCCGATTGATCGAGGATGCCCTCGAGCGCCAGCCGTTCTGTCCCGTCTGCGAGCGCCAGACGACGATGCACGACGAGCACGGGCTGCTCTTCCTGGAGTGCCCGGCCGTCCATCCGGACGGTGGCTTCTTCGCCCGCCTGGGTGCCGCGATCCTGGGCCACCTCCACCAGCCGTTGGTGGACCTGGATCTACCCAGGGCCGCGTAGCGGGACGAGCGGGGCTGGCGACCGGGGAGGGGACTCGGCTACCCTCCCTTCGATGACCGTCCAGCTCCCGCCCGTCGATCCCGATCTCGTCGCCGAGGCCACGGCCCTGGACGCGGCGGACGCCGCTGCCCGCCATGCCGACCTCGCCGCCCAGGTCGATCGGGCCAACCGCCTCTACCACGAAGATGATGCCCCGGAACTGTCCGACGCCGAGTACGACCAGCTGTTCCGCCGGCTGGTCGCCCTTGAGACGGCGCATCCGGAGCTGACGACGGCCGAGTCGCCGACCCAGCGGGTCGGTGGAGCGCCGGTCGGAACGACCTTCGATGAGGTCACCCATCGCCGGCCGATGCTCAGCCTGTCCAACGCGTTCAGCCACGATGAGCTGCGCGCCTTCGACGCGCGCGTGCGCAAGGGCCTCGGCCTGCCCGCCGCCCCCGAGCCTGCCGATGGCCTGCGCTACGTCGCCGAGCTGAAGATCGATGGCCTGGCCATCACCCTGCGTTACGAGCGCGGCCGGTTCGTGCAGGGTGCGACCCGCGGCGACGGCACGAGCGGCGAGGACGTGACCGCGAACCTGCGAACCATCGCGGCCATCCCGGCCCGTCTGACCGAGCCCGCCACGATCGATGTCCGCGGCGAGGTGTTCATGCCCAAGGCCGAGTTCGCGCGCATCAACACCGAGCGCGAGGAGGCCGGACTGGCGCTGTATGCCAACCCGCGCAACAGCGGCGCGGGCTCGCTCCGCCAGAAGGACCCCGCGGTGACCGCCGGCCGGCAACTGTCGTCATGGACGTATCAGCTGCTGGAGGACGGGCCGGCCGCCAGCGACACCCAGGGCGCGGCCCTTGATCGTCTGGCGGCGCTGGGCCTGCCAGTCAACCCGGATCACGAGGCGAACCTCGACATCGAGGCCGTCATCGCCTTCACCGAGAGCTGGCGCGAGGCGCGGCACCAGCTCCCGTACGAGACGGACGGCGTCGTGGTCAAGGTCGACCGCGTCGAGCAGCAGGAGCGGCTGGGGATGGTCAGCCGCGCCCCACGCTGGGCGATCGCCTACAAGTTCCCGCCCGAGCAGGTGGAGACGATGGTCGAGGACATCGTCCCGTACGTGGGCCGAACGGGGACCCTCACGCCGGTCGCGCACCTGACCCCGGTCAAGGTCGCGGGTTCCACCGTGGCCCGGGCGACGCTGCACAACCTCGATGAAGTTCGGCGCAAGGACATCCGCATCGGCGATCGGGTCGTGCTCCAGAAGGCCGGCGACGTCATCCCGGAGGTCGTTCGCCCGGTCCTGGAGCACCGGACCGGCGCAGAGCGTGAGTTCCACATGCCCGAGGCCTGCCCGGTGTGCGCGACGGTGGTCGTCCGCGACGAGGGCGCCGTCCGGACCTACTGTCCGAACCTGGCCTGCCCGGCGCGGGTCATCCAGGAGTTCGGACACTTCGTCGGGCGCGGCGGGATGGACATCGAGGGGGCGGGCTCGGCGGTGCTCGAGCAGCTCCTGCAGCGCGGCCTGGTCAAGACCCGCGGCGATTTCTTCCGGCTGCACGTGGAGGATCTCGAGTCGCTCGAGCGCTTCGGACGCAAGTCCGCGGAGAACCTCGCCGCCGCCATCGAGCGCGCGCGGCGCCGACCCCTGGGCCGCGTCCTGAACGCGCTGGGCATCCCCCAGGTCGGGGAGCAGACGGCCATCGACCTGGCCCGCTGGGTCGCCCGCGAGATCCCCGACGCCTCCGACTGGCTACGCCTCGTCGGCACCTTCCTGCGCAGCGTCGCCCAGGACGCGCCGGAGCGCTTCGAGGAGGTCGAGGGCATCGGGCCGCTCGTCGCGGCCGGCCTGGTGCGCTACTTCGCCGATCCGGCGACCGCCGCGGTCGTTGACGACCTGGCCGATGCGGGTGTGGAGGCTGAGGCGCCGGCCCTGCCGCCGCCCGGGGCTGGGAGCGGTCCGCTTGTGGGCAAGACCGTGGTCGTCACGGGCACGCTGCCCGGGTTCAGTCGCCAGGCGGCGGAGGAGGCGGTGCGCGCCGCGGGTGGCAAGGCCGGTGGATCCGTCTCGAAGAAGACCGACTATCTGGTCGCCGGCGAGGCGGCCGGCTCCAAGCTGGCCAAGGCCCACGAGCTCGGCGTGCCGGTCCTCGACGAGGCCGCGTTCCGGGCGTTGCTGGCGGGCGAGTCAGTGGCCAGTCAGCGACGACCGACCGCGTAGCGCTCCATCAGCTCGGTCACGGCGGTCCGGGCGGCCTGCCACTCGGGCTGATCGCCGAGGATCTCGCCGTTGGGTCCCCAGCGCTTGAGCTGGGTCATGGCCGTGACGATGAGGTCGTGGGCCAACTTTCGGTTGCGCCCGGCATCGATCTGCCCGGTCACGAGATAGCGGCGCACCGTGTCGTATGGGGCCGTCCAGCGGCCCCAGCGCAGCTTGTCGCCCTCGCGCAGGGTCTCCAGCCACTCGTCATCGCCGACCGGGTGGCGGTCGTGCTCGTCCATGTGGCGACGGATGTCGACTCGGAGGCCAGGCAACGCGAAGCTCGGCGTGCGGCCGTCGTCATCGACGGTCACGTAGCAGACGGGGCAGCTCGGCAACTCGGCGTCCGCACGGGGCGCGTCGCCGAAGGGCAGGCCACATCGTCGGCAGATGCGGGCGTCGGGTCGGGCAGCCGGTGTCCCGCACTGGAGACAGCTGAGCGCGATCATGCGAAACCCCCGGTACGGATGGCGCCGCGGATGGCCTCGCTGACGGCGGGCCGGACGGCGATCAGGTGGACCTGCCACGCCTCGGGTGTGTACAGGCCGGGTGGGCGACGGGTCACCCGAGGCAGACCACCGCCACCGAGCCGTTCGACGGCCATGGCCAGCGCCACCTCGAGGCGGGCGGGTGTGTCGGGTCGTTCGGTGTCGGGGCCGAGCATCACCTGGAGGGCGCCGGCGAGGCGCTGCACCTCCGGCCGGCCGATGGCCATCACGCAGTCCTCGGGATCGCCTGTCGACGCGGCGTCAGCGAGCCCGTCGTGCGGGTCGAAGGTGTCGCTGGCGAGGTCCAGGTCGGCGTCCGGCCGCGTGCCGAGGAGTCGGCGGCGGGTCCGGTCGAAGGTCGGCCACATGGCTCGGGTGAGGCTCCAGGTATCGGGGCACGGAGAGGACCGGGACATCGTGTCGTGCGCGAGCGCGGCGCACCATCACTCCAACGACCGGTACGAGATAGGACCGTTGGAACCGTCGGTCCTCGTGCACATGGCGTAGGGGCGGGCGTGGCGCCGCCCTCACCGTCCAGCACGATCGAACGGCCCTGACCAGGGGCGCTGCCCATCGTGGGTCGGCGAGGCCCGCTATCATCGGGCGGATGGCCACCCTGTCGCGCGCCGATGTCGAGCATGTCGCCCACCTCGCCCGACTCGGGCTGACGGACGACGAGCTGCGCCTCCTGGAGGGGCAACTCAACCACATCCTGGATCAGTACGCGATCCTGGCCACGGTCCCCACGGATCACATCGCCCCGACGGCCCAGACCATCGAGCTGGAGAACATCCTGCGCGAGGACGTCGCCCGCCCGTCGCTGCCGCGCGAGGCGGTCCTGGCCAACGCCGCCGACCACGATGGCGAACGGATCGTCGTGCCGGCCATCCTGGGCGGCGACTGAGCGTGGCCGACCTCTCGACCGCGACCAGCCATCCGACGCGCCTCCACGCCCACCAGATGGCGGCGGCGCTGCGGGCCGGGGACGTCTCCGCCCGTGAGCTTGCGACGGCCCACCTGGACCTGGCTGAGCGCCAGGATCGCGGCCTCAACGCCTGGTTGACCATCGACCGCGAGCGCGCGCTCGCGGAGGCCGATGCGGCCGATGCGCGCCTGGCGACGGCCCGTGCCGAGGGGACCGCGGCCCTGACCGCGCTCCATCCGCTCCTGGGCGTGCCGATCGCCCTCAAGGATCTGGTCAGCCTCAAGGGCGGCCAGTGCACGGCCGGCTCACGCATCCTGGAGGGCTACCGCGCTCCGTACGACGCGCACATCACGGAACGCCTGCGTGACGTCGGCGCGGTCATCCTGGGCAAGACGAACATGGACGAGTTCGCCATGGGCTCCTCGACCGAGCACAGCGCCTTCGGACCGACGGCGAACCCGTGGGACCTGGGTCGCGTGCCCGGCGGCTCCAGCGGTGGGTCGGCGGCCGCCGTGGCGGCCTATCACACGCCATTGAGCATCGGGACGGACACCGGTGGCTCCATCCGCCAGCCGGCGGCGATGACCGGCATCGTCGGTCTCAAGCCGACGTACGGCCGGGTCAGCCGCTATGGGATCGTCGCGTTCGCCTCCTCGCTGGACCAGGTCGGGCCGTTCGCCCGCGACGCCCGCGACGCCGCCGCGCTGCTGCACGCCGTGGCCGGGCGCGACGACCGCGATTCCACCTCGTCACCGACGCCCGTGCCGGACGCCCTGCTGCACCTGCCCGACGGTGACGACGAAGCGGCGGCCGCGCTCCGAGGCAAGCGTTTCGGGCTCCCGCGCGAGTACTTCGTGGCCGGCATGGAGCCGGGCGTAGAGGCCCGCGTCCGCGAGGCCGTGGCCGCCCTGGAAGCGGCCGGCGCGATCGTCGACGAGGTCAGCCTGCCGCACACCGAGTACGGCCTGGCGACGTACTACATCGTGGCCCCGGCCGAGGCATCCGCCAACCTCGCCCGCTACGACGGCATCCGCTATGGCCCGCGGCTGGGCGAGGGCGGCGACGTGCTGGCCGGCTACCTGGCGACCCGCGGCCAGGGCTTCGGGGCGGAGGTCAAGCGGCGGATCATGCTCGGCACGTACGCCCTGTCGGCCGGCTACTACGACGCCTACTACCTCAAGGCCCAGAAGGTCCGCACCCTCATCAAAGGCGACTTCGACACGCTCTGGGCGCAGGGCTTCGATGCCCTCGTGGCGCCGACCTCGCCGACCGTGGCGTTCCGCTTCGGTGCGCGCATGGCCGACCCGGTCGCGATGTACCTGTCCGACGCGTGCACCCTGCCGGTGAACATGGCCGGCCTGCCCGGGGTGTCCATACCGGCCGGCCTGTCTGAGGGCCTGCCCGTCGGCCTGCAGCTCATCGGTGCGCCGTGGTCGGAGCCCGCGCTGCTGGGACTCGCACGCGGGTACGAGGGCATCACCGCGGACGCCGACTGGCGCCGCCTCGAGCCTCCCGGTCTGGCCGCCCTGGACGATCCGGCCACGCCGTCACTGCGTCGATGACCGCGGCCGAGCCGGTGCCCGCTCGGCCGCCGCTCGCCGAGCGGGTCCTGTCGCAGCGCGTGCAGGCGGTGCCGCCGTCGGGCATCCGTCGCTTCTTCGATATCGCGGCGACCATGAACGACGTGATCAGCCTGGGGGTGGGGGAGCCCGACTTCGATACGCCGCGGGTCGTCGTGGAGGCCGGCGTCGAGGCACTGCGCGAGGGCCGGACCCACTACACGAGTAACCTCGGGACGCTGGAGCTCCGCCAGGCGCTCAGCAGCCACCTGGCCGGCCGCTACGGCGTCGACTATGACCCGACGAGCGAATTGCTCATCACCGTCGGCGCCTCGGAGGCACTGGACCTCGCCCTGCGCGCGACCTGCGACCCGGGCGACGAGGTCATCCTGCACGAGCCGTCGTACGTTGCCTACGTGCCGGCGATCGTCTTTGCGGGCGGTGTGGTCCGCCACGTCGCGACGCACTTCGAGGATGACTTCGCGCTCGATCCGGCGGCCGTCGAGGCGGCCATCACGCCGCGGACGAAGGCGCTGTTCCTGGGCTACCCGTCCAATCCGACTGGCGCCGTCCTCTCCGACGACGTGCAGGACGCGTTGGCCGACATCGCCCGTCGGCACGACCTGCTCGTCTATAGCGACGAGATCTACGACCGCCTGGCCTACGGCGACTATCGCCACCGGGCGTTCAGCAGCCTGCCCGGGATGCGCGAGCGGACGATCCTCATGGGCGGCTTCTCCAAGGCCTACGCCATGACCGGCTGGCGGGTCGGGTGGGTGGCGGCGCCGGCGGAGATCCTGGCCGGGCTGGTCAAGGTCCATCAGTACGGGATCATGTCGGCGCCCACGGTCGCCCAGGACGCGGCCTTGGCCGCCCTGCAGGGCGCGGAGCCGGACGTGCAGCGCATGGTCGCGGAGTACGACCGGCGCCGACGCCTGCTGGTCGACGGGCTCAACGCGCTGGGTCTCGCGACGTTCGAGCCGCGCGGTGCGTTCTATGCCTTCCCGCGGATCACGTCCACCGGCCTGTCCGACGAGGACTTCGCCGAGCGCCTGCTCACCGAGGAGCACGTCGCGGTGGTGCCGGGCAGCGCCTTCGGGCCATCGGGCGCCGGGCACGTGCGCATGTGTTACGCGACCGCCTATGACCAGCTGGAGGAGGCGCTCCGCCGGATCGCTCGCTTCGTGGAGCGCGTCGCGGCCTCGTAGGCGGGATGCGCCGCGCCTACTTGCGCTCGGCGAGCTGCCGATCGACCTCGCGCTGGATGGCGTCGTCGCGGCGGCCGCGCACCCGTCGGGCGAGCATGAACCCGGCCACGATGGCCAGAAGAAGCTCGCGATGGCGCCGATGATGGCCGCCGCGAGATACCACGACACCGGATCCGCCTGGGCGGTCACGTTACCGATGAGCAGGATCAGGAACGTCACCAGGGCGCCGATGGAGACGCCGATGATTCGCTGGATCATGGGATGGGGCCCCTCGCCGATTCGTGGATGGGTCGATGGCTGCAATATGGCTCCGCGAGGCGCGACATGGCGGTCGATGTCGGTCCTGTGCGAGACTCACCCCGATGATCACGACGAGCGCCCCCACCGCTGACCCGCTTGCCCGCTACGAGGCGGTCATCGGCATCGAGGTCCACTGCCAGCTGCGCACGGCCTCCAAGATGTTCTGTGCCTGCTCCACGGCCCAGGATGACGCGGCCCCGAACACCCACGTCTGTCCGGTCTGCCTGGGCCTGCCGGGTGCGCTGCCGGTGATCAACCGACGCGCCGTCGAGCACGTCCTGGCGACCGCCCTGGCCATCGAGGCGAGCGTGCCCGAGGCGACCCGCTGGGACCGCAAGAACTACTTCTACCCGGACCTGCCCAAGGGCTACCAGATCAGTCAGTACGACCTGCCCCTGGCGGCCATGGGTCGGCTCGTGGTCGACACTGCCGACGGACCGTTCGAAGTGACCATCACCCGAGCGCACCTGGAGGAGGACACCGCACGCCTCATCCATGCCACGGCGGCGGATGGCCGCAAGGTCAGCCTCATCGACTTCGACCGGTCGGGCGTGCCGCTCATGGAGATCGTCACGGAGCCCGTCATCCGGACCGCCGAGCAGGCTCGTCGCTACGCCGAGGAGCTGCAACTCCTGCTCCGGACCATCGGTGCCTCGGATGCGGACATGGAGCGCGGCCAGCTCCGGGTGGAGGCCAACGTCTCGCTGCGACCGCGCGGGACGGAAGCCTTCGGCACCCGGGTGGAAGTCAAGAACATGAACTCGTTCCGCTCCCTGGAGCGAGCCATCGAGCACGAGATCGTGCGCCTCGCGGCGGCGCTTGACGCGGGCGAGCCGCTGCGCCAGGAGACGCGTGGCTGGTCCGACGACCGCAACGAGACGTACCACATGCGCTGGAAGGAGTCGTCGGACGACTACCGCTACTTCCCGGAGCCGGACCTGCCCCCGCTCCACGTCGAGCCGGCCTGGCTGGACGCCCTGCGGGCATCGATGCCGGAGCTGCCGGCGGCCCGGCGGGCGCGCTACGAGACGGACCTCGGGCTGTCCGCCTACGACGCAGCCGTGCTGACCGCGGACGGCGATGCGACGGCCCTCTTCGAGGGGACCCTGGCCGCGGGCGGGCCGTCCCTCGGCGCCAAGTCCGCCGCGAACTGGGTCACCGGCGAGTACCTGCGCCTGCGCAAGCTCGCCTCGGTCGCCGCACCCATCGACGTCGATCCCGCCGAGCTCGCGGCGCTCATCGTGGCCGTCGACGCCGGCGAGGTGTCGCGCGCGAACGGCAAGGAGGTCCTGGAGGCACATGCCGGTGGCGGCGGCACCGTCGCATCGATCATCGCCGCTCGCGGGTTCCGCCAGATCTCCGACGAGGGCGCCATCGGATCGGCCGTCGATGCCGTGCTGGAGGCCAATCCGGCGGCTGTCGCGGACGTGCGGGCGGGCAAGGCCCAGGCCATCGGCTTCCTCGTCGGCCAGGTCATGAAGGCGACACGCGGTCAGGCCGCGGCCGGTGCCGTCCAGGCGGCCATCCGCGCGCGGATCGACGCGGGCGAGTAGGGATCCGCGAGGCGCAGGCATGGGACCGCTCAACATCGCGCTCTGGCTCCTGGGGGCGGCGCTGATCATCGTCGGCTACCAGCGAGCGCGCGGACCGTGGGCCCGCTACCAGGCGCTCAAGGAGCAGGACGCCAACATCGCCCGCTACGAGTCATGGCGAGGCGGGGCTCGCAACGACGACGGCCCGTCCGGCGCCTCGGTGGCGATGGCCATGTTCCGTCGGCAGGCCCAGCGCGCCGGCCTCATCGCCATCGCCGGCTTCGTCCTCGTCTTCCTGGGCTTCCTCATCCGCTGACAACGATGTGGGCCGGCCGCCACGCCTGCGGGTCACGCGGCCGTGACCCGCAGTCACGGATCTGCGACCACCGTGCGGGGCTGATCGCCGAAACAGACGCGGATCGTCGCATCCTGCGGGCACTCTCAAGCGATCATCCGGGATCCGTGACTCGTGATCACGCCGACCCGGTTCCACCCGTTGGGTACGGGGTTCGTGCGACTCAGGACCCTTACAGGCCGCGCCGTCCCGTTGGCGAGACGATGCGCCGCCACTCGATCGCTGTGCAGCGGTCCATGACGACCTCCAGACTGCCGGCGGCGGCGATCGACGCGGCTTCCCACGACACGACGCCCAGCTGCAGCCACAGGCAGCGAGCCCCGATGGCCACCGCTTCCTGCGCGTGGGGCACGCACAGCTCCGAGCGCCGGAAGACGTCCACGAGATCGAACGGCCCGGTCTCGGCCGCGGCCTCGACGACGGTCCGGAAAGCCGGGATACCCAGTACCGCACGCTCGTTGGGATTGATGGGCACGCACTCGAAACCTTGATGCACGAGGTAGCGGAAGACCCCGAATGACGGCCGCGCCTCGTTCGACGAGGCGCCGACGACGGCGATGCGCCGCGTGGCGCGCAGGACCCGCGAGATGCCGTCGTCGTCGAGCACCGTGACCGGACCGCGGCCCTCCTGCAGGTCCAGCATGGCGCGCGTCCGCTCCCGGTCGGCCCGGGCGGCCAGTCGGACCTCATCGTCGGTCAGCTCGCGGCCTCGCGCTCGTAGGGGACGCCGTCGGCCGCTGGCGGGATGCTCCGGCCGACCACACCGGCCAGGACGATGATGGTCACGAGGTACGGCAGGGCATCGAAGAACTGGCCCGGCAGCGAGCCCAGGATCTCGCCCAGCTGGCCCGCCGGCGGCACGATCTTGATGGACTGGCCGAGGCCCTGGGTGGACGCGAACAGGAGCGCCGCCCCGAACGCCCCAAGCGGGCTCCAGCGCCCGACGATCATCGCCGCCAAGCCGATGAAACCACGGCCGGCGGTCATGTTCTGCTGGAACGATGCCGTCGCCTCCATGCTCAGGAACGCGCCACCCATGGCCGCGACCCCGCCCGCGGCGATGACGTTGCGGTAGCGCAATCGGATGACATCGATGCCCACGGTCTCTGCGGCGCGCGGGTGCTCGCCGACCGCCCTGGTCCGCAAGCCCCAGCGCGAGCGGAACAGGAAGACCTGGAGGACGATCACGAGGATCAGCAGGCTGATGGTCAGCGGGCCCTGGGCGAGCAGGGTTGCCACCAGCCAGCCGAGGATGGGCACGTCCTTGATGCCCTCGGGCGTGGTCAGGGGTGAGAACGAACCGGCCCCGGTCGGCGAGGTCTTGGCCATCAACGTATTCAGGTAGCCCGTGATGCCGAACGCCGCGATATTGATGATCGTACCGGTGATGATCTGGTCCGCCCGCACGGATATCGACAGCCAGGCATGCACGCTGGCCACCAAGAGACCCGAGAGGAGGGCCAGGCCCAGGGCGATGAGCAGGACCGGGGTGATGCCGAAGACGATCGGGGCGGAGGCTCCCAGGACGGGCAGCAGGAACACGCCCGAGGCCCAGCCGACGAACGCGGCGGTGAGCATCGTGCCCTCGATGCCGATGTTGACCACGCCCGATCGCTCGCACATGACACCGCACAGGGCGGCGAAGGCGATGGGCACGGCGGCGCGCAGGGTGATGGGCGCGATGTCCGGCAGCGTGGCCAGCAGGTAGCCCAGGAACTGCAAGACGAGGCCGATCAGGGGGATGGAATAGACGAGGTCGATCAAGCCGTCCATCAGCGGGTCCCCGCCTCGCCGCCGTACGACTTGGCGAACGCCGTCGAGTCTTCCAGACCGGACCCGGCGCCCCGTATCCGGAGCACACGCTGGATGACCGGACTGGCGACCAGGAAGAACAGGATGGTCGCCTGCAGGACGTCGACCAGCTCACGGGGTACGCCGGCCTGGATCTGCATCGCCGCCGCGCCTGTGCGCAGGGCACCGAACAGGAGGGCGGCCAGGACGATGCCGAACGGGCTGGTGCGTCCGAGCAGTGCGACCGCGATGGCATCGAAGCCGACGGTCGTGCCGAACGACGCGGTCATGTTCTTGGTCACGCCCAGCAGCTCGAACGCGCCGGCCATGCCCGCCAGCATGCCCGCCAGCGACATGGTCAGGACCAGCAGGAAGCGCGGGGACATGCCCGCGTAGCGCGCCGCGTCGGCGTTGGCGCCGGCCGTGCGGATCTCGAAGCCGAGCGTCGTCCGATACAGGAGGAAGCCGTAGAGCACGGCCATGATCGGCGCGATGATCAGGCCGATGTGCCCGTTCCGGCCGATGATCACCGGTAGTGCGGCGTTGCCCACGTCGAGGGTGATGGGCGACGGGGACCCGGGCGCGTCGAGGGGCCCGGCGACCATCGCCGCGAGGATCGCGATGGCCACGAAGTTGAGCATGATCGTGGTCACCACCTCATGCGCTCCGGAGGTGGCCTTGAGGAAGCCCGGGATGAAGCCCCAGGCCGCGCCGCCGGCCATGCCCGCCAGGATGGACAGCGGGATGCCGATGATCGACGGGCTCTCGCGGAACCACACGCCGACGATGACCGCGCACAGGGCGCCGATCAGGAACTGGCCCTGGGCGCCGATGTTGAACAGGCCGGCCTTGAAGGCCAGACCGACCGACAGGCCGCCGAGCAACAGCGGCGTTGACGAGACCAGGGTGTTGACGACCGCGTTGAAACTGCCCAGCGACCCTGAGATGAGCGCCGAATAGGCATCGATGGCGAGGCCGAACTCCAGGGTCCCGCCAACCAGCCACTCCGCCGCCACGATGACCAGTGAGCCGACGATGACCGACAGCAGGATGGAGATGATGGGCATGGCCACCACACCCCAGATGCGGCTGAGCGCGGCCATCAGGCGGCGCTCCCGGCATCCGGATCGGCGTCCAGGTCGGCGTTGATGTCGGCGTTCATGTCGGTCGTGACCGCCGCCACGGCCGCCGCATTGCGACCGCCGGTGGCCATCAGCAGCCCGACCTCGTTCTTGTCAGCCGTCCGTCCGTCCATGACCGCCACGATCTTGCCGCGGTACATGACCGCGACCCGGTCGGACAGTTCGAGCACCTCGTCGAGCTCGGCTGACACGAGCAGGATGGCCGTCCCCGCGTCGCGCTTGGCGATCGACTGGCGATGGATGAACTCGATGCTGCCGACGTCCAGGCCACGGGTCGGCTGGTCGAGCACGAGCAGGCGCAGGTCCCGCTCGAACTCGCGCGCCACGACCACCTTCTGCTGGTTGCCGCCGGACAGCGTCGCCGCCTTGGCCGTGGCCGACGGCGTCCGCACGTCGAAGGCCTTGATGCGCTCCTCGGCGGTGCGCTCGATGGCGGCGTCGTTGCGCATCATGCCCCGGCTGTACGGCGCCCGGTGGTAGCTGGTCAGGACCATGTTGTCGGCGATCGTGAAGGACAGCACGAGACCGAACCGATGGCGGTCGGCGGGCACGTAGGCGACTCCGGCCTCGGACACCGAGCGGGCACCGTGGCCGGTGATGTCCGTGCCGCCCAGGCTGACCGTCCCCGCCGTCGGGCGGCGTAGCCCGACGAGCGCCTCGACCAGCTCGTCCTGGCCGTTGCCGGCCACCCCGGCGATGCCGAAGATCTCACCGCTGCGGACCTCCAGATCGACGGCGTGGACGACCTCCCGGCGCCGATCGTCCTTGACCGACAGGCCGGCCACCTTGAGCGCGACCTCGCCTGGCGACGACTCGCCGCGATCCACCACGAGTGAGACCTCGCGACCGACCATCAGCTCGGCCAGGTCCTCCTCATCCGTCTCGCTCGGGACCCGCTGGCCGACCACCTTGCCGCGCCGGATGACCGTGATGCGGTCCGCGATCTCCAGAACCTCGTAGAGCTTGTGGCTGATGAACACGATGCTGTGGCCGGCGGCCGCCAGGCCGCGCAGGACCGCGAAGATCTCCTCGGTCTCCTGGGGCGTAAGGACGGCGGTCGGTTCGTCGAGGACGAGCACCTTGGCGTCGCGGTAGAGGGCCTTGAGGATCTCCACGCGCTGCTGCCAGCCGACCGACAGCGAACCCACTTTGGCGTCGGGATCGACCTCGAAGCCGAAGCGTCGGCCGAGCTCCACGATGCGCCGGGAAGCCTCCTTGCGATCGAGGAACAGGGCGTTGGCCATGGTCTCTTCGCCGAGCACGATGTTCTCGGCGACGGTCAGGACCGGGACCAGCATGAAGTGCTGGTGGACCATGCTGATGCCGCGCGCGATGGCGTCGGTCGGGCCGGTCAGGTCCACCCGCGTGCCATCGATCAGGATCTCGCCCTCGTCCGGCCGGGCCAGGCCGTAGAGGATGTTCATGAGGGTCGTCTTGCCGGCGCCATTCTCGCCGAGCAGGGCGTGGATCTCGCCGGGACGGATCTCCAGGTCGATGGCGTCGTTGGCGATGACGCCCGGATAGCGCTTGGTGATCCCGCGCATCTCGAGCGCCGGGGCCTGGACCACGTCGATGTCGCTGGTCATCCTCGACCGTCCCTCATGGACCTTCCGGGGATAGCGAGCGGGCCGGCCAAGATGGCCGGCCCGCTCGGAGGTTCCAGTGCTAGCGGGTGTCAGTCACCCAGGTCCGCAAGGCCGTCCTGCGAGCCGCAGGTGTCGGCCGGGCAGGTCACCAGCGTGCCCGCCTTCATCGCCGCGAGCGCGGCGTCGACAAGCGACTGGGTGTCCGGGTTGAGCTTGCTCGCCGCGTCGTAGAACGCCGACACGCCGATCCCGTCGTTGGCCGCATCGAACAGCGTCGAGCCACCCGCGGCGGACCCGTCGGCGATCGCGACGATCGACTGCGAGACCGAGTTGGACAGCTTCTTCTCAGCGCTGGTCAGGATGCATGCCTGCGAGGCCGGATAGGACTCGTGCT
>Ga0163144_10017550_pt1 | contig 14573 bp, 6 predicted proteins | sample OliLak19BULKMAT1_FD_123175 | JGI IMG/M metagenome (GOLD analysis project Ga0163144, IMG submission 123175) | Freshwater microbial mat bacterial communities from Lake Vanda, McMurdo Dry Valleys, Antarctica - Oligotrophic Lake LV.19.BULKMAT1 | ecosystem: Environmental > Aquatic > Freshwater > Lake... | reverse complement strand
TGGTCAGGAATCGCGATGCGATCCCTTCGCTTCGCTCAGGCGTGAACCGCGCGGAGGCGCAGGGCGAACTCCTGCAGGGCGGCGATGCCGCTCTCTTCCGCCTTCCGCAGCCAGGCCTGCAGGTCGGCGACCAGTTGGTCGGCCGAGACCCCGGTGCGGGTCCACAGCATGCGGAGCTCCTCGCGCATCGCCACGAGCTTGGCGAGGTACGGGCTCTGCGCCACCGCTTCGGCGACCTGGCCCTTGACGGCTTGCGGGATCTTGTCGTCGTCGCGGTGCAGCCAGCGGCTCGCCGCCAGCATGGTCGCGAGCTTGCCCGAGCTGGAGGCGCCTTCGCGTTTCAGGCGGGCGACTTCGTCGCGACTGGCATGGCGCAGGCTCCGCGCGTAGTTCGCCATCACCTCGTAGCGGTTGGCGATGATCGCCTCGAGCGTCTTGCCGTCGGCGACCGGCTTGACCACGCCGAGCCGGAGCTGCGGCACAGTCTTGCGGACGGTCGCCAGGCCGAGCATCTCGAGGCCGCGGATATAGGCCCAGCCGATGTCGAACTCGTACGGCTTGACCGACAGCTTGGCCGAGGTCGGGTAGGTGTGGTGGTTGTTGTGCAGTTCCTCGCCGCCGATGACGATGCCCCAGGGCGAGACGTTGCGGCTGGCGTCGGGCGCCTCGAAATTGCGATAGCCCCAGAAGTGGCCGATGCCGTTGACGATGCCGGCGGCAGTGATCGGGATCCAGAGCATCTGCACCGCCCAGACCGCGGCGCCGATGGCGCCGAACAGCAGCAGGTCGATGATCAGCATGACGCCGACGCCCTGCCAGCTGAAGCGGGTGTAGAGGTTGCGCTCGAGCCAGTCGTCGGGCGTGCCGTGGCCGAACTTGGCGAGGGTTTCCTGATTCTTGGCCTCGGCGCGGTAGAGCTCGCTGCCGGTGAGCAGCACGGTCTTGATGCCGCGCGTCTGCGGGCTGTGCGGATCGTCCACGGTCTCGCACTTGGCGTGGTGCTTGCGGTGGATCGCGACCCATTCCTTGGTCACCATGCCGGTGGTAAGCCAGAGCCAGAAGCGGAAGAAGTGCGCCGGAATCGGATGCAGGTCGAGGGCGCGGTGCGCCTGGGCCCGGTGCAGGAAGATCGTCACCGCGGCGATCGTGATGTGCGTCACGACCAGGGTGAACGCGAGGACCTCCCAGCCGTTGAACGACGAGAAGCCGTGCGCGAGCCAGTCGAGCAGCGCAGCGAACACCGAATTCAGCACATCCATGAAGCGAGCCTTGAGATAGATCGGGGGAAACCGCTCGATTCTATTCGACCGGGTAGGGCGGAGACCCTTGGATAGCGACGGTTATCACTGCCAGATCGGGCCGCCTTGCCGAAGATCAAGGCAAGCGCCGTTCCCACATCGCGGCGAAGAAGCCATCGGTGCCGTGCCGGTGCGTCCAGAGGCGCAGATCGTTGCCGCTGACGAGCCGCTCGGCGTCGCCGACCTGGGCCCGATTCAGGAGCTCGAGCGCCGGCAGCCGGGCGAACGACGCGCCGAGAGTGCCGGCGTCGAAGTCCGCGGCCACCTCCTCGTCTTCCTCGAGCAGCGGGCTGCAGGTCGCGTAGACCAGCCGCCCGCCCGGCTTCAGCAGCCGCCCCGCAGCGTCGAGGATCTTGCGCTGCTGCTCGCCCAGCGCGAGCAGCGCCTCGGGCGTCTGTCGCCACTTGAGATCGGGATTGCGGCGCAGCGTTCCCAGGCCGGTGCACGGCGCGTCGACCAGCACCCGGTCGACCTTGCCGGCGAGCCGCTTGATCCGCTCGTCGCGCTCGTGGGCGATCTGCACCGGGTAGACGTTCGACAGACCGCTGCGCGCCAGCCGCGGCTTCAGGGCGGCGAGCCGGTGGCCCGAGACGTCGAAGGCGTAGAGGCGGCCGGTGTTGCGCATCTGCGCGCCGAGCGCCAGCGTCTTGCCGCCGGCGCCGGCGCAGAAGTCGACCACCATCTCGCCGCGCTTCGCGCCGGTCATCAGGGCGAGCAGCTGGCTGCCTTCGTCCTGGACTTCGATCCAGCCGTCGGTGTAGATGTCCAGCTTCTGCAGCGAGGGCTTGCCCTCGACGCGGATGCCGGCCGGCGAAAAGGGCGTCGCCGCGGCGGTGATGCTGCAGGCGCCGAGCCGCGCCAGGGCCTCGTCGCGGCTCGCCTTGGCGACGTTGACCCGCAGGTCGAGCGGCGCCGGCCGGGCGATGCTTTCGGCCCACGGCCAGAACTCGTCGCCGAGCTGGCGCTGCATCCGCTCGGCCAGCCACTCGGGCAGGTTGTGGCGCAGCGTCTCGGGCAGGGCGTCGCGCGGCGACCCGCGGCTGCGCTCGAGCCAGGCGATTTCGCCCTCGCTCATCGCCGCGCGCAGGAAGCCGGCGTTGCCCGGCCAGGCGAGCAGCACCAGCCGCCGCTCCAGCTCGCCGCTGCCCGACCGCGCGAGATGGCGCAGCAGCGGCAGCTCGCGCAGCACCGCGAAGACGGTGTCGGTGAGGGTATGGCGCTCGCGCGAGCCGAGCGCGCGCGCGTCGCGGAAAAAGTCGGAGACGACGCGATCGGCCGGGTGCTCGAAGCGCAGGACGCGGTGCACGAGGTCGGTCGCGGCCTCGAGCAAGGCGTTGGGATGCATCGCCGGATTATCCGGGGCGGTTGTCGGTGCGCCCCGACCCCGCTTCTTCGGACCCGCCGGAGCGCGTGACGCCGCTGTGACGCTGCGCCGCCTACAACCCGGCACGCCTCGATGGCCGGGGCGCTCGGGAGGCGACATGGCGACACGACATTCGACGGACGGCGCGCTCGAGCGCAGGGCTCGGCGTGGAGCGACGGGCGTGGCGATCGCCGCGGCGGCGCTGCTGGCGGCGTGCGGCGGCGGCAGCACCGCCCCGCCGCTGCCGCCGGCCGGCGATATCACCCCGCCCGCGGTCCAGGCCACCTCGCCCGCCGCCGGCGCCAACGCGGTCGCGCCGACGGCGACGATCTCGGTGACCTTTTCCGAACCGATCGACCCGGCCACCCTGACGGCCACCAGCCTCAGCGTCATGGCCGCCGGCGCGGCGGTCGCCGGCAGCGTCGCCACCAGCGGCGCCACCGCCACCTTCACGCCGGTCGCGCCGCTCGCGGCCGGCGCCAGCGTCAGCGTCGCCGTCTCGACGGCGGTGAAGGACCTGGCCGGCAACCCGCTCGCCGCCCTGCACAGCTGGAGCCTCGCGACCGCCGGGGCGGCGGCCCGGTCGTGGAGCTCGCCGGTGCCGCTCGAGCTCGCCGACGGCCCCGCCGGCCAGCCGGCGATTGCCGCGGCCATGGACGACGCCGGCATGGCCGTGGTGCAGGCCACCGCCGTCTGGGTCCAGCACGACGGCGTGCAGACGAGCATCTACGCCAACGGCCTGGTGAACGGCGTCTGGCAGGGCGCGGCGCTGCTGGAGAACGACACCGTGGTCGGCGGCGCCAGCGCCGGCGGCGTGAGCGCGCCGCGGGTGGGCATGGGCGCGCTCGGCCGCGCCGTGACCTCCTGGGTCCGCGACAACGGCAACGCCAGCTATTCGATCTGGAGCTACGCCCACGACCAGCCGGCGGTGCCGACCGCGGCACGGCCGATCGGCGGCGGCGGCACCGCCAGCGGCCCGCAGGTCGCGTTCGACCATGACGGCCACGCCGCCTTTACCGTCTGGACCGAATACGACACCGGGCGCCCGCCGCCCGCCTACCGGATCACCCAGCAGCAATACCTCTACTCCGCGTGCGACCAGGTCCCCAACTGCGCCTGGGACCAGACCTTCTTCGGCTGGCGCGGCGCGACCCTGGTCGAGACCGATGCGGAGGATACGATCAACCCGCAGGTGGCGGGCATGGGCCAGGGCGAGGCAGTGGTCGTCTGGGCCAAGGCGCAGGGCGCGTTCGGACTCGAGCTCTGGGGCAGCACGCACAGCCGCATCGCCGGCTGGTCGCCCCCGGCGCGGATCAATACCTCGGCGAACCGGGCCGAGAAGCACGGCGTGGCGGCGGCGCGCGACGGCAGCGCGACCGCGGTCTGGATCGAATCGGTCGCCGGCCGCAGGACCGTGTATGCCAGCCGGCTCGACAACGCCGGCTGGTCGCTGCCGCTGGCGATCGACGACGCCGCGCCGGGTCAGGCCGACGAGCCGCAGGTCGTCGTCGATGCCAACGGCCAGGCGCTGATCGCCTGGGTGCAGCTCGCGGGCGGGGCCTGGACCGTGCGCTCCCGCCGCTGCCCGGCCGGGCCGCTGTCGGGCTGCGCGGCTGTGGCGTCGGTGCCCGGCCCCGCGGGCAGCGCCGAACTGCCGCGGCTCGCGGGCACACCCGGCGGCGCCGCGGTGGTGGTATGGCAGCAGGTCGATGCTGCCGGACAGCGCGACCTCTACGCCAGCGCGTACGCGCCGGGCGCCGGCTGGGACGCGAACGCGACCCGGGTCGACGCCGGCCCGGGTGTCGCCGGTGCCCAGGTCGCGATCGACAAGGGCGGCATCGCCACCGTCGTCTGGAGCAAGCCCGACGTCGCCGGCAAGCCGAGCATCTACGCCAGCCGCTACCGCTGAGCGCGGGACTATGCTGCGCCACGCAGGCCGATGAGCGACGAAGCCATGCGCCTCTCGTTCGAGGAACTCGCACCCGCGTCCATGTCCCACGCACCCGTTCGCCTCGCCGCCCTCGACCTCGCCCGCGAGCCGCAGTTCGTGCGCGCCGACGGGACGATCGGCGCGCTCGAGCAGAAGGACGCGCTGCTGCTCGCCTACCTGGCGATCGAGGGGCCGACCCCGCGCAGCCGGCTCGCCGCCCTGCTCTGGCCCGACGTCGACGTCGAGCGGGCGCGCGCCAACCTGCGCCAGCGCCTGTACCGGCTGCGCCGCGCGCTCGGCCGCGAGCTGCTCGAAGGCGGCGAGGTCGCCGGGCTCTGCGCCGACCTCGAGATCCGGCTCGATCCGCCCGACGCCGATCCGGGCGAGCTGCTGCACGGACTGGCCGAGCCGGTCGGCGGCGAGCTCGCCGAATGGCTGGCGCTGGCGCGCGAGCAGCGCCGCACCGGCCGGATCCGCGCCCTCGCCGACGAATCGACCCGGTTCGAAAGCGCCGGCCAGCTGGTGGCGGCGCTGGCGGCGGCGGAGCGTCTGCTGGATCGCGACCCGACCTCCGAGCACGCCCATCGCCGCCTCATGCGCCTGCACTACCTGCGCGGCGACCGGGCGGCGGCCCTGGCCGCGTTCGATCGCTGTTGCGACGTCCTCGAGCGGACCCTGGGCGTCGCCCCCGACGCCGAGACCGAGGGGCTGCGGGCGCGGGTCGCGGCGAGCAGCCTGCCCATCGCCGGCGCACAGCCGCGGCCGCTGCCGGTGAGCGTGCTGCGTCCGCCGCGCCTCGTCGGCCGCGACGCCGAGTGGCAGCGCTTGCAGGCCGACTGGTCGGCCGGGCATCCGAGCCTGGTCGCGGGCGAAGCCGGGCTGGGCAAGACCCGGCTGGTCGGCGACTTCGCCCAGGCGCAGCCGGGCGCTCTCGCGGTCGACGCGCGGCCGGGCGACGCGCGCGTGCCGCACACCCTGCTCTCGCGCCTGCTCCGGGCCCTGCTGGCGCGGCTGCGCGAGCCGCTCGCGAGCGCGGTCGCCGGCGAGCTCGCCCACCTCCTGCCCGAGCTGGGCCGGGCCACGCAAGGGCGCGACGCCGGCACCGCCCGCCTCGTCGCCGCGGTCGAGGCGGCGCTGCGCCAGGGGCAGGCCGAGGGTGTGTCGGGGCTGGTGGTCGACGACCTGCAGTTCGCCGACGCGGCCAGCGTCGAGGCCCTGCAGCAACTCGCCGGCGCGCGACTCGGCCTGCGCTGGATCGTCGCCTTCCGGGCGCACGAGCTGACGCCGGCGGCGCAGGCGTTCCGCGACACCCTGCTCGGCGTCCACGGCGCCCGGCTGCAGGTGCTGCAGCCGCTCGCCGCGGAGCAGGTCGGCGTGCTCCTGGATTCGCTCGGCGTCGCGTCGCTCGAGGCCCGGCAGCTGGCGCCGGCGCTGGCCCGGCACACCGGCGGCAATCCGCTGTTCCTGCTCGAGACGGTCAAGCTGATGCTGGCGCCGGCGGCGGCCGGCGCGGCGACCGCCGGCTCGATCGCGGTCCGCCTGCCGACCGCAGCGAACGTCGCCCACCTGATCGGCCAGCGCATCGACCGGCTGTCGCCGCTGGCGGTGAAGCTGGCGCGCTGCGCCGCGATCGCCGGCGCCGACTTCAGCGCCGACCTCGCGGCGCACGTCCTCGGCCTGCGCGCGCTCGACCTGAGCGACGCCTGGAGCGAGCTCGACGCGGCCCAGGTGCTGCGCGACGGCGCCTTCGCCCACGACCTGATCTTCGAAGCCGCGCGCAGCTCGGTCCCGGCGCCGATCGCCCGCCAGCTGCATGCCGAGATGGCGAGCCATCTCGAGAGCCGCGCGGCCGAGCCGGCGCATATCGCGCAGCACTGGCGCGATGCCGGCGAGGCCTTGAAGGCGCTGCCCTGGCTGGTCGCCGCGGCCGAGCGCGCCGGTGCCGCCTGGCGGCCGGCCGAGGAAGGCGCGCTGCTGCTGCTCGCGGCGCGCATCGCCCGCCACGAAGGCAAGGATCGAACGCGTGCCTTCGAGCTGCTCCGGCTCGCGCACAAGGCGCATCTGCAGGCCAACCTGGGCAGCCCCGCGCATCTCGAATCCCTCGACCTCCTCTCCGCCCTCGCGGTCCATCCGCTCGAGCACGGCTACGCTCACTTCGCCCGCGCCGACATGCACGGCCAGCTGGCCGAAGGCGTCGCCGCGGAGTCCGAGGCGCGCCTCGGCCTGGCGGCGATCGCCGGTGAGACCGGCCGCGCCGCCGACGAGCTGCATGTCGACCTCGTCTCGGCGCTGGCCAACGGCCTGTTCGTTCAGGACCGGCCCGGCCCGGGCGCCGATGCGGTGCGCGCGGTCGAGTCGCGGATGCTCGCGCTCGGCGACCGGCATCGCGAGATCGAGCACTACGCCAACCTCGGCGTCCTGCTCGACGCCGGCAACCGCCACGTCGAGGCGCAGGCGGCGCTCGGCCACGTCATCTCGCTGACCCGTGCCGAAGGCGACCGGACCAGCGAGCTGGTCGTGCTCTCCAACCTCGCGTCGAGCCTGCACGACGTCGGCAAGGTCTTGGCGGCGCTGCTGCCGCTGCGCGAAGCGCTGTCGCTGAAGGAACGCTACCCCGAGCTGCGCACCAGCGCCGTGTTCGTGCAGGTGCAGATGGGCAACATGCACCGCGCCCTCGGCGACTACGGCGAAGCGCTGCGCTGGCTGAGCGAAGGTCTGACAATCCTGGTCGACTACGTGCCCCAGGTCGTCGGCGCCGCGCACCACGCCCTGGCCCGGCTCTGGCTCGACCTTGGCCAGGCGGCGCGGGCCGGGCAGGAGCTGCAGCGGTCGCTGGCGATCCCCTCGGGGCCGCCGATGTTCCATGCCCTCAGCCACCTGCTCGCCGCCCGGATGGCGCTGGCGCAGGGCCAGCGCGGCGCGGCCGTCGACGCGCTGACCGCCGCCGGCGCCTTCATCATCGACTCGACGCGCTATGCGGTCCGCGCCCAGGCCGCCCTGCTGGCCGGGCAGCTCGAGGATCCCGAGGTCGCGTACTCGGGCGCGATGCAAGTCGCCCGCGAAGCCGGGCGGCTGCACATGATGGGCGTGCGCATCGATGCGCTCGTCTGCGCAGCCCGCGCCGCGACGGCCGGCGGCCGCCCGGCGGTGGCGGCGAGCCACGCCCTCGAGGCGCTCGGCCTCTGGCCGGAGCACGCGCCCGACGGCCTCTACATCGGCGAGGTCTGGCTGGCCGCGCTCGACAGCATCGACGATGCCAGCGCCTCGAACTCGATCCTCGGCGACGCCGTCCGCTGGATCACGGCGACGGCGGCGCGCCTGCCCGACGAGTTCCGCGAGGCCTTCATCGATCGCAATCCGTTCAACCGCGCCCTCCTGACCCGGGCGGCGGCCGGCCGCCTTCCGTCTGATCTGCCGCGGCACCTGCCATGAAGAAGGGCACCACCCGCAGCGACGCCGTCGCCGAGGCGAGCCGCATGCCGCACCGTCTCGGCGCCGTCGCCGCGGGACTATCCTGCGCCGGCGGAACCGGCGTCGAAGCCGGCCTGCAAGGGGTGATCGTCCGCATGTCCGAGCCCGTGCCTCGCGTTCCCAGACTGCGCCTGCTCGGCGAGGCCCGTTGCTGGCCCGGCGACGGGCGGGCGGTCGCGCTCGAGCCGAAGGACGCGGTCCTGCTCGCCTACCTCGCGATCTGCGGCCCGACCGCACGGTCCCAACTTGCGACCTTGCTCTGGCCCGAGGTCGACGAGGGAAGAGCGCGAGCAACGCTGCGCCAGCGCTTGTATCGGCTGCGCCGCCTGCTCGGCTTCGACCCACTCGAGGGTCAGGTCGTCGCCCGTCTCGCGCCGGCGATCGTCGTAGACGCGGAGGATGGCGCCGACACGGCCACGGTGTTGCTCGCTGGCGTCGATGCCGCGGCCGCCGGCGGCATGGCCGCCTGGCTCGACGTCGAGCGAGAACGGCGGCGGGGAGTGCATATGGGCACGCTTGCCGCCGAGGCCTCGGCTTGCGAGAGCGCAGGGCGGCTCGCCGACGCGCTGACGATGGCGCAACGCATCGTCGCCCTCGATCCGACCTCGGAGCATGGCCATCGCCGCCTGATGCGCCTGCACTACCTGCGCGGCGATCGCGCCGCCGCGCTCGCCGCCTTCGACCACTGCTGCGACGCCCTCGAGCGCCTGCTCGGCATCGCCCCCGATCCCGAGACCGAAGCGCTGCGCGCCGGCATCGAGGCGCTGGCGACGCCCCTGCCGAGCGCCTTGCCGCGGCCGTTGCCGGTGAGCGTGCTGCGGCCGCCACGCCTGATCGGCCGCGACGCCGAACTCGTCGCGCTGCGCGCCGCCTGGCAGGAGGCGCGGGCCGTGCTCGTCAGCGGCGAGGCCGGGCTTGGCAAGACCCGGCTGCTCGAGGCCTTCGTCGAGCTCGAGGCCGATGCCGTCCGCACGGCCGGCCGGCCCGGCGACGCCGCAGTGCCCTTCACCACCCTTGCCCGCATCCTGCGCGCCGTGCTGCAGCGCGCCGACCGCACCGGCCCGGCGCTGGTGCCCGCGGTTCGCCGCGAAATTTCGCGCGTCCTGCCGGAGTGGGGCGAGAGCGGGCCGGTCGACCGCCAAGGCCAGCGCTTCGTGCTGCGCTGCGCGGTGCAGACGCTGCTCGGAGGGGCCGAGGGGCTGCGCGGCCTGGTCGTCGACGACCTGCACTTCGCCGACGCGGCGACCCTCGAGATGCTCGGCGGGCTGGTGGCCGACGGCGCCGCCGAAACCGGCCGCGCCCTCGGCTGGCTGTTCGCCTTCCGCCCGGCCGACGCCGGCGGCCCGTTGCGCGACTTTCAGGACGCCCTGCTCGATAGCGCCCTGCCGCTGCGGGTGTCGCTGCTGCCGCTCGACCGGATCGAGACCGCTGGCCTGGTCGACTCGCTGGCGCTGCCCGATGTCTCCGGCGAGGCGCTCGCCGCGCAGTTGCTGCGCCGCACCGGCGGCAATCCGCTGTTCCTGCTGGAGACCTTGAAGCAGGCCTGGGCAGACGGTGCCGTCGAGGCGCTTGCCTCCGGCCGCTCGCAGCTGCGCCCGGCCTCGGTGCAGCAGCTGATCGAGCGCCGGCTGGCGCAGCTGACGCCAGCGGCCCTGACGCTGGCGCGCGTGGCGGCGGTGGCCGCGCCCGACTTCGACATCGAGCTGGCCGAAGCGGTGCTCGCCCAGCCGGCGATGCAGCTCGCCAGCGCCTGGCGCGAGCTCGAATCGGCGCAGGTGCTGCGCGCCGGCGCGTTCGCCCACGACCTGGTCTACGAGACGACGCTCGCCTCGGTGCCCGACGAGATCGCCCGCCATTGCCACGGCGCGGTGGCACGCTGGCTGGCGGCGCACGGCGGCGAGCCGGCTCGGGTGGCCGAACACTGGCTCGCGGCCGGCGAGGCGGCACAAGCGATCGGCCCGCTGCGCGAGGCGGCGCGGCTCAGCACCGTACGCACCTGCGTCGCCGAGGCGCGCGCCTTCCTCGAACGCGCTGCCGCGCTCTGCGTCGAACGGGGCGCTGCCGACGACGAGTTCGCGATCCTGTTCGACCTGCACCAGAACTACATCGTCGACGATCCCGGGGCCGCGCATGAGCGGCTGGTCGAGCGGCTGCATGCGCTCGCCCGCTGCGAAGGCGAGCGGCTCCACGCTGCCTGGGCGCGCCACAACCTGCGTCGCTATCGGCAGACGACCTCGCCGATCGCCGAGGTCGAGGGCGACGTCGCCCGCGCCGAGAAGCTCGGCGACGAGCGGGTGCTCGGCGCCCTGGTGACCATCCTGGTCGAGGCCTACCTGGTGCTCGACCAGCCCGACCTCGCGAGCTCGGCGCTGACGCGGCACCAGCACGTCTTCGAACGCCGCCCGCAGCGCAGCGAATTGCCCGACTTCATCGGCCAGCTCGCCGACATCCTCGGCGAGCAGGATCGGTTCGACGAATCGCTCGCTCACCTGGCCCGCGCCACGGAGCTCTACCGCGAGGCCCAGGAGCCGGCCGAGGTGATGGTGATGCTTTGCAACCGCACCCGGCACCTGCGCCAGCAGGGACGGATGGTCGCGGCGCAGGCACTGTTCGAGCAGATCGATCGCTGGCACGCCGCCAACGCGCCGAACCCGCGCGCCTGGACGGTCGCGCGCGCCGGCGCCTCCGAAGTGCTGCGCGAACTCGGGCGCTACGACGAGGCCCTACGCGCGCTCGAGCAGCCGCGCGAGGAGGTGCGCGCCCACATGGGGCGGCTGTTCATGGCCTTCGGCATTGCCGAGGCCAAGCTCTGGCTGGCGCTCGGCCAGCATGCCCGGGCCGGCCAGGCGATAGCCAGTTTCGCCGACGACGTCGACGCGCCCGACTGGCTGCGAGCCCGCGGCGGCCTGGTCGCCGCGCAGGTCGCGGCCCGGGTACGGGGCGGCGGCGAAGCCGACCGTCCCGGCGACGACGCATGGCGTCTGCTCGAGAGTGCGGCCCTCCTGGCGCCGCGCGACCGCCGCCGTTCGGCCTGGTTCGAGTGCGAGCTGCAACGCGCGGCTTGGCTCGAGCCGACGACCGGCGCGGCGCTCGCCGAAGGCGTCGCCGCGATGGCGACGCACCAAGGGATGCCGGGCTACGCCCAGCAGGCTCGGCTGTGCGCCGCGGGCCAGCGCCTCGCCGCCGGCCAGATCGAGGCCGCTCTGCGTCATGCCCGCGCCGCGCAGACGCTGCAGCAATATCGGTTCACCGGGGCCGAGACCGCCGAGCCGGTGCATCCCTGCGGCGGCAGCGAGGCCGAGCGCGACCTGGTCATCTCCAGCGTCCTGGTCGCCGGCGGCGCCGACGCGACGCTCCTCCTCGCCGAGGCCGGCCGCCGCCAGTCGCACACCCTCGAGCAGCACGTCCCGGCGGACTTTCGCGACGCCTTCCTGCAGCGCCACCCGGTCCACCGCGCCCTGCGGGGGCTGCTGCGCCAAACACCGAACCTCGATCGATGAGGAGACCCGAGATGACCCGAAACCACCGCCGCCTCGTGGCCGCGATCCTCGTGCTCCTGCTGGCCGTGCCGCCCACGCCGAGCCAGGCGCTGGCGCCCGTGCTGCTGCTGCTGGTCAAGCAGATCGTCAAGGACGCGGCGCAATCGATGCTCAAGGACATGGTGCTGTCCAGCCTCAACGGCATGGGCTGCAAGGGCATGGCGATCGCCAATGCGCTGCAGTCGCTCGACCTGCGCAAGGGCGGCGGCGGTGGCGTCGGCGCAATGATGGGCATGCCGGGCGGCGGCATGCCCGGCATGCCGCCCGGCATGGTGATGCCGCAGATGCCCGCGGGCATGTCGATGCCGGGAATGCCTGCCGGCATGAACGGCATTCCCGGCGCCAACGTGCCCGGCATGACCGGCAATGACGCCGAGATCATGGCCCGGGCGCGCGAGCTGATGCCCAACGCGGCCCAGCTCCCGGCCGGCACCGGCGTCGACCCCGAGCAGATGGCTCGCATCATGCAGGCGATGAGCCAGCCGCTCTCGCCGCCGGAAACGCTGGCGGCGATCGACGAGATGGCCGCGATCGGCTTCCTGCCGAAGGCGATGCAGACCGAGCTGAAGGAATGCATGGTGCTGTTGCCCGCTGCGGCTCCCGCGCTCGGCATGGGCATGGGCATGCTCAAGCCGATGCTGCCGCAGCTTCGTCAGGCGCGCGACCAGTTACACGCGCTCTCGCCGGCCGAGCAGGACGAGATCGTGGCGGCGCTGAGCACGGAGCTGATGGCGATGCCGCCCGCCGACCGCAAGGCCTTGCTCGAGTTCCTCGACAGCGGCTTCTTCCCGAAGCGCGTGAGCGACGGCTTGAAGGCACGGCTGAAGTCGGGTTGAGAGGCGCAGCACCGGCGTGACGCTCATGTGACGGCGGCGCCGCTACAAACCGGCAAGACCTGCCGTCGCGGGTCGCCCGGAGCCGCCATGCAAGACATCCTCAACCGCAGCCGGACGACCTCGGCCCCGGGGTCCGCCCGGGTTTGCACTGTGCTGCTTGCCCTGGTCGCCGCGGTCGCCGTCGCGGCCTGTGGCGGAAGCGGCAGCGAGCCCGCGACCGATCCGGCAGACCCGCCCGGTGCAGCAGCTCAGGAGTTCACGCTGGTACCGGCGAGCGCCTCGCTTGCCGAGAGCGACGACCGTCTTCTTCTTGCGGTGGGCGCGCCCGGTGCCGTGGCCTGGAGCTCGAGCGATCCTGCGGTCGCCACCGTCGACGCCGCCGGGGTCGTGCACGCGCTCGCCAAGGGCAGCGCGGTCATCAGCGCCAGCTCCGGAACCGGCGTCGCCACGGCGACCGTGAAGATCTTCCGCACCACCGGCCCGACACCCGATCCGAGCAGCGAGACGCTGATCGCGGCAGCGCTGGCGTCCGGCCAGATCAGCGCCGAGGAGGCGCTCACCTACCGCGTGTTCGCCCTGTTCGGCGATGCCCGGTTGCCCGCCGCCCTTTCGGGAGCGCCGAGCGAGCTGGCCGACCACCTGCTGCTGCGCGAGGTCTCGGGCCAGCTGCCGACGCTGTCGCCAGCGACCCAGGAGGTGCTGACGCCGTTCCTGCTGCCGCCGATCTACGCCGAGAGCTGGTACGCGAAACAACGCAAGGCCGTGGCGATCGCCGCGGCGTCGAGCCGGAAGCGCCCCGCCGACGTGACGATCAACTGCTTCTTCGCCCAGCCGCAGCTCGGCGCGGAGAAGCGCACGACGGCGCACTTCAACGTCCACAACGTCTTCGACAGCACCTTCCTGCAGGGCGACGACGACAAGCCGACGACCGAGACCATCACCGACCTCATCGTGTCGCTCGTGGAAGAGGTCTACAAATCGGAGACCGACCTGTTCAAGCGATTCCCGTTGGCCGACACCACGGAAAACTGCAACGGCGGCGACGGCGCCCTCGACATCTACCTGCATCCGCTCGCCGGTCGCACGAAGGCGCTGACCGTCGCCTACCCCGGCCGCTGCGAAAAGGTGCCGGCCTACATCGTCCTCAACACCAGCGAGCTGTTCCTTTCGCTGGGGCTTGCCAAGGTCAGCCAGCCGCTGGCCACCAAGCGCAAGGAATGGAAGAGCTACATCGCGCACGAGCTCCTGCACGCGATCCAGCTCGGCATGGACCGGGCCGCCGCCTGCAAGGACTACGAGTGGCTCGACGAAGCGACCGCGACCTGGGTGATGGACCATGTCGAGCCGAGCGCCAACTTCGAGGACGGCGGCACCGGCGTCGCCCTCCCGGGCTTCGCCCGGCGCCAGGGCAAGTTCCTCATGAACTATCTCTACAACGATCACCGCGTCTCGATCGAAAAGGCATCGCCCGAGTCCAATCCCGAGCTCAACGGCTACGGCGACTACCTCTTCTTCCAGTACCTGGCCCGGGTGCACCAGCCGGAGACGATCAAGTCCATCCTCGACGCTACCGAAAGCCAGGCCAGCGTCGAGGCGATGGCGTCGGCGCTCGAATCGAAAGGCGGGATGAAGGCGATCTGGCCGAAGTTCGCCCTGACCTTGTGGAACGACGACATCAACCAGGTGCTCGACGACTGGAGCCGGCTCGACGGCTACGACATGGGTCTGGCGGCGATCTACTCGCCGTCGGCGCCGCCGACGCTCGCGTCGACCAAGCTGAAGACGCTCGCGATCGAGCAGAAGGGCCAGCCGCGGGAGGCGTTCCCGCTGCTGAAGAACACGCTCGCCCCGTCGGGCTATCACGAGATCGAGCCGCGCAGCATCCACTACGAGCACCTCAGGTTCAGCGACCCGACGGTCAGCTCGTTCTACTTCTTCAACCCGATCGCCGGCCTGCCGAACCGCGAGTTCATCAAGGTGCAGGTGAAGAAGAAGATCGGCGGCACCTGGCGCGAAGTCGAGGACTGGACCGCCGAGCCCTACAAGCAGCTTTGCCTCGACAAGAAGGACGAACGGGTGGAGGAGATGCTCGTCGTCGTCAGCAACAGCGAGGTCAACCGGGCCAGCGAGTTGCCG
>Ga0163144_10017549_pt1 | contig 14573 bp, 11 predicted proteins | sample OliLak19BULKMAT1_FD_123175 | JGI IMG/M metagenome (GOLD analysis project Ga0163144, IMG submission 123175) | Freshwater microbial mat bacterial communities from Lake Vanda, McMurdo Dry Valleys, Antarctica - Oligotrophic Lake LV.19.BULKMAT1 | ecosystem: Environmental > Aquatic > Freshwater >... | reverse complement strand
GTCAATACGCTGGCAGTCACCCCGGCAGCGTCGGTTTGCGACAGATCGACGGTCCAGTGTTGGGTCGAGCGGTTGGTCCTGGCGGCGCGCGCCGACACCTTGAATGGCCCCTGCGCGACGGCTGCCGCGTAGTTGACGGTCAGCGCCAGCGGTTCTCCGAGCAGCGCCGGGTGCTGCAACACCGCGCGCAATGCGATGGCAGCAGATACGCCGCCGAACGGCCCGACCATGTTCCAGTAAGCGGCTCCACAATGGCCGGCGAAAACATCGGGCCCGTCCGCATGCAAGGCGATCGCCTGGTCGAACGGGTGCAGCCGCATGCGCCTCAAACGCGCTCAAAAATACCCGCTGCGCCCTGCCCCATGCCGACACACATGGTGACCATGCCGTAACGCAACTGCTTGCGGCGCAAGGCATGCACCACGGTGGCGGCGCGGATGGCACCGGTCGCGCCCAGCGGATGGCCCAGGGCAATTGCGCCGCCCATCGGGTTCACCTTGGCCGGGTCCAGGTGCAGGGTGTTGATCACCGCCAGCGACTGCGCCGCAAAGGCTTCGTTGAGTTCGAACCAGTCGATGTCGTCCTGCTTCAGACCGGCAAACCGCAAGGCGGCGGGAATCGCCTTGATCGGGCCGATGCCCATGATGTGGGGCGGCACGCCCTTACTGGCAAAGCTGACAAAACGCGCCAATGGCGTCAGGCCAAACTGCGCGAGTGCCTTTTCACTCACCAGGATCAGCGCGCCGGCACCGTCCGAGGTCTGCGAACTGTTGCCTGCGGTCACCGAACCGCGCGCAGCAAACACCGCGCGCAGTTTGGCCAGGCCTTCGAGTGAGGTGTCGGCACGCGCGCCTTCGTCCAGGCTGACGGTACGGCTGGTCGTGCTGACCTCGCCAGTGGCCAGGTCGGGCGTGCGTTCGGTCACTTCCACTGGCGTCATCTCGGCACCGAAGTCCCCGGCTTTCATCGCTGCCAGCGCCCTGGCGTGTGACTGCACCGCGAACGCGTCCTGCGCAGCGCGCGACACCTTGAACTGGTTGGCGACTTTCTCTGCGGTCAGGCCCATGCCGTAGGCGATGCCGATGTTCTCGTCGTGCTCGAACATCAGCGGCGACAGCGAGGGCGAGTTGCCCATCATCGGCACCATGCTCATGCTTTCGGTGCCAGCGGCGATCATCACATCGGCTTCACCGACGCGGATGCGGTCGGCCGCCATCTGGATCGCGCTCAAGCCCGAGGCGCAAAAGCGGTTCACCGTGATGCCGCCGACGCTGTTGGGCAGACCCGCCAGCACGGCACCGATGCGCGCCACGTTCAGGCCCTGGGCGCCTTCGGGGATGGCGCAGCCGCAGATCAGGTCTTCGATGGCGTTCGGGTCGAGTGACGGTACCTGCGCCAGTGCGCCCTGCAACGCCTTGACCAGCAGGTCGTCGGGCCGCATGTTGCGAAAAAAGCCGCGGTGCGCGCGCCCGATCGGCGTGCGTGTGGCGGCTACGATGAATGCATCCTGTACCTGTTTCATGGCTTTGCCTCGGATAGGGTCAGTTGCGCAAGGGTTTGCCGCTGGACAGCATGCCCATGATGCGCTCCTGCGTTTTCGGGTGTACCACCAGCGCGCAAAACGCTTTGCGCTCGAGCGCCATCAGATACTCTTCTGTCACCAGCGTGCCGGTATCGACGTCGCCACCACACACCACGTTGGCGATCAGGCTGCCGATATGGAAGTCATGCTGGCTGACAAAGCCGCCATCGCGCATGTTCACCAGGGATCCCTTGATGGTCGCCAGACCGTTGCGCCCCGCCACCGGGAACAGGCGCCGGTGGGGCGGCCGGTAACCAGAGGCGCACATCGCGCGCACCTGGGCAATCGCGACAAACAGCAGCTCGTCCTTGTGGGGCACTATGACGTCGCCCTCCAGCAGATAACCGAGTTGGCGCGACTCGATGGCACTGGTGCCGACCTTGGCCATCGCAGCCGCGGTGAAGCCCTCGGTCAGGAACGGCAACAGATCCTTGTTGGTCGAAGCAGCGGCATTTTCCGCCGCGCGCCGCGCAATATAGGTCAGGCCCCCGGCACCGGGCACCAGCCCCACACCGACTTCGACCAGGCCGATGTAACTCTCCATCGCCGCCACCCGCCGCGCACTGTAGACCGCGATTTCGCAGCCGCCCCCCAGGGCCAGACCGCGGATTGCCGAGACCGTCGGCACATTGGAATAACGCAGGCGCAACATGGTGTTCTGCAACTCCTGCTCGCCACCGTCAATGGCCGAGATCCCGGCAATCATGAACGCCGGCAACATCACCTGCAGATCCGCACCGACCGAGAACATGTCGTCCGGTGACCAGATCACCAGGCCCTCGAAATCCTGTTCCGCCAACTGCACCGCCCGGGTCAGGCCCTCTGCCACATCCGGGCTGATGGCGTGCATCTTGGTCTTGATGCTGGCGATGAGCACCGCACCGTCCAGACTCCACAACCGGATCGCATCGTCCTCGTAGACGGTGTTGCCGGCACTACGGGGATTCGCGGTGGCGGCGCCTGGCACGTCTTCGCGAAAGCGCTGGCGCTGGTAGACCGGCAATTCGCGCCGCTGGATGAAGCGACCGGCCGACGCACTCCAGGAGCCCTGCGCGGTATGCACACCCTGTGCGTCCGCGACCGGCCCCTTGAACACCCATGGCGGCAAAGGCGTATGGCACAAGGCCTTGCCGGCGTCAATGTCTTCCTGCACCATACGGGCAACGTCCAGCCAGCCCGCCTCCTGCCACAACTCGAACGGACCCTGCTTGACACCAAAGCCCCAGCGCATCGCCAGATCGACGTCGCGCGCGGTTTCGGCCACGCTGTGCAAATGTACGGCGGCGTAGTGAAACTGGTCGCGCAGCAATGCCCACAGGAATCGCGGCTCCGCCCCTTCTGCATTGCGCAGCAGGCGCAGCCGCTCGGACGCGGGCTTCTTGAGCATGCGGCCGACCACCTCGTCTGCCTTGGCGCCGCTGGCCACATAGTCACCGGCTGCGGCATCAAAGCGCAGGATGTCGCGTCCGACCTTCTTGTAAAAACCGGCACCGGCTTTCTGGCCCAGGTTGCCCATCTCCAGCAGTTTCGCCAGCACCGGCGGCGTTGCGAAGTTGCCGTAGAACGGGTCGGTCTCCAGATTCAGGTTGTCCTGCAGGGTCTTGACCACATGCGCCAGGGTATCCAGCCCTACCACGTCGGCGGTGCGGAAGGTCCCCGAACTCGCGCGCCCGAGCTTCTTGCCGGTCAGGTCGTCCACCACGTCGTAACTCAGGCCGAAATTCTCGACCTGTTTTAGGGTGGCCAGCATGCCAGCGATACCAATCCGGTTGGCAATGAAGTTGGGCGTGTCATGGGCGCGCACCACACACTTGCCCAGGGCGCTGGTACAAAAGCTCTCCAGGTCATCCAGCACCGCAGCTTCGGTCGCGGGCGTATTGATCAACTCCACCAATTGCATGTAACGCGGCGGGTTGAAAAAATGGATGCCGCAGAAACGCGGCTTGATTGCCTCCGGCAGTGCTTCGCTGAGTTTGGTGATGGACAGACCCGAGGTGTTGGACGCCACGATGGCGTGCGGCGACACAAACGGCGCTATTCTGCGGTATAGGTCCAGCTTCCAGTCCATGCGCTCGGCGATTGCTTCGATCAGCAGATCGCAGTCGCGCAGTTTCTCCAGGTGCTCTTCGTAGTTGGCCGGACCAATGAGCGCGGCGTCCTGCGCAACACCGAGCGGCGCTGGCTTGAGCTTTTTCAAGCCCTCGACCGCGCGCGTCACGATGCCGTTCTTTGGACCCTCCTTCGCGGGAAGGTCGAACAGCAACACCGGAACACCCACATTGACGAGGTGCGCTGCAATCTGCGCACCCATCACACCTGCGCCGAGAACGGCGACTTGCTTTACCCGGAATCTGGACATGGCGCGGCGACGGTCAGGGCGTGCGCACCCAGGTCTGGGTGCGACCAAACGGGCCGATGGAGCCACGCACCTCGAGCTTCTTGCCACCTTCAACCGGGGTAAGCTTCAGCGCATAGACCTTGCCATTCTCCGGGTCCAGAATCTTGCCTTCCTCCCAGACATCCTTGCCCTCGGTCTTTTTGGCGCCACGGATGATCTCCAGACCCAGCATCGGTTTGCCCTTGCGGTCGTCGGTGCACTCGGTGCACACCGCATCCTGTTTGGCATCCTTGCGCAGCAACTTGGTCACCTTGGCGCTCAACATACCAGCGGCTTCGGTCACCTGGATCTCCGACTTGATCTCCTTGGTGTTGTCGTCGATGGTGTTCCATGTGCCCACTGGCGTCATTTGTGCAAACGCCATGCTAGACACGGCGCCAACAAGGGCGGCAACGAGAAAGTTCCTGGTCATGAAAGTCTCCTGAATAAGAATGAAGAAATGAAACGTACGCAAGGCCAAATCTACGCAAACACGGCCTCGGTGTCCATCAATACTTTGGCGCCGGAACGTGCGGTCAGCATCAGAGAGGCCGTCTCGGGGAACAGCTTGGCGAAGTAGAAGCGCGCTGTCTGCAACTTGGCCTGGTAGAACGGGTCGGTGTTGCCAGCGGCGATTTCATGCAAGGCGACTTGTGCCATACGCGCCCAGAAGTAGCCAAACACCAGATGACCGGCAACGCGCAGGTAGTCGACCGCTGCGGCGCCCACCTCGTCCGCGTTCTGGAAACCCTTGAATCCCAGCTCGGTGGTGAGTTTGGTCATCTTGTCGCCCAGGTAGGCAATCGGGTTGATGAACTCGGCCATCTTCTCGTTCACACCCTCCTCTTCCACCAGCGCTGCGATCAGTTTGCCGAATTTCTTCAGCGTGGCACCGTTGTTGCCCAATATCTTGCGTCCGAGCAGGTCCAGGCTCTGGATGGCGTTGGTACCCTCGTAAATCATGTTGATGCGGGCATCGCGCACAAACTGCTCCATGCCCCATTCCTTGATGTAGCCATGGCCACCAAACACCTGCAGGCAGCCGGAAGCAGCAATCCAGCCGTTGTCGGTGAGGAAGGCCTTCATTACCGGCGTCAGCAACGACAACATCTCGCCGCTGTCCTTGCGCACTTGCTGGTCCGGATGGAAGTGCTCTTTTTCCAGCAACACCGAGCAGAAGACCGCCAGTGCCCGGCCACCTTCGGCGTAAGCGCGCGCGGTCAGCAGCAATTTGCGTACATCCGGATGCACGATGATCGGGTCGGCCGCCTTGTCCTTCGCCTTGGTACCCGACAGGGAACGCATCTGAATGCGGTCCTTGGCATAAGCCACAGCATTCTGGTAGGCCACCTCGGTCAGGCCCAGTGACTGGTTACCCACACCCAGGCGGGCGCCATTCATCATCACGAACATGGCGTTCATGCCCTTGTTCGGTTGCCCGACCAGGGTGCCAACCGCGCCGTCCAGCACCATCTGGCAGGTCGCATTGCCGTTGATACCCATCTTGTGTTCGATGCCACCACAATAAATGCCGTTGCGGCTGCCCAGGCTGCCATCGGGATTGACATTGAACTTTGGCACGATGAACAGGCTGATGCCCTTGATGCCGGGTGGTGAATCCGTAATGCGCGCCAGCACCAGGTGGACGATGTTGCCCGCCATGTCATGTTCACCGGCGCTGATGAAGATCTTGTTGCCAGTGATGCGGTAGGTTCCGTCGGGCTGCGCCTCGGCCTTGGTGCGCATCAGGCCCAGGTCGGTACCGCAATGGGGCTCGGTCAGACACATGGTGCCGGTCCACTCGCCGCTGGTCATCTTGTGCAGGTACGTCTGCTTCTGCACTTCGGTGCCATAGGCTTGCAAGGCAGCGTAGGCGCCATGCGTCAAACCGGGATACATCGTCCATGCCTGGTTGCTGGCAGTAAGCATCTCGTTGAGGCACTGGTTGACCACCAGTGGCAAACCCTGGCCACCATACTGCGGATCACAACTCAGGGCCGGCCAGCCACCTTCCACGTACTTTGCATAGGCTTCCTTGAAACCCCTGGGCGTGGTGACCTCATGTGTGACCGGATCAAGCCGACAACCTTCGCTGTCGCCGCTGACGTTGAGCGGCTGCGTGACCTCGGAGGCAAACTTGCCAGCTTCGACCAGAACCGCGTCGATGGTGTCGCGGTCGAGGTCGGCATGGCGCGGCATCGCCTTGAACTCTTCGGTGACCTTGAACAGTTCGTGCATGACAAACTGCATGTCGCGCAGAGGTGGGGTGTAACTTGGCATGGGAATCTCCAGAAAAAATGGGTCAGCGGTGAGCCAGATCGGCAACTGCGGCACGGCCATAACGCGCCAAAATATGTGCAAAGCCGGTGTTCGCCCGCTCCAGCGAGCCGGGGTTCTTGAGAAACCGTGCCTCGTAGTGCAGTGCCAGGATCAATCCGTGGATTTCGAACGCCATCTGCGCAGAGTCGGCATGGGCGCCCAGATGGCCTTCTTCCTGTGCCTGCAACACGGCGCGGTGCATCGCGGCAAGCCAGGTTTTGACGGAGCTCGCCAGTGCGTCGCGGACCGGGCCAGGGCGGTCATCAAACTCAACCGCCCCGCTGATGAAAATACAGCCCGACTGGATCTCGACCGCGACCCGTTTCATCCAGTTGGCAAAAAGCGCCTCGACGCGCGGCAGACCGCGCGGCAAAACCAACGCCGGATAAAACACCTCTTGCTCGAACTGCGCGAAGTACTCGCGCACCACCGAAATCTGCAACTCTTCGCGCGAGCCGAAATGCGCAAACACGCCGGACTTGCTCATCTGCATGATTTCGGCCACGGCGCCGATGCTCAGGCCTTCCAGACCAACCTGGGTAGCCTGACGCAGCGCCGCGTCCACAATCGCCGCCTTTGTCAGCTGGCCCTTGTGCAACAACCGGCCTTCTGGCGCGGGCCCACGCGCGACGTCGGCGCCGGTATCCGGCGTCGGCTTGCGGGCAATATGGGCTTGAGACATTCTTTGGCAGCACTTAAGAACGAACGGTCGTGCTATTTTGCATCAGGCTCGGCTTGTGGCGGTTTTGCAGCGGGCATTTAGAGCCCGCGACCTAGTCGACGCAGGGGTTAACCCTCAGTGGCGCGCGCAAGCCCTTTCTATTGATCCGGAATTTTGCTGCGGTGGCAGCCCGGGCCGCAAAAGCACGCGATGCTCAGCTTGTAAACCGTGGAGCTTGTAATGAGACTAATCGTTCTATGGGTTGGCCTGCTGGGAGTTGCACATGCGCAAACGCTGGCCGAACCCCTGTCCCGATGGGAGCTTGGCGCGGCCGCGCTGGCCGTAAGTCAACAGGCCTACCCGGGCTCGGACCAGCAGGTACAGCGTGGGCTGCTGTTGCCTTATTTCATTTACCGTGGCCAATGGCTCCGGGCGGACAATGACAGTTTCGGCCTGCGCGCCGTGCGCACGGAAAACTTCGAACTTGACGTGGGTGTCGCTGGCGCTTTTGGCAGCAACAGCAATGACATCGATGCGCGCCGCGGCATGCCAAACTTGGGAACCCTGGTGGAGTTCGGCCCGCGCGCCAAGTGGAAACTGGGAGCGGCGCCGGCCAACGGCCGCTGGACCCTGGCGCTGCCACTGCGCGCGGTGTTTGATCTCAGTGACAGTCTGGCGCATCGCGGCTGGTCGTTTGAGCCGGAACTGGCGTACCGATTTCGCGCCAGCAACGACTGGCGTTATACCGTGGCAGTGAGCGCCATCGTTGCCGACCGCAAACTGGCGGACACCTTCTATGGCGTGGCGCCGGGCTTTGCAACTGCGGGGCGCAGTGCCTACGTGGCCCAGCCGGGTCTGGTCGCCTGGCGGTTGTCAAGCAGCTTCACCAAGCCGCTGGGACGCGACTGGCTTTTGCTCGGCTTTGCGCGCGTGGACAACGTGGCTGGCAGCGCCAACCGGGACAGTCCATTGGTGCGGCAAAACAACGGCTGGAGCACCGGCATCGGTCTGTCCTACACATGGCTACGTTCGAGCACAACCGGCAGCGACTGACAAACTGACGCCCCGGCAACGACCGCACAATCGGCACGGCCAGCGGGCAGCGCGCGTCGGCGCACCGAAGCGCTGACGTGAAACAACTTTCATGATGCGGGGCGTTAACGTGAAACAACTTTCATGACACGGGGCGTTGCAAGGGCATCATGAAAGTTGGTCGCACTGCCGACGTCAGCTTGGGTCTGGCTTCAAAACAACACCCGTGTAGTGCGGTTGATGCCGACTTCACGGCCGTCATCATCCAGCGTGTAGACAAACGGCTTGGCCCCTGGAATGGCAGCGCGGCAGATGCCATAACGAAACGGCTGGGCTTCGCGGCCGGGTGAGACAAAGCGCAAGTCCTGAAACGTGGCGCACGGGCGGCCTTGCTGCACGCTGGTGGAAAACAACGCCGGCAAGTTTGCGAACTCCCGGTAAAAGGCAAAGGCCGGGTCGTCCCACAGTGCGCGTACTTCGGCTGCACCCACTGCCTGGCTTGCACCCGCCGTGCCAAAGCGGCTCACCTCCATCCAGCTCGCAGCGCCAACCGGGACAAACACGTTCTGGATCCGCGCGAAAAAACCATCGTCGGCTGAAGCAACCGGTATGTCGCGCCGCGCCACATCCACATGGGCATATCGATAACCGGATGGCGTCTGCACCACCAGCGTCCAGTGAAACGGCGACAGCGGCCTTGGCAAGGCAATTGCCACGTCTGTAACAAGGCTGTTGGCACGGGCGTAACCGCGCGCGAGATCCGTGGCAACCGATTTTGCGGCGAGTTGCACGCCGAGGTACAACACCACCAAGGCACAGGTCAACAGCGCCATACGCCGCGCCATCGGCCTGCGTCCCAGCAGCAGCGTGACCAGTAGCCCGGCAAGCAGCATGCCGGTAAGGCCCAGATCAATGATGAAGGTCATGCCCCAGTCAAAACGCTGCCAAGAAAACGGCGCCAGCAACATCACACCAAAGGCGTTTATCAGGTCGAACACCAGGTGCAGGCCAATGCCAATTGCCGCATAGGCAGCCAGTGTCCAAAATCGCGTCCGGCGGCGCAGCAGGCGTGCGAAAACCCAACCCAGCAGCAGTGCCCACAGCGGCAGCATCACGGCCGAATGCGTGATTCCGCGCCGGTCTGTGAGTGTTGCAATGTCACTCACAAAACCGAACACCGCGTCGATGTCCGGAAACACGGCGGCGACGGTGATGACCAGCAGCACTTGCCAGGCAGCCAAACTGTCACCAGGGCGCCCGGCCGGGTTCGGCGGATCGGCTCGCCTGGTCAACGATCGGGCGAGCACGGCGCCGGTAAGGGCGTGGGTGAATGGGTCCATCTGGGAATTGGCGTGGGGTTACAAACAGGGCCGACACTGCCGATGGCCCCCAACTGGCAGCCCGTTCATCAGCGCAAATACGTTCTCAGTCCTGCCCGGAAAGCCGCGACCTTAGCAGCAACACATGACAAAACGACAAGACACTGCAAACGATGGGGTAAATCGGTGGCGTGGCCCAGCCGGTACTGGCGGCGTCGCGAGCAGGTGGCTGCTCAGGCCCGCAAAGCCGCCTGCCTGCCACGCACCATGTCGACCTTTTGCAGCAGCACCAGGCCCACCACGAACAACACGGCGGTGGAGCCGATGGCAATACGCTGGTTGCCCCCCGTCATCCAGGTGATTGCGCCATACATCAGGGGCCCGAAGATGCTGGCCAGTCGGGTGGCAAAGGTCCACAGTCCATAAAACTCCCCCAACTGGGCGCTCGGCGCCAGCATGCCCGCCATCGCACGGCCCGCAGACTGGCTGGACCCCATGCAAAACCCTGCAATCGCTGCCGCGTACCAAAAACCACCTTTCGTGGTGGTCAGCGCCGCGATGATGCAGGTGGCAATCCAGCCCACCAAAGTGATACCAAGCGCCATCTTGTGGCCGACCCGGTCCTGGAAGTAGCCAAATCCGAATGCGCCAGCTGCCGCAGCCAGATTGAGCACAAAAATCAGCACCATGGTTTCCTGCTGCACAAACCCGATCACCTGCTCGGCATAAATTGCAGCCAGCGTGACGGCCACTGCCACGCCTCCCTGGTAAAACACGGCACAGGCCAGCAACCAGATGAAGTCCTGGTATTTCCTCGCCTCGCCGTAGGTGCGGCGCAACTGCTGCAAAGATGCCCTGAGGCCGGTTTGGCGCGTGGCCAGCGGATTCGCGACGGCGCGCTCCTTGAGCAACCAGAATGTCACCAATGCTGCGGCGCCATAAATGCCGGCGGTGATCAGCATGGTGACCGGAACGAATGAGTCGGCCGGGATCCCCTGTTGTCCGGCCCAGATCACATAACCCAGACAAATGCCCAAGGCCAACATGCCACCGAAGTAACCAAAACTCCAGCCCCAGCCGCTGACCCGGCCCATGGCAGCGGGTTTGGCGAGTTCGGGCAGGAAGGACGCCGTCAGGGATTCGCCGTAACTGAAAAACGTGTTGGACACAATGATCAGCACAAACGCCAGCGCCACACTGCCAGGGCCGGCAAACGCCAGGGCCGCCGTGGACACGACGCAGCCAACGGTAAACAACACCAGCAGTTTTTTCTTGGCTGCGCGCAGATCGGCCAGGGCGCCGAGGCTGGGCATGGTGAGCATCACGATGGCGTAGGAGATGGACAGCGCCAGCGTCCAGGCAAAAGTAGCCCACTCGGCCTTTTGCGCAATCCCGCCTACAAAATAGGCCGCGAACACCGCCGTGATGACCACCGTGGTGTAGCCGGAATTGGCAAAGTCGTACATCGCCCAGCCAAACACCTCGCGCTTCTTGACGCCGGGGTTCAGCGCATCCTGGCTAAAGACGGGCATGTGGTCTCCTTCGGTGGTGCGGTCAGCATGAACAACCACCGGATTATGGGTGACGCAAACGACCAACCTCATCGTCCCAGGCCTGCAGCCTTACGCATCGGGCTGACATGAGGAAAAGGGGCAAGGATCGAATCAAGAAGTCAAGGGCCAGACAAACGCAAGCTTTTTCGGATGATCGGTATTCTCATCAGCGTCAGCCGATTTCCAAGGTCTGCCGCGCAACTTGACTTCACGTCGTCACAATGAACGCGGTCAACATCAATTTGAAGGGCGCTCACTGCGGCAGCGAAACCCCGTCGCCCGCGTTATCGCTGACTATGACACTCTGGCCCGCAGCCAGCGCAGGAATAAGCCAGGGGATCCACAGTGCGGGCCGCTGATTCAGGACAGTCGAAGACACGAGTCCTGGCCAGCCGACCTTTTGAACGACACGGCTTTGATAGAAGGTGCCGTCCCCGCCTGAAGTACGCAGTATCCAGATCGTGCGGCCCGCCCCGGTACCGGTCAGGGTGAAGTCCAGGACCACGCCTTCCCCGGCAAGGGCAGGCAGAACAGTCGGGGCAGCGGCAGAAAAGTTATTGTTGCCAGGGTTGATAAAAGCGACGGTAGAGGCGCCTTCCCACTCGTGGCCTCCCAAAAGCAGATCGAACTTTCCGTCTTCATCGATGTCGGCCAGTTCCACAGTGAAGTAATTTTTGCCGCCAACCGACAGAGGTATGCGACCTGTCGCTTCTCTTTGGAACCCTCCGCTACCGTTATTGAGAAAGGCATAAACGGAAGTCGGGTCCTTGTTGTTAGCCACTACAACGTCGACAAATCCGTCGCCGTTCAGGTCCGCAGCCGCAGCCGAGTGGAAAAATCCCACATCCGCGGCTGCATCCTGCGTGACGTAAACCCCGCCCGGCTGGCTCAAGACAATCTTGTTTCTTTCACCCGGGAACGGCACCGCGTCATAGCCGTGGCAGGCAACGAACACGTCGGGCCGGCCGTCATTGTTGAAATCGGCTACGACCGCTTTTCTGGGGTGAATGCAGCCCACGCTGGAAGCAAGCATGGTCGTGTCCTTGACAAAGCTGCCGTCGCTTTGCTTGAGCCAGAACTCGAAGCGGCTTGGTGTGGCCTGTCCCACTGGATTGGTCGGGGAGTAGGTGAGAGATGCCGTGAACAAAACGAGTCGCCCGCTGCGCGAAAAGTCTGCGTAACCGCGCGTAGTATGTACGCCAAAGCCAGGTGGCAGCACCTGCGGCGTCAGTCCCACGCTCTTGAAATTTTTGTAGGAACTGTCGCTGACTTGCAGCGGTGTCACCGGAGGGAGTGGCCCAGCCACCGCTGGGGGCAGTGGTGCAATGCCTTGGGGAGCGTCGCCGCCTCCCCCGCCGCAACCATGCAGAACAAGTAGCACCGTGGCAGCCAGAACCATGCGTGCATAAGATTTGATCTGTCGCTGGGCCAAACGAACTTCCGGGCATGAAACTACTGCTTTGCGGCTGGCGTTTTGTTCGTACATCATGGATCGTTTCCCGGTCAATAGAGGAGCCTGAATTGGTCGACCTGCTGTCGACATGGCAATTGAAAAAGAAATCACTGCACCAGGCATCGACCGAATGGTGGATAAGCGCGAGACGACCCGACAAGACTTGTAGAAAGTGAGGGGGTGGTGTGAATCAAGAATCTGAACTTGTTCGAGATAGCTGCGCCGCAGCACTACTGCTCAGCCGATTCCGCCTGGCGCGCATCGGCTACCTGCGCCGCTTCCATTGCGGCTTCGCAAGCCTTGCCAGAAACCCCCGAGCCATCGCCCATCAACGTCTTACGCTCCTTGACTGATGAAGGGCCGCACCGCACAGGCTGAGATCGGCAACAGCATGCTGAAACGATCCCTCAAGCGCCAAGTCCAGGCAACGGCTGATGCTAGACAAATTCAGTAGTGATCCCAAAACCCTACTGGGCAATCGAATACGCCAGTCGCATCAGGTCCGACTGTCTGCGTGTCCCTGTCTTGGAGAACACCGACTGCAACTGCGTCTTGACCGTCGACAGGGCGACGCCGCGTTGGTCACCGAAGGCTTCCGGCGTCAGACCTTCGGACAGGGCCTTTACAAGTGCGGCCTCCGCGGGTGAGAGTTTGTAAAGCGTCGTCATGACAGTCTGCAAGTCATGCGCCGGTCGCCCTTCCACGGCGATGAAGCCAATCGCGGCAGCCCGGCTGCCCTTGGGCGTGGCGGCGGGCGGTGGCACCAGCCGGATGACCACACCACCGCCAGGAGGCCCGCCGAGCCGGATCGACAGCGAGAACTTGCTGTCGAACTGGTAACTGCCGCAGGCTTCCAGTGCCTTGGCGATTGCAGCCGTCTGAACCGGCTCCGAAGCGCACAGAAAACCGTTCCGCACAAAAGTGTGCGGCGACCTGGAGAAAACATCCTCCGCCGCCGGGTTGGCCAGCAGCACCCGGCGATCTCGCGACAGCACCACCACCGCGACCGACACGCGCTCCATCGCCAATGCTGCCATTCCCAAGCCCGCCGTCTGCAGACGTTGGCGCACAGCCATGGCCCGTGTCAGATGCGACTGCAGCCGCTTCAGCCGTGATTCATCTGCCTTGGTGAAAGGCGCGGCACCGAAGGGACGGAACAGGCTGAAAGGGGTAAGGGGCGAATCCTCCGAAGAACCGTCCCCGACGACGGTGCCCAGGCACTGGCCGATGCCTGATGGATGCAGGTAGTCGGCGAAGAAGCGCGTGCGGCGCAAATCGCCTTCGGATATCAGATCGGACGTTCTGTAGGTAAACCCCGTGGGCAAACTTCTGTAGCGCCGGACCAATGTGTGGTACCAGACATCGACCTCCGCCGCCTCCTTGAGAAATTGCACCACGTCGGCGTCCGGGAGGCCGCGAAATACGGCGCAGCCGCTTTGCTCTTCAGGCACGAAAACGGTGAACATGAACGCACCGGTGGCATCGAAGAGCTTGACGGATTGATCGACAACGTCCTGCCACGGCCGCTCGTCAAGCGCCGCTGCGTAGATGTCGTGAACGAGCCTCGCTTCCTGATCCATGCTGCCCTCATTTCTATACCGCTCGCCATGGCGGGGTGGCTTCGGCGCACCAGATTTAGTGTTGTTCCATGCGCATCAATGTGCAACCGAATACGCCAGCCGCATCAGGTCCGACTGCCTTCGTGTCCCTGTCTTGGAGAACACCGACTGCAACTGCGTCTGATCCGTCGCAACGCTGACGCCGCGCTGGTCGGCAAAGGCTTCCGGCGTGAGGCCCTCGGACAGTGCCCTGACCAGTGCGGCTTCGGCGGGTATGAGTTTGTAAAGAGTGGTCATGATAGTCTGTGAGTCATGCACTGGTCGCCCCTCCACTGTGAGGAAGCCAATGGCGGCAGCCTGGCTGCCTTTGGGGGTGGCAGTGGGCGGCGGTGCGAGACGCAGCACAATGCCGTTTCCCGGCGAGCCACTCAGGCGTATCGATCGCGAGAAACGGCTGTCGAACTGGTAGCTCTGGCAGGTCATGAGCGACTGCTCCAGCGCGGTGGTATTGGCCGGCTCCGTGGCGCAGAGCCGGCCAGCCCGCACCAGCGGCACGTCGGATTGTTTGAACAACGTTTCGGCCGCTGGATTGGCCAGCAGTATTTTGCGATCCCGAGACAGAACCACCGTGGCTGTTGCTACCTTGTCGAGCGCTAGAGCGGCATTGCCTATGGCAGCCGCCCGCATACGGTTACGCACGCGCATAGCGCGTGTGAAG
>Ga0163144_10017548_pt1 | contig 14573 bp, 17 predicted proteins | sample OliLak19BULKMAT1_FD_123175 | JGI IMG/M metagenome (GOLD analysis project Ga0163144, IMG submission 123175) | Freshwater microbial mat bacterial communities from Lake Vanda, McMurdo Dry Valleys, Antarctica - Oligotrophic Lake LV.19.BULKMAT1 | ecosystem: Environmental > Aquatic > Freshwater >... | reverse complement strand
GCGCGACCCGCCGCCGGGCAATATCGTCATATGGCGCGGGCTGACACGCCTGACCGACATCGGCCTCGGATTGAGCCTGGCTGCCGAACTTGTGGGTAATTGAAAGCCTCACCGGAGGGGTACACTGCACTGTTGATGGTGGTGTCAGTTAAAAGCGAAAGTAAGAGCACGCTGGCTTTTTAGACGAAGGACTACAGAGCGCAGTTGACGCTCATAAGCGTCAAGGCAGAGAGGTTGTCTGCCCCCATCTTCGACATGACCTTGGCCCGGAAGATCTCGACGGTGCGCGGACTGATGTTCAGGTCGGCGGCGATCTGCTTGGTAGACGATCCACGGGCCAGGGAGGCGAAGACCTGGCACTCACGCGCGGTCAATTGGGCCAAGCGCCGCTTGGCTTCGGCGCGTTGCTCCAGGATCTCGCCGAACTCGGCCATGCAATGCAGGCAGCCCTTGACCGTCTCGACCAGCCGTGACGGCCCGAAGGGCTTTTCGATGAAATCGACGACCCCCGACTTCATCAGTTCGACCGCCGAAGGCACGTCGCCGTGCCCGGTGATGACGATGATCGGCCAGGCACTGCCTTTAAGCTCGACCACTCGACGCACGACCTCGACGCCGTCCATGCCGGGCATCCGCAGATCCGTAATGACGCAGGCGACTGCGTCGGTCGGCATTCTGGCGAAGAATTTCGTCCCGCTGGCGAAGCCGCGAGCCCTCACGCCCTCTGCCCGAAGCAGCCTCAGCAAGGAGTCGCGCACCGCGAAATCGTCCTCAATCACGAATGCGGATGGCAAGGTCACAGCTGTTGGAGTTCCCGTACGCGTTGGAGACTGAAGGCGAAGACTGCGCCACCGAGTACGCTCGTTCCTACTGTCAGGGTCCCATTGTGAGCCTCGACGATCGACCGCGTCACCGACAGACCAAGGCCCATGCCGTCAGCCTTGGTGGTGATCAGCGGTGTGAATATTTGCAAAAACTCCTCGGGCGGCACTCCGGGGCCGCTGTCCTCGATGCGGATTTCATAATGCGTCGCCGAGACCGTATGGCCAACGATGTGGACCTCGCGGCGATCCTGGCCGCCTACCGCCTCTGCGGCGTTTCGGGCCAAGTTTATCAAGGCTTGCTGGAACTGGATACGATCGGCCATGACGACGTCGTTCTCGCCGTCGATATTGATCTTGATCACCGCATCGGCACCTGGCCCCAACAGCTTCAGGATGGGCCCGATTTCCAACAGCATTGATGTCATGCGCTGGGGCTTCAGTTCGCGCGATCCCACCGTCAGCAGATGGCGAGCGTGGCGGATGATCTCGCCCGCCCGGAGGACTTGACCCTTGGCCAGGTCCAGAGTGCGGCAGGCGTTGGCGGCGACCAGCGGGGTCCGCTCCAGATCGGTCTGGGCCGCCTGCATGTAGATCGCCGCGGCGCTCAGGGGCTGGTTCAGCTCATGCGACAGGATGGCGGCCATCTCGCCGAGAGAATTCAACCGCCAGACCTGATTTAGTTGTTCGCCGAGGTCTTGATTTCGGGTCTCTGCGGCATGCCACTCGCTGAGGTCGGTCAGATTCAGTACGACCTGGGATGACTTGGGATCGGTATCGACATAACCCACCTGAATTCCCACCGGGAACAGATCACCGTTGGCGCGACGGGCCAGCCAATACGGTTGTCGGGGAGAATCGCCGGTCTTTTCGGCACTGGCCATGCCGACTTGGAAGGACGCCACGAAGTCCTTGAAGGAGCGGCCGATAGCCTCCTGCTCGTTCGTCTTGAAAAGTGCGCAGGCTTGCCGGCTCATGCTCAGGACGACGATCTGCGAGTCCAGGGTCACGACAGGCGCGGAGGCAAGCATTGCGTGGATGGTTGCGTCGCGCTGCTTCAACTCCGAGGTCAGCGCGGCTGAGCGGGATGTCCCTGCGCGGCGCGCCGTGACCATCTCGCCGATAGCGAGGCAGACGGCGGCGAACGACAGAGCGTAGGCAACAATGTCGCTCAAGCCCTCGCGTTGAACCAGGACGATGCTGGCTATGACCGCCAGGCTGATCGCCAAGACGGTGGGTCCGCGCGACGTCAGAAGAGCCGGCATCAGGACGGCGGGGAGCAACGGCAGATAGTGAAACCGGCCCACGACGTCGAGGCGGAGCGCTACGACCCCGACCGCGACCGACGCGGTCGCCAGAATAAAGCCATTTGCGCCCCGTGACGCCCAACTCATGACCCTGGCGACGACCGTCGCCAGGCGCGTCCAATGCAGGCCGAAGCGTCGGAGGTCAGGATGGGTCAAATCAGCCATGATACCGATCAGCCCAGCGGGGTGCTGTCAGTCCTTTGGCAATTCGTCTCCGTCCAGATGCGCCGGGTCCCCGAATCGGACCGCGGCACGGGGACTCCGGCGGCTTCCAGCGCACCGATACGGAGTCGGCTTGGGCGTGGCTCGCCACCAAAAGAAACTAGCAAGAGTACCGACCTTTCCTGAGCAGCGCTCCCTGAGTCGTGTTGGACAAAGCAAGACGGGCAACCTTCTTGATCGAAGTGACCCCGATTTGTCCATCCCCCAAATCGAGGTTCTGTCGATAGAGCATCCGACGGCAGGACTAGCGGCCGTTGAACGAGGCTGTGGCCTTCCGAAGGAAACACGGCGTTGGGAGCGGCGCTACGGTTTCCCCAGGCCCGCGCCCGCTCGCCGAGCTGCGAGCTCGCGCCGGAACCGATCGAAATCCGGGCCGGTGGAGGCGCTTCTGGGCTTCGGGCGCAGAAGGGACCGGGCTGTTTCAGCCGAGCGTGAGAAACCGGTCCCAATACAGCCTCCACCTTGGCCGCCGCAGTTTGGAACGTTCGGTAGATCAGCTCGACGCGCATACAGGTACGTAGTTTTACCTAACGTCCGGTTCACCAATAATAAGCACTATCTGGCTAGCGAATACAGGTGCTGAGTAAGCAACGCGGAGCTTTTGGATGTATAAGAAGGTCACCAAGGACGGATCGAAATACCGCCTCGCAGGCGTGGTGTTGACGGTCCTCTCCCTGTCGATCGCGAGCGCGGCTGTGGCGGGTGGCCCCGTCGCCGCACCAACTGCGGCAGAGACCCGCGTCACGGCACAAATCGGCGTGGCCAGCCAGTACGTCTCAAAGGGCGTCGCCAGGAGCAACGATGAGCCGAGCGTTTCGGGCTCCATCGAACTGTCCCGCCACGGCTTCTATGGCAGCCTGTTCGCGTCGTCCGCCGAACTCTCGCAGGGATCGGATGCGGAAGTCGTGGCGACCCTGGGCTACCGCACCAAGATCGCTGAAATCGGCCTGGATGTGTCGGTGATCAACCGTGACTTCCCCGGCACCCGCGCGGGCGTGGACGACAGCCTGATCGAGAATCAGGCAGACCTGTCGGGCCAGATGGGTCCGGTCTCGACCCGGGTCCGCATCAACTATACGGCGGACGGATTTGGCTCGACGCAGGAGGCCTGGTGGATCGAATTCCAGGGCGGTGTCGCGCTCGACGACTACACCAAGGCCACGGTCGCCGTGGGGGACCGCACGGCAGAGGGCGGGGCCGAATACACAGCCTGGAACGTCGGGGTGAAGCGCAAGCTGCCCTTCGATCTGGCCCTCGACGTTCGCTGGTATGACACCGACGGCCATAGCTATGGCGATGCCTACGACGGCCGTCTGGTCGCCGCCCTTACCTATTCGTTCTGACAGCAACCCTGGGCGGCTGCTCGTCAGCGGCTCCTTGAAAAGGATCTCCCGGTGACCCTCGACAACGTCAAAATCTCCCGAAAACTCGCCGGCGCCTTTGCGATGGTCGTGCTGATCATCGTCGCGCTCGGTGCGGTCCTCTTCCTCCAGATCGGCAGCCTTGAGGCGCGCAAGGAAGTCGTGGCCAGAGGGGGGCAGGCGCTGACGCTCCTCGACAGCTTGCAGCGATCCAAGGACAAGCAGGAGAGCGACACGAGGGCTTACGTCACATATCAGAACCCCAAATACCTCGAGGCCATCCAACGCGAAACCACGGCGTTCGATGAGGGCCTCGTGGAACTGCGCGAACTCCTTGCGGACACCAACGGTGCCTCGGGTCGCATCGACACGCTGGAGCAGGCCGCTGACACCTATCGGGCCGAGATCGTCGAGAAGGAAACCCGCCTTGCTTCGAACCCGGAGACCTATGGACAGGCCATCGTCCTTATCCGATCCGGTGCCGCCGATCGATACATGGACGCGGTGAACAGGGCAGTCGACAACATCAAGACGCCCCAACAGGCTCAAATCGACGCCGCCCACGCCGCCAATGACAGCGCTTTCGACGCCGCCCGCTTGACCCTGATCATCGGCATCGCCCTCGCCCTGATCCTGTCGGTCGCCTTCGGTCTGATCTTGACGAAATCCATCGCCACCCCGGTCGTCGCCATGACCGCCGCCATGCGTCGCCTCGCTGATGGAGACAAGACCATCGAGGTGCCTTCCGTCGGCCGCAAGGACGAGATCGGCGAAATGGCTGAAGCGGTCCTGGCTTTCAAGGAAGCGGCCATCGCCAACGAGCGCCTCGAAATCGAGGCCGCCTCGGGCCGCGAAACCAGCGAGCGCGAGCGCGCCCGCAGCCAGGAAATCTCCGCCGCCGCCGCCCGCGAACAGGCGGTCGTCGTCAACGCTATGGCCGAGGGTCTGGATCACCTGACGCGCGGCGATCTGACCTATAGTCTGACCCAGGAATTCCCCGGCGACTATGAAAAGCTGAAGGAAGACTTCAACGCCGCTATCGGCCAGCTCAAGGAAGCCATGTCGGTCGTCGTCAGCAATGTCTCGGCCATCCGCTCCGGCGCTGGCGAGATCAGCCAGGCCGCCGACGACCTGTCGCGCCGGACCGAACAGCAGGCCGCCAGCCTCGAAGAGACCGCCGCCGCCCTGGACCAGATCACGGCCACGGTGAAACGCACGGCCTCGGGCGCCAAACAGGCCTCCGACACCGTCCAGGCTGCCAAGGGTGACGCCGAAACCAGCGGCAATGTCGTCCGCGACGCCGTTTCGGCCATGGGTGCCATCGAAAAGTCGGCCCAGGAAATCAGCCAGATCATCGGCGTGATCGACGAAATCGCCTTCCAGACTAACTTGTTAGCCCTGAACGCCGGCGTCGAGGCTGCCCGGGCCGGCGATGCGGGCCGTGGCTTCGCGGTCGTCGCCTCCGAAGTGCGAGCCTTGGCACAGCGCTCGGCCGAGGCTGCCAAGGAGATCAAGGTTCTAATCTCGGCTTCCACCAGCCAGGTCAACACTGGGGTTAGCCTGGTGGGACAGACGGGCGAGGCGCTTCAGCGGATCGTCGGTCGTGTCGCCGAGATCGACGGACTGGTATCCGAGATCGCCGCCTCCGCCCAGGAGCAAGCCACCGGCCTCCAGCAGGTCAACACAGCCGTCAACCAGATGGATCAGGTTACCCAGCAGAATGCCGCGATGGTGGAGGAATCTACTGCGGCCAGTCACTCGCTGTCCCAAGAGGCCGAATCCCTGGCCGGCTCTGTGTCGCGGTTCCAGATCGGCAACGTCGCGGACCAGTCGACCCGATCGGCCCCCCGCGCGAAGAACCGCCCCGCACCGTCTGCAGCCCACCGCCCTGTCGCCGCGATGCGTACCGTGGGCCGAGGCGGTGCCGCTCGCCGGCCTGAGCCGGTGGCGACAGAAGACGGCTGGGAAGAGTTCTGATGACCGCTCTCGCTCAGGTGATCTTGCCGGCGGTTCTCGACCTCCAGCATGCCGAGCCCCTGCGGGCGGAGTTGCTGGCCCTTCGGGGACAGTCGGTCGTGATCGACGGATCTGCCGTCGAACGGCTGGGCGGTCTCTGCCTGCAGGTGCTGATTTCGGCGCAACAAAGCTGGGCCATGGACGGGCATCTGCTGTGCATCGACCGTGTGTCCCAAGCCTTTGCCGATCAATGGAACGCCTTCGGGGCCGACGCTATGGCCGCCGAACTGGGAGAAGCCGCGTGACCAAGACCGTCCTTACGATCGACGACTCCCGCACCATGCGCGACATGCTGATGATGGCGCTGGTCGAGGCGGGATATCGGGTCATCCAGGCGGTCGACGGTATCGATGGACTAGAGACCCTGACCGCCGAGGGGGCCGATGTAATCATTACCGACATCAATATGCCGCGTCTCGATGGCTTCGGTGTGATCGAAGGCGTTCGCGCAGATCCGAACCATCGTGCGACGCCGGTGCTCGTCCTGACCACGGAGAGTGATGCCGCCAAGAAGCAGCGGGCCCGCGACGCCGGCGCCACCGGCTGGATCGTCAAGCCGTTCGACCCGGTCAAGCTGGTCGACGCCGTCCGGCGCGTGGCGGCCTGACCATGAGAGACGCCGTGGATCCGTTCGAGGCCATCAAGGTGGTCTTCTTCCAGGAGTGCGACGAACTTCTCGGCGACCTGGAAGCCGGCCTGTTGGCGATCGAGTCCGGCGCGGCCGACGGCGAGACCGTCAACGCCGTGTTCCGGGCCGTGCATTCGGTCAAGGGCGGGGCCGGAGCGTTCGGCCTCGAAGCCCTGGTGCGTTTCGCCCATGTGTTCGAGACCCTGCTGGACGAGATCCGTTCGGGGCGCAAACCCTGCGACGATCTGACGGTGAAAACGCTTCTGCGGGCCTCAGACGTACTGGCGGATCATGTCGCCGCCGCGCGCGGTCAGGCGGCACCGGTAGACGAGGCTCGCTCGGCTGGTCTGGTCGTCGAACTGGAAATGCTGACCCACGGCGAGACCAGTGCGCCGGCAGCCGAGACATCCATGACCGTCGAAGCCGCCGTCGAGGACGAGTTCGGGTTCCGACCCGTAGCCTTCAGCTTCCCCGGTCTGGGGGATGATCCGGCCGTCGAGGCGGCCCCTGCGGGCGAGGGATGGCGGGTGGTTTTCCGGCCGCACGGCCAGATGTATGTCAACGCCAACGAGTCCGGCCTGCTGTTGCGGGAAATGTCGCGACTGGGCGAGACGACGGTGTCGCTGGACATCTCTGCGGTGCCTGACCTGTCAGATTTGGTCGCCGAGGAAGGCTATCTGGCCTGGACCGTCGATCTGGTCACCGACGCCGTCGAGGCCGCGATCCGCGACGTGTTCGAGTTCGTCGAGAGCGATTGCGACCTGTCGGTCACGCCGTTGCCTGCCGGCCCCGCCAGGGTCACCGTCGAGCCCGCCCCAGCTCCGGCGGAAGAGTTCGACGTCGCCGCCCTGTTGATGCGCGCCCAGGCCGAGGTCGAGGCCCCCGTTACGGCCGCGACGCCGACGCCCGACCCGTTGCCGATCGCCAAGGTCGCGCCCGACGCGTCGGGCGTCAACGCCGCAGTGGAGGCGTCGATCGCCAAGGCCGCCGCAGCGCCGCCCGCCAACAACGTCACTCCGGCTTCTCCCGCAGCGACAGCGGCTCCGCTGGCGCCCGCTGCGGTGACGATCCGCGTCGATCTCGACCGCGTCGATCGTCTGATCAACGTCGTCGGCGAACTGGTCATCCAGCAAGCCATGGTGGCCCAGAGAGTGGTCGAGAGCGGTCTGGCACGCTCGTCCGGCATCTCGGTCGGGCTCGAGGACCTCGAACTGCTGACCCGCGAGATCCAGGACAGCGTCATGGCCATTCGCGCCCAGCCGGTGAAGTCGGTGTTTCAGCGTATGCCCCGTCTGGCCCGCGAGGTCGGCGAGATGACCGGCAAGCGCGTCCGCCTGATCACCGCCGGCGAGGACACCGAAGTCGACAAGACCGTGGTTGAACGTCTGGCCGAACCGATTACCCACATGCTCAGGAACGCGATCGACCACGGCCTGGAAACCCCCAGTGAACGCATTGCCGCCGGTAAGCCGGCCGAGGGAACGGTGCGTCTGGCCGCCCTGCATCGGTCCGGTCGGATCGTGATCGAGATTTCCGACGACGGGCGCGGCATCAACCGCGAACGGGTCAGGGCAATCGCCGTCTCCCGAGGCCTGATCGCCGAGGACGCGGTCCTGACTGACGACGAGGTCGACAACCTGATCTTCCTGCCCGGCTTCTCGACCGCCGAGGTCGTCTCCGACGTCTCGGGCCGGGGCGTGGGTATGGACGTAGTGCGTCGCTCGATCCAGGCGCTGGGCGGCCGCATCACGATCGCCTCCAACCCTGGCAAGGGCTCAACCTTCACCCTCAGCCTGCCACTGACGCTGGCGGTGCTTGACGGGATGGTGGTCACCGCCGCCGAACAGACCCTGGTCGCACCGCTTACGGCCATCGTAGAGAGCCTGACTCCGCGTCCGCAGGACATCCATCATGTCGGCGGCCATGACGCGGTGATCCGTTTCCGCGACGAGTTCGTACCTCTGATTGATGTAGCCCTGGGCATGGGTTTCCGCGAGGTGCCGATCCTGCCGGAGACAGGGGTAGCCGTAGTCATTGAGACCGAGTCGGGCCAGCGCGCTGCCCTTCTGTTCGACGCCATCCAGGGGCAGCGCCAGGTCGTCATCAAGAGTCTCGAGACCAACTACCAGCAAGTCGACGGCGTCGCCGCCGCCACCATCCTCGGCGACGGACGTGTCGCCCTGATCCTGGACTGCGACTCCATCGTCGCCTCCTCCCGCAAAAAGACGGCGATCCGCCCCGAACTCGTTCGGCCAGACGTCCATCGTCCTGATTTCAAATTCGCGAGCTGATCATGACCGAAGTTTCCAACGCCTCTGTCTCTCGCGAGCTAATCGCCTTCCGCATCGGCAAACAAGAGTTCTGTGTGGACATCATGTCGGTGAGGGAGATTCGCGGATGGACCCCCGCGACACCTTTGCCGCGCGCACCCGGGTTCATGAAGGGGGTCATCAACCTGCGCGGTGCCGTGCTTCCGATTATCGACCTGGGTGCCCGCTTCGGGCTGAGCACATCGGAGCCGACGGCCCGCCACGTGATCATGGTCGCTCATGTAGGCGGACGGATGGTTGGCCTGCTGGTCGACGCCGTCTCCGACATCATCCAGTTGACGGATGAGGCGGTCCAGCCGACGCCCGACATCGCCAGCGACCCGGTGAAGTCATTCGTAAAGGGGCTGTTCGCTCTCGACGGCCGGATGATCAGCCTGATCGAACTGGACCGGATCATCCCCGAAACCGAAGCGGAAGCGGCATGACCAGCTCCGCCGTGCGCGGGTCTCTGGTGGAAGGCGAGTTCGTCTTCACCGCGGAGGATTTCCGCCATATCGCCCAGGTCCTGCACAGCCACTCTGGCATCGCACTGAGCGATGGCAAGGCGGCCCTCGTCTATTCGCGGCTGGTCAAGCGGCTGCGCAGCCTGGGTCTGCGGAGCTTTCGCGACTACTGCGCCCTGATCGAACACGTCGACGGGGTCGACGAGCGTCAAGCGATGACGGCGGCCCTGACAACCAATGTCACGCGCTTCTACCGAGAGCCGCACCATTTCGACCATCTGCGCGATCAGGTCATGCCGGAACTGGCCGAGCGCGCGCGGGCCGGCGGTCGGGTGCGGCTGTGGTCCGCCGCCTGCTCGAATGGTCAGGAACCCTATTCGATGGCGATGACCGTGCTGTCGGTTCTACCTGAGGCGGCTGATCTGGACGTACGCATTCTGGCCACTGACATCGATCCCAACATGGTCGCGGATGGCGCGATCGGCGTCTATTCCGAAGAGGCCCTGGAGCCCGCGCCGCCGGTTCTGCGCCAACGCTTCTTCGACAAGGATCGCGGCCCCAACGGCCAGACGATGCTTTCTGCCAGTTCGACGCTGCGTGATCTGGTCTCGTTCCGCGAGCTGAACCTGATCGGCGACTGGCCCATGAGCGGCAAGTTCGATGTGATCTTCTGCCGTAATGTCGTGATTTATTTTGACGACCCGACCCAAGAGCGGGTGTGGAAGCGGTTCACCCCGCTGATGAACCCCGGTGCGACCCTCTATATCGGCCATTCGGAACGGGTCAGCGGCCCGGCGATGGAGCAGCTGCGCACCAGCGGTCTGACGACCTACAGGCTGGGCGCATGAGCGTGGTGGCACCAACCAGGGTTCGCGTCCTCGTCGTGGACGATTCGCCGACGATGCGTGGCCTGATCACGGCTGCCCTGAGTCGCGATCCCGAGATCGAGGTCGTCGGCACGGCCGCCGATCCGCTGGAAGCGCGGGCCCTGATCAAGGAACTGAATCCCGACGTCCTCACGCTCGACGTCGAGATGCCCAATATGAACGGGCTGGAGTTTCTTGAAAAAATCATGCGGCTGAGGCCCATGCCTGTAGTCATGGTCTCGACCCTGACCCAGGCCGGGGCCGAGATCACCTTGGAAGCGCTCGAGATGGGCGCGGTCGATGCGGTTGGTAAGCCCGGCGCGGGCGTCACTGCCGTTGAGGCCTTCGCAGAACTGACGCTGAAAGTGAAGACCGCTGCCCGGTCGAAGGTGCGGGCAAGGGGATCGGTAGAGCCGGTTCGACCGCCCACCGGTTACACGGCGTCCAGCGATCACATCCTGGCCATCGGTGCCTCTACCGGCGGGGTCGAGGCTTTGCTGACCATCATATCGGCCTTCCCGGCTGACTGCCCCGCGACAGTGGTGACCCAGCATATGCCGGCGACCTTTACCGCCAGTTTCGCCGCCCGTCTGAACAAGGCGTCAGAGGCCACGGTGACCGAGGCTGTCGATGGTGCGGTCTTGAGGCCCGGTCATGTCTATATCGCGCCCGGCGGCCTGACCCATCTGGAGGCCTCGGGCTCCGTCCCCCGCTGTCTACTGAGCCGGGGCGACACCGTCAGCGGCCACCGTCCTTCGGTCGACGTGCTGTTCCGCTCGGTGGCCCGCCTCGGGCGGCCGATGACCGGCGTAATCCTGACCGGCATGGGCCGCGACGGTGCCCAGGGGCTGCTGGAGATGCGCAACGCCGGTGCCCACACTCTCGGCCAGGATGAAGCGAGCTGTGTCGTCTACGGCATGCCGAGAGTCGCCCAGGACCTCGGCGGCGTAGAGCGCCAACTCCCACTCTCCCGCATCTCATCCGCCATTCTCGACCTGTGCGCCGCGTCTCCGCGCGCCAAACAATCGATTGCCTGAGGTTTCCGATGCCCGCCGCCGCCGCCATTCATGTCCTGATCGTTGATGACCAGCAGTCGATGCGCGCCGTCATCCGCAGCAGCCTGCAGCAGCTCGGCTTTCGAGAGTTCCGCGAGGCACCCGACGGCGAGGTTGGCCTGCGCGAAATGATCACCAAGCCTGCGCATCTGGTGATCTCGGACTTCAACATGCCCAAGCTGGACGGGCTGGGTCTGCTGCGCGCGGTTCGGGCCCATCCCCCGACCCAGGGCGCGGCCTTCATCATGCTGACCGGCCGGGCCGACCGCGAACTGGTCCAGCGCGCGGTCCAGTTCGGCGTCAACAACTACCTCGTCAAGCCGTTCACCGTTGCCCAGCTCAAAGAGAAGCTGGAAGGCGTCTTCGGTCCCCTGACATGATGTCCGCAGAGGCTCTGGCGACGGATCGGCGGATTCATGTGGGCCAGGGCGAGCACCACGTCACGTCCGACCGCTCCGTCATGCTGACCACCATCCTGGGCAGCTGCGTGGCCATGTGCCTGCGCGATCCTGACACCGGTGTTGGTGGCATGAACCACTTCCTGCTGCCCGAGGGAGAGGGATCCGGAACCGATGCCGGTCGCCGCTACGGGGCCTATGCCATGGAACTTTTGATCAACGATGTGCTGAAAGCGGGTGCCCGGCGCGACCGGCTTGAGGCCAAGTTGTTTGGAGGCGGAAGGATGTTCGCTTCCCTCAAGGATGTGGGCCTGGCCAATGCAGACTTCGCCGAACGCTTCCTGAGAGATGAGGGTATTCCGGTTGTTGGCGGAAGCCTGCGAGGGCCGGGGTGGCGGCGACTGCACTACTGGCCGGCCACGGGTCGCGCACTGCAGCGTGCGGTGACCGACAACCATGTTCCACTTCCCGCTTCGCCTTCCGCCACCGTCACGGACTCCGGCGCGGTGGAGATCTTCTGATGAACCAGGCGGACGACCGAGCCCTGATGACCGTCATTGGCGACGAACTGGCCGAAGTTCGCGCCATGGTCGACGATCTGTCGTTGCTGGTCTCGGACATGATGGCGTGCTGTCCGCCCCCATTCCGCTTGGAAGCGATGGCGCGAGCCCAGGCGTTCGACCCGGTAATCCAGCGTCTGGAAGCCCTGGGCCTCCTGATGGCTGAGATCGGTGCGGGAACCCCGCCGGAAACCGCCCTGCAGGGCGTCACCCTGTCCGAGATGGCTAACCGACTCACCGGCCGAGGGGCTGGTGGAAACGCGCCCTCCGGCGACCTTATTCTGTTCGACTGACATGCGCATGGCCAGCGCCACAGACAAGTTCAATCTGGCCCAATCGATGGTGCTGCTGATCGACCACAATCAACAGTCGCTCGAAGTTCTCAGCTCGATCTTCCACGGCTACGGCGTCAAGGAACAGATCAAGTGTGGCTCCACCGACGACGCGATGCGTATCGTCCAGAAGCGTAACGTGGACTTGACGCTGGTCGATTGTTCCATGCCGGGCATGGACGGCGGTGACTTCATCCGCTGGCTGCGGCACGAGACCCCGGCCCCGCTCCGATTCATGCCCGTCATCATGCTTACGGGGCATGCCGCTGAGTCGAAGGTGAACAATAGCCTTAACTGCGGTGCCAGCTTCATTGTGACCAAGCCCTTGACGCCCGCCGTTCTGCTCCAGCGCATCCTTTGGCTGGGGGCCGACGAGCGCGAATTCGTGGAGAGCGATACCTACGTCGGCCCCGACCGCCGGGTGCGGAACCTCGGGCCGCCCATGGCGATTGCCGGACGTCGCGCAGGCGACCTATCCGCGCATGTGGGCGACGCCCGGGACGTCAACATGAACCAGTCTGACATTGACATGATGATGATGCCGAAGCGGATATCGCTGTGACCGAGGCCCGCCAATTTAAATTCCAGAGCTCACTGGCGCGGAAGCTCGAGGTACCAGGCGGGAGGTCGGTAGGCGAGGCCGATCGTCTGGCTCGCGAAGGGCTGGAAACCCACCGCCTGGCAGTGATGCAGACCGTAGACGCGACCTTGGTCCAGTTGGTGGGGCTGTGTGCTGAAATGCCAGCCGATGCTGGCAAAAGCGTTTACACCCTGGCCTCAAGGGTCATCGACCTGGTCGCCTATTTTGACACCGGGCCTCTGCACGAAGCGGCCTACAGTCTGTGCGAGCTCTCGGACCGGATGCTGGCCGCCGATTCCTGGCAATGGCCGTCCGTCCTGGTCCACGTCCAGGCCATGAAGCTGATCCTCACCGACGGCTGCCGCCGCAGCCGGATGAGCGACATGCTGCTGGACTGCCTCAAGGAGCTGTCAGGAAAACACTGGGAGGTCCCTGACAAAGTCGGCGTAAGCCAAGGGCAGAGATGAAGTTTTTTGAAATCGAATTCATTCAAATTTTGGGTTCGTCCCGAACTGCAGCGGTTGGAGAAATGTCTTGAATCCCAAGTTGAATCGTCGAGATGCAGGCGAGGAAAGACACGCCGCACAGGCGGAGATTTCCGAGTTGAAGCAGCGACTGTCCGAGACATTCTTGCGTCTGGCCGCGGTGGAGCAGCGCGCCGAGCTCGATCGGTGTTCGCTGACGAGTTCGGAGGCGCTGACGGCGGACATATGGTCCAACAACCTCGTCTTACGGCTCCGAGATCAGCCGCATCCCGTTGACCCCCGTCCACGGCCCCGTGATCAGCGATGACAGTGCTGTCTTCGGCACCCGCCAGTTGCTGCCGAACGCCGGCTCACACGCAAAAAGGAACCGGCCGGCGTGACGCCCTGGATGCTGCCTCGCCAGGAACTCAAGGATGTTCGCGGCATGGACCGCATTCGTCGTCACCGTGAGCACGCTCAGGTTCGGAATGCCGAACTGCTCCCGGAACGTCTGACGGTTCAGGATGTCGAGATAGCCGACGATCTTGCGACCAAAGGCGTTCTGGGTCGGGTCCCGGCGTTCGATGCTCTCGGTGTTGCGATCAATCTCCAGGGCGAAAAACCGGAACCAGTCGCCTTTGTCGTCGGAGCCCTGAAGCCCGAAGAGGTCGTCCGGCGTGATGGCTTTCTGAGCACCGACAAGATGCACCGGCAGGGCCAGCGGATTGGCGAGGTCCCGCGTCGCGGCGGGGCATTTGTGATTGGTGAGGATCTCCTCCCGGCGGATGTAGCGAAGACCCTGCGCTTTGGCGGCGAGTTCCAGGGACGCGCCCACGCAAGCCTGCATAAGCTGGTGCAGGAACGGCTCGACACGCCGCGGAGAAAACCGCGCGAGCGTCCCGCGCTCGGCGAGCACAGTCTTCGCACGCGCTGTCAGGTCGTAGACGAGATGCTGGTAGCGCGCCTCGAAGCCGGCGAACTGCTGCGGCGGCCGGGTCAGGTATGAGCCAGCGCTGTCGCCGTTGTAGAACTCGGTGAGCCGGTTCTGAAAGCGGGCGTAGTCCCGGCGCCGGTCCTTCACGAACTCGAACAGATAGTGGGTCGGCAGGGGGCCGTGCCGGTTGATCGCTTCAAAGACGAGATAGTCGAGATCGGTCAGAACGAGCCGCGACACCTGCGGGTTAGGCGGG
>Ga0163144_10017546_pt1 | contig 14573 bp, 10 predicted proteins | sample OliLak19BULKMAT1_FD_123175 | JGI IMG/M metagenome (GOLD analysis project Ga0163144, IMG submission 123175) | Freshwater microbial mat bacterial communities from Lake Vanda, McMurdo Dry Valleys, Antarctica - Oligotrophic Lake LV.19.BULKMAT1 | ecosystem: Environmental > Aquatic > Freshwater >... | reverse complement strand
GGAGACAGTGCTCCAGTGATTACGCTATTCATGCGCGTCGGAACTTACCCGACAAGGAACTTCGCTACCTTAGGACCGTCATAGTTACGGCCGCCATTCACCGGTGCTTCGGTCGCGAGCTTCTCTTTCGATGACCCGCTTCCTTGACATTCCGGCATCGGGCAAGCGTCACTCTGTATACTTCGACTTGCGTCTTTGCACAGAGCTGTGTTTTTGATAAACAGTTCCCAGAGCCTTTTCTCTGCGCCCTGCGCCCGGTTTGACCCGGGTGCGAGGGCCCCCTTATCCCTAAGTTACGGGGTTAATTTGCCTAGTTCCTTCACGACCGTTCTCTCGCGCGCCTTAGGCTATTCGCCACACCCACCTGTGTCAGTTTTGGTACGGGACACGCTTTGCCCTCACAGCTTTTCTGGGAACCCATCCACCCGGGGTCGGCCACAAGGGCCTGGACGTCTGACAGTCCCTCCGAGCTTCAGAATCCGCACTGTGATTTGATCTCCGCGTGTGCTGGGGATTATTGACCCCATGTCCATCGGCTACGCCTTTCGGCCTCGTCTTAGGACCCGGCTAACCCTGGGCGGAATGACCTTCCCCAGGAAACCTTGGGTATTCGGCGACAAGGATTCTCACCTTGTTAATCGTTACTCAAGCCGGCATATTCACTTCCTAGCGCTCCACGGACCCTTACGGATTCGCTTCGCCGCTGCCAGGAACGCTCTCCTACCGTGGCTTACGCCACCCACAGCTTCGGCTCCCTGCTTATTCCCGATCATTATCGGCGCTGGATTCCTCGTCCAGTGAGCTGTTACGCACTCTTTAAATGATGGCTGCTTCTAAGCCAACATCCTGGATGTCACAGCAATCCAACTTCCTTTCGAACTTAGCAGGGATTAGGGACCTTAGCTGGTGGTCTGGATTGTTCTCCTTTTGACGACGGATATTGTCACTCGCCGTCTATCTCCCAGGCCTTGGCCATTGGTATTCGGAGTTTGGTTGAGGAGGGTAGTCGGGTAGACCCCCTGCCTCATCCAGTAGCTCTACCCCCAATGGTTGCCACCTGAGGCTAACCCTAAAGTTATTTCGGAGAGAACGAGCTATCTCCCAGTTTGATTACACTTTGAGTCCTCCCGTCAGCTCATCGCAGACCTTTTCAACGGTCACGCGTTCGATCCTCCAGGTGGTTTTACCCGCCCTTCAATCTGGCCAACGGTAGATCACAAGGTTTCGCGTCTAGCCCGTACGACTTAGCGCCCTATTCGGACTCGCTTTCGCTCCGCCTCCGGCCTGGTAGGCCTTAGGCTCGCCGTACAGACTAACTCGCCGGCTCATTATGCAAAAAGCACGCCGTCAGGCCCCCTTGCGGAAACCCTCCGACCGCTTGTAAGCACATGGTTTCAGGTACTCTTTCACTCCGCTCATCGCGGTGCTTTTAATCGTTCAGTCGCCTTACTGATTCGCTATCGGTTGTCGAGGAGTATTTAGCCTTGGAGGGTGGACCCCCCATCTTCAACCCGGGTTTCCCGAGCCCGAGTTTACTCTATGAGCTAACCAGTTTTCGGTTACAGGACTTTCACCTTCTTCGGTGCGCCATTCAAACGCTTCACTCGTCTACTGGCTGATCCGCTTTCGCTCGCCGCTACTCACGGAATCGCGGTTGCTTTCTTTTCCTGCAGGTACTGAGATGTTTCAGTTCTCTGCGTTCGCTCTTTACCCCTATGCATTCAAGGTAAAGTACCCTTGCGGGTGGGTTGCCCCATTCGGAAACCCCAGGATCACGGCTTGGTTACCAGCTCCCCTGGGCTTATCGCAGGTTCCTACGTCCTTCATCGCCTCTCGACACCAAGACATCCACCATGTGCCCTTATTACTCGGTCACCAACCGGTCGCCGCGACTTGCATCGCTTCTCCCGGTCAGTTCACCGCGGCTGCCCCATAAGGAGGGAACAGCCAGCCCACCGGTCCTGTGTGTCAAAATCACACACCCGGTTGGGCCGCACTTCAATCTTGCCTTTGCGCGCTGCATTCAATCTACTAAACTTGCTTGCAGCTTCCCCCCTGCCCGGCGACCCCTGCCTGACTCGCGCCGATCCGCCGCCCCGACACTCGCGTGCCGAAGACTTGGACCCCGCTTTGCCGGCAGAACCGGTCAAGGGGTACATGTTCATCCGTATCCGGTTGTCAAAGACCTTGGTACCGACCCTTAGGCCGCCCCGAAAGGCACCCTAAAAATCGGTTGCCGCTAGGCTTACGCCACACGACACCCATCTCGTTCGGACGTTTATGCTCCGGCGAGGTGGGGGTTACTCTAGACCCGCACCTTTTCTAGTCAAGTTTCCGCGAAAGCGTTTTGAGTCATCGGATGCAAACCACTACCCAGCCCCGGCTTAGACCCGCACCCTTATCCACCGCCCCCGCCACCACCGCCGCCCTTGCCCCGAGGCGGCTCCGGTGGCCCATCCCTTCGATCGGGTCGCTGCTGATTCGGGTTTGCTTTCTCCACCGGCTTTGCCACCGGCTGACCCTGTGTGAGGCCCGCCTTCGCCGATGCATCAACCCGCCTGAACTCAGGCCGATTCCGGTCTGAATCCGGCATCCGGATCAGGACCGACCCTGACTGATCACGCAAGACCGCCTGGAAACGCTCGCGGTCGCCACCCGGCAACAGCCCGGCGCTCGCCGTAGCCACCCTTGCTACATCCAAAAACACCGCATCCACCAGCATCTGAAGTTCCCTCGGGCCCGGCAGGCTCATCCATTCCGCGCCCGCGGGGACCGACGCAACCGGCGCGGCCGCAACCGGCGTCCCCCGGTCATCATGCCCACCAATGGGCCGTCTGCCAGGACCACCCTCCGGCCCGGCGGGTGGTGGAGTTGGCGCGGCGCCGATCACCTGACCCGGTTCATCCCCGGCCAAGATCGCCGCGAGTCTCTTCATGTCGGCGAGCTTGAGTTCCGGGACCTTGGCTTCTCCCACCAGCATGTCACCCGGCTCGAGCGGCACCGTGGCCTCGCGGTAGAACCCGTAGTAAAGTCGGAAGATCGAGGCCACCGCCGTCGGACGAGGATTGATGATTCCCGGTTCCTGGGCGCTGGTGATGAAGAAGTAGTCGTGCCGGTCTACATCAACGGGCAGCGTCCAGTCAGACCACTCGCCCCGCAGCAGCGAAGCCTCGGACAACTCCTTCTGCGATTCCTGCAGGTTGTGGCCGAACAACGGGTTGTTCACCACGATGCGGACGCGGTACCGGTACTGCGCCCCGGGCTGGGCATTCAGGTCGTGCGCCCAGACCTGTACCTCCGGATTCTCAAGCAGCCCCAGCGCAGGCGGTGCCTCGGCGGGCACTCCCCCCTCCACCACTTCCTCCACCACTTCGCCCAGCGCTTGCAACTGCTTCACGATGCGTGCACGCGTAGTTTTCAACGTCGCGATCTGCCGCTCCAGACTTTGCCGGCTGGGCCCTGTCTCGGTCGGCGCCGGGTCGCGCGAGTCGCCCCCGCTCCCGCCGCGCCGGGCGCCTCCGGTGGCCCGTGTTGGCTCCTGCCCACGGGGCGCGGGCGTCTGGTCCAACTTCTGCTGCGCCGTCGCGAACTTCTCATCAACTTCTTCGAGTTGGGTCCGCAGGCGCTTGACGTTGCGCTCTTTGCCCGCGTCATCCGCGGCCACCTCAAACTCCGAGGGCGGCTTCCATTCCGGACCCGCGATCATCTCGTAGTACTTGGGCCGCTGAACGTCCTGCGCGGCGAACCGCGCCGTCTCCACGACCGGCGCCATATCGCCGATGGACTTCACGCTCTCGTTCCACGCCTTGAGCATGTCGGCGCGCCCCGGGATCGCCGGAAGTATGACCGTTGCCGCGGCTCCCTGCGGTGTGCCGCCGTCGGCCGCGCGGAGCGTCTCGCGCTCCACCTCCACCGCGATAACCTCCACCAGGTCCAGGCCCTGACTGAACGGATCACGCCACCACGAGAGCGGCATCGCTTCCATCGGGCCTTCGCCATCAGGGTCATTCAGGAGCGAGTCCTTGAGCGCCAGACCGCTGAACCTCGCCTCAATGGTCACCGCCGACTTGTCAAACGGCTGCTCCGCGGGCAGCATCTTGGCGAGCTCGGGGCTGCGAATCTGCTCAACCGGGCTGATAGTGCCGGCAAAGGCCCGCGCCGTCGCCACCGTTGGCGCGGGCACGACGGGTGGGGCGTACGTCGCCGTTGCGATCATCGTCTCCGTGCCGATCCGTCCAAGCGCAGGCGGAGTTCCCAGCGCCACCCGTGTGGGATTCGGCACCGGCTTCGCCGCCGCGCCGATGACTAACTTGTCCGACAGGCCGAACGTCGGGGCTTCGGGCCGGGCCGGGTTCTCTTCGTCCAACTTGGCATTCAGCGACTGCGCCGCTTTCACGACGGGGTCAAACGCACCAACGGCCGGCACCGTGACCGTGCCCACCTTGACCATGTTCCCGCTGGCCAGGAACTGCGCGCCCACCGCCGCGACGAGCGCCAGAGACACAACGCCGACAACGATCTTGTCCACGTTCTGCTCGAGCGGATTGATGCCCTTGAGTTTCATCGTTCATTCCCCGTGAGGAACGCGCCGTGACGCACTCCCCAAAGCAACCAAACACACCGCACCTGACAGAAACAACCCATCCCGCCCGCGCTCAACCCTGACCCGCAGCCGCCGCCTCGGGCGGCGGCGGCACGCCCAACAGGTCCGCCAGTTTCTTGGGCATCAGCGGCGCCATCCAGCTCCGCAGCCACACCGATTCGACCGTCACCGTCGCCCGCACCACGTGCTCGGGCCCGTAGAAGTAACCCATCCGCATGTCTTCCCACACATCCACCTCGGACAGGTCCAGGTCTATCACCGTCATGAAGTTGGTCTTGGCGATCGCGCCCAGGAAGTCCTGCAACCGCGCCGATGAAACCACCGCCACGATCTTCGCCCGCCGCAAGTCGTACACCGTGTTCCACGTTCCCATCCCGCGACCCGTGATGGACAGCGTGGGGTCCAGCGGCACCATCCCCGGGACGGCCGCCGCCGGAACGACGGGCTCTCCCATCGCGTCGTGCCCCCGCCCCGGCACGTCGGACTTGAACAACCCCTCCGGGTCCGCGATCGAGACCTTCTCGATCCGCTTGACCACCGACGACTCCACGTCCGTCAGCCGACCCTCTGGCGTGGTGTTCGCCAGCCGCACCACCGCGAACATGTCCGAAAGCACCCAGTAGTCCCATTGGTACAGGAAGAACTGGAGCGGTTCGATCATCCGTGGGTCGGGGATCTTCCCGATCGGGATCCGCACACCATCGTCCTCACCCGCCGGCAGGCTGGATATGTCCGCGTACACGGAAATGCTCTTCGCCTGAACCTTGTACTCGGCCATCCGCCGGTCGGCCAGCATCTTCGCCATCACCTTCTGCTCTTCGGCCGTCAACTCCCGCTTGACCGTCGTAATCTTCTCCGACTCCCGGAGCTCCATGTCCTTGATGATCTCGGCGATGCGGACCTGGTCGGCCGGGCCGCCCGCGCGCACCGCCTTGAGCAACTCCTGGTACGGGTTGGGCCACCCGCGCTGCCCAAGCAGCGCATCCTCCATCTCGTTGAGCTTGTCGTCCAACGCGGAGCCCGCGTCGGGGAACATCCCGTCCACGAGGGGCTTGTGCTCCTTGCGCCCCACCGCCGCGGCATCACCGCCCGAACCCTTGTTGAACAACTCGGCCCGCCGCACGACCTCATCGGCCTGGCCCTTGAACCGATCCTTGTTCTCCTTGAACCAGGCGGTCATCGCCGCATTGGGCGCGCCGTTGTATGCCACGGCCTCCACCCCGGGCTGGAGCGCCGGGAGCGTGTAGTTCACCCGCATCTTCTCAATCTTGCCGAGCTCGGCATTGGCCGCCGTTTCCTGCGTCGTCCGTATCTTCTTGTTCCAGCCCGAACTCATGACGTACGCCACCGGCAGCACGATCAGGATCAGCGCCGCGAACATCACCACCATCGGGTTTGCCTTGACCCAAGCGAGAACTGGTTTCATTGCCCACCTCCCGCCGCGCCGCCCGCGGCACCCGTTACACCCGCCGCACCCGCCTCCCCCGGCGGACCGGGCGGTATGAACACCGCGTACCACGTCACCCGCACCGTGCCCGTTGGCTGAACCACCGATTCCTCGGGCGGCGTGATCGGGGCCACCTTGTTCAGGTCGTCAGCCGCGGCCAACACCGCCTGCGTCCCCTTCTGCTCTGCCACCGAAGGCAAGCCCTCACCGATCAGGATCCCCGTCGTCCGGCGCGGCGGGATGCGCTCCCCGACCGAGCCGCCACGGTCCACCGTCGGCTGACGGCGCCCGCCCAGCCCGCGTGAGTCTGCCGCCGGTGCAAAGTCGTCGCGACCCGCCGGCGCGGGAGTCGCCGAAGCGGTCCGCCCGACGTCTGTGACACTGAACGCCGGATCGCTGAACACCAGCGTGTAGGGAACCGCCTCGCGCTTGGCGTTGGCGTTGAGCCACTCGTCCACCGTGCTCTTGACAAACCGGCGAGCCTCCGGCTGCGAGGTCGTCATCAGCAACTCGCACTTGATTCTTGGATACGCCGCGATCTTCAGCGGGTCGGCATCGGCCGCGGGTCCGCCGTAGCCACCCGGCTGCGGGGCCAACCCCGTCGGGTCCGCGACTGTTGGAGGTTCATACGTCGTCTGGAAGTCAACGAGGTTGAACGCCGGGCCCGCCACACCCGCGCCCGTCGCGCCGGTGTCACCCACCGCCCCGGGTGCAACAGGGGCAACCGCGGCCCCGGTCTTCGCCAGGCTCGCGGCCCACGTCCCCGCCTGCGCGTTGCCCGCCTCAAAGACCTGCGCCAGGTCTCGCGAGATCATGTCGAAGATGCCCTGCTTCTCCAGCAACGCCACCATGTTCGCCGCGCGATAGTCCGGCTCGCCCGCCGCCGTCACACCCGCATTGTCGGCCTGTTGCTTGAGGTCGTTGGCCCGCGAGAGCGAGGCCTGAATCACCGGGTCAATCACCCGGCCCGTCACGTCAAAGTGGTCCTTGACCGGCCGAACGAACATCACCCCGCCCGCCAGCGCCGCCACGCCCGCCGCCAGTCCGAACCACGCGACCTTGTCCTTCCACATCGACCGGCGAAGCACCGAAACCGGCATCAGGTTGCCGCCCACCGCGTTCAGCCCCAGCCCCTGCAGCGCTAGGCCGTAGGCCGTCGCCAGGTTCAGCGCCGCCTCGTCAAACGCCGCCGCCTTCTCGCCTTCAAGGTTGGTCCGCTTGAACTGCTCGATCCGGTACACATCCATCGAGAGTTGTTGCTTGAGGTACTTCCGCAGACCGGGCAGGCGGAACGTAGACCCCACGCCGATCAGGCGCGTCAGGTCCGCATCCTTGTTAAGCGACTGGTAGTACCCGATCGACCGCTGGATGTCCTGCGCCAGGTCCGTGAACACCGGGCGCATCGCCTGGAAGACCTGGCGCGCGTGCTTGGTGTCCTCGGCCTCGCGCTTGAGTTTTTCCGCCTTGGGGTAACTCAACTGAAACTGGTTGACGAGCGCCTCGGTGAACTGATGGCCGCCGATGGGGAACGTCCGCACCCACATCCGCCCCGGCGTGGCGATCACCAGATCGGTGGACGTCGTGCCTACATCCACAATGATCGTGCCCGGCGTCTGCGCCCCAAACTCAAGGTCGTACGCCACGGCGTTGTACACGGCGATCGGGCTCAGCACCACGAAGTTGGGCGTGATCCCCACCTCCTCCAGCATCGCCAGCCGCTCGGTCACCCGCTCGCGCGTGATCGCGAAAATGCCGACCTCAACATCCGGCGAGTCCGGGCTGACAAACGTCTGGTAGTCCCACTCCACCTGGTCCAGCGGGAATGGGATCTGCTGCATCGCCTCAAACTTCACGATGTCGGGAACCTTTTTCGGTTCCACCGGCGGCAACTTGGCAAACCGCGCAAAGGCCGAGTGCCCCGGCACCGACACCGCGATCGACGCCTTCGTCAGGTCGTACTGGCTGGTCAGAGCCCCCAGCGATACCCGCACCACGTCGTTCGCGTCAATGCCGGGCGTCGACAGCACCTTGGGGTGCTGGATGACCGCGAAGTCAAGGACCTTGATGCGACCCTCACCAGTCGCCTCCATCTTGATGGCCTTGATCGCCGCCGCGCCAATCTCAATGCCCCAGCACACATTCGATGATGCCATGAAGACCTCGGTTCACTCAACGAATCAACCCAACCCGGGCACGCCACCACACGTTCCACCGATTCAACGCCCGTGCCACCAGCACGGGGCCGAGATAGTACCCGATGGCAGGATACGGCCACGCTGATCAGTCAGTTCCGGCCGCACCGTCACGGGTATGTAACACGCGGGCAACTACCCCAGTTTCACAGCCCTGCTTTGGAGTGCCCGGGATCACGGTCCCGACCTCACGAGAGGTTGTCGCTCCCACGCGCGCCAGCAGAGCCCTTTTGTCCCCGTTCGGCCAGCCGATCAACCAACAAAGATCCGCCGACCATCAGCACCGCCCAGCCAACCACCATCCACCAACGTTCCAAGGGGACCTTCAGCCCAAACCAATGGTCGGGACTGACGTACGCGCCCAAGTGGTACCCCAGCACGATCGCCGAAAGGCCGCAGGCCATCCGCGTCGGCTTGCTCATGCGATCCCTGAATGTCCGTCGCGCGTGCTCTGCCTGACCCACACCCGTCTTCCGCCGCCAGACGAGCGAAAGTCCAAGTGCGACCAATATCCCTGCACCGACATACCCGCCGATCGCCACCCACCCCGGAAGGGTGGTTGGCGCGCCGGTCCCATGCTGTGCAATCACCACGCCAAAATCGAACACCACCATCCCAAACCCTTACGCCCAAGCCTTGGACGGCTGATCCACCATACTCCACCGCCGGCCACACCGGGCTCCATCAACTCATCGCCATCCCCACCGTGCTCACCATCATCGTGCCCTGCTCATCCATCGCCGCGGCGAAGTTAAACATCTCAACCGCCTGCGGCTCCACCACTTTGAGCACGGCGACCAGGTTCCCGATCGAGCACCAGCGCGTGGGGTTCTGCTGCCAGCACATGGCGGCGACCAGCTCATCGGGCTTGCGGTTTACAATCAACTCGACCATCTCGCGGTCGTGCTGGAACACCTTGTTCCTGAACTGCGCCGCCTCACCCTCGTCGCCCGCGAGCGACTGCTGATCGCCAAACGCCGGCCCCACGTGGCTCAGGTCCGCCGAGGCCACCACCAGCGTTCGGCCGGGCAACTGCGCCAGTGTCGCCTTGAGCGCATCGATGAACGCCGTGAGCGACACGCCCTTCCCGTCGTACGACTCCCCGTTGATCACCGTGGGATCGTGGATGAGGGCCCCAAAGACCTTGCAGAACTTCCCATCCTCCCCCGCCCCCAGGCAGTGCTGAATCCAGGGGATTTGCAGCTCAATCGAGTGCTCCCGCTCGTGGTCGTACCGGTTGGCGAACAACTTCTGCGCATCCGCCTCACCCAGGTTCGCTCGCAGCTTCGCGACCAGTTCCGCATCCACCTCGCAGATGCCCAGCGGCGACTCATACCCTTTGTCGCAGCCGCACACGCCCGTCGACTCGCCGAAGTGGTTGGTGCCCAGAACCACCACGCGGTCCGGACGGTCCACAATGCGCAGCCGACCCCACACCGACCCGTAGTTGAGCCACCCGCGCGGGTAATCAATGTGCGGCGCCACCACCGCCTTGGGGAGCTGGTCCAGGCTCGGGTTGGCGACATCCTTCAGGGCCGCCGCGATCCACTGGTCAAAGACCTCGCGAAGACGCTTGGCCCCTCGCTCGGCCTTTTCCTCGGGCGACATCGTTGCAAATGCCGCGCCGTCGTCCTGGGCCAGCAGGGCATCCGCCATGGCCGCCGTCGATGCGGGGGGCAGTACCGGAGCGCTGTCAAACTCCTGGCGCATCTTCGCGAGCATTTCATCAAAGCGCGGCCCGAACAAAAGCCCCGCATCGTCCAACTGGGCCACCAGGCCCTCGAGGATGGGCCGGCTCAGCCCCTTCCCCACCGCGCCGACGATTTCATCCAGGGTCTTCTGACCATCCATCAAGGGCAGCACATACTGCGCCGCCGGTGACGTAAACACTACCTTGTCCGAGACTTGACGCGCATCGGCCAGCCCCAGGGCCACCTGGTCGCCCGCCTGGGCCGGAAAGCCCCGGACCGGTCGCAGCCGCGGCATGCACTGGTGCGCCGCCGCCGAATCAAACTTGGGAACGACCTGTCCTTGACCGCCTTCGGGCTCACTGCTCATGCCGAGAGTCTAGGAACGCGAACCACCATCGCGACACCCGCCGCTGGACCCTCCTTACTTGCGGGCTAGACTTCCCCCCTGTGCTCGGCGGCGCTCCCCGGCCGCCTTTGGCTTATGTCCATGCAATGACGGAGGTTCGGTGATGTCCAAGACGCTCGACGTAACCAAGCTCAAGCCCGGTCAGAACCTGACCCTCACCGTCGACAAGCTGCCGCGCACCGACGACCTCAACTCCACCATCGCCCGGCTGATGCGGATGGACCCGGCCAACAAGAAGTCCCTCCGTCGCGCCCAACGGATGCGCCGCCAGCGCATGATCGTGTACAACCGCGGCAACCGCGACTGGGTCAGCCGCGAGAAGTCCGCCAAGGTCGTCCGCGTTGCCGCCGGCGCCACTTGGACCGTGCCATTCACGTTTGACGTGGTGCACGAACTCACCATGGTGCAGCCGTACGTTTCGATCAAAGCGACGAAGTAGTCCGCCACGCGCCCATGCCTTCCCCCAGCCCAAACCGTCACCGCGCCGCCCTTGGCGTGGCGTTTTTCTGCTGCGCGATGGTCGCGCTTTCCGCCTGCGAAAAACGCCAAGCCTCACCGTCGCCCAGCCCGGCCCCAACGGCCTGGGCCGATGGCCTGCCCCCGGCGGATCAGACCTACACCGTCCGCGCCCGCATCGTGGCGCTCCCCGGCCAAAGCCCCGGACAGTTTCTCCAGGTCCACCACGAGGCGATCCCCGAGTTCATCGGCAAGAATGGCGAGAAGGTCGGGATGAAAGAAATGACAATGGACTTCCCCGCGCTCGCGGGCCCGTCGCTGCTTGATGGACTCGCGGTTGGCGCATCCGTGGAGATGACTTTCGAGGTTCGATGGAAGTCCGGCCCGAGGTCGCTCGTCACGAGGCTTGTGCCTCTCGACTGACGCCGGCGGCGCGCTGCGCGAGTCGGGAGTGCACACGAAGTGCAAAAATAAAAAAAACCCGGCACTCAGAAACAAAGCCAAGCGCCGGGTCTCGTGGGGGTCTTGAGATGTCTTGTGGCCTGAACGAAGCACTGCCTTCGCCACGAAATGATTCGCCACGCGCCCTGGACGGTTCCACTGCGATCCGCAAAAATACTTGAGCACTGCGACAATTCCGGGCATTGCGACAAAGTCGCACTTCGCGTTCAATGAATGGCGTTTTCATCCCCGGGCGCGGCGGTTGCGGGCGATTGGAGGCCGAGCCTGTCCATGACCTGTTTGAGGTCTGACCAGACCTTTCCCCGGTTTTCAGGGGTGTAGCTCCGCAGCACGAACGCCGGGTGATACGTGGGCATGACCGCAACCGGGGATTTCCCGGGCACCGCCAACGACGCCCACCGACCACGCAGGTTCGACATCGTGTTGTCGCTCTTGAGCACCAGGCGCGACGCCGGCAGACCCAGCGTCACGATCACTTCCGGCGCGACGATGGCAACCTGCTCCATCAGGTACGGTTCGCACGCCGCGGCCTCGCCGGGCGTTGGGGTTGCGTTGTTGAGCGGGCGCGTCTTGAGCACGTTGCAGATGTACACCTGCTCCCTCGACAGGCCCATCGCGGCGATCATTTTGTTCAGCAACTGCCCCGCCCGCCCGACGAACGGCCGGCCGGTCTTGTCCTCCTCTTCGCCGGGGGCCTCGCCGATGAACATCAGGCGTGCGCACGGGTCGCCCTCGCCGAACACGATGTTCTTGAACGCGGTGACAAACGCCTTGTGGGGGGCCTCCCGCTCGTAGCGCTTTCGCAGTTCATCCAGCGCCAACCTCGCTCGTTCGCGCTCGTCGGTCGCCACCCCGGTCTGGTTCAGTGTTTCCACCGGCCTCGCGGCCGCAACCGTCGCAACGGGGACTTCCACAATTTGGGCTTGTTCAACCTCCACGGCGGCGCCGGCGCCGCTTCGATAGACGGGCACGCAGTCGGTTCCCATGAGGCGGGCCGTTTCGGCGTGCTGGCGCACGAGGCGCGACATTCGTTCCATGTCCATCCCGCCAGTGTACCCGTCGATCAGCGTGGCTTACTTCGGCGGAGCGGGTGGAACGGTCTCACCGGGCTTGGCGGGGTCAGGCGCGGGCGCAACCGCATCGGGGGGCGTCGGAGCCGGGGGGATTGATTCGGACGACGGCATCTCCGCCTTGAGGCGTTCCTCGGGCGTCATGGGGGGCTTGCGGGGAATGCTGTCGGGCATGTCAACGCTGGGCCCGCGGTTCTCAAGGCGGGGCGCGATGAACGCGGCCGCCAAGGCGCCGACCACCAGCCCGAGCACCAGGCCCGGCACAAAGGCCATGAGGAACGCCGAGTTCTTCTTTGCTTCCGCCATACCGCTTACCCCCTTATTTCTGCGAACTCAGGCCGTTCAGAGCCGCCGCATCCGGTGCATCCATCGACCGTAGTCAAGGACTGCCCAAACCAGTTGCGCCCGAGATGCAGGATACCCGCGTCCGAACGCCGTGTGCTTCCGCCAGGACCAATACGGGCCGCCAAAGCGCCCCCGGGAAAGCGCTCCCAACCTCGCCAGTTGGTACACGCCGCCCATCGTGTCCACCACCCATCGAACCCAGCCCATGCCTCTCCTTATCGATCCCCTCGGAGCCTCTACGTCCCTGCCAGCGAGCGCCGGAACCACTCAACCGTGTCGGACAGGCCATCTTCAAGCGTCGCCACCGGTTCGTATCCCAGCAACTGCTTTGCCAACGCGATATCCGCCTGCGAGTGCTTCACATCTCCCGCGCGATCGGGCTGGAACGACGGCTGCACGTGGGGCACGCCGCACTGCTGCGCCAGCCCCGTCGCCAGTTCCAGGATGCTGACCCGCCGGCCGGTCCCGATGTTCACCGCTTGACCAGCCAGCCGGGTCGGCGTCGCGCCCGCCAGCAGCGTCGCCAACACTGCGTTACTGACGTACGTCAGGTCGCGGGTCTGTTGTCCATCGCCGTACACCACCGGCTGTTCGCCAGCGAGGAGAGCCTTGACGAATGCGGCGACCACCGCCGCGTACGCGCTGTCCGCCGGCTGGCGAGGGCCAAATACGTTGAAGTACCGCAGCGAAACGCCGGACAGGCCGTAGCAACGGGCCCACACTGAGAGCAGGTGCTCTGCCGCGAGTTTGCTTGCCGCGTACGGGGACATCGGGCTTGGCGCCTGGGTTTCAACCTTTGGCAGTTCTGGCTGGTCGCCGTAGACGGCGGAAGAAGATGCAAACACCACACGGTCGGCCTTGACCACCCGTGCTGCTTCCAGCACACGGAGCGTGCCGGTTGCGTTGACCGACCAGGTCCGTTGTGGTTCCTGGATGGAGCGCGGCACCGAACCCAGCGCCGCCAGGTGAAAGGCGGTTTTGCACCCCTCAAAGGCTTCCGCCAGCGCCTCATCATCCAAGACCGAACCGTGCACGAACCGCACCCGTTCGGGCTCCAGTTCGATCAACCCCGCGAGGTGCTCAAGGTTGGAGTTGGAAAGGTCGTCAATGACGCGGATCGAAGCACCGAGGGAAAGCAGCGAATCTACCAGGTGCCCGCCAATGAACCCGGCTCCCCCCGTGACGCACACGCCGCGCCCTTCGTAGAAGGATCGCAACTTGGCCACTTTGTCCGCGGGTAACTTCATGGGTGACAGCATTCTATGGGAAGTTCATCGCTCGTACCAGCCGTGTGTATGTCATGGCGGGCGGGGGCATGGCGGAGCGGGAAACGGGAACTGGGAAGTGGGAGAGCAGTCCTGAGTCCTAAAGTGGAAAGTCCTGAGTGGTGGAAAGTCGGAAGTGGGAAGTAAACGGTGCGCGATGGTCGGTGGGATGGGGCGATGGGGTGTCCAGCCACGGGCATCGGCCCAGCGGTGGGGTTGGGAGTGGGCGGGGTTGGGGATGGGGCCGAAGCCCGTGGCGCGGCAACACACACAGCCCACGGGTGTCGCGGCGCCACCCGTGGCACCTGCCGATGCCACGAGTTTCGTGCTGCACATCGCCTGGAAGGCGATGCCACGGCTAACTGGTGTTGTAGATGCGGGAGAGGAGCCAGTGCCTGGGGTTGGCGGGGTCGGTGTTCCTGATGAGTGTGAAGCGGAAGTACTGCGGTTTGCGCTGGTCGGGGTGCGAGACTTTGATCGTGAAGCGGGCGTAGTCGGCGGCCTTGTCGAACTCTTTGAGAGGCTCGTGGACCTGGGTTGGTTCGCAGAGGCACAGGAGGGTGGAGTTGTAGACCTGGCTGGTGAAGCGCTGCAGGGACTTGGTGGGGAACTCCATGTAGCCCATGCGGGCATCGT